>ENA-UESU01000194-UESU01000194.1-human-gut-metagenome-genome-assembly--contig:-NODE-194-length-51267-cov-16.650928_pt1 | contig 51267 bp, 45 predicted proteins | sample MGYA00243007_ERZ508008 | MGnify/ENA primary metagenome ERZ508008 (study PRJEB26167, sample SAMN06115399) | human gut metagenome | host: Homo sapiens | place: China:Henan | collected 2016-06-23...
CCAGCCCCCTCGGCGCGCGGCCTTCCCCTGAGGAGGAGTGAGGAAATGCCAGTTGCACTTCCTATTGGAATCTTTCCAGTCGGATTTATACAGTAAATACAGTGTTACTCCACCTATATGAACCTCGTCTATCTACATGTTAAGAGCCTTGTCATAATCAATTATCCAAGTGGAGTTGTTTTTGGAACCAGAACGGGTCAGTAATCCTTTATCTTTGAGTGTGCGGATAATGCGGTCGATTGTACTTTTGGAGAGGCGAGTTTTGGCAGCTATGACCGTAATGGATATGTTTGGATTGTCCTTAATCTGTCGTATTACAGCCATTTCTTTCAGCGAAAGCAGTGCGTGTAATGACGTTTCCAAATCATCATTTTGATGTTTAGCAACCCCTTTTTGAGGTTTAGCCTCTTCCCAACGAATGTGCAGAGTGCGGTTGCGGAGGTCGGTAGGAATACCGAATACGGCAAAATTCATAAACCTCTCTAACGGTTCAAAAGTATGATGAATCCTCTTTGGAATGTTGTCATACTGAGAACGTACAAGGGCATTGCGGAAGAAGCAAGAATGCTTTTCAAAGCTCTCGTTATTCACCTCGAAGCCGAAACTTCTGAGATACTTGATAAGGAAGACCGCAGTAGTTCTTGTATTGCCTTCGCCAAAAGCGTGAATTTGCCAGATGCCTGAAATGAACCGTACGATATGCCTGATAGCGTCGACCGAGGATACAGAACTATAATCATACTTCTTCTCCTCTCCGAAATCATAATTCAGAAGTTCCGATAAAGAATCCGCACTGCCATAGCAGATTGTGTCGCCGTCAAGAATCCACTGACTTTTGGTGATGTTATAAGTGCGGAGCTGTCCGGCATGAGGCAAAACGTTCTTGAAAAGAAAACCATGAATGCGCGACAGTTCCATAGGGGAGAACGTAAAAGCCTTCTCAGCAAAAAGAAGATTGATTCGGTCAGCCACTCGGTCAGCCTCAAATGTTCCATCGGCTTCTGCTTTCTCCCGGACTGACTTCTGGCTATAATACTCCTCAAGCCGCTTGCCGACCTCCTCGCTCGAAATCTTGCCCTCGATATTTGCCTTAGCCTGTTCAATCAGAAATTCCGACGGCTTCAATTGGTCAACATCCTGCAAGCCGATAGCCATCGACCAGTTACGCGCACGCTCCTCCACTCCCGGTTCCCCGGAAGCAAGATACTGCTCAAACATCCTATATCTGTCTTTGTATGGCATAGTTAAATTCAGATTTATCCACCTGTAATGTTATTTATCAGAAACTAAGTTGAACGCATGAAGATAAGCATCTTTCATGTCTACATTCATCATTTGCTTGGTCATCTATGACTCTTTGTGGCAATACCATCATCGAAAAGAAGCTTGTTTTCTATTTCGGTAACGGTAGAATTTTCAATCGCCGTCGAATGGTTCACGATGGAATAAAGATAAAACTTCTGAGAGTCCACCTGGGCCTCGATTCCCGAAGCTCGATAGGCCTTCAGGACCTCCTCTATCTGTATGTTAAGCCTCTTATCCATTATTCTTTCAATATCATTAGGCTTTATTGATAATCATTATCTAATCTACATTATATTTGCCCATTTTTATATAATGTTCTGTTAGTGGATACAGTTTGTCATAATATTTTTGAGCATTGGTGGTAGCTTTACAGAAATCAAGAGTTATCTCTGATAAAAGATGATATGTCAAACTGAGATATAGGTATATCAATTCATTTTCATCATTCCGGTCTTTATATCGTATACCGAATTGAAGAAGTCCCAAATACGAAGGATGCGAGGTGAGAGATAAGTAGGTATAACAATCTCTCATACTTGCATCATCAAAGAAATACTTTGTCGATTCCTCCAATGAGATATTTTCAAATTTGATTATTCTACCATTTTCTTTTATGAATCTAAATCCCTTTATCTGAGCAGTATCTTTCCTAATTGCATTAGAAATTTGTTCTCTAGCTGTCTTTGTGGTATCCAGATCCGCTACCATTTCATAAAGCGTCTTTCTTAATTTAGCCACTTCCTGCCTATCGTGATCCAGATTGGAGAAAAATTGATCAGGTACATTTTTTAGATTAAGACGATTATTAAGTCCTCTTATCTCCCAAATGTATAATAATAAGTCTCTTTCTTCAATATTATCAGTAGAAAGATAGATGTTGCGGTAGATGAAAGCGCGTTCATAAAAAGAACGAACCAATGACGCACACGCATTTACATCTATGAGTATGGTTTTGTATTTACCCCAATGTATACCTTTGGCCAACGATAAAATTGATTCTACAGTTGAGGTTGCCATTTGTAAGTGACACTGTGAAATGCTGTCAGCTTCACAAGCATTAGGGTTTTCTATTTTCCATAGGTGTATTACATCCACTGTTTCATCAAGAAGTGTTCGAATCGCTTCTATCTCCATCTCCTTAATTTTTTGTGGATTTTTGTTCATAAAATTTCTTATTTCACTCTCTCTATTGGTCATTTGTTCTTATCCATATTAAACTATTTAACATTTGATGCAGAAGATTTGTCATCTATAGCATTAATGGTTACTACATTTGGGTTATTCTCCAAGCCAAGTCCTTTCAGCAAATCATATAACTTTTTCTGTTCCTTAGCCGTAAAGTACATTATGGCTGTTAAACCATGTCTGGTATTATTTGCATCAAGATAAATGTTTAGCTGGTTTAAGAGGTTCTGACGTAATTTGCTATTCTTCGCCAACTTAAATTCAACTAAGGTACTATCATGTTTCCCTCGCGATATTTTATAATCAACTGGCCCTCGACCATTATTAACTTCGGTGTTTACATCCAAATCTGTTTGAAACCAGGTGAGCTTAAAGATGAGTTGAAGAGTTTTTTCACAACCTATTTGTTTATGGTTGTGGTAGAACAATTTATATCCATCTTTATTTTCAATCACGTCTTTTAGAAATAATAGTCTTTGCCGAGTTGCTTCTAATGTCTTTTGCTCTGATATATGATAAAATCCATTAGCTCTTAGCATTTCTGCAAATATCCTGATATTATCAACAAAAACCGTATTAGTATCGGAAACTACCTTTTTAGAATTTTCAATAGCCTTGTCTGCATTATCCTCTTTGGCTTTGATATAGTAATCTACTATTTCAGGGTATTCCTCAATTAGTTTTTGAGTTGCATATGTTTTATCGCTATCCTTAGGATTGGATGGTAACGATCTTAGATAGAGATCATTTAATCTATCTCTGATTTCAATATTCGGTACCGTATTTACTATAGTAAGTATATCCTTTTTTAAATCGGGAAAACTAATCCATGTTTCGTCCTTTGTGAGAATATCTTTGGGCGTTAAGAGTACGTAATCATCATTATGATATGGCAAGATATATTCCTTTGACATCCATGTCTCCTTTTCATAATTAAAATAGGCTTTATCAACCATAATCCTTTGGAGCATAGATTTATCAATATGCTCAATAGCAAACGATTGAGTATAATCCAACAGATAACCTTTAATAAGGTTACAGGTAAAATCACTTATGTTATCTCTTCCAACCCCACCTCTAAACAATCCAAGTTTTTCCAGATGAGATGACTTTGTGATTTTTTCTTTATTAAGGTCTTTAAATACACCGATAATGGCATTGGACATTGCTATTGCAAAGTCCCTACCTAACCCTGCTCCACTATTTCCCGTCTGACTATAACCAAACCATACTTGCTTAACTTCGGGAAATCTATACCATCGACTAATTTTTCCATCAGTTAATTCTCCTTCCGATGCTTTTTCTTTTAGGAAAGAAAGATATTGGATTATCCCTTCGTGAAGCCGTTTGTAATCCTTTTTATCGCTTGCATAGAGTAAAAATGGATCAACGAATAAAGGAAGATCATTAACAAGAGATATATTGAAGGCTCCGTAGTCTTCAATTTCATCTTCACTTACGTTAAATATATCAGAGAAATAAATCATATTTTAATTATTCGGGTAAGGCAAGGGCAATGAAGTTGTCAAGTTCTTGTTTGCGGGCTTTCCAGTCCGGAAGATATGTGTCAAGAAAGGTTGTGAATTTATCGTCATGTTCACGGACATGGAAGTGGACCAGCTCATGTACGACGACATATTCGATGCAACGGCGTGGAACACGAGCGAGAAGGAGACTATAGACAACACGTCTCTGGGCTTGATAACATTGGCCCCATTTGCGAAGGACCATGTCGATTTCCCATTGTATTCCGTCAAGAAGAGGACATATTTCGGGCACCCATCGAGACATGAGCTTATTGAGTTCCGCCAACAATTCATTCTTGTAGAAAGTAAACAGCATCGAAGCGCGTTCTGCTCGTGTTTGCTTCTTTGATTCGTGCAATTCCATAAAACTTGTAGTCAGCTTTATTCCGGGATGCATATCGGGAATAATCTGGAGTAAATAGCGGTTGCCGAAAAGATAATGGCTCTCTCCGGTTACAAACTCTCTTTCCGATTGGCGGGGCTGCGCTCCAATTTCCTTAAACTGCTTGCGAATCCAACCTAATTTTGAAAACAGAAATGTAGAGATATCCCAGTCCGATAAATGTTCGGGTACTGAGAGATGAACACACCCTTCCGGTGGATATACCGATAAGTGCATGTTTTTAATTTTCTTGCGCTCTATTTCAACTTCAAATTCTCCTACTTTCATCAGAATTCGTCATTAGCGGATATGATAATCATAAGCGATGTAAGAGTGTCATCATCAAAGCCTCCATAGTTCTTGACGGCTTTTGTAAGTCTGATACGTCGCGCTTTAAGCTCTCTCCAATCCTCCTGGGCGTTGCGTTCAACTGTTTCATAGACACCGAGAGCCAACTCCATATTTTTGTCAAGATTGTCATACAGAGCCTTTTTCAAAGGAGTATCAAGTTCTTTCGGATAACTTGATCGTCTTTGTGTCTGCGATGCAATCAAGAGTAATTGAGTGAGCATATCTCGATAGCTTATCGCCTTTTGTCTATACTCCTCAAGAAGCTTGTTGAGTTTCTCACTCAATTTATCAAAATAGTCGGGGTTCGTATCTCGCTTGCGAACAATGTAATGCCGAGTATTCGAAACTATGGTTTCTGCTACCGAGGGTTCTCCAGCCTTACCACCATCGGTCAATTCATCTGCCGTTTTTTCTGCGTCCTGTTCTGTCTCAATGAGATCAAGGAATGTAAAATCTTCAAGTTTTGCAAGCACTTCAGAACGTGGAGCTTTGACATAACGGTCGAGCAACTGACGCATCATCGAATTGTACTGTTTAAGGTCTGTCATATCTCCCGACCGGAGCATGATAGCATCCTGCAATTCGGAGAAATCAAGCACTGTCTGATGAATTTTTTCGGCCTCTTCCTTCGTATAGCCGGCATCAATCATCTGGGTGGCAATAGCCAGATAACGGTTGGTCAACGTCTGGACGAGATTATAGAATCCCTCGCGCTTGTTGGCGTTTTCGAGACTTACCGCCAGTTGTTGGTCAGCCGGAGTCGTTACTTGATCCCAACAGAAGAAATCAAAATATTGGTCAGCTGTCTTTGGCTCTTTTACAAACTGTACATAGTTTTCGATTTCTTCGAGAGCATCATCAAGAGCAGACTTAGATTCTTCTAGACGATTTTTCAGCAAGCCTTCAACATCCTCATCGTTGAATCCGGCGAGAGCAGTTTCGTTTTTCCCAGAAGTGTAACCCTCGATAGCATCATGAATTTCATTGAATAAGTCTTTATAATCAATGATGTAACCAAACTCTTTCCAGTCTTCGCTTTTACGGTTAACACGGCAGATGGCCTGAAAAAGATTGTGGTCTTCCATGTGCTTGTCGATATATAGGAACGCTGCTTTGGGGGCGTCAAAGCCTGTGAGCAGTTTATCCACCACAATCAGAAGCTTCATGTCGTTGGGGTTTTCGATAAACTGTTTCTTAGCCCATTGTTCGTATGAAACAGCATCCATATCGCCCATCATCTCCTGGGCTTTGACTTGCTTGAACTCTTCTTCAGTAAGTTTGCCATCGTTGCTGTAACCATCCTCGATGCTTATGCCTAAAGCCGGGTCATAGCTTGTTACAACTGCCACATGCCCGTGGAGCTCCGGCGTCTGTTGGAACATATCCCAGTATCTGTATGCCTGATAAACATCTCCGGCAACAAGCATGGCATTTCCATGACCATTGACGAGAGGGCTGAGGAGAACCATATCCTCGCAGATATTTGCCACAATCCTCTGCATACGGTCATGGCTCGAATATAGTTTTTGCAACGTAGCCCAACGTTTTTTCAAAGCCTCTTTCGCTCTATCCCCAAGTCCAATCGTGCGGGCCTCAAACATGCGGTCGATCTTATCCTTATCTCCCTCTTCGATTTCCTGTTCTACATTGCGGGCCTCATATTGAAGGTCAAGGATAACGCCATCTTTAACTGCCTCATCAAATTTATAAGTATGAATAAAAGGGCCGAACTGCTCCAGAGTAGTCGTTTTATTCTTTTTCAGAAGCGGAGTGCCGGTAAAACCGATCATCATAACCTTGTCGCCCATTATCTGTTTCATTGCCTGATGGAGCACACCTCCTTGTGTGCGGTGACATTCATCGACAAATACATAGAAGTGCCCGGCCGGTTCAAAACCAGCCGGAAGCGACTTGGCAATAGCTTCCATTATATTCTCAGCGCTCCTTGTGGCTTTCTTTCCGTTGACCTCAATTCTATCTGAGGTAGCGTCATGTAGCCCAAGTCCAAATTTGTGTATCAGCGTAGTCAGTACACTGCTTCCCGGAGTTCGGATGGCATCAATCAATTCCCGACCGCTGCGAACACGTTTGGGCGTCTGATTAGTATTCTTGAATCCCGTTTCTATCTGGCGGTCAAGTTCATCACGGTCAGTTACAATTAGTATGCGGTTGTCGCCCGGCTGTTCTTGAATCCATTGTGCGAGCCATACCATTGTCAGAGATTTTCCGGCTCCCTGTGAGTGCCATATAATACCGCCCCGATTTTGACGTACTCTTTCTTTTGCCGACTTCAGCGCAAAGTATTGATTGGGACGAGCGGCCTTTTTGATTCCACCGTCATAAATGATACAGTCGTGGATAAATTCCAGCAACCGATTCGGTTCGAGCATCTGTAATAGAGATCGGAACATCTCATTCGGAAAGTCTTGGACGGAAAACCGGCTCGGAGGACAAGGATCTCCCGTCGGCTCTTTCCATTTCAGCCAGAACTCTTCCGGAGTTTTAGTTACTCCGTATTTGATTCCTTCGCTCTCGTTTCCGGCCATTATTAGCTGAACGGTAGTGAAGAATTGACATATTTCGTTGTCTTGTTGGTTGCGTCGGTTTTGGCGGATAGCGTTTGCTACACTCACGCTCATGCGCTTTAGCTCAAGAACGACCAAAGCGATGCCGTTAACGTACACGACCATGTCGGGGCGTCGGTGATGAAGGTCTTCGGTGACGCGCCTAACGGTTACTTCCTCGGCAACGGCGAAATCATTTTGCGACGCATCGTCCCAATTTATAAAATGAACGGTTTTGTATACGTCGTTGTACCCTTGACTGACAGAAACTCCGTAACGAAGCAATCGGTATACTTCCAATCCATTGTTGTATAGATCCTTATATTGGCTGCATTGTGCCGCTTCTCGCAGGTGCATAATAGCTTCATCTGCCATAGCCTCGGTACAATTCTGTTTTTCAATCAAGAATCGACGAAGGTCATCGACACGGATATTGCTGTTTTCCGTGTCGGCAAGATTGCCGAGATACCGATAATCCAGTACATCATGCAAAAGCTTTACCGCCTTATTCTGTGTCATTCGTTCAGGATGTGTAATCATATCAGACGGATTTTACCGGTTAATAATTCTGTCATCATTCCCTGTTTCACCTGCTCATATTTGGCAAGTTTCTTTTCAAGGCTCTTAATTTCGTCATCCATATCCGTGAGGATTTTGGCAATCGCCTCTTGCTCCTTTATATCGGTAGGATAAGAAAGTACCAATTTAAGAAGATTCGGTTTTGAGATAGAACTTACTTTTGTCCCCGTGGACAAAGGTGGAATCTGAGAATGAAAATCAAATTCATTCAATGCATATCCGAGAAATTTAGGTGCAAACCTTATTGTTGGTCTGAACCAAAATGTATGAAGTCCGCTAACGACAATCGCGTCTTCGATGTTTGTTAATTCGACTGCTTTTCCGACGGTATCGTCTTCCGCAGTGTCTGCAAAAATGACATCACCATCCTTGGCAATATTACTTTTTAAGAAGCGTGGTTCATAGTTACTCTTAATGTATGGAAGAGAAGTCTTGCTAACATCTACAACAGCTCCGAATTTGGTTAGGATTTGACCATAGTGAATATCCGCAACTGTGCCCTCAGACGTTAGGCAATCCCACGATAAACTATTATTAGGAATAATATTCCCGATTTGATCAAGTTCATTGGTTTCCCATGGCTCCGAAAAACCTGGCAGGCGCAATTTGCTAGTCAAGAGGCATGACATAGCCCCCTGCTTGATGTTGCGCTTTTTATCAATCAGCTTTCTCAAACTATCAATTAAACCATCAATATCACTCAACGCCTGCCCAATCGCTTCCTGTTCCACCAAAGGAGGTACAACAACTTTTATGTCTTTAAGGAAATTACGATTTAAAGTAGGCACTCCTGTACCTGTTGAACTTTCTTCAAAATTTAATGTAGAATAAAGATAATAAAGGAACGTTGGATCATTATCATTGAAGTCTGTTACCCATAAAGTAGTATTATGGGGCCAATAAAAACCATCTTTAATAAGCGTGAACTTCCCAAGGGTGCCGGATCTGCCGGTGATTAATCCCGGTGCTTGACATTGGTATTCTATATGATACGCGCCAATACCGTTACTATATACGACCGGATACGGACCTTTTGCTAAATTTTGCTTCGGTAAATCCATTCCCCTCTTTAACGGAGCTACTTCCCAAACTGTTTTGATTGCCCAGTCATATGGAACATGGCCGATGTCAGTATGTTTGAACTTAGTTTCTCTCATAATGTAAAGCCCATTGATTTTAGATGGTTGAGGACAGTAGTTTCTTTATCTGCGACTTCGGATTCGAGGTCGGAAAGAGTATCGGCATAGCGGTCGTGAAGAGTGCGGAGCTGTGTAGCAATTGATTGAGTTATCGAGTCTATGGTCGCATACGCTCGGTCTGTAATCGCCGCACGCCATTTATCGTTGACAATCAGTTGTTTTACGGTCGATTCATCAATTTGCGAATATTTGGTCAGTATCTTCATATAAAGATCTGCGTCAAGTTTTTTAAGAGTCACTTTCAACTTCTTAAGAACGACCGTTGACATCAGTCGTTCCTTATCCGACAATTTTACGGCTGTGGAATCTTCTTCTTCGTCTGTTGGTTCTGTGGCAGCCTTCAATTGCTCGTTGATTGAGGCAATTCTACCGGACACATTGTTGTATTCATCTCGTTCCTCCGAGAAGAATTTCTCCACCACAATTTCTACAGGCAGAAGGTCGCAACTGAGGTCTGTCCATTTGGCATTCTTCTTTTCCGGTATGTTGAGTTCCGGCATCCATCCATCGCGCGAAATCATGTAAAGATCATCCTGCATGGTTTCGTTCCAATAGTTCATCAGTTGGTCATAAACATCGTAGGGATCTACCAATGCCACGGCTCCCTGCAATTTCTCCAACATGAGGGAACTCCATTGCTCGATCACATCTTTGGGATGACAATTCCTGTCAACGGAAAGCATCATGGGCGTGACAGCATCAATCCATCGCTGGAATGCAAGCCTGAAATTCAACTCCTGTCCTATGAAGCTTCCTTCATGAGCGATAGTATCTGCGATTTCATCCGGCGTCGGCTTCAAAGTCAGATAGCCCGGACGCAAAGATGTAAAAAGTGTATCACGAAGTTTTGGAGCCGCTTCCCATATATGCCCGAACCGATTTACATCGGCTTCCGGAATGCCTCCATGAAGATGCGCTTCAATATCGTGGTCAATATCAGTGTTGAGAGGTGTCACATAACGCGGTATATTGAGGTTATAACCTTCAGCAGATATCTCATCATATGATGCGAGATGTGAGAAATTGGGGATATCGGTACGGGATTCCCACGCGTCCGCGATGCGGCGCAAATCCTGCTCACGAAGACGATTTTTGCTGTCTTCGTCTTTGTAAAAACCTCGCGAGCCATCAATAAACAAGATTCCATCACGGCTCTTGTTTTTGTCAATGACAATGATATTTCCGGCAATTCCTGTTCCATAGAAAGTGTTGGGCGGCAAAGCTACTATGCCGGAAATCAAATGCTGGTCAACTAGAAAACGGCGCAACTTTTCCTCATCGCCTCCACGAGTAAGCACTCCGTTGGGAAGAATGACAGCAGCATGACCGGCAGGACCATATTGGGTAGCGCTTTTAAGAGAAGTTACAACATGCATGAGGAAGGCAAAGTCTCCATATTGCTGAGGAGGCACTCCGGTGGCATGATTCCAGCGGCCGTATTCATCATCCTCTTTGGCTGTCGACATCCACTTATGGAGCGAGAAAGGAGGATTGCTGACGATATAGTCAAATGTGCTCAGCACATGGTTGCGCTCATGTAACGGGTTGTTCAGTGTGTCGCCCCAGCGTATATCGGCAGTCTCGTCGCCATGGATAATCATATTGAGATTACACATTTCGACATTTCCGGGGTCAATCTCCTGACCTTGCAGACTTACAAGTGTCCCGGGGCGGGCAGCCGCCTTGGTGCGCAAAAGCAGCGAACCGGAGCCGCATGTCGGGTCATAGGCAGAAATTCGGGGGCGAGTGTCTTTGTTAACTCCGATAAGTATGGCCATCAGTCGGCTCACTTCGGTAGGAGTATAGAACTGCCCCTTATCCTTACCGCTTTGGCTTGCAAAGTTTCGCATCAGATACTCATAGGCATCACCTATCAGGTCGTCATCAGCTGCACGGTTACGTTTGAAATCCAGGCCTTCAGCTTGAAATGCAGTTACAAGTTCAGTGATAACAAGACTTGCGGCCTTAAGGTCTTTGCCGAGGTCTCTGTTGCAAAAATCATGTTTGGTCTGGTCAATAAAGTCAAGCACTCCGCCGTTGGCATCCTTGATTTGGCCGATAATCTTGTTTATGCCGTCACCAATGGATGTAGTTCCCTTAAGTTTTACTATATCCTCGAAATAGCACCCGTCAGGAATCTCAATGAGTTCCAGTTCCCCGGAATGCTTGCGGTCGGATATATACTTCAGGAAAAGCATTATCAGCACATAGTTCTTGAACAACTCCGCATTGAGGCCGCAGTTGCTACGAATTTTATTGGTACACTTAGCGAGAGTGCTATATAATTCAGATTTCTTAATCGCCATAACGGAAGAAATAGATAATATACTGCAAAGTTATGATTAAAGATTGGAGTAAGACTACAATCTTCTATTTGTTGCGAATTTTCTTGGGCCTTTTCGCAAAGAAGAGGAAAGGCGAACCGGATGTTAGATTGCTGTTGAATACAATATCATTCAATTCGATCTCTTCTCCTTCAAGGAAGGAGTTTTTTGAATTAGGAATCAAACAGTCCTCAACAAACCACTCATTTCCCGATTTGCACAATATGCCGCGATGACCTTCAAGGGTATTAGGATTCTTTACCCATTTGGCAGTGTTTTGCGCTCTGTCCTTATGGGATTCGGCATATTTGCCAAATGCTTTAATTATCCGGCACATTAGTAGAGCGCAACCGGCATATTCATCGCGGTTATCCTCATTCAGTGTTACATCATTCTCCTTATAGTCATTGGCTGATTCGTGAGAACCTACATTAGTAGATGTAAGAATTGTAATCAACATGCTTGATTCGGAGATATCAAGGATCCGTTCGTTGGAGAGTCCGTATCGATATGGTAATTCTATGGGATTTTCTCCACAAAGGAATCGACTAGCTTCCATGCACTTGACGTTTCCTCCGGATATTGTTTCTTCAGGTATAATACCTAATTCCACACCTGCACGTACCAAACATTCAAAAATGCGTCGGATAGGATTCCCTGCAAATGAATATCCGATATATTTTTGAGGCTCATAGAAGGCACCGAGAAGATGCAGTAAGAATTTACGGGAATGTCCTTTGATTAAAGAATGTATACCCAGATATTGCAGTGTATCCCTATGCCGGGCCAATGCGATATTATGAACATGCTGCGAGCAGACCTCCTTAATTCTTTTAAGCAAATCAATTTCATTTGGACCGGAGGGATTACCGAACTCATCTGAAAACTCTTTTGAGAAAACATTTGGTCGTGTCTTAGTATAGACAAGATCTCCCCAGTTTTCTATATACTGACTGCGGTATGATTCTATAATCGTTGTTACATCTGAAAAACGATTCATAGTGCCCGCTGAAAGAATATACCAGGGACGGACCGTATGATGTTTAGCGAAGATTAGCAGCATTTCAACAACAGCGATATGTAAGAAACTGTCATTACCCACAGTTTCTCCTTTCCGAATCTTGCAATGGGCATCAAAAACAACTGCGTCAATCTCTTCAATATATTGATTTAGATAGGACGATGCTGTTTCCCAGTCTTCATAGTGGGTCATAACTACCCCTTCTGAAGCAGCCACTTTCTCAAATGAATCTTTGAAGTTGGGGTCGTCTTCTATCCATAAGACCCGATACTGCAGCTTTTCACTCATTTTCAATAGATTTGAAAGTTAAACGATATTCGACTGGAAATTCTGAGGACGAATCAAGCTTAATTTCCAATTCACCTCCGAAATCTCTCATGAGGTGGCTTATTTCATAACCTCCGATGCCACAATGATGACGTAAATCAGATGATTCGCCATAAGTAATCATCTTCTGCGGTGTCATGTCAGGGGGGCAAGGCTCACCATTATTGGAAATTGACAGGATGAAACTCCCATCTGCCGCTTCTGCCTCAAGTTTGATGATGTTCTCAGAAGATGGTTTGTTTCCAAATCCATGGGAACAGGCATTGCTTACTATATTATTGAGAATCATCTGCAACACATCATATGGGAAGTATATGACGCGGACTTTGTTGCTGATGGAAGTATCGCCGACTGAATCGACCCGGTTCTCGGTTAGCTCATAGTGAAATATCGGTGACTGATGGGTCTTGAGATATTCTTCAATGAACTGATCAAGATATATCGCTGTGGGGGTCGCTTTATATCCTCTGTCGAACTTGTCGACTTGTGTGGCCAAGCGTCCAAAACACATTTTAATATTATCCAATATGGAGCCAATACTGGTGTCTGTACCCGGGAGAATAGCATTTTCATCAATATATTTGCCATTTGCTCGAGCCTGCTCCAGAAGTGTCCACCAGCTCCCTAACGAGCCAATAGTCTGTCCCATGGCGTGACGTTTGATGTGGACATCCTTTCTATAATCACTTTGAATCGAGGAGAGTCCGACATGCAGTTCCGCGACCTTTTGTTTTTGGGCATCCTGTATGATTCGTCTTTGTTCCTCCAGTTTTTCACATACAATTTTGAGATTATGAATAGCATAAGGTACAGAATTCAGGGAGTAGTTAAGACCGAGAACTTTTAATTGATCAGACATATACGGCTTTGTCAACTCCAAGAGCAAATAATCTATATCCATCATACTATCATCTTTATAAGCATAAAGGTTAGCACTCAATGGAAGTGGAATGCCATTGAATTTGAATCGTCCCAAGCGAAATTCATCATTGCTAATTGCAATGATGATGGCATCCTCGGAAAGTTCAACATAACGGGATGTGGTTTTTGATGACGGTTTCCCGATAAAGGCAAAGTCATAGGCGTCAGATAAGTCTTTTATCCCTACGATGTCTTTCGTTTCTCCTAATTTTACTCTTTGTGGTTGCATTTCAATTGGTTGCAAAAAAGCAAACAATGGAGCGACATGAGCATCTGCGGATATTTTCGGCAATAAATTCTCTACAATGAATTTCCCAGGATTTAAATCCGTATCAATCGAATTTAAAATCTCATCTATTATTACGTCCTTGGCATATTTCCCGTGTCTACTGGTAATAATATCTTTAGCATCTCCAAGATTTAGTTCGCTACGACCTCGACCAATATTTCTAGCACAGTCGATAAGCGAAATAAAAGTGATATTTTCTTCGTCCCAATCGGCTCTCGATTTGTCTAATACAATAATTAACGAAGTAATCTGAGTTCCATTCAAAACCCCAGACGGCAATGAGATTACCTTATCGATATAGTTTCTGTTTAGCAACTCTTTTCGTAGCCATTCGCTATTTTGGGAATATGCAAATGATGATGGAAGCAAAATAATTGCTTGTTTAGAATCGGGATTCTCTATAAAAGACTCAACTATCAGCTCGTGAACATATTTGGAACGACACGGAATGTCTCCATACAGTTTTTTTATAGGAAGGTTAAAAGGTGGAACTGTAATTAGATTTTCCGCATTTTCAGGATACTCCCATTTATCAGCCATACTTATTTCCTCCACAGACTGTTCTCGTCCGTGAATAGCCAACAACAGGTTACTTATAATGGAAGCTTCTATAGAATACTCTCTTCCGCGATATTTTATGTCGGAAAATTCCGAGGTGACAGCATAGCTTACAATCCCGGCAAATGGATCAACTACATCATCCATGCCTCTTTCCCATGCGAGGAATGCGATCAATCTTGCAAGATTATTGTTAATCAAAAATTGACCTGATGATTTCCCGGTATGTTCTATTGCAAAACTGATTATAGAATCTGCCAATTCAGATCTTTTTACTTCATCCGAAATATCGAAACTACGAAGAGCCTCAATCAAGTGAAGCGTCCCTGCTCCGGATAACATCAGGACATCCTCATAAAAGATACTTTTAGTAAATGGATCAACCTTTGAATCGGGAATCTCATTACGCAATGTGTAAATATCCTCGTGATAATCATCCAGATTAAGTTTCGATTTTGAGGATATATAAATAAGACATAGGAGCTCCTTGGCGATTTCGATAACATCTCGAAATTCGCCGGTACGGGTAAGGGCATTCATTACTTTATAAACCTTCTCCTGAAGTATACTGTTGCTCATATAGAAACAAATCTTTAAGAATTATGCTGCAAAGTTACCGCTAAAGATTGTATAGCGACTACAATCTTTCATAAATTTTAGCCATTCCATCAGAAATAATTTTCATTTGTAGCCTAATCTGTTCTGGAGACAGCACCTCCAAATCCTTTCCGAAGGAAGATAGAACTGTGAATAATTCTGGGTTGGGAATTATATGAATACTCACGATGCCAGCTCTTTCGTCAATAATCTTTTGAGAATGGTGAATGGGTTTAGAGCGAACAAACGGGAATCTGCTTGGAGAAAACTTGAGCTTGATTTCAATAGGAGCCCTTTCCGGTACGGTGACTCCTATTACATCCTTGAAATATGTTTCAAAGTCTGGACCGTCGTTCTCAATGTAGTCAATTTTGATGGTCGGTTCTGCTATAGATATGATTCTATCTATGGCAATGGAGGTGGGCTTGCCTTCAGGATATTCGTTGTTCTTGCCGAAGATCCACCAGCGCCCATTATATTGTTTAAGATAATAGGGATGTATGTCCCATGAAATTACGAGCTTGTTATAAGGCTGGTAGGTAATATGAATCGGTCGCTTATTTATGATAGCATCATATAGAGGTGAAATCCAGTCGAGACCTTCTAACTTGGGATTATCATCGAATCCCATAGCCACAGGCGCATTTTCGTCATGAGCAACAAACATTCGGTCTTCTAACTTAGTCAGGATTTCATTAATCCATCCGAACTGTGGAAGGCCCTTTAAACGACTTAAAGCAGATAGCGCTGACCTTGTTTGCTGAAGTTCCTCATCAGTGATAGGGGAATTTTTGATCGAGAATGATCTATCTGTATAACGGAAGCACTTGGTATGACCGACAAAATTATCGAAGTCGATAGGAGCATCGTAAAGACTAACCATTCTGTCAAGGTCTTTCCTGACCTGCTCTTTGCTTACGGTGTCACCATTCTCATACTGCAAACGTTTATTACATGCATCGACAAGTTGAGAAATAGAGTAGCCTTGGCCGCCTCTGCGGAGACAGCCATCAATCACTCCATACCTAATCAATGCACTTTCAGTAATTGCCATGATTCAATTATTACTTACATAAGGTCTTATTGATAAGACAAGTAATATCAACATGAAGTAATTCTGCAATTTTGGCAAGTGTATGCAAATCAGGTTGATTTGTATTAGTACACCATTTAGAAACTGTTGTGCGATTTACGCCGAGTTGTTCCGCCAGCCAAACGCTAGTACGTTTCTCTTCAGCAAGAACTACTTTCAATCTATTCAAATCTGTCATAATTGCGTTAAAAGAATAATTCAATGCAAATTTAGTGAAAATATTTGGTAGTATCATTTCATCGCCTCACGATAATTTTGTAAATTTGCAGTTACAAGCATTCCGTCAGAGGAGTGTGTGGATTATTCATAATGAAGACAGATAACAACATTCCTTTTGAGGATAACCCTTTATTCCCGGAGACCACATTGTTCCTTGGGAACGGTTTTGATTTAAGTTTAGGGCTTCTCACTAAATATACAGACTTCTTCAACCATCGAAACGACCAGGGAGAAAAAGATTTTTGGCCGGAGCGTAGTAGCGTTAATGAAGATGATCAACTATACAAGCGTTTGAATGGTATATATCCTATTTTTGGACGCGACCAAAATACTGATAGCTCATCTGAACGATATGCATGGTGTGACCTTGAAGGTGAGCTAAAGAAACATGCAACAAGACAAACACCTCAAGGCATACAGTATGTGGTAGAATATGAGAAATCATTTGATGCGGATCGAGAATATTATGAAGAGATTAGGGCCGGATTAATGAGCTATCTACAGTATGAAGTCGATGAATGGGGAAAATGTAGGCATATGGGAGCAAAGAGCTCACCGGCCTACAACTTAATGTACGAAGTGTGCGTGAAAGCACAAGCAGAGCCAAATATAATCACTTTCAATTATACCGACATTTCTAAGTTAATGTCAAAATGCGAAGGGAATTTAACGCGTACAATCAATATTAGACCGGAAAAAATTCAGCATGTTCACGGTTCGTTGCTTGAGGAACACATTATCCTCGGAATAAACGAAGATAAGAAAGTCCCAAGGGAGTATGATTTTCTTTTCAAAAGTTGGGATGATTATTACGGCTCACATAAAGTCATTGACACCTTAAGAAGTTCACAGATTATTATCTTCTTCGGGCTTTCTTTCGGTGCCATTGACAGTGTATATTTCGTTGATTTCTTTAAATCGGTTATTCAAGGTAAATATGACAAGCACAAAAAACATATTCTGATTTGCACCTATGATGAAGCATCGATGAGAGAAATATATCGTCAATTCTTCATTATGGATATTTCCATAATGGAATTAAAAGCCCATTGTGATTTCCATTTTGTCCTTACAAATCCAAAAGATTCAAATCACCCTCACAAATTTGACAAGAACAAAATTGCTAATTGGATGCACGAATGGAATGATATAGTGCCTGATATTCAATAATATTGGGCTTGCTATCGAATTATATAGTATGTGCTTGTTGTTTACACCAGATGATGTTGATAAGATAAAATAGAAGGAATATTTGCTCAAATCCGAATTGGGCGAGTGAGAGTAATAAGTGAAATATTCCATAGGATTATGAGCGCCCTGACAAGATTCATTCTCTTGCCAGGGTATTAGGAAATGTTAATCGATCAATTCATCCGGTTTACCACTTCATCGTTTGCTACCCATGCTGCGTTTGGGGCTGGCTGGCTTGAGCATCTTGTGGGCTTGCATCATGCAGCGGTAGGCGAATTTTCGGTCATCTTCGTTTGGGTCGCGGCCCCATGGTAGATTGGATGATGATCCTCCGCCGCCGCATGACTGGGCGAATTGGGTCGCTCCATCGAGATAACCCATGAAGAGATACATGGCGCATTTCAGTATCTCGTTGGGTTTCTCTGCCATTGCTGTAAGAAACTCACCATCGAACTCGGCTTTCTGCTCCGGTGTCATGGCTGCCAACAGCGAACGCATGTCGACAACCGACCTGCCGAAGACTGCATCAGTCAACCTCATGCGTATCTGTTCCTGATTCTTCGCTGTGAAAACATGGAAGTCTCTTGCCGCATTGTCGCGCTTTTCGTTTACGGCTTCCAATTCCTCTTTGAGGTCTTTCAGTTGCTTATCGGCAGTCTTGAGTTTCTGACGCTTGTCTTCGAGTGTCGATGCGGTAGTACGCAGCTCTTGTTCAAGATCGGAGATTCGACGATTCAACTCTTCGGCATCGCCATTCCCTGATTCAAGCTCAGCCTGCAATTGGTCAATCTGCTCAATGAGATTAGCCTGCCGATATTCAAGATTGGTTATCATTGTATTGAGACCTTTGCAGCGTTTCTCTGCCTGACGGATATCCGCATACAGTTCCCGTAAAGTCTCATGTTTTTCGGCTATCTCAATTTCCAGGTCGTTGCACTCCTTATGGAGTTCCGCGCGATATTCTTCCGTCGAACGATGACGGGCGCCGGTCTCGGTTTTACTCTGTCCACGACCAAGTCCCCACTTCTCGTTGACCACTGCCAGCTCATTGTGAAGCTGAATGGTCCGCTCACGGAAATCATTCTTGTTATCCCCGGCAAACAGCTCCTTATACGAAAACTTATTTTGCTGTGTGATAGGCAACAAGGTGCAATGTATGTGCGGATTTTTCTCGTCCAAGTGAACATAGAACCCGACGATGTTCTCTTCGCTCCACTTGTCGCACGCGAACCTGTAAATATCCTTCGCCCATTCCTCGATGTCTTTACAACGTGTGATGGATGAATTGTCCGCACCATTTTCCATATTGACCGTCTGATTACCGAAGGCCAGGCGGTGCATCTGATCGCGGCTTCCTCCGAAGATGATGTTGACGACAGTACGGCGATTAGGCTCCTTGCCTTTGCGTTTCATCTCCTCATTCGGGTCGATGATTCCACGAACTCTCAGAGTCTCGCGCATTCTGTTAGGTATACTTTGGGATGTATCAATAGGTTGAACAATGCCACCCCTGGCAATCTCAAAATTGAGATGCGCACGGGTTATATCATAATTGCCGTTCTTTGCGGCACGTTCCCAGTTTTTCTCTGACCACCTTCTCTGGTGTTCGTTCGACTGGAGTGTTGTAATGCCCGCTGACGGGCTGCAATCTAATACCTGTTTTGCCATCTGATTGAATTATAAACGTTAAACATGTTGTTAAATGTGCCTGAGCTTGCTCTTGAAAGGCCTGCCGATGCGGCAACTCCCCGACGATTTTTAATCAAAGGGGGAAGTAGGCTCTTACCCAAGTAATATAATATAACTATCAAATATATAATGATATATCTTTGTGTTTTAGACTTATAAGAAACAAAACAGGAACATAAATACTTTTTATTTGTAAGTGCAATTTCGTGCTTCCCGAAATAATTTATTTTACAATGCACCGACTTCGTCAATGCTCTGGAAAAGATACCCGGCATCATCGCCCAGTATGAGGAACGTACCGCCAAACTCAAAGCGGATGTTCCTCAACTCGAAGCCATCGTCGCAAAGTCGTGGGGCAAGGAGGATGAGCTAAAAGCATTGAAATCCGAACTTGCCGTCCTCGACCGCAAGATTACCGCCGAACTTGCTCCCAAACACGATGAAAAGGACGGCGAGGAAGTCAAGCGAGATGGACAACCACAGCAAGCCCAGCGTGTAGATGTTTCGTCGCAACCCAACAGCTCAAAGGAGTCGTTGGTTGCAGAGCCACAATCCGACTATATGGTCTCGGCTAATTTGCAACGCTCAACGCATCGCTTCGCATCTCTATGAACGGACAGCAGGCAGGTAATAGCTCTTATTATCTGCCTGTTTTTCCGTTATTTATAATAAGTGCTGCCCGCGTTTTCATTGGCCGTTTCCGTGAGAATGCGTTTTTTCTTGAAAAGTGAAACCGTAAATATGGGCGCGATATAAATGCTCTTTTTTACAGCCGGTGCAGCAGTAGCAATCAGCATCAATCATAATATATCCGTCATAACAACCGGAAACACGCTACTTACCGCATATAGCTTCAAGAAATTTTCATGCTCTAATGGGACATTTGTCACATCGAATGTCGATTATTTTTTGTAACTTTGCGTATGGCAACACTCTATAAGATACTGATTCTGTGTGTTGGCTTTGCTCTCTCCTGTAACCTATGGGCGCAAAGTCATCTTGATCCGGTAAACGACAGCCGGGAGTTTGCGGAACAATATAGTCAGTCGTTACTCACACATGAACGCAAGTGCGGAGTAATCGTCCTTCCGTCCTTCTCTAACAGATATGGCATTAGTTTGTCAACGAAATGTGATAGTCTGACACTTATTGAAAAACGGCCGCATGGAATTGTCTATCCTGACAGTGTGAATATCAAAGAGATTACAGTGATAAAAGTGGCCATTGATTCTGAATTTGGCAAAAGCGTTGCCGAACTTATTGATGTTGCCGTTGAAAAGGCAATGCCAACTTTTTCTGCCGGACTGGATGGCGTGATGTATTATTTTATCGCATCAAATGACAGCATCGGGGCAACATGGTCGCCTTCAGATGAATCATCTAATTGCGATGTGCTTGTCAATATTGTGGAAACGTTAAAAGAAGCAATACAAAGCGGAGAACTCCAGAATTTTATTGATGATTGGTGGTGTTCAATCGACAAACTTCGGTTGTCATTTCAAAATGCACCAGCATTGCCTCCATTTTATTTTGATAAAGAATTCGCCAACACAGACAACAATCGACCTACAATCGAATACAGCGCAAGCAGTCCTCTGACAGATGCTTTTCAGTTTAATGCCTTCATGTCGTGTCCTGCGGATTACATAGAAGACACATTAAGTGAATATCTGACACCGATTTACGGGTATAGCACAACGGATTCCATATTCATTGACTTTTGCAAGGATCTTGTAAAATGGCGGGAACAGGCATCAGCTGCCTATGTAAATGTTGTCATTAACGTTAAAGATAGTGATAACGAGAGTTATGATGTCAAAAACTCAGGGAAGTTGGTTTACTTAAACTTTACACTCCCTCACGACAAATTAACGATAGATAATTTATTAGAACAGAACAACAATTGCATATTAAGATATATGCTTGAAAATGCGATACCGAATGACGCTATCAGACCAGCTCCGAAACATTCAGTCAAGAAACGCGAGAAAGGAAGCAAGCGATGAAACTATATAATGAATACCTTAATAAGTCCTTACCCGAACTTGGTGCTTGGAACTGGCTCCGTGAGCCGTGAGCCGTCAGCATCAACCATAATATATCCGTCATAACGACCGGAAGCACGCTACTTCCCGCATATAGTTTCAAGAAATTTTCATGCTCTAATGGGACATTTGTCACATCGAATGTCGATTATTTTTTGTAACTTTGCGTATGGCAACATTCTATAAGACACTGATTCTGTGTGTTGGCTTTGCTCTCTCCTGCAACCTATGGGCGCAAAGTCGGTTATCTTTGTGCCATCGGAAAGGAGGCAGCGATGAAATTAGACATTAAACATTATCCGCTGCTGTTGAAGATTGTGTGCATTATAGTGCTATTGCCTATACTTGCCGCACCTCTTGTATTCTATACCAGCATATTCATATTCGACCATCCGTCTAATATATTGCTTGCTTATGCTATGTTCTTTGGCGTGAATTCCTATTCGCTTGTATTGTTGGGAATTTGTTGGGCAAGTGTGGCGATATATACCAAAACAAAGAAAAACCTTTATTCCATAGCACCATTTATACTGCTCGCAGGGTTGATATATGGTGCGTATTGGTATGCAATGGATGGTCCGATTGATAAACAGAACGTATGGGGCAATGATTATCGTCTGTATCGCGATACGCCTTGCGAGGATCTTTCCAAGGCAATAAGGAATCAAGATGTCAAAAGAATCGATGAAATTTTGACCGCTAATCCGAAATTGGCAGAGTATAAAGACCCGAAATGCCAACAGCAAGTGCTGTTTTATGCGATAAAAGATGGAAAATACAAGTCGGCAGAGGCTTTGTTAAGAAAAGGAGCAGATCCGAACGCTGTGTTCATTGATTCGGTTAGTGTAAGTCCGGCACGTGCCTCTACGCCATTGAATTGTATTTGTGGAAAGTACATTGACGAAGAAGAAAAATTGAAATGGGTCAAACTCTTAGTACAATACGGTGCTGATGTAAACGCCTATTGCCTTGACAGTATATCTGAAGGTCGTTATATCGGGCGCTGGACACCGTTATCTTCAGGTGAATTATATACCGAATCTCAAACTGATGTTTTACGATTCCTTTTAAACAAAGGTGCGGACCCCAATAGAATCATTAGCCGTTCGGATAAACCTGAGGCCATTGGAGACGACGGTCAGGTATATCCAATTGAAACAGCCGTTCTGTTTAATGATTTTGCTGGAGCGGAAGAGTTGCTTAGGCACGGTGCTGACCCGTCCACGATTCGCCAAGAGTTGATTGATGCAATCAATGGCAGAACCCGGATAAAATATACGGACAAAGAATTGGAAAACCGTCGGCATCTGCTTAAACTGATAGAAAAGATGGATTCGACAAGACACTGAAGGTTAGACGAATACTGAATATTATGAAAAAGTGGCAGAAAATAGCAGGCATTATTGGAATCTTGATCTTAGTGTGTGGTTGCACAAGGATTAAATCAAAATATGAAGCTATCAAGGCGCGGATTGCTGAAGAAATCGATGCACCATTTCGGACTGATTTTTATTCCGATTACGGTGCATGGGATTACTATCGAGTTCCATTGATTGCGCCTTACGAGATAACTGCGATAGACACGAGAGAAGTATGGCGCTTTGAAAAACGTCGCAATATTGATGAGTTTGATTATTACTCCAGTTTATTATCTGGGCGACTTTCAGTTGAATATGTTGGCATATCGGATTCTATTATTTATCTATCTTATACCGATGAGTTGACTCCAGTGGATAAATTGCCCGGACATACATACGGCGACCGGGAAATGCGACAATATGCCATAGTTGATGTGCCAATAGACTCTATAGAGTGGCATGAAACGCGGGAGGAATGGCTGGCGGCACTCAACAAGCGAAACATCATCAATCCTCAATTATACCAAGTAGATAGTCTGTATGATGATTTCGCAAATAATAGGCGATTATTATTTGACCCAAAACAGCAAGACCATGAAACTGACCGATAAACGATTTTGGTAATTGGAAATTTATAACTGGATTACAGGCTGATTCCACCTCGTCCTCTCTCAATCTTCCAGTCATACCGACTTTCCGCAACATCGCCAACCTCATTGAGTGTATGGCGATGTTTAATTTCATCAAATGGCTGTCGGTGTTCTGCATAGTCACAGAGCCATGAGCCGACCGCTTTCTGCTGCTCGGTGGTCTCACCGTAGCTCTGCATCACGCTCTTGATGTCGGCGGCTTCGGAAATGGATAAGATTGCCGTTGCTGGATTCTTTACTTTTCATCGTTGTCAGAGGCCGTTTTTATGCGACATTCGTGAGATAATTGAGCAATGGACACGGCATAATAGCCCTAATGTCAGGATTTTCAGTAACTTTACAGTCTGATTCAAAATTTCTCAAAATTTTTTCACTTTTAGGGTTAGGTTTTTGAGAAGTTGTGGTTTTAATAAGTGTATGACAACAAAGAGCGACATAGAACAGCTTTTCCGAAGCAACTATACTGCCATGCTGACACTGGCAATACGCCTGCTGCATGACACGGATACAGCGAGAGACATTGTGCACGATGTCTTCGAGTCGGTGCTGTCGGAAAATATGTCAGCCGTCACTCCCGCCTATTTGCTTACGGGCGTACGCTTTGCCTCGCTGAAGCATCTCCGTAGCCTTTCGCTACGCGAGCGATTCAACAATCTTTATGCTCTCGATCTCGATGAGATTGAAGATGACGAGTGGCCCGACCCGGAGGATGTGGCGCGGTTGAACGAGCTGATAGAACAGTCGTTGACCGTGCAGGACAGACGGGTAGTGAGGATGCGCTTCAACGGGCGGATGTCTTACGGCGAGATCGCCGGTCAATTAGGTATCAGCGAGGTGGCTGTCTATAAGCACTTGCGTCATGCAATGGATGTTTTACGTCAAAATTTCAACCGCAAATGAAAGGCAATATCGACCGGCTCCTCGACGCACTGGAGCACCCCGAAAATTATAGCGATGCCGAGGTTGAGCAGTTGCTTACCGACCCTGAGGCACGCGAAGTATATGATATGCTGAATAAAACGGCTGACGCTTCCGCACCGGTTCCTGAGATAAATCTTGACGAGGAATGGCGGCGCTTTGAGGCAAAGCAGCCCAAATGCAGACCGATTATCCTCCGTTGGCTATCCTTTATGACATCGCGCAACGCCGCAGCGGTTGTGCTCGCACTTGTCGGCACCCTTGCCGTGGTCGCCGCCACTATCGGTGTGACGCATTATTTCAATGCTAAAAAAGAAATAGTGCAGACAGAGCAAACCGAGCAGCAGGAACAAACTGCCATAGACAACACTAATGTTGCTCCGACTGATACCATTCCGACTGAAACAACTCCTATGCCAGAAACCATTGTATTCAAAGGAGAAAACCTTGGAAAAATCCTTGCAGACATGGCAGGATATTACGGCGTGACGGTCAAGTTCAATCAAGATGCCACCAAGTCTCTACTGCTATATTTTGAATGGAACCAGTCTCTGCCTCTAAGTGAGGTTGTGGAACAGCTAAACAACTTCGAGCAAATCAACATCACACTCACAGACAAAGTATTGACCGTAAAATGAAACGCCTTGTTATAATCTTCGCGGTGATGCTTTGTGCCACTGCCGCCTTTGCGCAGAAGTTCAGCTACCGCTTCAACCATACACCTCTCGCCGATGCGCTCGTGCAGATTGCCGAACAGCATCCCGACATTCACATCAACTTCATTTACAACGAACTTGACAAGTATCCGGTCACGGCAACCATACATGCAAACGATGCTTACGATATGCTCAGACAGCTTATCGGACTGAATCCGGTGTCGGTCATCAGTTCCGGAGGCAAGTACTATGTAGAAGCGTTGCAGCACGGCAAGTTCAGTTACCGCGGCCGAGTCCTCGATGAGGAACGCCAACCGGCTCCGGGAACTACGATATTGCTTCTTGCTCCCAAAGACTCCACAGTCATCACATACGGCGTGGCTGACAATGCCGGTCGCTTCACCATTCCTTGCGACAGCCGTAATGTTATAGCAAAGCTCAGTTGTGTAGGCTACAAAACCACCTACCGCCGCCTCGCAGATTTCAATGTCGGCGACATCATCATGTCCATTGATGCTGTGGCTCTCCAACAGGTCAAGGTCGAAGGTCAGATGGCATCCGCTTATTCCGACCGCACTGTCTATCTGCCTTCACAGCGTCAGAAAAATGCCGCGCAAAACGCTATCGAACTTCTGCGCCTTATGGCTATTCCGCAGATAAAGATAAATCCGATGGATAATTCCGTCACCGACAATACCGGAGAGGGCGTTTCATTGTTTTTCAATTTTATGCCGGCTTCAAAGGAGGATATTGAAGGCTTACGCACGGCAGATGTCCGCAGGGTAGAATATCTCGAATTCCCTACCGACCCAAGGTTCAGAGGAGCGCAGAGAGTTATCAATTTCATTATTCAGGAATATGAGTATGGCGGATATACGAAAGTTACAGCAGATGAAGATTTTCTTATAGGGCTGTCTTCTAACGCCAATATCTTCTCTAAGTTCGCTTATAAGAAAATGACCTATGACCTCTATGTAGCAGCCAATAATCTTAACAGTCATCACAGCGGATATGACATCGATGGCAAGTATACGTTGAAAGATTCCGACGGAAAAGATTATACTTTGACCCGCAACGAAACCACCGACAACTCACATTCGAGGCAGAATCAATACCCTGTGACCTTCCGCGCTTCTTACAATACAGAAAAAGTTCAGATTAGCAATACCTTAGGATACAATCATTCGGCTAGCCCTATTCAGGAACAGAACGGCTCGCTGACATATTTTCCAGCGGTGGAACAAGACTATTCTTACAGCCGCAGCAATCCGTCGCATAGCAATTCTTTGAGCTATCAAGGAAATTATTTCTTTGTTTTGCCTAAGGATTATTCGGTTAATTTCAATCCTCAATTCTCATATTCACATAATAACAATTCGCTGACTTATAAAACTTCCTCAACGGAGCCAATTATTCGCGATGCCCGCGAAAATGCTTATTATTACCGAGTAAACGCCTACATTAATAAGCATTTTGCCCAGAAGCATACACTCATGTTGGGAATTAACACAGGCAATACAATCAATCGGCTGCAATACACTGGCAATGCTTCCTATTCAGACCATTTCAGCAATCCATTTGTATCCGGACAGCTTTGTTATCAGGCAAAAATACGGAATTTCAGCCTGTATGCAGATGCCGGAGTGTTATGGGAACGAACAAGCATCAACGCTATTAAAAATGATGACGTATATCCATACGTTCATTTCAACGTCCGCTATACGCCCAATAATAAAAACGCATTCTCGGCATATTTACAGTTTGCCAACAATACACCCGGAATTGACCAGAAGGCTTCAGACCTGTTACGAGATAACGAAGTCATGTATATTACAGGCAATCCGTCTCTTGACAATTCCCGTCATATTACATTCAATATAAACTACACATGGTTGCCGTCAAATGTATTCAACATGAGTGCCTACGGAAGATATTTTGAACTTTTTGACCGATTTATCACTGCATACGAACCATTCGACAATGGTCGTGCCTTGTTGCGTACATACATCAATGACGGAAACTATGTGCAAAGTGAAATCGGTATTGCTGCGACACTTAATCTGTTTAACAAGTCATTGCAATTATATGTCAGTCCAAATCAAAAATTTTACCGTTCTACCGGTGTGTTTGATAAAAGTTTCTATCCCTTTCAGATAACAGCACAGGCTACATATTATCTCAAACAATGGTATTTTCAGGCATACTACCAATCGCATCAAAAAATGATGTTCACCGGTTCTCCCACAACATATAGGTCACGGGATTTCTATGCTTTGTCTGCCGGTTGGTCAAACTCCGACTGGAACATAAGCCTGACGGCATACAATATCTTCAATTCCAACTGGGACACTTCAGACCGCTATATTCAGTCTCCATTATATACCGAACATCGAACAACTTACGGCACTAACTCCCATGCCAGTTTGAACCTTTCGGTAACATACACGTTCGGTTATGGCAAGAAAGTCCAGCGCGGAAACGAAGTCGGTAAACAATCCGGTGTAAGTTCAGCAATTATGAAATAACCACAAACACCATTAAACATGAAGAAACTACTTCTGTTTTTAATTCCTCTCCTTGCACTTACGTTCAGTGCCTGCGATGATGATACTCCAGACTATCCCGACACCAAGCTCATCAAAGGGCAATGGCAATTAGTTGAGGACGGTAGCAATGATAATCCGCTTATATACCGTTTTACTACCGACGGCGAAAACACTTGGTCTTGGGGTGGACTCGTCACATATTACCTTTTGCCGGACGGAACAGCAGATTTCTATAAACGATATACTTGGCACGTTTCAGATCCTGCGAATGAGGATGACGGGAAACCGCGTCTCGAACTCACTTGGTATGATGCGCCCGACAGTGACAATTTATGGGATGCAACGGAATATTATATAGTCGTAAAATTGACACCGACGGAAATGTGGCTTAAGCCACACCAGAAAGGTGTCCCCGATGACATCAAGAAATTCATCCGGCGCAATGACCTCCCGGTTCCCTCTCTACAATTCCCTAACCCGTAAACAGTTTTTTTATACAAACCTCCGGCCCTCGGCAATCGTTGCCGGGGGCTTGTCTATTACCCATGTAAAAGAAATAGGCAACCTCGGCAGTGATGTCAAGGTTGCCTGTCTCTATGTATTATAAATTGCCGTATTTAGGAAATTATTTGTAACGACTACTTAGCAGTTCCGGCTTGGAGTTTTCGAGTATAATTCAAGTGTTTTTGGATAGACTTCGCCATGCATCAACTGTATTGCTTGTTTGCTATAAAGTGAAAGTATTATCTTCTGCGTCCTGATTTTGACATTTTTCCAATACGGGTGGCGGCTGCGCGGGCGCATCTGCGGGCACGTTCTATCTCGTCCTCGTCCTTGCGGTCGTGCCAGTTGTCATCGTTGGATGAACCGCCTCCGCCGCTTCCGGTTGAAACAGTGTCGAGCGCAGTGAGACCAACGAACAATGCAACCGCCATATCGGTAAGCTCCTGCCAGTTTACAATCTCGCGGTAGTCAAATTCATCATCGAATATCTGCATGACATCGTTTGGAATGTAGAACTGAGCAGTTTTGCCTTCATGTGTAAGTTCGTATCTCGATGTTCCTTCGCGCCAAGGGGTATAATCCGTAACTTGTTTGTCAGGAGATACAACAGGCTTTGATACGACAGGCGCAACCGGCTTTGTTCCGGCTTTCTTTACTGGCTGCTTCGCCTTTTCTGCGGACTGACTGTGAAGTTTATTCCATGTGTCTTCGATTCTCGATGCTGTCAGCTTTCGACCTGTGCCAAGCTCGGATGCCTTGAATCTGGCTTTACCTTTGCCGATAGAATAACCGTAAGGGCCTTTCTTGCCGGGACGTATCATAATAGTATAACCTTTTGCCCGGATCCGGGCTGTATAATCTTCCCACGACCATGACGGCATGGCACGAAGGATTTCCGTAAGGTCATCGGCAATCTTATTGGCGTTCATCTTGTGTATTTCGGCGGCTGTTATCCAGCCTCGCCGGATGGCTACAGCCTGAGCTGCATCCTGGGCGCGGATGTGTATGTTATGGTCATTGTTGGTCTTGCCGTCGCGGTCTTTTCGGCATACTGCAGCGTGGAGATGCGGGATGCCGCTGTCGGATTCATAATGAAGCCAGACCGTGTAGATGCTGTTCGCTATGTTTGTCTTATGCGAATACACATTGCCGTTTTCATCCTCCAACTCAATTTTGTCAAACTCCTTCACAAAGTCGTCCCACAGCTTCTGCCAGTCCTGCATGGTGAAGTTTTCGGTGTGTTCCATCGACGGACTGATTTCCATACGGATAACATTCTTTTTCATCGGCGCACCGGCTTTCATCAGGTCCCAGATACCTTGTGCGTCAAGTTCACAAGGGAGAAGATTATCCTTGACATGATATATAAGTTCAGGATGTTCCTTGTTCCTCGACTCTCCGGTAATATACCTGATGTCATTGATGCCGTGATTTATGGATGCTGCTTTTCCTATCATGTCGCATCCTGTTCCTTGTCCGTTTCATATGATGTTCCCGGTGTGCGGTTCGGGGAGAAATATCTGTTGATTATTTCGGTGATGAGGTCCGCAGTCTTGCGGAGGCGTCCTAACGCCTCGATCATCCACGGCTGGTTGCGGAACATCGCCATGCGCTCGTGCTGCGGCATGGCGTTCAGCATCGAGGTATATTTAGTATAGTCGCTGCGGGCGATTATAAGTTCGTCGCGGACTTTGGTCTGCGCAAATGTCAGACGGGCTTTCGGTTTGTAGCCGTAGGCCCGTGACAGCAGGTACTCGCTGCGATTCATCCCGCATTGGGCGGCAAGGTTTTCTATCCGTTTCCTCTGCGATTCGCTCACGCGGAATGACATGGTGGAACGGCGGCGTTCTCCACCGTTTTCGTTAGGTTTGTTCATCGGAAGTTATAAGTTGGTTATGAGATTCTTATAAATGTTACTGGTTATTGTAAAAGTCATCGGTGCGAGCCTGCGAGCGGCGTCCCGTTGCCCTGTGCGGCAACGCAAGAGAGCCGTGTATGCAGTGACCGACAGGGAATGTAATACAGCGGCATATCTTGCAACGAAATCCACGTTTCCTGCTTTCCTGCGGCTTAAGACATGCGGCTAACCGTGCGGCTGACTATGGGGCAACCCGCAACCCGGAAGATTCACCGTATCGGGTGCCGGAGGCTCAGTCCGCATTGAAAAAGGCAGGGTTGCGGATATAAGGCTTGTCAGGGCGGCTCCAGCCCAGTACGGAAGGGAATGTCATCACCGATCCTACAAGTGAACGGTCAGTGTAGATAAGCCCGGCCTGTTCCATCCTGTCAAGGAGATTGCGCAATCGGGTCCGGTTCATCTGCCATTGCTCCGCGAGGCGAAGCTCCGAATACTGCGCCTGTCCCGGTTGCAATGCCAGAGGGCGGCGGAAGTCGTCTGACACTTTCGCATTTACAGCCATTCTTGACAGCAGGTCATAAAAGAGCGTAATATTGGAAATCTTGTCGCCGCGTTTGTTCTCGGTGGTGCCGCTAAGCAGATTCATCACCTCGACAGTCATTCTGAAAGTAATGATTTCAAAGCGCGACGGTATTTGAAATTTGTATGTTTCCTTGGATTGTTTGTTCATGTGTCCTTGTTTGCATAGATAGTGCGACCAAAATGTTGCCGGATAGAAGATAATACACCAGATGAAATGAATCTGAAATTATTCCATGTATGTTCTCGCCATCCGCACAACACTCCGGTTCACGGTTAAAACTGTTATTTCCCTGACATTGATGAGTTGTAGAACTGTATCATCCTCACGCCCTCGTCAATGTCGGTCCTGCATCGTGCGATTTCACTGACGGTGAACATCGCCGCCGTCATCTCCTCCTTGTCGAGATAGCGGATAGCCGATTTGACAAGCTGACGGGCCCGCGCCTGACGGTGTTCCGAAAGCTCCTGAGCCGACATCTCCTTCCTGTTCGTTCCGGCGTTGAGATAGAGATTGAGACGGTGACGGTCGGAACCTTTCACTGCCGACGCTTCCTGATTGCCCGCGCCGATTGCGACACACGCCGCAAGCGCGTCCGCTTCATGTATGCCGAGCGAGGATAACAGTTTGCGTTCAATCTGAATTATCTGCGATTCTTCAATCGTTTTGCTCTTTCTCTCCTTACGGGGAAGATTCGGAGCCGATACCGCTTCGATGCCCGGCTCCACGGTCTGAATGGTTGTTGTTTTGTTCTGTTCTGTCATGATTAATGAATTTGGTTATGATCTGATACTGTTTTTGAGAATGTAGGCCTGTGCCTGACTTTCGATTTCCTCGTCCGTTGCGACACGGACACTGCGCTGCCACTTGGCGAGGTCTTCGGGGTCGAAATAGCAGAGCTTGCCTCCCGGCTTGTAGTACGGGATGACACGGCGCATCATCAGCTTGTAAAGATAGCTGAGTTTGATTCCGAGGTATTCGGCCGCCTCGGTCGGCGTCAACATACTTGGTTTTGTCATTAAAATTCCTGTTGGTTATGATAAAGTTTGCGATTAGTTTTCTTGTTCGGACTGCAAAGCTATAATACAGGAATGGAAATCAAACGAAGATGGCTGCATAAGCCACTGTCTTTTAAGGTTATCTATGAAAATCGCAAAATCGGCACCTTTTTCCGGCACTCGTTCACACCGTTACAGCAGTTTCAATTATGAATGGCAGGGCACGAAAAATCCCCATGCCGGACATGGCACAGGGAAGAAAAATCAAGCTATCTTATCTCTCTAACAAACCGGGAACAGATGGCTATAAAAGGTGATTTGCCGTATTATTCAAAAGCCTTGTCAATCCGGCTCACGGCATCATCCTTCTTTTGGTCAACAATTTTTCCGTAGATCTGAGTCGTTTTCACATTGGCGTGACCAAGCAGCTTCGATACTGTATAAAGGTCTGCGCCGAGTGTCAGCAGCATGGTTGCGAAGGTATGACGGGTAAAATGAAATGACGTAAATGAGAGAGGGAATTTATAAGTAAGTACAAATAAAAACCTTTATTTATAAGGTATTACAGAGGCGCGAATTTGATTTGTTTTTGGTGGGGTGTAGGTGATTTTGTGTTATTTCTGCTGTTTATGTTACTTTTTTGTTAGTCATTTTGAACTATTTTTTGTACCTTTGCATATGAAATAAAGCATTGGCAGAGAATGGCAAGAACAAAAAAGTCAGAATCGGTACCTGTCCGCATCCGCTTCAAGCAGCTCAAGGACGGCAACCAATCCATATATTTGGATATCTATACCGACCGCAAACGCAGGTATGAGTTTCTTAAACTCTTCCTTGTTCCTGAAATATCACAGGAGGCAAAGGAGAGGAATACCAATACACTCAAGGCAGCCAATGCCATCAAGGCACAGCGTATTCTTGACATCACCAACAAGAAGCCGGCAACAATCCTTTCGGACAAAGCCCGGACACCGCTGATAGAATGGCTCGATGAATACGCTGAGTCCGGGGAGAAAAAAGGGCGCAGAGCCCTGGTCGATCATGTACACGCAGTATCAGTGTGTTTGAAGGCTTATAATCCACGGATAAGATTGTATGAGGTCGATAAGGATTTTCTTCAGGGGTTTATAGAATATCTCGGTACGCGATTAACAAGATTGACAAAAAAGCCGCTGGCAAAGAAAACCATATCCGGTTACTGCGGATATATACGGGCGGCTCTCAACTATGCCGTGGATCTGGAAATTCTTGGCGACAATCCTTTATTGTCATTCGACTGGGCTTCCATACAGGGGGAACGCAAAAAACGCGAGTATCTGACCATTGAAGAGGTTCAGACGCTTATCGACACTCCGTGTAGGAGTCCAAGGGTAAAGACAGCGTTTCTTTTTTCTTGTTTTTGCGGGCTACGGTACAGTGATGTCAAAGGTCTGCGTTGGAAAGACGTAATCGAGGAAAACGGCAAGACTCATTTGGAACTGCGTCAGCAAAAGACGGGGAAGGTAATCTACCTGCCTTTGAGCCTGCAGGCGCAGAAGTTCATGCCGGGAGAGAAAGGTAATCCTGATGATGCCGTCTTTGATGTCCCCACGCTGAGTGATTGCGACCATGTGTTGAAAACCTGGACTTCCAAGGCAGGCATTACCAAACGGGTGTCCTATCACGTGAGCCGTCACGCCTTTGCAACAATGACGTTGACAATGGGCGCAGACCTCTATACCACCAGCCAGTTGCTCGGACACTCGGATGTGGAAACGACCCAGGTGTACGCAAAAATCGTGGACAAAAAGAAGGTGGATGCAGTTTATTTGATTGACAGACTATTTGATTAAGAGATATGGGCAGACAGAAGAAACAGGTGGTGATGAAGGAACCGATAAGACTCCGGGAGCAAGTGCTGAAAAACGGCAACCGTTCGCTATATCTGGATATGTACCATAACGGTAAGCGGACTTACAAGTTCCTGAAGCTGTACCTTGTGCCGGAGACCGACACAACGTCAAGAATAATGAATGCTAACACGTTGGCACAGGCAAGCGCCATCAAAGAAGAAATGATACTTGACCTTACCAATTGTATCGCGGGTATAAAGGACAAATCACACAAGGCCAGGATGCCGTTCTGCGCATGGATGGGCGTCTATGCCGAGAATGCGAAGAAAAGCTGTGCGGAATCATCAAAAGCGTGGATAGACAGGACGGTCAAGGAGGTCACGGATTATGATTCAGAAACAGCTCTTGCTGATGTGGACAAGGAATACCTTACGAGGTTTATGGAATATCTTGTCAGCCGTTCCGCACATAATACAGACCGAAAAAAAATGACAAAAAGCACCGTATTCCTGTATTTATGTTATGTCAGAGCTGCACTTAACTATGCGGTACGTGAAAGCGTGATACCCAAAAGTCCGTTCAAGGGAATAACCAGAGCCTCGCTGTCCATCCATGAGCACAAGCGCGAGTATCTGACCGCAGATGAGATAAAACGACTTATTGCCACTCCCTGCTACCGTGAGGATATCAAGGGGGCGTTCCTATTCTCTTGTTTCAGCGGGCTGCGCATCTATGACATCATGAATCTCCGTTGGAAAGACATTGTGAGAACCACTACCCACTGGCAGGTTGAGATAATCCAGTACAAAACCGGTGTCGAGCTATTTCTGCCGCTGAACATGAACGCCCGGAAATGGCTTCCGGAAAAACCGGAGAACGCTACGGAGGAGGACAGGGTGTTTCCCCGGCTGACAAGAAACTACGGGCAGAGCCTTGGAACATGGATGGAGAATGCCGGAATCACGAAAGACATCACTTTTCACGCGGCGAGGCACAGCTTCGCAACGCTCTGTCTTACAGCAGGCATCGACATTTACACCACCAGTCAGTTGCTCGGGCATACCACCATCCGGCACACCCAGCGTTACGCCCGGATTATCAATACAAAGAAAGACGAAGCCGTTTCCTTGTTCGACGGCGTATTTGAATAATAAATTAAGTCAGTCAGTCAGAGGGTGTATATATTTAGAGTGACTAACCAAAATGTCTCAGGCAGGCTATCAAGGTCAGTCAGTCACAGTGTGTATATATTTATACCGACCAACTTGTTTCCAATACTCATGTCAAGCCATGTCGTTATCTATATGTTGGTTTGGCATGATTCACCTTACTTCCATATATTCAATCTTTTCATGGTTATGACAAGACGGTTCACTTATGTACGAAACCGGTTTGCCATATTATTAAAACATAAATTATTCATTAATAACATCCGAAGTATGGAAGTAAATCCATTCATCCGAAAACTCAGTCCTTTTTTTTACAGGAAAGTTTTCCTTACGGTCTGCAAATGGTGATGCAGGGCTGGACCGCCTGCGCCAACTGTTGCTGGAAGCGCACAGAGAGTATCAGGACTATGTAGTCACAGGCATAATGACTGCGAGGGTGTTCGCCTTGCAGTTTCTTGACGGTCATTATTATGCCGAAGATGAAAACGCAACAGGAAAAAACATCCACCGCAAGGCGTTAGGGGCAGTCAGTATTCTACTGTTGGAAAGAACCGACCTAATCAGACAATTCTTCACTCGGCCTTCACTGGAAGCCCAGGATATAGATGAGGTGATATTCCTTATCTATACGGAGTGTCGTGATAAAGAAAAACAAAATCCCGGAACATTCAGAACTGCATCTATAAATCGAAGGCGTGAACATAGGCTCTCATGTGCAATCCGAACCGAGGATATGCCACTGCTCACCGACTGTGTCAATGACGCCGCCTTTTTCCAGAAGAAAATCACAGTTCAGGAAATGAACGGCTTGATGTACGGAACACTCACCACTCCGTTGGTGGCAGTAAATCTTATGGGCATCGCCTATTTCTTTGACTGTCTGAGTGCCATGAACCTTGTCAGCCGCTGTTGGCAAACCGTTCTTGAGCGTAGCGGTTCCATCCTGTTGCAAGGGAAGAATAAGCCGCAGACACGTTCCAATTTCTCGTCCGCGCTCAACCGTGCAAGGAGCAACGGCATCTTCAGCAACAAGAATGACATAGACATTCTGATGAAGCATATAAGTGAGAAATATGCCAGATATCAGGTCAAATAACTGAGTGATAGTGCTATTTTGAGTGACATTTGGCAAGTGTCACTCAAAATACTGCTTTTAATGCTCAATCACATTGTTACTTTGCAGTCGAAAGCTTTCATGACACGGGGCGACGGCTCTGAAGTTGAATCAAAAACAAAGTAACAATGAATGAACAACAGACCATCACAGATACCCAATGGGGAGAACGGTGTTCCGTCAAGCTCGACAAGTTGCTGTCGCGCGTTGACCAGCTCATCGGCATGCTTTTCCATCTGAAAGGCACGTTCACGGTCGAGGATGCGGCCCTGTATCTCGGCATTACCACAAGCCACCTGTACAAGCTGGTGCGCAAATACGACATACCTCATAGCCGTCCTACCAACGGGCGTATCTTCTTCAACAAGGAGGAACTTGACAAATGGATAAGGTCACGTATGGTCATCGAGCCGGAAATAGGTATACCCAATGAGTCGGAGCAACCGCATGAGTGCTATTATTAACAAAAAGGACAGATTATGACATCGGAATTTATAGCCACCCTCCAGCGGGTGGAGAACGTGAGCCACCTGCTCTCCAAGATGGGAGAAAACACGGTTGACGAGGCTGTGCAGCGCATCGAGTCCATCTGTGCCTTCATGGAGCGATACGGCGACCTCGGCGAGATATTCGAGCATTTCAAGGAGCTGGAGTCCAAACTCTTCATGTGCCGCGAGATGCTGACCGTCGAAGAGGCGGCGGAATATATAGGGGTATCGAAAAGCCAGATATACCTTATGACTTCCAACAGGGAGATTACCCATTTCAAACCTCGTGGAAAATTCATATACATAGAACGTAAGGAACTTGACGACGTGCTGCGCCGCAATGTCATCTACTCCAAGTATGAGATGAACCGCAGGGCGGCAGCCGAGACCATGATGGAGCTTCCCAAGGGGAACCGTAAAGCCAGGAAAGGAGCGGAGAAATGAAGATAGAAGAAATCCCGTTCGACAGGATATTCCCGGCACAGCAGAAGCTAACGCCGCAGGAAAAGGCCAACCGCGAGAAATTCAAAGAGTTCCTTGAGTATGTCAAGATCCGTGCCACCGACCGTTATGTATTCCCGCCGGAGATTCTGACGGTCGATGAAATAACGGTAGCGACAGTGGGTAATTTCAGCGCGTCCGTAGGCAAGCCGAAATCAAGAAAGACATTCAATGTAAGTGCGATAGTGGCCGCATTGCTTTCAGGAAAAGAGGTGCTGCATTATCGCGCCAAGCTGCCCGACGGCAAGACCAAGGTGCTGTATATAGACACCGAGCAGAGCCGGGTGCATTGTTTCAAGGTGCTTCACCGCATACTGAAGATGGCAGGGCTGCCGTCCGACTGTGAGGTGTCATCGCTGGACTTCCTTATGCTCAGGGAGTTCACACCACAGCAACGCCGAAATATCATCGACTCTGCATTAGAAGTAGACAATAAAATCGGCTTCGTAGTCATCGACGGCATCCGCGACCTTATCAACGACATCAATTCACCCGGAGAATCCGTAGAGATCATCAACGACCTCATGAGGTGGACCAATATGTACAACATACACATCCATACCGTGCTGCACCTGAACAAGAGCGATGACAACACGAGAGGCCACATCGGCACGGAACTTAACAACAAGGCGGAAACCGTGATGAAAATCATCAAAAGCGAGCTGAATCCCGAAGTGAGCGAGGTCCGCCCGATGATAACCAGGGAAAAGGAGTTCTCGAACTTTGCCTTCCGTATCAACGAGGACGGTGTGCCGGAGGATATTCCCGGTTTCAGCAGCGATGAAGAGGAACGGGTGACATTCGAGAATATCACCGTGCCGCAACACAAGAAGATTCTTGACAAAGTGTTTGCCAATGTAACGGTCAAGGGCTACAACACGCTTGTCGCCAGACTGCGTGAACAGTATGCAGAAACCGGCTACAAGCGCGGGCGCACTTCGTTTGTGATGTGGCTCAAGCATCTTATGGCGAAGGGCATCATCGTCAAGGACGGCAGGGAATACAGGTATGACATGGACAAACTAACGGATTTGAAAAATTGAACATGGCAGTGAATTTCGGGGAAATCAAGCGAATCGACATTATCGGTTTTCTTGAAAGGATTGGCATCCGTCCGGTGCGCAATTACCAAACCTACGCGCTTTACCATGCCCCATACCGGGAAGACAGGCATCCGTCGTTCAAGGTCAGCCGCAAGAAAAACCGCTGGTATGATCTTGCCACGATGGAAAGCGGTGACATCATCGACCTCGGCAAGATGATGTACAACACCAATGACATCATGGAAGTGATTAGGCATATCCAGAACTACACCACGGCGGAACTTGTCATCAGGGAGCGTTTGCCGTCCGAACTGCAGGGTGAACGTGCCGGTACATTCCATAATGTGACTGTGAGACCGCTTTCCAACGAGAAACTGCTGGCATACCTCGGTTCCAGGGGCATAGACCGCACCGTTGCGGCGGAGTTCTGCCGGGAGATACACTTCTCGCTCGGATGCCGCCATTACTACGGCATCGGTTTCGGGAATGTACAAGGTGGATATGAAGTGAGGAATCCGTTCTTCAAGGGAACGGTCGGGCAAAAGGATGTGTCGCTCATACAGATGGGTAGCCACAATGACCTGTGTACCATCTTTGAGGGATTCATGGATTTCCTGTCCTACATGACCTTATGCCGCCGGTCTGATTTCACGCCGTTTGCCGAGACGATGGATTTCGTGGTGCTGAACTCCGTTTCCAATCTCCGCAAGGCGATGAAATGGCTTGCGCCTTATCCGACCGTCACCTGCTGCCTCGACAATGACGATGCCGGGCGCAGGGCTGTGGATGCGCTTAACGAAGTCCGTGACGGGATACATGACGCATCGGGTGTCTATGAGGGTTACAAAGACCTTAACGATTTCCTCCGTGGCAAGCGTTTTTGTCCCTGACTTTTGTCTTCAATATGCAAAGTTCCCTGTTTTATCTTTCTGTGTGAAACGGAAATATAAGACAGGGAACCGTGTTACAAGTCATCGAAAAGTGATAGCTGTTTGTATTTCTGTACATTGTGTAATGCGACCAATGGTTTCCATAAATGTTCTTTAATGTCGGCATCATCCATAAAAGCCTCTATTTTTTCTCTGTCCCTATTAGAAAAGGCGCTGATTTCCCATTTTACTTTATCCGTATTAATATGGTTGATAATCGTACTCAGATAAGGCGTGTCAATATCTGAAAAAGAAAAGCCGAAAACATGGATTATTTCAACTTCTGCAAGGCTATCCCAAATTGGACGATTGTCCGAAATAATCTGTCGTACATCCTTTTGCAGAGAAGCTATTTGTGATATTGCGACCTCTTGCGTTTGCTGCGTTACAAAATCACTATGGGAGGAATACCAGTCTTCCAATTCTTCTTCGTTAAGGTTTGCCGGGGGCTGGGGCTGGGTCATTTCGCAGTCCTCTTTCAACTCCGCGTAATTCTTGCCATGTCCTAAAATAAGTTCGTCATCTCCAACCATACCGTGTATATGCAGAACTTGATTATCCGGTATCTGATACAGTTCCTCTAACGTCCGGGTATAGTTAAATGTGATGAACAAAGAGTCTTTTCGTATCAGATGAATTCTTTTTGAGCCATCTGCTTTGTCAAGAGCGGCAATCCAGGCATTAAACGTGCGTTTTACATGATAGATCAAAGCTCCCAGTTCGTCAGAAGCCGCATATTCGGCCGCATGGTAGTCCCTGTCTCGGAAATCATCTTTTGATAAGTCAGGATAATTGTCAATGACAACATTTTCTACATAATTATTGAGGTCCACTTCCGAGAGCATATTTTCAAAATCATTCCACCATTCATTGACCTTGTTCTCATCTGTCGAAATTTCATATAAATCACATAACTGTGAATATATATTCGGTTCAGCTTTTTCAAGCCAGTTACGAAAATTCAAGTAACTGCTGTTAATACCATGATGTATGTCAAAACCATTCCCAATGATATATAAATGTTTGATATTTGTACTATTAAAATTCATTTTGTGATAATTTATTGATTTGATGGACGGCTAATCATATTAACGAGAGAAAGCTCATATTCTGTCGGTTCTCAATACTTGTCCGCCTAGACAATCTCCGCAAGATGCCGCATTGCATAATTCCGCTTCCTTTTTCTCCGTAGGGATATGGACAGCCGTATAGTATGGCGCATCGATACGAACCGCAATCATAAAAAACATTTTATGCGTGCCGGATGGATGACAGGTTATTCCATTCCGAATACTTTTCTGAGTTTGTCCGCTTCCGCCTTCAGCTTCTTTGGATTCGACGCTTTCAGTTTCTGCAAATTCTGCATCTTCCACCTTACCGATGGATATTCCTTGAAAGAAGAATACCGGGTGTTCTCCCAATCAACGGCCAGTTCTTCAAAACCTATCAGGAACCGCCTGTCCTCCTCCGTCATCACAGAATTGACATCGCTGACAAGTTTCTCTCTTGTTGCTTCAAAGTCATCGTAGCTAAAAGGTGTCTCGCTCATGCCGGCGAACTGCCGTTCCATAGCCTCATGCTGGTCTATAAGATTTGGAGCGAACGACTCATGTATGGGACGGTCACTTCCAAGCAGGCAGAATATAAGTCCCTTTTTTACATCTGAAAGCGGAATGTCCATCTGCTTTACATCAAAGAGGTCACGGGGATGCTGGCGTGACAGCGCAGCAGAAATCTTCCCACCATAAAGTTGTGGTATTGACACAATTCTTGCATCGACTTCCATCCCGAACATGGATTGGGCTTTCTCACATAAAGGCATCAAGGCTGCTTCACCACAAACAAGTCCCCGTTTGGTCTGGTTCACCTCAATCTTTACCTGGCAGCCCCGGCTTTCACAGGTTATTTTGCAGATGTCGAGGCGCGGTATGACCCTTACATCCGTAAACCGGCGTTTAACACGGTTGGAAATCCTCACAAGAGTCTCGTTTATCCGCTGAAGACTCGTATTCCTGTCTTCAATCGGAATATAGGTTACATCTATATCAACCGAAAGGCGATACAGGTCTTTTACAAACAGATTGATAGCCGTGCCACCATGTATGGCAAAACATTCCTCGTCCGTCACAAACGGCAGGATTCTTAAAAGGAGTTCTACTTTTTGTCGATATATATTATTCATAATCAGCAAGCTCTTTGGATATTACAATGTCGTATGATGGAATTTTCACCCCGCCTTTCATAAAACTCCGTGTGCCGGAACCGAGGGATATGTGGGATAGGTCGAGTTTGGCAAACCAACGGTGACGCGCCTTTTTCGCCATATACAGGAACAGCCGCTTTACTTTCACGGAAGTACAATCCTCCAATATCTGCTGTACAAGAGAGGCTCTAAGGGAGGCAAGCATTTCCATAAGATAATACACATCCATCAGGTCATAACGGGCCGGTGAGAGCAGGACACATTCCATTATCGCCCTTTCCGGCGATGAGACCGTTAAAGTCTGCCCCTGATAATCCAGTTGCTCTATTCCTGCGGTTCCCAGCACTTTGGATGACACTTCCGCAAGGTTCATGTCAAGGTCGGCATCATTTAGCCATTTGGGAAGAGGAGGTTTCACCGGAGCAAATACAACGGCCGTTGGTTTTCCCATGGCAATGTAATGAGAAAAACCTTTCAACTCCAACGCGGAAGCGGCACCTATATGATATTTCAAATTGGCCTGTTTCTGATATGAAGCCAATATGCCGTAAAGCGACGGCCTGTCCCCGGTAAATTGATATACACCGGTGGATATACGCTGCAGCCATCCCGATTTCATGTAATTTGAAATTTCATTTCTGCTGAAACCTGATTTTTCCAACCAAGAAGTGAGCATTATCCCGTTGGAAGGGATTTTCTGGCGCAAATTGTTTATTTTAGTACCCATTTGGTAATTATTTTAATTGCAAAATTAGCACTAAAATAAACTATAACCAAATTTTTACCGAGAAAACTCATTTTGAGAAGCGAGAAATACGGATTTTTTTGACAAAACAGACAACCGGGAACCGTATTCCCGGTTATTTTACTTTATGCGTATCCTATATACGCCTGAAATAAAATAAAACGATGAGTTGCCTTCTATGAGGACAAATATTGCTTAAATCAGCGCATAATCATACTTTGATATTTTCATACTTACTATTTGCACAAATATAGTGTTCAGAGTATGAAAGTGAGTTTGAAATCAGCATTTTATACTAATTGTCGTTAAGAAATGGGGATTTTTGAGAATATAATTTCATGGCTTGTAATAATCAACATTACTTTGCACAAAAACAAAACTCAAACCCAAATTAACGCAAACGACAATGACTCCGTATGTAATATTTGTCATCGTGCTGACAGTGGCCTACATCATCTATTACGGTTACCATATCAGCAAAGACCTTTACGGCAAGAAAAACGAGAAAGACACCCCGGTCGAGGAATTTGATGTCAGCGGGATGCAGGATGATGTTGTCGCCACACCCGTGAGGGAAAGCGGCGACGGATTCTCCATCGGAGAAGAGACAGACAGGGGAAGCGACAGTCCGAGTGTAGCGGAACCGGAAGAGGAAGCACCCGCCGGGAAAGGCAAGGGCCGTTTCGATGACCTGACAGAAAACATGGACGAGACCGACGTGACAAGCGAAGGAGGTGTCCCGTATGACGAACTTGAACAGATGTTGTATGCCAAGAAACAAGACATTGCATTCCGTAAATCCACAGTCAGCCATACCCGTGAGACATACTGACCTTGCACGTGCGGCACTGACGGCTGTGCTTGCCGTCTGCTGCCAGTCTGCGTTCGCCAAATGCGGCGGAGTGGATTACAGCTGGGGCGCGGACGGACTGGCGAAAGCCCACGACTTCGTGATAACCATGCTGCTCTACGTGGTCTATGTATGCTATGCCGTGGCCGGCATCGTGTCCGTCATCGCAAGCCTGCAGATTTACTTCAAGATAAACGCCGGAGAGGAAGGCTGGAAGAAAGAGATAATGATGGTGGTGGGAGCCATCCTGTTCATCATCGGGGCAACCTTCGTGTTCCCCGCCTTCTTCGGCTACCGTGTATAAACAGACTCAAATGCGCAAATGAGGAATAAGAGAACCGTTAAACAATTTCAAAACGAAACAGATGAACAAATTACAGAAAATCAAGAACTCCATCAAAAAATTCGTCACATCCCCGCGATTCAGCTCGCTGGCACTCATGCTGCTTGTCGGCACCGTCGCATGCCTCGCCCAGAACACCGCCGGAAACTATGAGGCGGGTACAGCAGCCCTGACCACGGTCACGGAGGAAATCGCCAAGTATGTGCCCATCGTCGTCAAGCTCTGCTACGCCATCGCCGGCGTCGTGGCCGTCGTGGGCGCGATCAGCGTCTATATCGCCATGAACAACGAGGAGCAGGACGTGAAGAAAAAAATAATGATGGTGGTTGGAGCCTGCATCTTCCTGATTGCAGCAGCCCAGGCACTGCCCCTGTTCTTCGGTATCTCCTGACCTTATGGCAGAGAACGCAGACAACGGCTATACCGCTTACCCGGTTTTCAAGGGGCTTCAGAAGCCTCTTGAATTCCTGGGTATTCAGGGCCGCTACATCTACTGGGCGGCCGGAACCGCCGGCAGTGCGATAGTCGGATTCATCATCGGCTACTGTGTGCTGGGCTTCCTCACCGGGCTTGTCATACTGGTTATGGCGGTCGGCACGGGAGCCGGTTTCATCATGGTGAAACAGCGCAGGGGGCTTCACTCCAAGAAGACCGACAAAGGGATATTCGTTTACACCAGTTCAAAAAAGATTTGAAAGCATGAGAAATTTCGGATTGATAATGTTGCTTGCCCTGCTGCTTGCCGGCTGTTCCGGGAACACCCGCAACGGGGATGCCCTGTCAGCGCACCATACGGCGGAAAAGGTGAAGGACGGCTGGTCGAAGATGTCCAAGCCTCTTGAGATAGAGGTGTCGGGACGGACAACGGCCGAGCTGGAAGCGATAGGCTCGCTGGCTGTATGGCTTGACGGCATGGAGGACGGCAAGGCCGTGGAATTCCGTTTCGACGGCAAGGTGTTCAAGCCCTCGGTCCCCGTCATGGCGGACAGCACGGCTTCGCCCCTTGTCTGCTATCCGTTCCTTCCGTCACTGCATCCGGCCGACACCGTTGCGGTGAGCCATCCGCTCGGCGAGAAACTTGCCGGACAGATACAATCCGTGACACAGACAAACGACAAAACAAAGATTACAATGAAATTAGAAGAACTTACCGCCCTGCTGCGCCTGATACTGAAAAGCGACAATATCAGCGATATGATGCAGATTCTGGAAATACAGGGAGACTGTGTGGCAACCGCAGGCTTCCTGATTCCGCTCAAGGGGATGCTGGACGGCAGACGCTCCGATACCGACCGTGTGTGCTCGGTGCTTTCGGACTGCCTGCTGAACAACGGCATCCCGTACGATTTTAATCTCATTCCTACGGAGGATTCCGGGGAGATACACATCACCCTCAAGGTCAACGGGAAGAAACTGTCCGTCTCCACCACACTGCCGCCGCTGCGGAGAGGAAGCATCACAGAGTTGCGCCTCCATGTTAGCGACGACCGACTGTCGTTGGGCAGCAGTTGGGTCGATACCCGTCATCCTTTCGAGAAACCGCCTGTCGCAGCCACCGATTCGGTCAAGACCGGATATTTCCTGCAGAAGGACGGCACCATCTCGCCCAAGCTCGACGAGAACAGCCTTGCCTGGGTCATAAAGACTGACGGGCGCCACGGAAAGGCCGTTGCTCTGGATGACAACAACACGTGCAACTGGTTCGGGAAGCGGTCTTTCCGTACCGGCCATGTGTTTGAGACGGCGGACGGCAAACTGCGTGAGGGATATTTCGGTCAGCCGCAGGAGGAAGAGGACCATATCGTGTTCAGTCCCCGTATCAAATATCCGGGTAGTTGCGCATTGGGATTCGACGACGGGGCGGCACTCACGCAGGCCATACTCAGCAATGCGAACGGACACGACCTGAAGAACTTTCAGGACAAACGGGTGCTGCCGTCAGCCTACATTCCGTCATTGGCGGAAATGGCCCGGCTTGCCCATTATCTTGAAAAGCACAAGGACAGCCTGCCCTCATTTTTCAAGATGCCGGAAGGCACCTATGCCACCTCCTGCGAATCGGGCGCGGACACCTTTTACTCCATCGACATGAGCGGATGGTTCATCACTGCCTACAACTCCAAGGAGCACAGCGACATGAAAACAAGACTCTTTTATCTATTCTGACCGTCATGACCTGGTATGTGATACTGTTTTTCGCGGCTACCCTGACAGGGATGGCGATCTCGGTGGCCGTATTCGGCACGGGAGGCAAACGCAAGCGCGTCTTCCGTGACATCTATTTCTCTGTGGAGGACAACGACGGCATCGGTGTCATATACACCAAGACCGGCGAGTATTCCGCCGTGCTTGAGATGGAGAATCCCGTGCAGAAGTATTCCGCCGACGCCGACCGCTACTACGATTTCTGCCACCTGCTCACGGCAGTGGCGCAGACCCTCGGCGAAGGATATGCCATACACAAGCAGGACGTGTTCTCCCGCAGGCGTTTCTCGCAGGCGGACGCGAAGGACAAGGAGTTCCTGTCACGTTCCTATTTCGCCTACTTTGAAGGCCGTCCCTATACCGACACGCGCACTTATCTTGTCATCACGCAGGAATCGAAGAAAGGGAAGCTGTATTCCTTCGACATGAAGAAATGGAAGGACTTTCTCGTGAAGATCCGCAAGGTGAAGGACCAGTTGCGCGACGGCGGCCTGAAGGTGCGTTTCCTGACGGCCGGGGAGTGCGACAACTATGTTGACCGCTATTTTGCGATGGACTTCGACAGTCCGGTCGTCACCATGAACAGCTTTAAGGTGGATGACGAGAGCATCGGCATGGGTGACCGCAAGTGCCGCGTGTTCTCGCTTGTCGATGTGGACTGTGCGGGACTGCCGTCCCTTGTCCGTCCTTTCGCCAACGTGGAGGTGAATAACACGGGAATGCCCCTTGACCTCATGTCAGCCATCGACAGCATCCCGGAGGCGGAGACCGTCATCTACAACCAGATGATTTTCATCCCCAACCAGAAACGGGAGCTTTCGTCCCTTGAGAAAAAGAAGAACCGCCACGCCTCTATCCCCAATCCGAGCAACCAGATTGCCGTGGAGGACATCAAGCAGGTGCAGGAAGTGGTGGCACGCGAGGGCAAGCAGCTTGTCTATACGCACTTCAACCTCGTCGTGTGCTGCCCCCGCAACGTGGATATGCAGAAGCCCGTGAACCATCTTGAAAACATGTTCGGGCGCATGGGTATCCACATCTCCAAGCGTGCCTACAACCAGCTTGAACTGTTCGTGAACTCGTTTCCGGGAAACTGCTACGGCATGAATCCCGAATATGACCGTTTTCTCACCCTGTCGGATGCCGCCGCCTGCCTGATGTACAAGGAGCACGTGCAGCACAGCGAGGACACTCCGCTGAAGATATACTACACCGACCGTAAAGGGATGCCGGTAGCCATCGACATCACCGGCAAGGAGGGAAAGGTCAAGATGACCGACAACTCCAATTTCTTCTGTTTGGGGCCTTCCGGCAGCGGCAAGTCGTTCCACATGGAGTTTCGGAGGGCAAAACGGCGACAAACGGCTGCAAAAATCGGCGTTATAATACCCTGATTTTCAGCTAATAGATTTTAACAAACGAGATTTTCGCCTGTTGGCGATTCGTCCTTTTCGGAGTATTTTTGTACCGCGATTGTACCACGCGAGAGGGGTCACACGGCACGACTTCCTTTCAGCAGCGTGCAACAGCTTTCAAGAGCGTGCAACAAATTTCTTCGATAATGGACCGTCAAATTAAACACAATTTAACAGGTCTGCCCGGCTATGACCGGGGCATGACCGACAAGCCTTTCCTCACCATCGGGGAAGTGGCGGACATCCTGCAAGTGAGCAGCCGGACTGTGTATAACCTCATTTATAATGGCACTCTCCGGGCTTGCAGATTGACATACCACATTACAATCATCACCAGGGAGGATTTCTTTCTGATGATTAGAGAGACAACCTACTGCAAGCGGAGCGTGTCAATCTTCGCAAGGCAGGGTAAAAAGACAAAAAAGAAGATGAACGAAGATACACCGAACACCGAAAAAGACCTTTTCCAAAAGGAGGGAAAGAAGAAAGTGAAAGGCAGCCCGAAACGGCAGCTCATTCCGGCGGCTAACTACAAACAGTCCGTGCGCGACACGTTCACGGACAAAGAGAGTGCCGGAGACGACCTTTATACGATGGCTGAGATATGCCAGAAATACAATTATACCTACGGGCGATTTTACAACCTCCGTATGCGCTACTCGATACCATGTGTCAAAGCCAACGCCACCAAGTGCTTCCCGAAAGCCGAGGTTGACAAGGCTATGGCGCAGGAAGCGGAACGGCTGGGAAGCAACCTGTCGGAACACTGGTATTCCTGTTTCGACATCATGCGCCTGTTCGGGCTGGGCAAGACCCAAGTCCGCAGGTTCGCGCTCACCCACGGGGTAAGGACGAAGCGCATCCACGGCAACCGCTTGTACTATCTCAAGGCTGACTGGGACGAGGCACGGAAGGTGTCGGAACGCAAGAGTGCAAGCACGAAAGCCAAGCGGGAGCCGGACAATGAATCAGACAACAATTAAAATCACAACCGATATGACAAACATCTGCACGAAAGTTACGGTCAGGAAACGACCCATCAAGAACGGTCAGGTATCTCTTTACCTTGACTACTACCCGGCGGTGCGGCATCCGAAGACAGGCAAGCCGACAAGACGGGAATATCTCGGCATATACATCTATGCCGACCCGAAAGACAAATTCGAGACAGAGTTCAACAAGACCATGCTCCGCAATGCCGAGCTTATCAAATGCCGCAGGACAGAAGCCATCATCAACGAGGAGTACGGCTTTCTCGACCGCAACCGTGGCAAGGAGAGCTTCCTTGAATACTTCCGTTCAAAGATGGCGGACGACGACAATTTCAGGAACTGGAACACCGCCTACAAGCACTTTGAAAAGTATTGCTGCGGAAGCTGCACCTTCGATGACCTGACACAGGAATACTGCCAGGGATTCCTTACCTACCTGCTGTCGCTCACCACTCAGACAAAGGGCAAGATGATGGCTTCGACCGCCAACAACAACCTTAACAAGCTGAAATGCGTCCTCCGCATCGCCTACGAGGAAAGACGCATCAAGGAGAATATCGCCCCACGGCTGAAACACGCGAAGGAAGACAGCACAAGGCGCGAGTTCCTGACGCTTGAAGAGGTGAGGATGCTTGCCGAGACCCCTTGCGAGAAACCTGTCATAAGGAGTGCCGCGCTGTTCTCCTGCCTTACGGGGCTGCGCATCAGCGACATCATCCGTCTGCAATGGGAGAACATAGTCAAGGGGGCGGATGGCGGCTGGTGCATGCACATCGTCACCAAGAAGACCCGGACGGAAGCCGTGCTGCCGCTGTCGGATGAAGCCCTCGCGCTGTGCGGCGAGCGCGGCGAGGGGCAGGTGTTTAAGGGGCTGACGCAGACCATCCTTCCCCTCTATCTCAAAGACTGGATTAAGTCTGCCGGGATAACGAAGCACATCACGTTCCACGGGTTCAGGCACACCTATGCGACCCTGCAACTCGCCGCCGGGACTGACCTCTACACCATTTCAAAGATGCTTACGCACAGCAACGTGGGAACGACACAGATTTATGTCGATGTCGTGAGCGACCTGAAGCGCAAGGCATCCGAACAGATTACACTCAAACAGCAATAAACACACAACAGTATATGAACAACATAACATTTGAACAACTGCCGCAGGCGGTCTCCATGCTGATTGAAAAGGTGGGGCTGCTCACCGACAAGGTGGAGAAAGTGCTCGGCATGACACCGCAGCAGCATGGCGAGTGCCGCACTCTGCTCACCCTTAATGAAGTCGCGGCACTTCTCGGCAAATCGGCATCCACCATCTATGCCATGACTTCCGACAAGCGTATCCCGTACCACAAGCGGGGCAACAAGCTCTATTTCTTCCAGAATGAAATAATCGCATGGATTGAACAGGGAGGCACATCGGGAGTGGCAAGCGAGAGCGAGATTGAAAGGCGGCTTGAGGAACTGCGCAACGGCAAGAAGCGCAAGCCGGGAGCGTTGACGGACGGCAACAGCCGGATGTCCGCAGTAGCACCATAATGTCACAGACCATGAGCAACGAGATACAAAACATACACTACTGCACCATCCTCTCAGCCGGACAGTGGGATTTTCTTTTGGGAGGCAGGTTTTCCCCTCTCAGGCAAAAGTGCCTCTACCGTCTGATGAACGGTGCTGTGCGGACAAGAACCGCTTATAAAATCAAGGGTATTGATATTGTGCTTGAGGTGGGACAGGTGGCGGCATCCGATGTGGAACTGGCAGAGTTTTTGGACTGCAACCGTAAGACGGTCGGCAAGCTCATCGACAGCTTCAACCGCCTCGGTATGCTGACCACCCGGACCAACAACCGCACTTCCGTCCATTCCCTGCATTTCCTCACTGGCTGGTATGTCGGAGGTGTCCTTGTCACCAATCCCCATTATATCAGACCTACGGCTGCCGCCAAAGGACAGACGGGCGATGTGCGGACACATGTTTCCGACAGTCTGTTGTTAGTGGATGAACCGGGAGGCGCAGCCGTTGACTGCCACACAAGAGGGAAGGAAACGGACAGCCTGACGACAGGCGCGGCATCACTTTCTTCTTCCCCCCTTTTGTCAGACAGTTCCAATCCGTCAGCCGATGTGCAAGACGGCGACTGCCACAATCCGCCGTCCGATATGTTCATGGCGGACACAGCCGCAAATCGGCATATCATAGACAGTGGCGACATGGCATCCGGCGGCAACGGCGCAGGGAGCCACAGCGAGGCGCAGGACGGCACGGATGGCGGCGAGGCAACTCCGGCATAGGCTCGGCAGGTCGGGAAGCGCAGAGCGCGGTTTTGAGCGGTACTCCGTTGTCGTGGGGTGACTGACTGGGCTTGCCCAGATATAGCCCACTATAACTTCTCCGCTGCGCTCCCGAAGTTGTGGGCTCTCCCGAGGGGCTGGGCTTTGCCCCGTCCCACTTATGGCTCTGCCCTAAGAACCCGGTCGGAGGCTGTCAGCCCCCAACACCCCTGACCAAAGAGTGACCCTCTCTTTGGAATCTCCGCCCAGAGGTCTCGACCCCTGGGAACCCCGAGCAGGAAGTGACCCTCTCCCTGCACCCTCCGATTAAGGCTCCGCCCTAATGACCCTTTCCCTATTGTAAATCTGTAAACATCATCATGCCTATGGCACAGAAGACATCAATCAACATCAAGCCCTGCAACATCGGAAGCAGCGAGGCGCACAACAGACGGACAGCGGAATACCTCGCCCATATCGGCAAGGAAAAGTTCTATGTTCGCACCGACCTCATGGCGGCAAACGAGACATGGGTAGCACCTGATTTCGGGGGCACTTCGCTGTCGGAACGCTACAATCAGATAGCCGCGATGGTAAAGGAGAAGACAGGTCGGGCGATGCAGACCAAAGACCGGGAGCGTGTGAACAAGAAGACCGGGAAGGTGACCGTCGTGCGCGGCAGCACTCCGCTCAAAGAGGGTGTCGTGGTAATCAAGGATGATACCACGCTGGAGCAGTTGCAACATTTCTGTGAGGTGTGTAAGGAGCGGTGGGGAATCACAGCTTTGCAAATCTTCATCCATCGTGACGAGGGGCATTACGGCACTCCCGGAGATACCGCCACATGGAAGCCCAATCTTCACGCCCATATCGTATGGGACTGGATGAACCACGACACCGGGAAATCCTGCAAGCTGGACGAAAAAGCCATGAGTGACATGCAGACGCTTTTGGCTGAGTGTCTTGACATGGAAAGGGGCAGCTCAAAGGAGCAGACGGGAAAGGAGCATCTTGAACGCGCTGACTTCATCATCGCCAGGCAGAAGCAGGAAGCCGAACAGGTAAAGGCGGAAAAGGAAGCAGCCGAAGCCGACAGGGATGCCGCGATCCGTGAGACGGACAATGCAAAATCCGAACATGAAAAACTCCAAATCGGGAACGAGGAAAAGCAGCGGCGCAGCGCGGAACTTGACAGCGAAATCGCCAAAAAGGAGGAACGTGCGAGAGAGGTTGACAGGGAGAACACGGACAGCATAAAGTCCGGCATCGCAAACCTTTTCGGCAAGGGCAAGTACGCAGCCATCGAGCAGGAGAACGAGAAGTTGAAAGCCGAGAACGAGCATATCAAAGAATCGTTCCCCGATGCCGTCAGGAAAGAGGTGGCGAAACGGACAAAGGCTCTGACAGAGGCGAAGCGGGCGGTCGAACTGGAACGCGACAGTGCCATGGCAATCGCCGACACTTATGAATCCGAGAGGGACACGGCACTGCGGCAGCTCCGGGAGCAAAAGACCGGGGAGCAGCACCGCATCAGCATGGCAGTGAGCCGGGCAACGGCGGAGAAGGACAAGACCATAGAGCGGTTGCAGGGTGAACTGAAATCGAGCCGGGATATTCTGAATATCATCGCCGATATTCTCTACAAGGCAAGCGAGGTGTTCCGGCGAGCCATTGAAGCGATTATCCATTTCGCCACGGAGCGGCACAAGTCAATCTTCTCTCCCTCCGAAGCCGC
>ENA-UESU01000195-UESU01000195.1-human-gut-metagenome-genome-assembly--contig:-NODE-195-length-51048-cov-20.011399_pt1 | contig 51048 bp, 36 predicted proteins | sample MGYA00243007_ERZ508008 | MGnify/ENA primary metagenome ERZ508008 (study PRJEB26167, sample SAMN06115399) | human gut metagenome | host: Homo sapiens | place: China:Henan | collected 2016-06-23...
GCTTTTGCCAAGGATGCTCGCCGACATCGGTCCGTTGATTTCTTCCGGATCTATGCCGTGGTTTTTGCGGCGTCGCTCACTGCTGCCGCCTCCGAGCATCAGCACTCCGAGCATAAGGCTCTGTTGCAGTATGAGCACGACTATTCCTATCATGACAAACGAGGCGAAACCTTGTGTTACATCACCGAGGAAAAATGATTCGGTGTTCACGGTGCTTCCCATCGCTGTCGACAATAATGCCACCGGAGAGTAATCGATTTTCTTTGTGCGTATGTCAGAGCCAAGTTCCAGCGACACGTCGGTGGTGGCGAGAAGTATGCTCTTGTATCGCAACAGCAGGCTCATGTCGCAATACATCGGCACGACCGCCTGCTCGTTTCTTCCTATTTTACGGGAATAGTCTTCGGGCAGTTCGAGTATGCCGTAGATTTTGCGCTCTTTCATCCATGTTTTTGCCTCCTCAAGATTGGCGGCATATCCGGCGACCTTGGTATAAGGGGAGGCGTCAATCATGCGTGTAAACTCACGGCTGTCGGCTGTGCGGCAGTTGTCGACCACAGCTACAGGCACATCATAGACTATCTCTGGATTGTATATGAGCGTGTAGGCGATAGGGTAGGCGAGTGGCAACGCGAGGAAGAAAAGAAGCACGCCGACATCGGAGAATACGAGCCGGTATTCTTTTATCCACACCTGAAACAGGGTGGACCACCATGTCTTTATATTGTCAATAAGCTTTTTCATAATCAGGTATCATCAGGGGATATAGACAGGATTCAGGCTGTAACGCTTCAGCTTCCACAGCATGCCCATCGGGGCGAGCAGGAAGAGTATCATAACGATATAGTCCCAGCGGCAATAATAGATTTCATACCCGTTGAGTGCCACGTTGACGTAAATCAGGAAATAGTAGCGGATAGGGATGAGGTAAGAGAATATCCCGACTGCCGGGTACATATCCTCAACCGGAAACGAAAAGCCTCCGATAGAGAATGAAAGGATGCCCAGAAGTGAGAGTATGGACAGGGCAAAGCGCAGGTTGGGAATAGTGCAGGATATAAGCAGCGCGAATGCCTGGCTGGAAGCTACGAGCAGCAGCATCGCCACAATCATGTTGATAGGATTGCTGTTGAGCGGGAAATCCCATAGCCCGAACATCATCCCTTGCATTGCAAGTCCGGTGACAGAGAAGATGATGAATTGAGGCAGTAGCTTGCCCGCGCAGGCTATTGTGATGGACCCTCCGGCATCCTTGATCCACCTGACCGAGGTGCCGCGCTTGATTTCCTGCAGTATCGAGAAGGCGGTGACCTGAAATATGATGAGCTGCAGCAGACACGGGAGGAAGGAATTGCTCAGATAGATGGAATAGTTGAGCCAGGGGTTGCCGATGTTGTGCTCCTGTGTGACCACGGGCTGCAGGAGATTGCCTACAAGCTCCTCATCGAGACCGACACCTACGAGTGTCGTCATCACAATCGAGCCGGAGGTAGTCACTGCCGTCTGCTTGAAGGTCTTGAACGACAGGGTGCCGGGAATGAAGTATGCCATGTTGCAGTAATAGGTGATTGTGGTCTCCCTCCCTGCCTTGGCATCTGCCTCAAAGTCGCGTGGAATCATGAAAAAGCCATATATTTTCGCGCTTTTCAGCAACTCCATGGCATCGGCATAGCTTGTGGGATGATATTTTAGGTCAACCAGCTCCGATGAGCCGAGATTACGCGTGACGTTGCGTGACACCGGCGTGTTGTCAAGGTCAACAATCGCCGCCGGTGTTTTTACCGGCAGTCCCTCCTTCATGAAGTCAAGGAAGAAGAAAGAGCAAAAGAGCGGTACTCCTATCATCGTGAGGATGTAGATGGGGCGGCTTGCAAGCTGCCTCACTCCGTCGATAATGGCGTTTTTTAATGCTGACCAGTTGAAATGCATGGTTGTAACTGACTTATTGTTGATGGTTATTTCTTGGGCGCGTCATAAATCACCGACATGCCCGGGCGCAGGTCGGGAAGGTCTTCGGTGGGCCGTGCCTTAATCTGGAATGTGCGGCTGTCCCATTCGCCTGTAGCCTTTGTCGAGCGCCATACGGCGTAGGAGCCCATGTCGCGGATATAGTACACGGTGGCTTTCACTTTCTTTTTGTCGAGCGCGGGAATCATCACTTCTATCTCCTTACCCATGGGGAGGTCGTTGAGGAGTTCCTCGCGGACATTGAATGTAACCCATTTGTCTGATATTTTCACAAGGTTCATGATAGGAGTGCCGAGCGACACAAGCTCCCCTTCGTGGGGATAGATGATGTCAATCTCTCCGTCGGCGGGTGCGGTAAGATACTGGTCCTGGAGAAGTGCCTCCACTTCCATCACGCTGCCCTGGGCTGCATCCACAAGTGCCTTGGAGCTGGTCTTGTCTTCCGACTGTGCGCCCTCTTTCGCCATCATGTACTGGCTTTTTGCAGCACTTTCACCTGATACGGCTGCAGTATAGGCTGCATACGCCTCGTCGCGCTTCTGTGCCGAAATCACGTCTTGCTTGTAAAGCGACTCCATGCGGTTGTAGGTCTTCTCGGCGATATTTTTCGCCGCGATTGCCTGTTGCCATACGTCGTAGGCGCTCTGTACTATCTGCTTGCGGGTGCCGGCATCGATTTTCTTGTTCTGGGCGGCGGCAGCTTCTTTCATCGCCTCTGCCTGATAGAGTTTGGCATCGGCTACCGATGAGTGGATATGTACAAGCGTGTCTCCCGCTTTCACTGTCTGACCTTCCTGGACATAAAACTCCATTACGCGTCCGGGCAGCTTGCCTGATATGCGCACAGAGGTTGCCTCTGCCTGGCCTTCAACGATTTGAGACTTGGGTTTCAGAAACAGAAACCCGATGAGAGCAAGCAGTGCTACTGCGATTACCACGATTACGAGTGTGCCTACAAGGGCATTTTCCTTTTTAGTGGTGACTTGTCCTGATGATTGATCTATGTTTGCCATATCCTAATGCTATTTTTCTGTATCGTAATAAGTTTCATAATCCATGGTGCCGAGTACCTTTGAAAGGTAGACGCGGCAGAGATTTACATCGATTTCCGCATCGATGTTTTCGGAGTTGGCTTTAAGCCATGCGGTCTGTGCCTCCATCACATTATCGGTAGTCGACACTCCTTCCTTGAATCCGAGCTGTGCCTGACGGAGATTTTCATCTGCCTTGGTCAGGTTGGATTGTGTCATGGCGTAAGTCTTCATCGCTTCTTTTGCCTTGAATGCAGCCTGGCTCACCTGTAGCTCGATTTTTTCCTTGGCATCTTCAAGCTGGAGCTTCATGATGGTCACATCGGTCTTTGCTGCACGGTATTTGTTATAATTGCCACCCCAGTGCCAGATGGGGATAGTAAGCATCGCCCCGACTGAAAAGGCTCCGTTGAAGCGCTTCTTGAAGCCGTCGTACATATTGGGGTTGGAGAATGAGTAGGCGCCTACAAGGGCGAGATTGGGGAGCATTGACGAGAGTGCCACCTTGCTCTTTTCACCGGCTATTTTTACTCCAAGTTCGAGGGCGTGGAGGTCGGGGCGGCGCGAATACACGTCATTCATGTCATACACGGTTGCGATGGGTTCCGGGTCGGGACGGTCCATTTCTTCATCCTCAAGGTGCATGTCGGTGTTGACGGGGAGCCCGCAAAGCTGGGCGAGAGCCATGCGCGAGAGCGTGAGTCCGTTTTCGACCTTCACCAGGTCGACATTTGCCGAGTTGAGTTTAACGTCAACTGTAAGGAGGTCGCTGCGTGTGGCGACTCCCTCGTTGATCATCGCCTGCACGTTGTTGTGAAGAGTGTCGAGCAACGCCACATAGCTTGTGGCAAGCTCATGCTTTGCATTGAGCGACACTACCTGCCAGTAGGCGGCATCGACGGCATATATGATATCCTCGGCGCTGTTGTCATGCAACGAGCGGGCAAGCTCTTCGGCATATTTGGTAATCTTGTTCATAGCCACAATCTTGCCTCCCATGTAAATAGGCTGGGTGAGGGTGACGGCACCGAAAAATACATTGTGGATATCGTAAGTCATCGCATCCTTGGGAAGGTATGCCACATTTTTGGGTATATACTCTCCGTTAGGTCCTTTTACCGGCACACCGTCGGGACCAGTGACAAGGTCGAAGCTGTATCCTTTTCCGTCAAATGTCTGTATAGGCAGATGCTGGTCGGAGTCAAATATCGACAGCTTTTTCTGGTTGTAGGTATAACCGCCGGCAAAATCTATGGATGGCAGATAAGCGGCAAACGCTTCTTTTTTCTGATAACCGGCTGCCTTAATCTGCTCGGCTTTTATACGCATCTGTTTGTTGTTGGCGACAGCCATCGCGCGACATGAGTCAAGCGAATACACGCCTGGGACATCGGCTTGAGCCTGTGCTCCGGCGACAGCGACGCCGAGTATCGAGCAACACAGTAATGACTTGAATCTGGATAATCGCATAATATATACCCTTGGTGTTATTTTTCTGTTAAATCCCGTTTATGGTTTTCGGGATGCAAATATAACTTAAAATGAGCAAAAATAGTTCGTTACAAGCTATCGAAAAGATGTCATGTTTGGCGAAAATATGGTCAGTTTTTCCGTATGGATGTCACGCGTGTTGAAAGAGCGCTGTCATTATCAAATCACGATACTTCTGTTAAACATTTTCACATTTATATAATTATAATATGTAATGAAGAGTCAATGATTGAAAAAGAGGGCAGATTTCTCATTGTTTTTTTCTACTTTTGCCGCCGATAAAGCATCAAGAAAGTATATATCACATAATAATAACTAAAATTCTAATTTTTAAATGCCAAACATTTCTGAAAAACGCGTCAGTATGTTGCATGGTGTGCTGCTGATAGCATTGTTCGCATGTGCCGCTTTCTACATAGGGGAGGCGCAATTCTTAAAGGAAATCTCGTTTAGCCCGATGATAATCGGTATTATCTTAGGTATGCTATATGCCAATTCGTTGCGCAACAATCTTCCCGAGACATGGGTACCGGGTATCCAGTTTTGTTCTAAGAAAATCCTCCGTCTCGGTATCATTCTTTACGGATTCCGTCTGACATTCCAGGATATCGTCAATGTGGGCGTTGCCGGTATTGTCGTTGACACGATAGTGGTTATCGTGACCATTCTGGGAGGTGTATGGATAGGCAAGATGCTTAAGATGGACCGCGACACCGCATTGCTGACATCGGTGGGCAGCGGTATCTGCGGTGCTGCAGCGGTACTCGGTGCGGAGTCGACTATCCGTACTCAGCCTTACAAGACGGCGGTTGCCGTGGCGACGGTCGTGATATTCGGAACTATTTCGATGTTTCTTTATCCTGTGGCGTATCGCTCGGGATGGCTTGACCTGAACGCGCAGGAGATGGGTATATATTGCGGCTCGACGCTTCATGAAGTGGCTCATGCCGTAGGAGCCGGTAACGCTATGGGCACCGATGTGTCAAATGTGTCAATCATCGTGAAGATGATAAGGGTGATGCTGCTTGTACCCGTGTTGCTGGTACTCGGTTTCTGGGTGGCACGAAGAGGCGCTAAAAGCGGGGCTTCGGCTGAAAAGGGTAAGGTCAACATACCCTGGTTTGCTGTCGGATTCCTTGGCGTTATAGCGTTCAACTCATTCAACCTCCTTCCGGCAGTGTTTGTCGAGGCAATAAACTATTTCGACACCTTCCTGCTCACCATGGCGATGGCGGCTCTCGGTGCCGAGACCAGTATCGATAAGTTCAAGAAAGCGGGTGTCAAGCCGTTTGTGCTTGCGTTCTGCCTTGATATATGGCTGATTGGCGGTGGCTATATCCTTGCCAAATATCTCGCCCCGATCTGGCTGTAAGCTACAACCCTGCAAAAAATTACGGAGGGTCAGTGAATTTTATGTCCGCTGACCCTCCGCTGCATACACTTATACCATGATTTATTGCAACAAGCCGTATTCTTCATCGGTCACCGGTTCGAGCCATACGTTTTCAGTGGCTGTGCCGGGTACGCTAAATGCAAGATGCGCAAACCATGAGTCTTTTGCCGCACCATGCCAGTGTTTTACGTTTGCAGGAATGTGGATGACCGTGCCGGGGAGTATCTCGACAGCCGGTTTGCCCTCTTCCTGATACCATCCTCTGCCGGCAACGCCTACGAGCATCTGCCCTCCGCCTTTTTCCGCTTTGTGGATGTGCCAGTTGTTGCGGCAACCCGGTTCAAAGGTCACGTTGGAAAATGCAATCTGTTCGGTTGATATCGGAGCGAGATAACTGTTTCCGATAAAATATTTTGCGTACGCCGTGTTAGGCTCTCCGATTGGGAATATCATCTGACGCTGAAACTCCGCTTTGGCATCGTCGCCCTTGATGTCGTCGTTCCATACATCCTTGGCGAGACGGAATGCCGCCCATGCCTTCGGCCAGCCGGCATAAAAGGCGATATGGGTGATTATTTCCGCCGCTTCGACGCGGGTGATGCCGTTTTTCTTCGCTTCCTGCAGATGATAGGTGAGCGAGGAGTCGGTGATGCCTTGCGATATGAGCGAGGTGATTGTCACGAGACTGCGGTCGCGGAGTGAGAGGAGGTCGTTGCGACTCCACACTTCGCCAAACAGGATGTCGTCGTTGAGGCGGGCGAACTCGGGGGCAAATTCTCCGAGCGCGTCGCGTCCTGCTGTCTGGATTATTTTTTGTTGCGCCATGATAGGAATTGTTATTGCTGAGATTATCAGCATGATTATTGCTTTTTTCATCTTGAGATTAAAGTTTTCTTTCCATTGATAATGTATATGCCGTCGGGGAGTGAGGATGTCGACTCGGCGAGGTGGAGAAGTCTCGCGCCCGAGAGGGTGTAGGCGGTATATAGCCCGTCGGTGTCATCGCGCAATGTGCCTATGGCGGCGATACCGGAGTAGTCAATTGCCTTGAGCCACTCTTCGAGAAGAGAGCCGGCACTGGATGTCTGTGAGCTGCGTATCCAGAGGCTCGGCGACAGGAAATCGCCGGCGGGAATAAGACGTTTTGCATCCGCCTCTACTCCGCTTATGCCGCTGCTTGCGCTTGACACGATAAGCCCTATGTGTTTCCCTGCCATTTCTTTACCGTAGTGAAACAGAAATGTCTGCATGGGCGCAGCCATATTGCTCCACCATAGCGGTGTGGCGATTATGACAGTGTCATAGTTGTCAATGTTCACGCTTACCGGGTCTATAGCGGGATATGAGCTCTCGCTGCCGGGATTCTCGCGTATGGCGGAAATCAGCGCACTCCCTATGGCATAGTTGTTGGCTGCATAGTCAAGCCCTTTTTCAGCAGGCTCGATGCGCAGCAGGTCGGCATCAATCTGTTTTTGCAGCTCGGTGACGATGGAGTGGACATTGTTGGTGTAGCTGTAATAAGCTATGAGGGTCTTGGCATCGGTGGTCAATGCCGTTAAGATGGTGATGAGGATAAGAAGTCTTGTTTTCATAACGCAAAATTAATCAGTTTTCTAATAGGTAATAATATCAAAATCATGGATAAATCTACCTCAATTACAGAAAATCAATAGCTCACATGCTTCTGCTGTTTATGGCTCTATCTTTTTTATGATTCTTGCCGGATTTCCTGCAACGATGGTCATAGGCGGTACGTCGTGTGTCACCACGCTTTGCGCGCCAATGATGGCGCCATGCCCGATTCTTACGCCGGGAAGGATGGTGGAGTTTATGCCTATCCACACCTTGTCTTCGATTACTATCGGTCGCCCGTAGGTGGCACTTCTGTTGGCGGGGTTCACGTCATGATTGATGGTGATGAGGTTGACTTTCGGACCGATGAATACACCGTTGCCTATGGTTATGCCGCCGCGACCGAAGAAGGTGCAGCATTGCTGTATGAAGCAATCTTCGCCGATGGTCACCGGTTTGCCGTAGTCGATATACAGTGGCGGCAATAGGGTGGTGCTTTCGGGGAGCGGCTTTCCGAGGATGTCGCACATAAGCTCATGAACGCGCTTCTGGTCGCGGATACTCACCACGGCGAGTTTCTGTGCTGTCTCCATCGTGGAGAAAATGTCGTTGATAAGGGCATCATAGCCCGGGTCGGATGGCGATACCATTTCGCCGCTTAGGTCTCTGGTGAATATATCTTTCATAATATATAGTTTTTACAATGGCAAAATTACAATAAGAGCCATACAACGGCTTTGCTGTATGGCTCAATTATGTTTGTCGAAAAGCTCAAACGACTATTCCGCTACAAGACTCATGGTAGGTGCCACACCGTATAACTCTTTGTAGACCTTGGAGAAATGTGACAGGTTTTTGAATCCCACATCGAAGCAGGCTTCCGTGACGCGTTTTGTCCCGCTGGATATAAGGCGGTGGGCGGCTTCGAGCCTGCGGCGTATGAGCCATTTCTGCGGCGACAGGTCGCTCACCTTCTTGAAATCACGCTTGAATGTGGCGAGACTCCTGCCGGTATAGTAGGCGAGTTCTTCCATGGAGAGGTCGTTCATGTAGTTTTGCTCCATGAATTCCACGATGTCAATCTTCCATGGCTCTACGAAGTCAAAGAGTGAGGCATACAGGTTTTCATCGGTATTGAGTATGGTATAAACTCCTTCAATCATCTTGAGACGCAGAATGTCATCGGATGGAGTCACTCCGGCATCGAAGTAGGGAATGACCGACTCAAACAAACTGCGAACATCGAGCCTGTTGGCGGGAAATTTGACAAGGCTTGCCTTGTTGCGATGCGCATCGGCAGGAATATCGCGCCGGTTGAGGGTCTGGTAAAATTCTCTCAGGAACTTGCGTGAAAACTTAAGGACAATCGAGCGGTAGGGCTCACCGTCGGTGACGCGTTTGTGCATCCACAGGCGGTTGTCGCGGCGCAGAAAGGCACAGTCGCCTTTGCGGAGTATGGTCTTACTCCCATTTTCCGTGATTTCCAGCTCGCCGGAATATATGTAGATTAGCGTGTGGTCGCGATTGCAATGGGCGCAGTCGCGGTCATCGGTAAAATAGCTGCCTATAAACACGTTTGAGCAGTCAAATACATCCAGATGTTCCATGACAAGATTGTTTTTATCCGGTGCAAAGTTACAGCAGATTTTCATGATTTACTTTGTTGAGCGGCTCTTTTTGCTGCATCATAATGCATTTTAAGTCGGGTTGCATCCGGTCGACAGGATTGGCAATCACCGCGTAGCTGCAATGGGATTGTTGCCCGCAGGGCATCATCTCTATTTAGCCGTAGCGTTGAGCGAAGCGAAACCTACGGAAAAGTGGCGCATCCGGAGGCGTTTCCCGTCAGGGAATCATCTTGGAGCACGATTGATGATTCCTGTCGGAAACATCAGCCTATGCGATGCTGTCCGGGGGTTTCGCTACGCTCAACCGCCCGGCTAAATTTGGATTATCCCCTGAAACGGGGATAAAACTATCACATTCAGCGATTTGCCAATGGGCTCGGGCGCACTTCCACTCGCCACTACATCGGCTTGTGAATCAGTATATAGCTGCAATCGGAGGTTGCCCGCAGGGCATCATCTCTATTTAGCCGTAGCGTTGAGCGAAGCGAAACCTACGGAAAAATGGCGAAGCCGGAGGCGTTTCCCGTCAGGGAATCATCAATCGTGCTCCGTGATGATTCCTGCCGGAAACATGAGCCTGTGCGATGCAGTCCGGGGGGTTCACTGCGCTCAGCCGCCCGGCTAAATTTGGATTATCCCCTTAAACGGGGATAAAACTATCACATTCCGCGATTTGCCTGTAGGCTCGGGCGAGCTTCCACTCGCCCCTACATCGGCTTGTGAATCAGCATGCAGTTGCAATGTGATTGTTGCCCGCAGGGCATCATCTCTGTTTAGCCGTAGCGTTGAGCGAAGCGAAACCTACGGAAAAATGGCGCATCCGGAGGCGTTTCCCGTCAGGGAATCATCTTGGAGCACGACTGATGATTCCTGTCGGAAACATGAGCCTGTGCGATGCTATCCGGGGGTTTCGCTACGCTCAACCGCCCGGCTAAATTTGGATTATCCCCTGAAACGGGGATAAATCCGGTGCATGACGATTGCAGCGTAGTGCGTGTATGCGGGCGCACTTCCATGCGCCCCTACGGCTACGCGATGACAACTGAGAACTAACGACTTCTTATATCTTCTGACCCTATGTCAATTTGTATCTCTTCTGAAAACTGACAACTACTTATATCTTTCGTAGCGTCAATATTTGGGGATAGAGGTAGGTCATGAAGGCTTCGGTGTCTTCTATTTCGGTACCGGTAGAGATGAGCGATGCAATCACCTTGTCAATGGATGACTTTATATCGGCATGTGCCACGTTGAATTTGCGTGCAATCAGCCGCAGGTAGCGGCGGTTTTGCTTCAACAGGTTCCCGAGGCGCCGTGTCTTTTCCTCAGTGGTCTCCGGAACGGGTTTTGCGGCGGCGTTTCTGTTTCGGCGCTCGCGCTGACGTGCCGCCACGGCGGCGCGGCGGTCGACAGTGCATTTGATTACCATGAATAGTGCCGCAGCCACCGGAGGAAGCTTCGACTCTTCGCCGGTCTGCTGATAGCGGATGATTGCCCCGGTAAGCTGTTGTTGCATTTTCTGTGGAAGGATGCCGATAGCCGCTTTCCATTCCTCGTCAAATTTAAATGTGCGTTTCATAGCATCGTTATTTAGTCGGTTAATGCTGCAAATATAAGCTGCGCCGATCCCTCGCCAATGTACAAATGGGAAATTTTTTCGCGGGAAATCCCGCGAAAAAGGGTTATAAGGTTATAGGATTATAAGGGGAGGGGCGAACTGAAGTTCGCGCGCCGGGACAAAATTTTCTCTGCGGAAAAGAGCTGGCAGTCAGGTTGTATCGCGTAGCTGTAGGGGCTGCTGGAAGGCAGCCCGCGTTGCAAGAGTGGGAGCGGGCGAGCTTCCACTCGCCCCTCCATAGGCTTGAGAATCCCGCCGGCTGTATTTTCCCGGAGGGATAATTTCTATTTAGCCGTAGCGTTGAGCGAAGCGAAACCTACGGAAAAGTGGCGCAGCCGGAGGCGTTTCCCGTCAGGGAATCATCAATCGTGCTCCGTGATGATTCCTGCCGGAAACATCAGCTTATACAATTCTATCCGGGGGTTTCGCTACGCTCAACCGCCCGGCTAAATTTGGATTATCCCCTTAAACGGGGATAAAAATATCACATTCAGCGATTTGCCAATAGGCTCGGGCGCACTTCCATGCGCCCCTACAACGGCTTATGAATCAGTATATAGCTGCAATGGGATTGTTGCCCGCAGGGCATCATCTCTGTTTAGCCGTAGCGTTGAGCGAAGCGAAACCTACGGAAAAGTGGCGAAGCCGGAGGCGTTTCCCGTCAGGGAATCATCTTGGAGCACGATTGATGATTCCTGCCGGAAACATCAGCTTATACAATTCTATCCGGGGTTTCGCTACGCTCAGCCGCCCGGCTAAATTTGGATTATCCCCTTAAACGGGGATAAATCCGGTGCATGACGATTGCAGCGTAGTGCGTGTATGCGGGCGCCCTCCCGGGCGCCCCTACAGCTACGCGATGACAACTGAGAACTAACGACTTCTTATATCTTCTGACCCTATGTCAATTTGTATCTCTTCTGAAAATTGACAACTCATATTTTTTGTGAAATTATAGTAACTTTGCAATGCTATAATATATAAGTCGCCTGCGGATGACACAAATAAGTGAAAACAGGCAATAATGGATTTAATGAATAATAGTAATCAGGTGCTATGGGTGTTTTGAAATCTGTTTTGAAGATGGTGTTGGGGCTGGCGATAGGTATAGTCGCCGGATTTCTGATAGCCGGAATAATCATAGTCGGTTTCACCGACACTTCCATGAGTGAATTTATCGATAAACTCAAATCGACAAGTTTCAGCGAATCAGTAATAGCCGCCGTAGTCGGGGCACTTGCCTTCATCGTTTCCGGGATTATCCTTGTCATCATTCACGAGACGGGACATCTCGTGTGCGGTATCATGTCGGGCTACAGTTTTGTGTCGTTCCGGATTTTTAATTTCACGATAATAAAGATTGACGGACGACTGAGGGTAAAGCGGTTTTCAATCGACGGGACCGGAGGGCAGTGTCTGCTGACTCCCCCCGACCTTCCGCTTGAAAAGATTCCCGTGGAGTGGTATAACTTCGGTGGTGTTTTCTTCAATATAATTGCGATGTTGGCGGTTGCGCCGCTATTGCTTGTAAAGGGACATCCTTTTGTGACTGAATGTGTCGTGATTTTCATGTTGGCGGCTTTCCTCCTTATATTGTTGAATGGCATACCGATGAAACTTGGCGGCGTGGGAAATGACGGCTACAACATGATTGTCCTGCGGAAAAACATGATTGCACGGCGCGGATTGGTTGTGTCGCTGAGGGCGAATGTCTTGATTCAGGAAGGTGTACGCCCGAAGGATATGCCCGATGCATTGTTTGTAATTCCAGAGAAGATTGACTACCGGAATCCGCTGGAGGTCAGCCTGCCGATGATGGCGGCGTCAAGGCTTGTTGACGAGTTGCGATATTCCGATGCTCTGGCGGAATATGAAGGGTTATATACACATAAAGATGAGGTAATCCCGCTTTATGTCAAGGAAATCGCCTGCGAACTCGTTTTTCTCCGGTTGATGAACGATGACATGGCGGGGGCTGCCGCTTTGCTTGATGACAAGCTGAGAAAATATATTGAGGCATACCGTAAGGTGATGTCATCAAAGGAGAGGATATTATGTGCAGTGGCTCTTAAGCTCGACAATGACAAGGAGAAGGCTCTATCCATATATGAAAATCTTAAAAGCCGGGAGAGCGACTATCTCCTTCAGGGAGAGGTGAAAAGCGACCTGGCGATAATGCGCGACATGCTCGGATTATGATGGCGGAAGATTTGGAATCTTTGTTGTCGGGAAAAATCAACATTCCCGAAATCAGGATGGCGGCTTCGTTGGCGGTGACTGCACCCGAAAACCGGGCCGCTCTGTGGTCGCTTGCTCACAGCGGCGACCGGCGTACAAGCGCCAATGCCCTCTGGGTGATGACCCATCTGCCCGCGTCGGAGGCTGAGTGGCTTCATTCGCTGCAGGACGAGCTGATTGACATGCTGTTGGCGGAGACCGACACCGGAAAGAAGCGCATGTTGCTTCAGCTGTTGAAAGTGCAGGATTATGCCCCCGACGATATCCGCACCGATTTCCTTGATTTCTGCATGTCGAAAATCAACTCTGAGTGTGAGGCATACGCCGTAAGATGTTTCAGTATCTATACGGCATTCCACATGTGTCGTCATTTCCCCGAACTTATTGCCGAGTTGGAGCAGCATCTCGACATGATGTCGTCGCAATCCCTGTCTCCGGGACTGAAAAGCGCGTTGCGACAGACCAAAGCAAAAATCGCCCGATTACGCCCTGTCCAGCCCTGAAATTCTACGCCTAATAGTAGGAATTTCCTATATGTATCTACCGCTATGAGCGAGGCCTCAGCCGCGACCTAAATGTCGTAATTTCCCGGAATTGAAGCGTCGTATGCTACCGTAACAGTCCAATGGTTGCGGTCGGAGGGTAAAACATCTCCATCGGAGGCATGTGCATTGGCGGAAAGAATGAAACAAGCTATTATGAGTTAGAAGATAATTCGTTTCATTGTTAATTTGCGATTATTTTTTTGCCTCCTCGCATATAAATAGTTCCGGTCTGAGGGGCGATTACTCTGCGCCCCCATAAATCGTAGAGCATTTCAGCTCCATTGTTACTTCCGGTCATTATGTTTCTTATGCCGGAATTATTGTCGAGGCTGTATGTCAACACTCCTTTTCGAGTATATATGTATAGCTTACCGTTGAGAATTACTGATTCAAATATCCAATACTCTTTGTCATAGAACTTATCGCTTTTGACAATACGCCTCCAGGTCTTGCCATTGTCAGATGATGTGAAGATATGTATGTAGCCATCAGAACTACAACCGACAGCATAAAGAATATTGTTGTTTGAACGGTCATACATAATATTATAGGCATACCCGATTGGGGATTCATGATTATGATAATCTTGTCGATAAACACAATGCCAGGAGATTCCACAGTCATCTGATGCAAAAATACATCCTTCGCCGGAATATAGAATATGGTTTGGATTTTCAGGATCAAATGCGAGGCAGTGGCATGAATTATCTCCGTTTGCATCAGGATTAATAATATCCCAATCCTGACCGCCATTGCCGCTTCGCTGAATCTCTGTTGCGAATGCGTCATTTTCATTTGTATAGAAAAGCACAGAGTTATTGGCAGGATGCCATCCTAAAAACTGATGTTCATTATATGTATATATACAATCGGTTTTAGATTGCCATGATGTCCCGAAATCTTCAGAAATCCAGATACCGGGATAAGCGACAACCATAAGTTTATGAGGCTCTGAGGGATGTTGTGCAAGACGCATTACATAAGTAATAATTTGGTCGTAAAAGTTGTATCCCATCCCGGCACTTGTTATGTCCTCCCATTCCGATTCGTTCCGGTTAAACCTTATAATACGGGCAAGTTCCACAGCCCTGGACCCTTTTGTATCCTGAGGTGCTATTATTGCCACTATTTCGTCACCGTTGGCTTTAAAGTCCATTACATTGACGTTCTCCAATGCCCACTCCAGGTGTTTGATGATTCAGAATATTTAAAAATCCCCTTTTCGGTTGCAGCGTAAAGTTCGTTATCAATTATCTCCAAACGGTGAACTCCATCTCTTTCTCCCACAATTCCTGCCGGGAAATTGGTGTCTTCGAAAATACCGAGGACTGATGCGTCTGCAAATGCGCAAACGCATGAAAACATCAACATTAACAGCAGATTTCTCATAGCACAATCACTTTAGATTTGTTCCCCTGTTTTTCGATAACAATGCCCGACGGCGGTAGCGAATTGAGCCTAATGCCGTTCAAATCATAATAAACGGATGTCTGCGTATTGTTGTTGACCGGTGCATCTATACCCGAATTGCCACTTATATTCCAGTATACAATATCTTTGTAATCGTAAATCCATATTTTGCCGTCGAAGATAGTAGTGTCGTAAATGAAATTCTTTTCTTCATAGAAATCATATGTCAGACATTGCTTCCATGTCTTGCCGTTGTCGATAGACTTGATAATATTTCGCGCGGGGTCTCCGTTTGCGTGTCCCGCCGAATAAATTGTTTTGTTGTCGCTGTCAGCCGGGTCATACATTATTTTATATGCATAGCCGAGAATAGGGACCGACACCTTGTCATTCAGTGCAGTTCTCCATGTCTCGCCGCAATCGAAAGATTCATAGATGGCATATTCTCCACTGATAAACAGATGGTCTGCATTGTCAGGGTCAAAAGCTATACAATGACAACTGCTCTCATTATCTGGATCCGGATAAAATATCTCCCATGTTTTGCCTCCGTCTATACTTCTGCACACCATGCCGACATAAATGAATGATTCGGATGTTAGAAAAAGGATATCAGGATTTTGTGGATGCCATCCCAGAAAGGAGTGTCCGTTATATGTAGCTTCGTAATGTGTCAGCTTTTCCCATGTTTCGCCAAAATCTTCTGAACGAAAGATGCCACCGTGTCCCATTATCATGACGCAATTCTTATCTACAGGATGTTGTGCCATGGCGGAGAGATAAGTAAAAATATAACCATCATAGGTATATTCCATTTCAGGCGGTGTTATGTCGCGGAACTCCGTGCCGGAAACCTGTCCTTTCAATAGTCTGGTTACCGGACGTAAATCCATGCCGGTTATCTGAGAATATTCATCAGGAATAACTGATGCTATTATTTCATCACCTAAAATGCGGAAATCAATTACATTGATGCCTTGCATAGCAAACGGTTCCCATTGGGAACGTGCTCCTTTGGCGTGTCGCATTATGCCGTTCGGTCCGGGAGCATACAGCATATCATCAATCACCTGAAGTCTCGGACAACCCGTCGCAAGGTTTTCGCCAAAACCGGTGGATATAATCTGCGATTCCGCTGAAGATTGTCCCTGCACATGTAATGCGCATATAAATATCGCCGACAGTAAGATTTTTGCTGTTTTCTTCATTTGCTAATCAGTTTAAGATTTAAAATTGAACTCTTTCCATTCCTTTGCAATCTCAGACAACCGGTATTTCTGCTTTGGATGATGGGGCTGATCTGGATAAAGTCGTTCTATGGCACCATCAGATAGGGCAGGGTTGAGATAATTCTCCCTAAATCGTTTGGCACTATTTAAATTGAATAAAGACATTATATCTCTGAGAGACATATAGTATTCACCCATCAATGTAATAAGTTGGGAAACTTGGGTCGTACTTGGGTCGTACTTGGCCGGTGGTTGACTGGTAGTTGAGCGGTGGTTGAAGGTGATATAGACGAATCCGCTCGTCATACATGTCGCGAGGCATTATCTTGGTGGTGCTTTCAATTTTGTAGTAAGGTCTGCCACGGAATGTATAAGGCTTCTGACCCCATTCCCATCCGTTGAAATGGAAAGCGATCACTTTATTACCCGGATACTCGGGCACATCAACATAAATAGGTGGTATATCGTAAGCCGGCTCCAAACCGGCAAGAGCCTGAGCAAGCTCCCGCTTCGTATCATCCGTCACCTGCTGACCGACAATCTTCAGCGACTTCGGTGCGACACCGAAAATCAGCCAGCCATCCTCGGTATTGAGAAACGCGCACGCCGCGTGCATACCGTCTTTCAACTCGCCGGTAGTCTTCTTCAGTTCCAGAGTCCGCGACTCATCCGAAGCAATTAATGCCTTTATCTCGTCAATAGTCATCTTGCCCAATAAACTGTTATTTACAAATTTATAATTTTTTCGCTACTTATGCAACATCCTCCTATACAACTTCGTAGTGATTCATTTACTTTTACACTTGAGATTGCTTTATTTTGCCATTTTTTTGATGAAAACGGACAAAATAAAAATCGCTGAAATTCAGACATTTCAGCGATTTTCTTAATTTGGTATTTTACCATCGTGGTCCCACTAGGACAATGGAACTCATCTCGATTACCGCTTATATCTGCGCGATGCTTGTTTATCGTAGTTTGTGTGTCCTGAATATGCCGGATTATCGTAGTTCGATATGTGAAATTTTGCGGATTTATCGTAGTTTTATTATCTTTGTGCCATAAATACAAGACATTAATGGATACTTCAATACTGCTTGAAATATTACGCGACCAACGAGAAGAGCTTGACACACTTCGTTCACAACGCTTTTGCAAACGGAAGGAAGAAGATATGGTTAAACTTGAGAGCAAAAAGGCTCAAGTGGTAATAGGTGTACGCCGCAGTGGAAAATCAACATTGTGTTTCAACGTATTGAATAAGGCTCAGGTAAAATTTGCTTATGTTAATTTTGATGATGAGCGTTTAGTCCGTTTGTCAGCCGGGGATCTGAATGAGGTATTAAAGTGCCTTTACCAGATTTATGGTGATTTCACTCACTTATTTCTTGACGAGGCACAGAATATAGAAGGATGGCATCTTTTCGTCAATCGATTGCTCAGGCAAGGAATGAAGGTGTTTATAACCGGTAGCAACGCAAAACTACTCAGTAGCGAGCTTTCCACCTATCTCACCGGACGCTATAATGAAATCGAATTGTATCCTTTCTCGTTCCGTGAATTTTGCGAAATGGAAGAAGTGGAAACAACGAATCTTTCTACAAAAACAGACGCTTTACTCCGCAGAGCATTTGACAAGTATATGGAGACAGGCGGTTTTCCGGAAATAATCAGTGGAGAAGAAACTGCTGAGGAATACATAGACACATTGGTTTCAAATATTCTGGAAAGAGACATAGTGCAACGATTTAAGGTGAGATACAAAGATGCCTTTAAATCACTGTCCAATCATCTTTTGAATAATGCCCCATGCGAAATTGTCTATACAGCTTTGCAGAAGACTTTTAATTTCAAAAATGACAAAACTGTTGAGAATTATGTCGGATACCTCTATCAGGCTTACCTACTGAAACAGTTACGCAAATATTCCACTAAAAGTAGTGAGCGGATTCGTAATGCTAAATGCTACCCCATAGACGTATCGCTTATGAACGCCAGAAAGGACGCCTTTGCAAAAGACAATTTTGGATGGAGGCTTGAGTCTTTAGTATATCTGGAGTTATGCAGGAAATATGGAACAGGTTACGATATCTATTATCACAAAACAGATTCTTATGAAGTGGATTTCGTAGTTTGTCATCGGGCAACGGTTGTTGAACTTGTACAGGTTTCATATGATATTTCCTCAGAAAAAACTCTTAATCGAGAAACTTCTGCTTTAGCGAAAGCGGGAACATCGCTCAAATGTGATAAATTAACTCTGGTGACCGCCTTTGAGGAGCGTGTGTTGGATGTTAATGGACAAGTCATTAATGTCTGCGCTGCTTACAAATGGCTTCTGATATAACCTCGTCAAAGAAAGATTATAATAACAATATGTTGAATAAAAAAGAGGTGGCTGATACGTTAGCCAAAAGTTTGATAACAGGCGAAAATATAGCGTCAATAATGTTAAAGGCTCAAATGCTGGCATCGTTATTAGAAAATGAAGAATTTTCTAATTGGGTTCGTTATGAGCAAAACGGTTACCCTGAGGGTGTGATAGTGCCAGAATACAGACGTATAGGCTGTTCAGTAAAAGCTCATATATCATTACCATATGGAGGTATGTGGAAAAATATGAGCGTGCCACCAGATTCCATCGATGATGAACAACTAAACAAAAGGATCTTTACTGTTGCATTAGGAGAGTCGGTGTCATCGTTAGAAGCCTTTTCTGCAAATTCTGATGGAAGCGATTCATTAGTCGTTGAACTTCCGGTCTATGTATTTCCATATATAAACAGTGTGTTTGGCGGTCCATATCATAACGTGATAAAAGCATGGCAAACATTTCCAAGACAAGCCGCTAAAGGGATTGTTGAAAAGATAAAATCCGAACTTCTCAACTTCATACTCCAGTTGGATAAATCCTTAAATCTCAACATTGATTTTACACTCGAAGATAAATCAAAAGTAGCTCATATTATGAATACAACAATAAACGCCAATATGGTTCATACTGGCAATGGGAACCTTAACGCAGATAACTGTAATTCTATTGTTGGCGATAACTCACAAATCGTGATGTCAGATAACTCAAAAGCTGAGATTACAGAGTTAGTCAATAAGTTGAGCGCCTTAAAATCTCAGATTGGAGTGGATGAAATTGAATTTACTGATTATCTTGATGAGATTAAACAAGAACTGGACAAAAAGATTACGTCACCTAAAATTATTCGCAAAGCTTTACGTGCAATAAAATCATTAGGAGGAATTATAACTGAAAAAGCAGTTGAATTCGGTATTAACCAGGTCATCGCTTCTCTTCCGGTTTAATTGTCAACTAAGCTCTTTAAATATGTGGTATGAACACTTGGCAACTGGCGGTTGTTTGATATGCTGAGTGTCGTTATGTCGTACATTTCAGTAAATCGGCATAGCTATTGACATTCAAATTCATCAACCCGTTAAACACCACCCCGCAAATGCCAAACCCTACGACATTATGAGATGTTGTGCCAATATTGGAATACGGACTGCATATTTCCGAGGGCAAGCGGCAGACCAATGTCAATAAACTGCGTGGCACTGAAAAGATACGATACGAGATTTTCAACGCCGTTGACGCAGTATGGAATGATAGATCCGTCCATACTTTTGAGCAATTCGAGGCCAGATTAAAGGCGGCTGGTGTCGGCATAGAGTACAAATATAAGCGTGGCAGCAACGAATTGCAGGGTCTATGGTACACCCGGAAAGGCAAGCGTTTCGCCGCATCAAAGATTGACAGGCGATTCAGTCTGGGCAATATTTCCAAGCATCTGGCTAACAACAAACCGCTACATTCTCAGTCTCAATGGATGTACGCTGACGGTTCCATCGTGCCTATCGCATCATACAAAGGTGTGCGGTTTTCGACACAACAGATCAATGATTACGTTGCAGGTAAAGCTATCCGAGTTGACGGATGTCATGGGAATATGACTACTGTGTGGATAAAATTCAACCCACAGCGCATGACACCGGGAGTCTGTTCATCGAATCCGGATTTAGCCGGACAAGTCGCATCCCAGTCGCAAAACTATGGCCCCCGGTTATCCCATGTTTCAGCAGCAAGAACCACACAGCCGCAAGAAGGTTTCACTAACGGCAGTGCGTTACCCGACGATTTCAAACTTTGGCTGAGCCGCCATCCCGGACTTGCCATAGAAGAGGTCCTTCACCGCTATCGCGAAGAACAAAAAACTAAACGCCGCAGACAAGGCCCTAAACTACACTAAACCCAACGCCGCTGAGGGAAGCAAGAGCCTTCCTCGGCGGCGTTTCTCATCTAATCTCCTTAATGGACTCAGAGATGAATGAGTATAGCTGTATCGTATATGTTTCTCAGCATATTCGATTGTCATGTCAGGATTTATTTGTAATTTTGCATTACCAGCCCATGCGAGAGGGTTCACACCATATTCTTGCAGGGTGGGTAGACATATTACAAGGCGTAATTTGCGCTTTTGTTCTGACTGTGTAGAATCTGGAAAATTCAAAACGTCAATCAGGAGGAAAGAGGCAACGTTACGCCCTATGGGTGTGTATTATATCCCAGTTGCATAGCTCAAGTGGAGAGCCTGAGGTATGCAAAGAGATTTATATATGCACAGCGTGGGGCTGGCGTTGCTCGTTTCGATTGACGGGCATTTTCCAGAGCCTTACACAGTGGAGCGAGCAACGATTGAAGCTCCACGTTTTTGTAATATGGTTGTTAAGGAGGTTGAACTAATTTGCTAAAAGTATTATTATGTCATGCATCTATACATTATTTTTTCTGACACCTCATAATCATTTGGTACTGGAATATGAACTTTATGAAGATTATCATAATACTCTAAGATGCTTAAATTTAAGGGAGGTATAAGAGTAATCCACCCTTTCACTCTTCGAATAATAAAAATACAATTAATAAATCTCAATTATTGACTTTAAAATGAACCGAATCCTCCAAGTCATTATATTTATTGTATTATCTATTGGCGCTAAAGCTCAATATGAAATATATACAATAGACGATATGGAATTTGAAATCAATAGTAAAAATGATTTCAAATGTACTCTCGTTGGATATTTAGGGAACGCACAAGAAATTACAGTTCCTTCAAATGTTACTATTGATGGAGAGTCTTATACTGTTACGAAAATTGGGCCTGCAGTATTTAGGAATAACCAAAATGTTGATTCCGTTAATCTACCAAACTCGCTTGAGTACATTGGTTCAAGTGCATTTGCAGGATCATCTATTAAAAAAATCGGATTACCACCCTCGCTTGAGTATATTGGTTCAAGTGCTTTTGAAGGATCATCTGTTAAAGAAATACTATTACCTCCCAAAATAACTACAATTGAAGCCAGTACTTTCCAAAATTGTAACAATTTGAGAAAGGTAGTTCTTCCAGATAATCTTGAATCAATAGGTGGAAGCGCATTTTGGGAATGTAGTCTTGAGTCTATTGAATTCCCTACGAATTTAAAAGAAATAGGATCTTATGCGTTTTACCGTAGTAGAATTGACTTTTTAAGAATCCCCTCTAGTGTTAAATTCATAGGAGATAGAGCTTTTGCATATAATCATGAGCTGCAAGTCATACTTATTGATGAAGATGAAGAAGAACTCAGAATGGGCGAAAGGTGTTTTAGTGATACTTCGTTACGTTATTTATATCTTGGAAGAAACATTAGTTCTGAATCCAATGTTTTTGGGCATTTACAGAATCTCACAATAAGTAAATATGTATCTGATATTTCCTTCTTATATTTTACATACTTGTCTCAAATTGTTAGTGAGGCGCAAATACCTCCATTGCTTAACGATAAACAAGACATTACATATGATTTTACTAAAATTATTGTACCTAAAGAACTAGTTACAAATTATGAAGAGGATAAAACATGGGGATTCTTTACTAATATAATTGGGACAGACATTCCTTTTAAGAATTACGAATTATCAGTTGAGCCTACCATATCAACAATAAATGTATCAGATGTACTTGAGGTAAGTCATAACATCAATCCTGAAATTAATTCTAATGTTGTTTGGTATTTTACAAATAACCTCAACGAATATTCGGGGAATCAGATTCTAAACACATTAGGATGGTATCCAAATATCGAGGGAATAATCGGGTCAAATTCTGGAGAGGCTGATGTGGTATTTATTCTTCCGATAAATAATAAAACCATAAAAACTCATGTTACGGTTATTCAACCAGCAACCAGTATTTCTTTAAATAAGTCTGACATAACACTATCTAAAGGACAATCTTCAAATATCCTTTCTAGGGTAGAACCTTCAGACGCTCTTGACTCGTCAGTGAGATGGTTTTCTTCAAATGAAATGGTTGCAACCGTTAATGATGGTGAAGTGATTGCTGTCGGAGGTGGGGAATGTGATATTATTGCTACAACTCATAACGGCTTACAAGCATCATGCCACGTGAGTGTTGTCGTCGCACCAGAATCTATTGTGTTAGATAATGAAAGCATGGAGACATTCGTTGGGGAAGAATTTACTCTCAATGCCAGCGTTTATCCATTCGATGTTTATCCCTCAGTTTCAATTGTATGGTCGTCAAGTGATGAAAAGATTGCTAGAGTAGATACTGATGGCTTTGTTCAGGTGTACGCAGAAGGAAACTGTGTTATTACGGCTTCTATATATGATTATCCTCATATATCCGCAAGTTGTATGCTTTCTAGCGCCTCTGGTATTGAGGAAATATTTCTAGATCCAAATGAAAAGATCGATATTTATAGTTTAGAGGGGATAATAATTAAGTCAACCACTGATTCAAACTATCTGAAGAATCTTCCTCGGGGCTTATATTTAATTAAGCATAATGACTCTTTTCAGAAGTTGTTACTCCGTCACTAAACAATGAAGATGAATTATATTGTATAAGTAAGATCGGCTAAATAATATTTTTAACTATTTGTCTCATAAACGGCTATTGCACTTATAGACATTTTTATGAGACAAATAGTTTTCAATTATTTAAAATACAATAGGTATTCGTAGTTGTATTAGTGCAGCCTCTAACATAATGTGTGGAGTAGAAGAGGTTAATTATAGTAGTCATTTATAGTATAAACATCAGCCAGAATCTCTATATTTAACATCTTATCTCGGTCATTTTACAAATGTACAAAAAAATGCCTGCGCCTCGATTTAGATACTATTAGTCTACAACTTCTGATACGACTGAAGAAGGTGTTGCAGATTGACAATGTCGAAGAGATACGTATCTTGCCGCCATAGTAAGGGAAGAAACGGAGGATACAAAGACATACAAGTATGTTCCCTATTAAGTTAAACATTGTTCGTATCTATTTCGCTTTCTTTTTTTATCACGCAGATGTTGATTTATGGCACGGTATTTGTTATAACCAAGGTAAATATATTATAAAATTGATATGAAACTGCCTTACGTAAAAAAATCGCCTCAAACAGCATTCATTATGCTGGCTAAGCACATTAATCGACTTATTGATCAAGGGATGCAATTATCTCTTGAAGAGGTATACGAAATGTGTGAAAAGCACACATTGTTATCTTGGTTAGAAAGATATACCGATATGTCTCTTTGGGATAAAGAATCAAAAATAATAATGGCAGAGGAGTTTGATACTCTGGCAAGTTGCTATGTTGCTGAAGACTTTGGAGTTGAGCATAATGGCATATGTTTTATCTTGGCAATGGTATTGTCATTCGTTATAAATCCTCCTACTCGCACAATTGAGGACTGCCAATAAATACATTCTTTCTCCTACAAGAAAATCCTAACATGAGCGAGCGGTTTTACTGGCTTTGGTTTGGTTCGAGCTTTATATATGCCCGACTAAACCAAACCAATATATAGGGCAGGGCAAAAGAAAATGGCTCTTGCATAAAGTTTCTTTTCATCAGTCACTATCTGAACACAGTTTTTGAACACACGAGCAGGAACACAGACGGCTGCCATTGGCGGCTGAAATGAGTTGGCGCGGAGTTGTGTTCAGATTTGTGTTCAAAGTAAAAGAAAAAGCAGCTACGAGAGCTCTCGTAACTGCTTGATTTTTAAGGAGTGGTCCCACTAGGGCTTGAACCTAGGACTCCCTGATTATGAGTCAGGTGCTCTAACCAACTGAGCTATGGGACCTGAATTGTGAGTGCAAAGATAGTGTTTTTTTGAAATACTTGCAAGCAAGTGGATAAAATTTTCTACATTTGTGGCGGTAGTTTGTTATTTTTACGGAGAGAATGCTTTTTCTGCGTTTAAATAGGGCTTTTTGCCACGCTTAAATATTGGATAATGATGATAAGGATAGCTGATATAATAAAGACGGTTGTGGTGGCGGTCATGCTGACTGCGGTCATGACCGTGACGGGTGAGGCGGCGGTCGCCTCGCGGGGAGAGCTTGCGCTGCCGGCGGTGCCAGATTCGTTGCGCGCGCCCGCTGAGCGCGCCGACTACATTCTGCTGCATTTCTGGGATGCGATGGAGTGGGGCGACAGTGCGACAGTGCGTGACGGCGCATGGATGGAGCAGACGTTTGTGAATTTTGCGAGTCTGATACCTTACGCTTCGTCAGCAGCGGCGCTTGACAGCGCGTTCACGACGCTTTTTGACAGCGCACAGACCGACATGGAGGCATACCGCCTGCTGCTTGGTCTCGCCGACCGCTATCTTTATGAGCCGGAATCGCCGATGCATGACGAGGAGGCATATATGCGTGTGCTCGATGCAGTGATTGCCGACAATTGCCTTGACCCTGTGTTGCTCACCCGATACACATACCAGCTTGACGAGGCGAAGCGGAATCGTCAGGGAAGTGCCGCCACCGATTTCCCGTTGACACTGATGTCAGGCGGAGGGTCGACTCTGTATGATGTAGCAAGTGGCGCGGATGAAACGCTTGTGATGTTTTATGACGCGGAGTGCGACCACTGTATCGAGGTGATAGAAATGCTTTCCGCCTCGCCGGAACTGAAATCGCGCGTCGACAGCGGGCAGCTGAAGGTGCTCGCCGTGTATTTTGAGGGAGATGAGACGATGCTACCCGAGGTGCGCCGCCTGATACCGGGATGGTGGGTGTCGGCTTACACGCCGGGTAATCCTGTTGAGGAGCAGGAACTGTATTCGATACGACGCTTGCCGACACTCTATCTCATCAGCCGCGACGGTATAGTCAAGAAAAAGGATTTTAATCCGGAGACACTGCTGTAATCGGGGTAAAATACTTGTGACGCACGGTATTCGGGCGAGCTTCCACTTGATGTCACCAACTTAAGTTGCAAGAGCCAAAAATCCCCGCAAGGGGATTTATCCCGATAACCGCGGGTAATGCCGAAGGCATACCCGTAGCTCAGGCACCTCTCTCCTTGACTCAACCCCGAGAGCTGGTTGTATGGGCATCTGATTAGCATATATTTATGCAACCCGTTTCAGGGTTGTATATTGTGGCGGGCTTACATTCCACGCGTGCCCCATTCGGGGCTACCCGCGGTTAACTCTATCTTGCCCGTTCCGGGCAACATCCTTAAGTTAATAATATTAAGCGATGTCCCTGCGGAGATCACTCTTCGTAGGCGGTGGTGTCGGTGATTCCCGCCTCGGCGAGAGCTTCGCGGCGCTCGACACATGTGCCGCATTTCCCGCAATGTTTCTCACCGCCCTTGTAGCATGAGTAGGTGGTGGAGTAGTCGATGCCGAGCCGCTTGCCGTGGAGTGCAATCTCGCCTTTGGTGAGATTTGTATAGGGGGCGCGCAGCTCGATATGCTCATAGGTGCCCTCATGTATTGCCGAGGCGAACGCTTTTACAAATCCGGGGCGACAGTCGGGGTATATCGCATGGTCGCCGGCATGATTGGCAATCATCACTGCCTTGAGATTACGGCTTTCGGCAAGTCCGGCGGCTATGGCAAGCATTATGCCGTTACGAAACGGCACCACGGTCGATTTCATATTGTCGTCAGTATAGTGCCCCTCCGGTATCGCGTCGGCACCGCTCAGCAGCGAACTTTCAAAATATTGCCCCATGAAGGCAAGGTTAATCTCTATAAGCTCTATGCCGAGTTGCGCGCAGTGGAGACGCGCGCATGCGGCTTCCCGCTCGTTATGGTTGGAGCCGTAATGAAAGGTGACGGCAAGCGCTATCGAGGAGGCATACTCATGAAGCATGGTGACGGAGTCCATGCCTCCGGAGAGCACCATCAGTGAATCTTTTTGCATGGTCATGGTCAATCAGAAGTCGTTGCGGAATGAAGCGAGCAGGCGCGCTTTCACCATATCCTGATGGTCGGTATCGCCATAGTTGGCAAACGGATATATGGATATGCCTCCGCGAGGGGTGAAAATACCTGTCACCTCAAGATAGCGCGGGTCCATGAGTGCCACGAGATCTTTCATGATGATATTGATGCAGTCTTCGTGGAAATCGCCGTGATTGCGGAAGCTGAAGAGGTACAGCTTGAGGCTCTTGCTCTCGACCATCTTCTCGCGCGGTATATAGTTGATGATGATTTTTGCAAAGTCGGGCTGACCTGTCTTGGGGCAGAGGGACGTGAACTCAGGACAGGTGAAGGTGACGAGATACTCATTGCCGGGATGCTTGTTGACAAATGTCTCAAGCACTTCGGGAGCATAACGGTCGGGATATCTGGTCGCCTGATTGCCCAGGAGCGTCACCCCGGGCATCTCTTCATTAGTACGTGACATGGCGCGTTGCTTTTATTTGGAAAATGTAGGTTGGGTTACTTTGAGGCGGTCGCCCGCATCCTTTACCACAGCGCGGAAATACTCGTCGGAATATCCTCCAAATTCCGGATAGGCGCATATCCCTTCCGGAGTGCGGAGAAATACCCCCGGTTCGGTCTCTTTTTTGATGTTTCCGTCAAGATATTTCACAAAAAGGTAATCGCCGAGCTTTTTGAACTCACGCGTAGAGTGGTTTGCCCAGTAATCGGTGAGTGCCTGCAGTCTTTTTACCTGCTGCTTGCGGGGAAGGGATGCAATCTCAGCCTCGGTCGTGGCGACAGCCGCCGCTATGGAGTCTTCGAGCCCGTTTTGTACACGGCGTATGTCGGGTATCATCTGCGAATAACGGTTGTAAGCCTGATTTGCCACGTAATTATGTACCCAGAAAGCCGCGTCCCATGATAGAGTCAGCATGTCACCGTTGCCGTGGGCATAGCAGTAGGGCACTTTTGTCACGCAACTGTAGACAGGTACATAGACGCAGGTATTTGTGTCATCGACACCAAACCAGAGCACACCTTTCATCGGTTGTGGCACACTGTCGCGAAGCTGGGCGACAAAGGTAAAGCCTGTCTGCTGGGTCGCGATGGCACGTTCATGAGTGTACTCCACGCTGTCGACGGTGAATGACATGGGACGCCAGCGGTAAGGCACCTTGAACGGCCCCGCGCCGACATCTTTTGTCATGTCGAAGGGAGTGTCCTCGAAATGGTCACGCATAGCCCACTGCATGTCGCGTACGGTAAGCGCACTGTCGGGTTTCACCCAAAGCGGCATTACCTCTTCCTCCCCGTTCATGATCCAGGGGAGATACTTGTCCATGCCTGAGGCATGATTGTTGAAAAACGACCATACGCGGGCATCACATCCGCGGAGCGCGCCAAAATCGGTGATGGCGTAGGTGCGTGAGAAATCGAAATCCTCGTCTTTCCCCTCGTAATATCCCTGCTTGCGGGCGAAGTCGATGACATCGGGCGAATAGAGTGTTTCGGGGTCGTTGAGGGGAAATGTGTGGATGCGCGGATGATTGGCGTGACCGGAAATCATGCCGTCGGGAATGCGGCGAGCCACCCACACGGCACCTTTTTCCTTGCCGCCCTTTCCAATGAGGTCCATTATCCATGCCTCTTTGCCGTCGGCGATGGAAAATGACTCGCCTTCACTGGCGTAACCGAACTGATTGACAAGGCTTGTCATCACCTCGATTGCTTCGCGCGCGGTCTTTGCGCGTTCAAGCGCGATGTATATCAGCGAGCCGTAGTCAATGATGCCGGTGGTATCGACAAGTTCCTCCCTGCCACCCCATGTGCTCTCACTTATGGCAAGACCGTGTTCGTTCATGTTGCCTATGGTGGCGTAAGTGTGGCGCACCTGCGGGATTTCACCGAGATACTTGCCGGTGTCCCAGTCATGGATTTTTCGCATGGCTCCCTTCGGATAATCTTTCGCGGGGGAGGAATATAGCTCGCCGTAGAGATTGTGGGAGTCGGCGGCGTATGTGATGATGACGCTGTTGTCGGCAGTCGCACCGGGAGTCGCGATGAGGCTTGTACATGCGAGAGCCGAGGCTGCTATACTTAGCAACGCGGCAACAGAAATTGTGAATCGTTTGATCATAAAATAAAAAATTAACTTTGCACTGTCAAGTCGCGCGGGGGATGCCTGCGCGCCTTCTAATGCAAAGTTAATCATTTCGCGGTTAATAACCAACAGGCAGTTGCCTGACGGGTCAGAGGATTATTTTCGTGCCTGCCACGATGTAGAATCCGTGGGGGAGGGTGTCGATGACATTTACGCCGGGATGTACGTTGACGAGGCGTACTGTACCGTCGGCGGAATATATCGCAACCGGCATTTCCGTAGCAGACTCGATGATAAGATTGCCGGCAGCCGAGTAAATCTTCAACGGGTTTTCTGAAGATACCGCAGCAATCGATGAAGTACCGTCGGCATTATACACTGTATGGTTTGTAAGCACGAGGTCGGCAGTCTGATTGCCTGCGCCGCCGTTGCCGTTGTTGAATATCACCATCGGGCTCTTCAACGATGCCGTGAACGAGATTGTCCACATCGATACACCGTTGACATCGGTAGTGGTCATCGTCGTGCCCGGCCATGCACCAAGGATTTGGCGGTCACCGTCGCCGCTATCCCATACGTAAGCACATACCGGATTCCAGCCATTATCGCCACGGAAATATATGGTCCACTTCGTCTCGTCGGGATCGGGGGTGACAGGTGTTTCAGGAATTTCGCCTGCGCCCTCAACCGTATGGTCATAGCCGTCAAGGGTGTAGAATCCGCCGTTGACCCACGAGAAATCGGAGGTCTGTGCCGAACCGTTGTTGAAGATTATGCCGGCGCCTTCAGGAATGCGCTTGTCGCCGCTGTAGTGCCATTTCCAGATATTGTTGCCGAGGTAGGTACAGGGTTCGCCCGGCCAGGATGAGGTAACAGTGCCGGTGGAGGTCCACACATAGGCGTTTATCGTGCCTCCCCAGTGTCCTGTGTTTTCAAAAAACGCTCCCTGCTCGCCCTTTTCCATCGAGGGGTCAACGGGATTCTCAGGCTCCGGATCGGGGGTGGTGCCATCACGCTTGGTCGTGGTATCGAGAGGCTCCTGGTTTCCATCGTAAGGCTTTGTCTCCGGAGTCACTGACTTGCCGGTGTAGAGATATGCGCCGTCATCGCCGATTTTTCCCGGTGCCTTGGTTTTGTCGGTCGACAGCACGTAGGCGCGGAGATTACCCTTGCCGGAACAGGTTGCAGTCAGCTTGCCGTCGGTGACGGTCTTTGTGTCGCCGGTCACGACATCGGTGTAAGTGCCGTTGGGTATGCCGGTGAACGTAGCATTACCGCTGATGGTGACAAGCACGTAGGAGTCAGTCGTGGCATCGGTATAGCGGCGCTTGAACGAGATGCCGCCGCTGCAGCCTGCGGTGCTGTACTGACCTTTGCGGAGTGCGGGAACGGCTGCGCGTATCTTGTTAAGACGCTGTATGTGCATGGCGAGCGGGTGGCTCAGCGTGGCGGCAAGATTGCCTGTCGCATTGGAATATTCGGCGAAATCGCTCACGGTCACATCGCCCTCGACATAACCTCCGAAATAGGCGCGCCCCGATTCATTGAGGGCAAGCACAGCGCCCTTGTCGATGGGGCATCCCTTGCGGAACTCGATTTCCGAGCCGTAATAGATACACGGGATGCCTCGGAAGGTGAACATGAGCGAGAGGTTTTCCGCCCATGTGGCACGGTCGCCGATGAATCGCTGACCGTCGGCGCCGTTGGGGGCGTAGTCGTGAGAATCGACATACACCACATTGTAGGTGGCGTCGTTGTAAAGATTATCTTCGTTATGGGCGTTGAACGCATTCCTGGCATTGCTGAAGCGCCAGTGCATAGGGAAGTCAATGACGTTCAGACCGGAGTGCTGTGAGTGGTCGGGCGCGTGGTAATCGTTGCCGTTGAGCCATGCGTTGTCAGACTTTCGTAGTATCGACGGCGAGTGACCGAGGTCATCTTCTCCCTGCTTGTTGACGGAGTTGGCATTGGTGTGATTGCCTTTTTCTCCTTCCATCACCACGATATTGTCCCAGGAGTGCTCGTCCATGTCCCACGCATAGTCGCGGTTTTCTTTCCATGTGTAGTAGCAGGGTGAGCAGTTGTAGTTCTCTCCGCGGTAGATGACCTCTTCGGAACGCGCGCACACCTCGCCATACATGAAAAACGGTGTGCCACCGCGCTTGTCCTTGTTTTTCTCAGCCGCCTCGGCGAGCTGCGGGATAAACATCTTGTTGAAGGTAAGTCGCGAGATGTGACCTGCGGTGTCGATGCGGAATCCGTCGACACCCATTTCGATGAATTTAGTATAGCAGTCGACCAGATAATTGGTCACGTAGGGATTTTCTGTGTTGAGGTCAACGCAGTCGCCCGCAATCTGTCCCCACCAGCGCGAGGGATCGTCCCAACCGAAATGCGCGTAATGGTGCCAGTAGTTGTTGACATCATGGTTTTTGCCGTCGGTATTTTTCATCAGCGCGAGACGTGTGCCATACTGCTGATTGGCGGGAAGTGAATTGTAATTGGCGGGCAGACGCGTGTTGTCGTGCAGCTTCATCGACTTGTTGATATTGTCAAGCGGCTGAGTGTAGTCGCGGGAGAACATCGGGCATAGGTATTCTTCGCCGAAATTTCCGGTGTGCTGCAGGACGATGTCGAGTATGAGTTTCATGCCGCGCTGATGCACAGCGTCAATGAGGTCCTGGAACTTGCAGTCGTCGCTCTCATAGCGTGGGTCGACCTTGCTGAAATTTATGGCGTGATAGCCGTGGTAGTCGAGACCGGAGGCGTTTTCCACGACGGGGGTTATCCATACGGCTGTGAAACCGAGAGCCTTGATGTAGTCGAGTTTGTCGATAAGCCCCTTGAAGTCGCCTCGCCACTCAGGGTCGTTGACATTGAGCACTCCGTCCCAGCAATAGGTGTTGTTGCCCGGATCGCCGTCGTAGAAACGTGTCGTCATGGCGAAATAGATGGTTTCATCACGGAAGTCTGTGCGGTCGCCTACAAAGGTCGAGCCATGCAGCGACAGCGCCGCCGGGAGCAATAATGTGCCCAACGCAAGATTTCTGAAAGTTTTCATTTCGTTAAATCACTGTGTTAATTAAATTTAGAATCACGAGATATTAGAATCAAGGGCAAATTTAATAAAATTTTGAAAAAGTACAAAAGTGTTGTCGCAAAATAAGGGTCGGCTTGGAGCGGGATTGATGATTCCCTGTCGGGAAACAGTTCATGGAGGGCTGCTGTCCGGGGGTTTCGCTTCGCTCAACGCCCCGGCTAAGTTTGGATTTTTCCTGTCGGAAAACATGGTTGATATGTAGGGAGGCTTCCTGGTGGCGGGTGCAAGTAAAAGAGAGGGTGCAGTTCATTTTGAACTGCACCCTTCAAAAACTATAGGTAATTAAAGATGATTTGGAATCAACGGATGATAAATTTCTTTCCGTCACGGACATATATGCCGGGGTTAAGCGGTTCGTAGACTTCCACGCCCATCATATTGTAGATTTTTCCATCGGCGGGACGCTCTGCATTGATGTTGTCGATGCCTGCGATTGCCTCGTCGGTGAGGTCGACATCGTTCATCATCTTGCCGCCCTCGTTCTGTGCCTCCGTGATGTGAGCCACAAGGCTGTTGAGGTAATTTTCAAGATTGCTGTAGCCGTCTTCGCCAAGAATCTTGCCGTCGGCGGGGTCGTTTGGATCAAGACCGTTTGCGGTCTCCCATTCATCGGGCATGCCGTCGCCGTCGGTGTCGACAGGTGCTTCAGTGCTGTTGAGCACCGGCCATCCCGACGTGCCGTCGATGTACATAGCCTCGTCCTGGCTATTGAGAAGTCCATTTGCGCGCGCGGTAGTTGTCACGACTCCTTCTCGGGCATCATGAGCCATTGTTTCATCGTGGGCATCGCGGCTAAGGCTTGCACCGGCGTATTGAAGCACTTTCTCAAACGCATCTTCTGCCGAGTGAGTAGTAGTGTACACGAATGGTATCGGGGTGAATGCACGGGAGTCCTCGGCGGTCATGTTGTGGTTATCCACTTTTGTGCCTTTGTCTACCTGATTGAACAGACCTACGGTCCAGTTGTCGGCGGTCACGTCATCGTAGGCTGTGTTGACATTACCGTTGATGTGGAACGTACCCCATTTCTGTAGCATCTTTTTCCAGTTGTTCCATGCGACTTTTATTGTCTTGCCCTCTATCTCGATGGTGTTAGCCTCCATGTCGATAGGGAGTTTCTGTGTTTTGCTGTCGTATCGGAATGTCACGAAATTGTCCTTGCCGTCGCTTGAGCCGCTGATGCCGTCTTTTTTCAGGGATGTACCGAGGGCATTGTTTATATTGGTGGCGATTGTGGCTTTGTCAAGACAGTAATCCACGGTACGGATACCGGGTTTAGCCATACGTTTGCCTTTCCCTCCGGTCGGAGTCGCGGGGCCCGGCTTGTAGTAATTGTTGACAATGTTTACGTTCATGCCTTCACCTCCGTAGCAGCCTTCACCGCCCCAGTTGTACATCACGTTGTTGCGGAGGTCCATACGTTCGTCGGTCTGGGTTGACGGGCGCGGACCGAGGCGCGGAGCGCGTGAGCCGTGGTGGGCAAGAAGATTGTGGTGATATGATGCACCGGAGCCGCCCCAGTTGCCGCCGTAACCGTGGTTACCCTTGCTGTGACCGCTGTTGACAAGGCTCTGCGACACGATACACCACTGCACGGTGATGTTCTTGCTGCCGTAGACCGACAGACACTCGTCAATCGACCAGCTTACCGAACAGTGGTCAATCATGATGCGCTGTCCGTCCATGCCGCCGAGACCGTCGCCCTCATGTGCATTAGGGTTGCTTTTCAGTGCCTCGTTGCCGAGACGGAAACGCATATAGCGGATGATGATGTTAGGACATGAGATGACAAAGGGATAGTCGGCTACACAGATGCCGTCGCCGGGTGCAGTCTGTCCGGCTATGGTGACATCGCCGTTTCTTATCTTCAGTTCGCTTGTGAGATGTATTGTGCCTGACACGTCAAATACGATGGTTCTTGCGCCGGATTTGTTACATGCCCAGCGGAATGTGCCTTCCTGGGTGCCGTCGTCAAGCGTGGTGACGTGATATACGTTGCCTCCGCGACCGCCGGTGGTGATTCTGCCGTATCCCTCAGCGCCGGGGAAGGATATCGCTTCCTGCACCTCCACTTCCTGTGCCGTTGCGGCGCAGGGAAGCATACATGCGGCGATTATCGCTGATAAAATGCTTTTTTTCATGATAAGTTATGATGATAGGTGATTATTTGATTACTTTATCGCTCTCTACACGACCGTCGGTATAGATGATGCGGCGGATGCTGATGCCTTCGGCAGGTTCGGTAAGCCTGATGCCGTCAAGGCTGTAATATTCGACAGCCTTTATGCCTGTGGCTACGGTCACATTTCCTATTCCGGCAACAAAGGTGTCGCTGAGGTCGACACTTGTGCTTGCAGGATAATACTCGTTGATGGTCTCGATGCCGTCGGACTGTCCGTTAAGCATGATGTCGGCTACAAGCGAGTTGAGATATACTTCCACGTTGCTGTACCATCCGCGTTCTGTGTCGAGAGTAAAGAGGGCGGCGTCGGCGGGGTCATTGGGGTCGAGCCCGTTTGCCTTTTCCCATTCGTCGGGCATACCGTCGCCGTCAGTGTCAAAATTATCAGTGCGCTTAACCGTCGCCAATGCGGGATAGCTTGCCGTCTTCGGTTCTTCCGCCTTGTCGGGGTCGTTTATAAAGTCAAGTATTCCCTTGGTGTTTGACTTGTCGTAGGTCTTGCCGTTTTTGTCAACGTAGGCGACGTCGCCGTTGTAGGTGGTGGTGCCGGTGCGCGCCTCTTCCATGTAACGGGTGTCTACGCCGTCACGCACAAGGCTTGCACCTGCGTAGGCGAGTACCTTCTCGTATGCCGTGGTAGCTTTATGTGTGGTCACTTCTCCTGCGTCGATAGGCTCATTAAGTTTCAAACTTACGCAATCTATGCCCTCATCATTTTTGACATATTCTACATTTTCTCCGAAAAAGTGTTGTTTGTCTTTTATGTAACGCTCACCGTTGATCAAGCTCAGACCACTATCAAATTTAGTGATTCCTTTCCAGTCATAATTCTCGGGGTCTGATGCCGCCGAGACATAATTTCCGCTAACATAGTAGCGGCTGGCATAGCCATAAAGCTCAGGATGTTTTTTGTCGGCGTTGCCAGATGATGCCACACTAACCTGTGTCACATTTGTTTTGTTTTTAGTTCCGGGACCTGCCTGATAATAGTTGTTGACTATATTTATGTAGCCACCGCCGGGTCCGCCGTAGCAACCATTGCCGTTGCCCCAGTTATATATCACGCAGTTACGGAAATCTACCCTTTCCGCATCAACTGTGCTGCTGTATTTGGTTTTGTCGTAGCCTTCCCAACCATAGCGGGCACCGTTGAAGCGCGGTGCGCGGTTCTGGATGTGGGTAAGATAGTTGTGATGAAACGAGGCATCTTTACCGCCCCAGATACCGCCGTAGCTGTGAGCACCCTTTGTGTGACCGGGGTTGGCGAGACCTTCACCGATCGTACACCACTGCATCGTGAACGAGCGGTTGTCGTAGAATGAAGCCACCTCGTCGATACTCCATGAAAATGAGCAATGGTCTATGATTATGTCGTGTCGGTTGCGTCCCCATGTGGCATCAGCTCCGTCGTTTACATCTTTCACCTGCGAGCGTCGACTGCGGATGAATCTTACGATTACATTGTCGCAGTTGCCGAAATACAGGGTGTAATATCTAAGGGTTATGCCGTCGCCGGGTGCTGTCTGTCCGGCAATGGTGGTGTTGGATGTCACGTTAAGCTGTGATTTCAGGTCGATATAGCCGCCGACATCGAAAACGATTGTTTTCGCGCCTGACTGACTGAGCGCCCAGCGAAGCGATCCTTCTCCGCTGTCGTTGAGATTTGTGACATGGATTACCTTTCCTCCGCGACCTCCTTGGGTGTATCTGCCGAAACCCTCAGCACCCGGAAACGCCGGGGCGGTTTCCTGTGCTGTCACTCCGGCTGCAAGAAGCAGTCCGATTCCTGATGCAAGTAATGTTTTTTTCATGCTTTTACCGGTATTGTCGATTTAATTAATTCATGGTTTATACATTGCAAAGGTAATAAATCCGAGCGACAAATATCTGAATATCGTACGAAATAGGGGGATTTTTATGCTTTTTCGCATTGCAAATGCGAAAAAAGTTGCAGGGAGTTGGGAGTTGTCAGTTGTCAGTTGTCAGTTGTCAGATTTCGGATACAGAGGGACAGAGGGGCAAAAGAAGTCTTTTGGTGGTTACTCCGGTGTAGGGCTGTATCGTGGTGCAGCCGATGTTAGGGTGTGAAGATATAGTGAGGCAGTAAGGACAGTGTGGTTTCCCGTAGGGATAATCTGTGTTTAGCCGGGTGGTTGAGCGAAGCGAAACCCCCGGACAGCATTGCATTAGCTGATGTTTCCGCAGGAATCATCACGGAGCACTTTTGATGATTCCCTGGCGGGAAACAGTTGCTATTTCTTGCTTTCCGTCGGTATCGCTTCGCTCAACCGACGGCTAAATATAGATGATGCCCTCCGGGCAACGGTTGTGGGGCGCGTGTTTTCAGATTTCAGATTTCAGATTTCGGAGGGCAGTTTTTGGGGTCGTTAGAGGCCTTAGAGACCTTAGAGACCTTAGGGACCTTAGGGAGGTTAGGGAGGTTAGGGAGGTTGGGGACGGGGATTGTGGTAGGGAGGGGCCGGGTATGAGAGAGGGCGGCCCGGATGGGTCGCCCTCTGAGGTCGTATATTATACGAAATGAATATTAGAGGTTGATGAACTTCTTGCCGTTCTGGATGAGGATTTCGCCCTTAGTAGCTTTGTCAACTACCTGACCCTTGAGGTTGTAAACGGGAGCGTTCTCGTCGAGAGCGGGCTGACCGATAGTGATGTTGTCGATACCTGCGGGATCTCCGAAAGTGATAGTCTGTGAACCGTCTTTAGCAGAGATTGCGATAGTGGGGAATGCATCTTCAGTATAGATGAAACCGTCGGTAGCCATCTTTGAACCCTGTGCGCAGATGTAGTAAACTGCATTAGCACGAGGAGCGGCAAACTGAATAAAGCCAGAACCCTCACCGGGATTTGAAGTTGCATCAGGCTTAACTACAAGATGAGGCATCTGAGTTTTCCATCCAAGAGACTCATATACGGGGTCTTCTTTAGTTCCTACATTCTTGAGGTTCTCACCAAGATACTTCTTTGTGGCTTCATCATTACCATCAATAGTTCCAGCAGGGCTATTGCTAGGAATGGTGTAATAAATCTTCTCGCCCCATGCTTCCTGCTCTGCCGGCTTAATGCACATACCAAGAGTATAAGCAATAGGAGTCTTAAGACCCATGTAAACCCAATAGTTCTTATTGGAGTTCAGCGGAGAAAGGAAAGTATAATAACCTGCCTTCTTTATAGTCAATTTGTAAACCCAGCCACCTGTAGGAATTGCATCCTGCTTAGGATCGGTAGGATTAGAGGAACCGGTTACACCTGTGGGAACCGTAGAAGCTTCGCCGCCATTAAATGCGTAAGAATTGTAGTTGTTTTTGTCAACACCGCTCGTTTTCATTTTGGTGTCATCAAAAGCGAGTTCAAGAGTGGCACACTCATTATCAACAAGGACAGTACCTGCTTTAGGATTCTCAATTTCGCTCCATTTGCCATCGTCGCCTTTTACGAAGCCAAGCGCCTCTACATCCATATATCCAAATACGGGCTCAGCAGCAGAAGCGTACATTGCAGTTGCAAGAGCAGCAACCAGAAGTAAATTTTTCTTCATTTTGTTTTTGATTTAAAGTTATAAATTGATTTGTGAAGGTTGCCCGGAGATATCCCCGGGCAACCGGTTTAATTGTTTACTTTTTATTGCCTACAAAGTCGTAAGTCTCAACGATGTCTATAGGGAAGCCCCAATCATCTTCAGCAACATAGATGTACTGGAAATGAATCTTTGCCACACCCTCGGCATCAACGTTTCCATAGAACTTAGATACCTTGCCGTCATGGCAGAAACCATTGGTGGCACCTGCAGTACCGTCGGCGGTGTTGTAGAAATAGAATCCGTTGGAAGAGTTCTTTGAGATGTTTGCTTTCGAAGTCATGTCGAAAGCAATGCCGGCAGCTTGAAAGTCAGCGGCGTCACATTTTGCAGTCACGTCAGCGACGTAAGCCATACCGCCATCGGCAAGCGTAAGTGTACCAATCGCGGTATAGTCCACATTAACCGCGCCATTATCCTGATTGACATTGACAGTCCAAGTGCCTTCATATACACCTACAGCCTCTTTCTCAGGATTTCCCGCAGGACCACGGTCGGGAATACCCACTTCATCCTTACAAGCTGTAAATGCAGCGCAAAGAGCGACGGTCAATAACAGTTGAAATATCTTTTTCATTTTAATTAAAATCTAAAGTTGATTGATTAATAACCCGGGTTCTGATCTTCAAGAGTCAAAGCGGTGTTACGGTTGATTTCTTCCTGAGGAATCGGGCGGAGCCACTTGAACTCACCCTTGCCGTTAGACATCTGTGCAGCAGTCACGCCAAGACGGCTGAACGCAAGATTATAGCGGATTAACTGCTTTGTACGGCGGAGGTCTTCATAACGGGTACGCTCAGCATAGAGTTCGCGGGCACGTTCATCAAGTATCACATCGAGGCTTGTCGGAGTAAATGACTTAACGACACCGTAAGCAGCGTAAGGCACGGAATAGGAACCGAATGAGCCAAGCTGAGGAGCACCGGCACGTTTACGTACATCATTAACCTTTGCAAGAGCTTTTCCTTCCTCACCGTTTAACAGATAAGCCTCAGCAGCGATAAGGTACATGTCGCTGACATGGAATACAGGGATGTCACGGTAGCAGTTGTTGCGAGTCACATTTTCTGCTGCGGGGTCGTCATACTTGGTCACGCAAGTACCGTTATTACCGGCTGAAGAGATAAAAGTAGGAGTCTGCACGTTTCTTGCCGCAGCAAGAGTACCGTCGGAATTGAAGTCAATCACTGTCACCGCAGGATAACCGAGGATAGCGGCAAACGGAGTGTTGATACCATATTTACCGGTAGCGGGCTTCTTGGTCTGCGACTCTTTACCTGCAAGGTCGGCACGCACTTCTGCTTCGGTATAATATGAAGGATAGAACTTCATGGCGATGAGCTTGGTTGAAAGCTGAGCGGGAGTACAGTTATAGACAGCGAGGTAACCCTCAGTTCCCCACAGAGCGTTGTTGTCATCAAGCGGAGCATTATAGAAAGTAGACATGAACGTGCCTGCCCAACGCTGGTCGCCCCGTTCAAAAAGACGGAGAGCCTTGTAACTCATGCGGTGCTTACCGCCGGAGGGAGTACCTTTCTGACCTGTAACAACGCAGTTGCCATAATATGACATATATTCGTTCATCATCTGGTGACCACCAGAAAGGACTTCACCGGGATAGCCTGCACGGTCGTACTGCACAGAGAAAATTTCTTCTGCATTACCTTCCTTAGAAGCTGACCACTTGTCGGCGAAAGGCATGGTAAGCTGAATACCGTTGATTGCGCTTTCAGCCCACTTTGCTGCGGCAGCAAAACGCTCTTTGTTGTTAACGGTATAAGTACCCTGCTCTGCACTGTTGAGGGAAGTATCAAGATCCCATGCAGCTGAGAGATAAAGCTTCGCAAGAAGAGCGGCAACAGCCTGCTTACTTGCAACTCCATTATGATTCTGAGCGTCTAACTCTGAATTTGCGTAAACATCCTCAAGGTCTTCAATAACATTATTATAAATATCAGCTAAAGGCATTTTGGGATATTCACGGGTCGAGCTTTCAACATAAGCAGTCTGATAAGGTACACTTCCAAATTGCTGTACAAGCCAATAGTAGGCAAGAGCACGCAGGAATCTACCTTCAGCACCGATTTTGCTATCAGCACCATTAAACTTAATAACACCATTGGCATAATTCACCAATGCCATACAATTAGAATAATAGCTCTTGACCGTACCGTCTTCCGGTGTCGTGGTAAACTCTCCGAATCCATCACTTGCTACACTCGGAATAAAGAGGTCGGTCGCTTCTTCATGCATCGGCAAATGTGTCACAATAGGACGAAGTGCATTGTAGGCAACAGGTCTCATAGAAGCCGGGTCCGACTCAACATAAGAGGTGCCATCCATATTTCCATTAGCCTTATCATCGGGCTCAAGGAAATCGCTGCATCCCGTAAGCGTAAGAGACGCCAAAGCGGCAACACTTAAATATTTATATAATTTCATTGTCTTTCAGTATTATAATATTAGAATTTAATGCTTGCACCAAACTGGTAAGTAATAGAGCTCGGACCATCCTGTTTCATACCGGCATTCGCCCATTCAGGGTCAAAACCTTTATATTTCGTCCATACGAACGGATTTGTAACAGTAAAATAAAGTCGGAGATTCTTACATGCAATATGTTTAAGGATATTCTTTGAGAAAGTATAACCCAGAGTAATATTCTTAACCTTCACGAAAGAAGCATCATCAGTAACATAGCGAGCTGACTGATAGTATGAGTCTGCCGGACCAAGACCGTCACCGAGACCGGCATTCGGGAACGGATAGCTACCATAATGCGTTACAGTCTGATAAACGGGGTTGATGAAAGTACCGTCCGCGCGAATACCGTCGGCATCAATCATTGTTCCCGCAGGAATGTAATAGTCCATTGCCATCTTACCACGACCACGGTCATGAACATCGTAGTAGTCGCTGCCGAGGAATGAAGAAGCTACAGTGTAGCCCTGCTTAGCGTAGATTGAGAATGAGAAGTCAAGCTCACCGCCATTCTTCGGGAGACGATAATTCAAATTAGAGGTAACGCTGCCCGTCCATTTCGGGTCAGAGCTCCAAATCTGTTTATCTTCTTCAGTCCACTGACCGTCACCATTGGCATCTCGTATGATAGGCTGTCCTTCAGAGAGACCGTAGCAAGTATAGTAATAATCAAACTCCTTAACCTGCTGACCGGGAGTAAAGCCCTTGTCTTTTGCAATCTGATGATCGGGCACGGTCATCATACGGTCAGAGACAATTCCAGTCCATTCATACTCATAAACATTGTGTACAGACTTACCGATAAACAGGGAGCCGGTACGACCGTTAATGAAATTATCGGAAACGCCATTAATCTGCTTAACCTTGTTCTTGTTGTGTGCGAATGTAAAAGTAGTGGTCCATTGCCAGTCACGGGTATCAATATTAACTGTCGTGAGAGAAATTTCAATACCACGATTCTGGACTTTACCAATATTCGTCTTCATACTCAAATCGCCACCAGACTCAAATGGGAGTTTTACGGGGTAAAGAAGCTCTTCTGAATTCTTCTGATACCAGTCGATACTACCGCTTATACGGTTCTGGAGGAAGCCGAAGTCAAGACCTACGTTAAACTCGTGGGAACGCTCCCAAGTAAGTGATTTATCAACAATACCATTAGGATAGAATCCTGCTTCGTATGAGGGACCATAGGGATAATAAACGGGACCTCCAATGGGAAGAATATATCCGAAATTACCAATACCGTCATTATTACCTGTCACACCATAGCTAAGACGAAGTTTCAAATTATTAAGCCACTCTTTCTGAAGGAAAGATTCCTCGCTAATACGCCATGCCAATGCAACAGACGGGAATGACGTCCAACGATATCCGTCGGCAAGTTTAGAGGAACCATCCCAACGCATTGTTGCTGTCAACAAGTAGCGATCTCTAAATCCGTAATTGACACGGAGAGCATAAGAAATCATTCGTGACATTCCGTAGCCGGAGCTTGCGGTAGTCTGGGTGGCATCACCTGAGCCGATGTTCCACCAGTCAGTACCTTCAATTACATCTACACCGTTAATCTGAGAAGACTCTGAGCTGCCCTTTTCCATAGAGAAAAGTGCCATTGCGCCTACAGAGTGGATGCGGTTGAAAGTGCGGTTGAAGTTAATGGTGTTATCCCAAGTCCATCCGAGGCTTGAGCTGTTCTTGATTACAGCAGTGTTACCGTCGGTGTCGACATAAGTCTTGCCGGTGTCGGGGTTGGTGTATCCGGTAAATGTACCGTCACGATAGCTCGTATAGGTCGGGGAGAAAGAGGTCTTGATATTAAGACCTTGTATAATGTCGAGTTGTAGGTATGCGTTACCAAGCAAGCGGTAAGTCTTGCGACGATGTGTACTATTGCGCATACGGTCAAGCGGGTTGATAAAGTCGGAGAACTGATGGTCGTCAGTGCCGAGAGTAGCCTTGTTGCCGGGGAAATGGATAATATTACCCTCATCGTCATAAGCCTGCATGAAAGGATTTACGCGGTAAGCCTGCTCGATAGCACCGTCATCGGCATACTTGTTGCGGGTATATGCCGCGTTCACGGTAAAACCGGCGCTGATTACCTTGTTGATACGCGCGTCAACAGAGCCTTTGAAGCTGAGCATACTTGACTTATCGCCCTTATACATACCCTCTTCCTCGTTGTAACCGATACCGAAATGGTAGTTGGCTGAATCGCTTGACCCGCTTACAGCGAGATAGTGGTTCTGCTGCTTACCGTCCTGAGTTACGAGAGAAGGCCAATCAAATGTCTTGTTCTCCGCCATAAGTTCTTTAAGAACATAAGGAGACTCGATGTTGGCAATCTCTTTCTGAAGAAGAGCCTGTCCGAGACCAAGAGAAGTAGGAGTCATCCAGTAAGGTGTCTGCGGACCGAAGTTGTTAGTAGCCCAAGCAGGATAAGTAAACTTTGATATACGCCAGTTGTAGAATTGCTGACCATCCATGAACTCCGGCATACGTGCTGCTTTGGATATACCGTAATATCCATCGTAAGTGATAGAGGTCTTCTGGTCTTTCTTTACGTTAAGACCGCCCTTGGTGGTGACCATAACGACACCAGCAGTCGCGCGCGAACCATAAATAGCGGTAGAAGACGCATCCTTCAGCACGTCGATACGCTCGATATCCTGTGGATTCAGGAAGTCGATGTCATTACACATCACTCCGTCTACAACAAAAAGCGGGTTAGTATCACCGTTAATGGAGGATTTACCACGGATTTCTATATCGATACCTCCATTTGTACGACCGGTCGATTTAGTGATGTTAACACCCGGGGTAGTACCCTGCAAGTTCTCAAGAACCGATGCAGCACCCTTGGCGTTAAGTTTTTCAGTGTCAACCGAGCCGACAGAACCGGTAAGGTCAGATTTCTTTACTGTACCGTAACCTACGACGACGACTTCATCGAGTACCTGAGAGTCCTCGACGAGGGTGATGTCGATGTTGGTCTGTCCCTTGATGTTTACCTCGGCGGGGTTGTAGCCGATGTAGGTAACTTTCAGTTTTCCATTCGCGGGTACATTATTAAGGATAAAATTACCGTCGAAATCGGTAGCGACACCTGTAGTCGCGCCTACGACGATCACTGAAGCGCCAATAATCGGCTCGCCGGCTTCGTCGTGAACATTTCCGGTGACCTGAATGTTCTGACCAAAGACAGGCAATTCAATACATAGCACTAAAAGAAGCAACAACGCTTTCCACAACCCTGCAGGGGAGAAGCGCAGCCATTGCTTGCGATCTGTAGCCTCGGCCGCCCCATGACGGGTCAGCGGAAGGGCTGATGATTGGTGAATAATGTCTTTCATGTGAATTGTTAATAATTAAAAATTTTCATGCAAATATAATAATTGGGTTTGTAGTCGTCGGGTAAATATTTGTCATTTATAATGGATTTTTAAGTTTTATACACTGATTTTTACTACATTTTTCACGGCTCGGCAAAAAGTGACGCTTATTTGGCATTTATTTAAGGGTCTTTTTGATGAGTTGCACTATATTTGCTGCAAATATAATAAAAAATTGAAAATCCATGAAAAAAGCATCAATTTTTATCGCGGCATTATTGCTTGGCATCTGCGGGGCAAATGCTGAAGTGAGTGCGCCCACACCCGCCCAGGCGTGGGGAGAATTGTACGGAGAAGTGGAGTCGCAGATAAAGGCTCCGACATTCCGCGACAAAGACTACAATATCCTTGACTACGGGAAGCGCAGCGACACGAAGGGCTATCTTTACACCGACCTTATTAATAATGTAATAAAGAAGTGCTCGGAAGATGGTGGGGGAAGGGTAGTGGTGCCTGCCGGTGAATGGCTGACGGGACCGATTACATTGCTGAGCGGCGTAAACCTGCATCTCGAGGAAGGCGCGACACTGCTTTTCACCGATGACCCTAAGGAATACCCGTTAGTGCTGACGCGCTGGGAAGGGATGGACTGCTATAATTACCAGCCGATGATTTATGCCCTTGAGCAGGAGAATATCGGGTTGACGGGCAAAGGCACGGTTGATGGCGGTGCCTGCAACGATAACTGGTGGAAATGGTGTGGCAAGGCTCACTATGGTTACACCGACGGTATGATATCTCAGAAAATCGGCCGTCCGCTGCTTCAGGAGTGGAACGAGAAGGGTACGCCGGTGGAGCAGCGTGTGCTCGGCGACGGTTACGGCATGCGTCCGCAGCTCGTGAATCCTGTGAAGTGCAAGAATGTGCTTATCGAAGGGGTGACGCTGCTGCGCTCGCCGTTCTGGGTGATTCATCCGCTGTTGTGTGAAAATCTCACTGTAAAGGGGGTCCATATACAGAATGACGGCCCTAACGGCGACGGGTGTGACCCGGAATCGTGCAAGAACGTGCTTATCGAGGATTGCTTCTTTGACACGGGCGACGACTGCATCGCCATCAAGAGCGGCCGTAACCGTGACGGTAGGACATGGAATGTACCGAGCGAGAATATCATCGTGAGAAACTGCCGCATGAAAAACGGTCATGGCGGTGTGGTTGTGGGCTCGGAGATTTCGGGCGGCTACCGCAACCTGTTTGTTGAAAACTGCGTTATGGACTCGCCCGACCTTGACCGCGTGGTGAGAATCAAGACCAACAGCTGCCGCGGCGGAGTGATCGAGAATATCTTCGTGAGAAATGTCGAAGTGGGGCAGTGCGGTGAGTCGGTGCTTAAAATCAACCTGGTGTATGAGCCGAAGGAGGTGTGCCAGCGCGGATTTAACCCGACAGTGCGCAATGTATATCTTGACAATGTGAATTGCAAGAAGAGCAAATACGGCGTGATGATCGAGGCTCTCGATGACGAGTGTAACGTATATAATATAGAGGTGAAAGACTGCAACTTTGACGGTGTGGCTACAGGCGGCAATTCCATCAAGGGCAATACCGACGATATACGACTCGTGAATCTCCGGATTAACGGGGAGGTGTGAGAGTTGTCAGTTGAGAGTTGTCAGTTGTCAGAGGTCGGACTTGTCGGACCTGTCAGACCTGTCTGAAAACTGAAGACTGAAAACTGAGAACTGAAGACTGAGAATATATAATTTGACATAAAGGTTGATAAATTAAGGTTGATCAGGCGTCAGGCTGCCGTGGAGGCATCCTGGCGCTGCTTTTTTGGGGGCTTTAAGGTCCCTAAGGTCTCTAAGGACTCTAACGACCCCCAATCTGAGTGATGATTGGCAACTCGACCGGAATTGCTTCCGGGGGTGCAAAAAATTTCGTAATTTTGCAGTATGAAAGGAAGTGTGTTAATGATAAAATCGCTCAGTCTACCGTCTAAAATTCAAATTATTCAGTTTTTCTGGCAACACATACTTCTTCTGGTGTCATTGTACGTGATGACGCTCGGTGTTGCCCTTTGTGTGCGTTCCAATCTTGGGAGCAGTGTGATATCCTCAATCCCGATGGCGTTTTCTCTCGCCGGACAGCAAAATCTCGCCCCGCCGCTGACCATAGGCGGCTACACCAATCTGATGAACATGATACTTGTCGTAGGGCAGATACTCGTGTTACGCCGTCGCTTCGAGCCGGAGCAGCTGTTTCAGCTGCTGATAGGGTTTGTGTTCGGAGCGCTGATTGATGTCAACATGTATCTGACCTCGATGCTGACATGCGACACCCTTCCGGTGCAGATTGCCGTGCAGTTTGCCGGATGTACGGTAATGGCGGCGGGTATCGCCCTCGAGGTGCGCTGCGGGTCGGTTACGATGCCGGGGGAGGGCTTTCCGGTGGCGATAAGCCGTGTGACGGGTCGCCCTTTCCCGAAAATCAAGATTGTGGTCGATGTGACGCTTGTGGCGCTTGCGGTAGTAAGCTGTTACTGCTTCTGGGGCGCATGGCAGTGGAACATCATCGGCATCGGCACACTGTTTGCGATGTTTTACGTAGGATACGTGGTGAAGCTGCTCAACCCTCACATGGGATGGTTTGACCGTCTTCTCGGTTATCGTCCCGGATTCCGCCGGTATATCTACGGGCTTGCGCGGTATATTATTAAATAAGCTGAATATTTTTGTTTTGTATATGGGGATTGCGTAAATTTGCAGATACGCATAACCAATACTTAACTATATATGGCACAAAAACCGTTTGTATATCAGGAACCGTTCCCGATGTCGGCTGACACCACGGAGTATTATCACCTTACTTCGGACTACGTGAAGGTAGAGAACTGGAACGGTCACGAGATGCTTGTCGTTGACCCGGAGGCGCTAAGAGTGCTTGCCCGTAACGCGACCCACGACAATTCATTCATGCTTCGCCGCGAGCACAACGCCATGGTGGCAAAAATCCTCACCGACCCCGAGGCGAGTGAAAACGACAAGTTTGTCGCTCTCACAATGCTGCGCAACGCTGAGATCGCCGCAAAGGGACAGCTGCCTTTCTGCCAGGACACAGGCACGGCAATCGTGATAGGCAAGAAGGGGCAGAACGTGTACACCGGCGGTCATGACGAGGAGCATCTGTCGCATGGCGTGTATGACACATACACCGAATGTAACCTTCGCTATTCGCAGAACGCGCCGCTGACAATGTATGACGAGGTCAACACCGGCTGCAATCTTCCCGCACAGATCGACCTGTATGCCGTAGACGGCAACGAATATAAATTTCTTTTTGTTGCCAAGGGCGGCGGTTCCGCCAACAAAACCTATCTCTATCAGGAGACGAAGGCGCTGCTTAACCCGGAGAAGCTTGTGCCGTTCCTTGTCGAGAAGATGAAGTCGCTCGGCACGGCAGCTTGTCCTCCTTACCATATCGCATTTGTAATCGGTGGCACATCTGCCGAGATGAATCTTGCCACGGTGAAGAAGGCTTCTGTGAAATATTACGACAACCTGCCCACCACGGGTAACGAATATGGCCGCGCATTCCGCGACGTTGAGCTTGAGAAGACCCTGCTTGAGGAAGCGCATAAAATTGGTCTCGGCGCACAGTTCGGGGGCAAGTATTTCGCTCACGATATCCGCGTAATCCGTTTGCCTCGTCACGGCGCTTCATGTCCGGTAGGTCTCGGGGTAAGCTGCTCCGCCGACCGCAACGTGAAGGCAAAGATAAACAAGGATGGCCTCTGGATAGAGAAACTGGATTCCAACCCCGGCGAACTTATTCCGGAAGATATGCGCAAGCAGGGCGAAGGCAATGTTGTGAAAATCGACCTTAACCGCCCGATGCCCGAAATACTCGCCGAACTTACAAAGTATCCGGTGTCGACACGTCTGTCGCTCAACGGCACCATCATCGTGGGTCGCGACATCGCACATGCCAAAATCAAGGAGCGTCTTGACCGTGGCGAACCGATGCCCGACTATCTGAAGGACCATCCAATCTACTATGCCGGTCCGGCAAAGACCCCGGCCGGTCTTCCTTCCGGCTCATTCGGACCTACCACCGCAGGCCGTATGGACTCCTACGTAGACCAGTTCCAGGCAGCGGGTGGCTCGATGGTGATGATTGCCAAGGGCAACCGCAGCAAGCAGGTGACCGACGCATGCCACAAGCACGGCGGCTTCTACCTCGGCAGCATCGGCGGTCCGGCAGCGATACTCGCTTATAACAGTATCAAGAAAGTCGAGTGTCTGGAATATCCTGAACTGGGCATGGAGGCAATCTGGAAAATCGAGGTCGAGGACTTCCCGGCATTTATCCTCGTCGACGACAAGGGCAATGATTTCTTCACCCAGATAGCCGAGCGTTGTCAGGGTTGCCCGGTAGCAAAATAGCATACTGTCATTTTAAATTTATAGCGCAAATAAAGACAGGAGGGGCTGTGCCAATTCCGGCACAGCCCCATTTTTGTTTACCCCGCCGGGGACATGCGGGCGCCCTTCCAGGCGCCCCTACAGCTACGCGATATACCTCGTTGCAGCTGCGCGCTGCCGGGCGAGTGTAGGGGCAAGTGGGATAAAGGCATAAAAGAGAAAAGCCGCAGTTTCACAACTACAGCTCTTCCGGAAAAATTAGTGAATGTTGATTGTGCGATATCTTCAGTGACTATACGACGTAACGATACACCCCGGAACTCTCGGCATTGCGCCTGCTGCCACGGAATGTACATCAATCGGATATGACACCGTATATGGTTCAAATAAGTCTTTTAGAGAACTCATGTGGTTATTATGTTAGGACAATAAACCCTTGGGTTTACTACTATTTCTCTGAATGCTGACACAAAGATAGTAAAAAATTTTAAACTTTTGCACATTTCCGGGCATTATATTTTACACCGGGTGAAATTTTTTATCATCCGGGGTACTAAAAGGATGTGTTATGGATACTATTACTGTCATAAGATTCAAACCGCTGACAATCGACTCCGTGGCTGAAATAATGCCGCTGCTTGAATATGCCGCCAGCCGCACATGTGATTATACAGTGGCGGGGCTGTTGATGTGGACCGACTATTTTAAATATGAATATGCGATTGTGGACAATACCTTATTTATAAAAGGTGTCGACGAAAACGATATGTCGACACCGGCTTTTTCTATGCCGATAGGGGCGATGCCGCTCTCCGTGGCGCTCAGGATGGTCGCCGCCTATTGTCGTGCCAATGGCATGCCGCTCCGTTTCTCAGCCGTGCCGGAGGACCGTCTCGGCGATTTCTATTCGCTCGGGGCGTGCCACATCGAGGAGCTTACCGACTGGGCAGACTATCTTTACGACGCGGAGGCACTCGCCACACTCCCCGGCAACAAATATAGCAAAAAGCGTAACCACGTCAACCGGTTCATGACTGAGCACCCCGGCTACCGCTATGAGCGGCTTACACCGGAACTTGTTCCCGCCGTCAGGGATTTCTATCTCGGCATAGCGAGTCCAAAGGAGGGGACGGAGGCGACAGCGGCAGAGGAGCGTCGGCAGGTGTTCAACGTGCTCGATAATTACTGCCGGCTGCCCTTTGAGGGCGGTGTGCTCTCGACTCCCGATGACGGCATAGTGGCATTTGCCATCGGCGAGGTGATAGGCGACACTCTCTATGTACATATCGAAAAGATGCGCCACGACATAAACGGTGCCGGCGAGACAATTAACAAGATGTTTGCCTCCGACATGCGCGAGCGCCACGGCGTAGCGTTCATAAACCGTGAAGAGGATGTCGGCGACGAAGGGTTGCGCAAGGCGAAGATGTCATATCATCCCGCGATGCTCCTGAAGAAATATGACCTGTCGGTGATAAGCAATGCATAAATAAGAAGCGCGGGTGTGGGCAGATTCGGAAGTTTTTTCGTAACTTTACGTAGTCACTAAAAACGATACGCATCATGAACCTACATCTGCCAGCCCGTCATGACGGGACCCGTGAGACAGTCAATGCCGGCAAACGCCGCGTGGTCATAATCGGTGCCAACGGCTCCGGAAAGAGCCGCTTTTCCGAGTGCCTCATATCGGAGATGGAGGGGAAGGCGTTCCGCATCTCGGCGCTTAACGCGCTCTACCGTTCGCTCGGACCCGATCCGTTGCCGGGGTCAATCGACACCCTGTTTGCCGAAGCCGTACAACGGTCTACATTCCTCCGGGATGACGTGCCGACACAGTTTGACCGTCTTATGATGCTGATGGTGCTCGACGAGATGCTCAATCTGCTTGCCGGGAAAGTAGGAGGTGCCGAGCCCGGTGCCGGGCGTCTTGACAGCGTGATCAAGGCGTGGCAGGAGATATTCCCCGGCAGCAAGGTGCTTTACGAAGGAGGCAAGATGCTTTTCAGCCGCACACCGGGTGAATCATACTCCCCGGTAAAGCTCTCCGACGGCGAGAAGGCAGTGCTCTATTATTTCGGAGCGGCGATGTACGCCCCGAAGGGAGCGGTGATATTTGTCGACAGCCCCGGGCTCTTCCTTCACCCCAGCATAACCGGGGCGATATGGGACCGCGTGGAGGCTATGCGTCCCGACTGCTCATTTATCTACACTACCCACGACATCGAGTTTCTCTCATCGCGTCCTGACAATCTCATAATATGGGTACGCGACTACGACGCTGCAAGCGTCACCTGGGACTACGTGGTGCTTCCCCCCGGGTCGCCCATGACCGACGACCTTTACATGGCGCTTATCGGTGCGCGCAAACCGGTGCTTTTCATCGAGGGCGACGCCACACATTCCATCGACGCCAAGTTATATCCGCTCGTGTTCACCGACTACACCGTGAGGTCTCTCGGCAGTTGCAACAAGGTCATCGAGGCTACACGCACCTTCAACGACCTCAATGCCTTCCACCATCTTGACAGCCACGGCATCGTCGACCGCGACCGCCGCGACCCGAAGGAGGTAAAATATCTGCGTGACAAGAAAATATTTGTGCCCGACGTGGCGGAAATAGAGAATATACTCATGCTTGAGGAGGTGATAAAGACCGTCGCCTCCACCTGCGGAAAGAAAGAAGATAAAGTGTTCTCCCATGTAAAGAAGTCGGTGCTCGGTCAGTTCCGTCAGGACATACGCCAACAGGCGTTGCTCCACACCCGCCATCGCGTGAAGCGCTTCGTGGAATGCCGCATCGACGGTCGGTTCACCAACATCGGTCAGCTTGAACGCCACATGACCGGACTGGTCGACGAGATAAAGCCCCGTCAGCTCTTCCAGAGTTTCTGCAACGACTTCCACCGCTATGTGGCGGAAGATGATTACTCCTCGGTGCTCCGCGTCTACAATCAGAAGTCGATGCTTCCCGGATCCAATGTCGCGGGGCTATGCGGGCTCGCCAATAAGGAAGCATATATCAACAAGGTCATTGAAATCCTTCGCCGTGAAGGACCCGATGCCGCGCGCATACGTAAGGCTATAATATCGTGCTTCGGCATTGACGAGGCACAGGCATCGGCTAAACCAAACATTTCACTTATTTCCAATGATTAAACCCTGGATTGAGGCGATGCGCCTCCGCACACTCCCCGTGTCGATAGCCGGCGTGATAACAGCTGTCGGCTTCGCGTTGCACGACCGCGTGTTTCAATGGCTACCCGCGCTGCTCTGCCTTCTCTTCGCAGTGCTCGCACAGATAGCCTCTAATTTTGCCAACGAATACTACGACTACCGTGACGGTCTCGACCGTGCCGGAAGGGAAGGTCCGCGCCGTGGAGTGACAGAGGGCGACATCACGCCCGGTGCCATGAAGCGCGCCACCTACGCCGTGCTTGCCCTTGCATGTGTAATCGGGCTT
>ENA-UESU01000207-UESU01000207.1-human-gut-metagenome-genome-assembly--contig:-NODE-207-length-49357-cov-27.586567_pt1 | contig 49357 bp, 38 predicted proteins | sample MGYA00243007_ERZ508008 | MGnify/ENA primary metagenome ERZ508008 (study PRJEB26167, sample SAMN06115399) | human gut metagenome | host: Homo sapiens | place: China:Henan | collected 2016-06-23...
AGAAGACAACAGCAGCAAAACCAGTAGTAAAAACAACAGCGAAAGAGGCATCTAAGGATACTGTAAAAGAAGCAGCACTATCCTCAGAATTACTTTTTCTAAATAAATTAAATATACTCATCACATTTTTCTCCTTTTGAAGTTGTTTTTCAAAATATAAAATGAATACTATCTACCTCTGAAGATAGCAAACCAGGCATTCACCAAACGATGAATGCCTTGATTTTGTTAGTTGCTTGTTAGTTTTATGTTAGTTGCAGTCTGTGATTTGCCTGTTTCCAAACAAACACATAATGCCACAAACCGCATAAACAAGCGCTTTGTAAGTTCCCATAAGGGATAAAGATTATCTCTTGGAGAACTGAGGAGCGCGACGTGCAGCCTTGAGACCGTACTTCTTTCTTTCCTTCATTCTCGGGTCACGAGTGAGGAAGCCTGCCTTCTTGAGAACAGGACGGAGCTCGTCAGAGTACTGGAGGAGCGCTCTGGAGAGACCGTGGCGGATTGCGCCTGCCTGACCGGTAACGCCGCCGCCTGCAACGGTAGCAACGATGTCAAACTTCTCGATGGTGTCTGTGAGGGTCAGGGGCTGACGAACGATCAGCTTGAGGGTCTCCAGACCGAAATAGTCGTCGATGGAACGGCCGTTGATTGTGATCGTGCCGCTTCCGGGATATACTCTTACTCTTGCAACAGAGTGCTTTCTTCTGCCGGTGCCATAGTAATAAGGCTTAGAATCGTACATTGTTCAGACCCTCCTTATATTTTGTATTCAACGGGCTTCTGAGCCGCGTTGTTGTGCTCTGCACCTGCGTAGCAGCGCAGTCTGGTGAGAGCCTTTCTGCCGAGTGTGGTGTTGGGCAGCATGCCGTTTACAGCGATGGTCATTGCCTTCTCGGGGTTCTCCTTCATCAGCTTGTCATAGCCGACTTCCTTGAGGTGGCCGATCCAGCCGGTGTGCCATCTGTAAACCTTCTTCTCCAGCTTCTTGCCGGTGAGGACTGCCTTTGCGCAGTTAATGATGATCACATGATCGCCGCAGTCGCAGTGGGGAGCGAATGTCGGCTTGTGCTTGCCTCTCAGAATGTGAGCGGCTGTTGCAGCTACACGGCCCAGGGGCTTGTCTGCTGCGTCGAGAATATACCAGCTGCGCTCAACTTCGGCAGCCTTAGGCATATAAGTTGACATATTTGTTTCCTCCTTATTTAATGATGATCCTGGCATTTCTACACAAATGCCACATGCAACATTTGATATTATACACGTTTTGTTTCGTTTTGTCAAGACTTTTTCGGCGTATATTTCAAATATATTATATTTTCTTTCGGTTTCTCTGCAAATCTCTCTACTTTTCTCGGTTTCTCTATCTCTATTTCATTTTTTGGAGCGTTATCGTATTGACGAGCATGAGTGAGTATATATTTAATTTTTCGAGTATAACGGAGATATGTCAATTATTTGTTTGTTTCGGGACAATTTGTCCTCCCAAGCAGATAGTCGATTGATACATTAAAATAGTCGGCTATTGCGATGAGTGTTTTGTAATCAGCTTCTCGGACACCGTTTTCATAGCGGGAAATGGTGTTTTGATTCAGGTCAAGCTCTATCGCGAGCCTTACCTGCGATATACCGCGGCTTTCCCGCAGCTCCTTTAACCGAAACATTCACATCACCCCTTGACAAAAGTATACCAGAATGGTATAATAAAAATATCCCATTTTGGTATACCAAGATGGAGAAATATTATTCAAAGGAAGGTAAGAATTATGAAAATTTTCAAGAAGCTCGCCGCTGTATTAACGGCGGCTGTTATCGCGGTCTCGGCTGCGGCGGTAATGGCTGTCAGTGCTGGCGCGGACAGTATTGCGGATACTGCAACTACTATTTCAAGTGGTAAATCAGTTACTGCATATCTCCCCCAAAGTGATGATAAAAGCGATTATGCAATTTCTGTAAAAACAGCAGGAACCTTAAAATTATCAATTGAATCTCATATAAAAGAGGTAAATGTTGCAGTTTATAACTCAGATGGAGAACAGGTTAAACCTGTTATTCACGAGGCATCTTGCGGTTGGTCTGAGTGGAATTTCATGGGTACACAGGGCGAATGGAATAACACAATAGAAAAATTCAAAGGTGTAATGTCTTATTCTGTGAAAAAAGGAACGTATTATATCAGGATTTCCAATTACAGTTCATGGGCTTATAATGCCTATAACCAAAACGGTAAACTGACATTCACTGCTACCTACCCCAGCACCTCCAACACCGCAAAAATCAAATACATAACCATCAACATGGCGCGCGGCGACTCCCTCTCTCTAGGCGCTGACCTGACCGGAAGCGGCACAGTCACATGGAAAAGTTCGAAACCGTCGGTTGCGGCGGTAAGCTCCACCGGAATAGTCACCGCGAAATCCAAAGGCTCCGCGATAATCTCCGCTAAAGTCGGAAAGACTACAAAGAAAATCAAGATCAAAATTTCATAAACCTTTAACTCCCAGCAGACCACTCTGCCGGGAGTTACTTTTATATCATGGGTCTGCGGCGGATTTCAACGTGCAGGCTTGCTTTTTTTTCGATACAAATAGTATAAATACTGCAAAATATTACGAAAAAGGAATTACACCGGTGCTGTTTCGTTATATATTATATAATTTATACTTTGCGTATATAATGTGCTGCGTTTAATACGCATCGCCTTTTCGTCTGCAATTGACAAAACCGCGATATAGGTGTATAATAAATAAGTGCGCGTTCCTTTAACCACACTCGGACGGTAAAAAATCTGTATAAAATTTTACTGAAATGCTGAAACTTTTTTCAAATTAAGCCTGACTTCTATTATGCAGGCAGTTAAGCGAGGTGAGCAACTGCGTGGGAAATCCAGATTTAGACAGCTATTTTGACGCTGTATACGCCGAAACCTTCAATTCCGTTTCAAAATTTGTGGTTAGCCACGCAGCCCGTTTCCAGGATTCTGAGGATATCATTCAGAATGTCTACACGAGATTCTATAAGAGGATCTCCGAAAAGGGCTTCGCTGATATCGAATCAGCGGAGGCTTTCCTTATTAATATAGCCAAGTTCGAGTGCCGGAGCGTGTTCTCCGGTTTCATGCGCCGCAAGGAGCGCGACGTTATCCTCTCGGAGATCGACGAGGAACAGTCCGCCGCCTTTGAGGCTGAGATGTCCCGGGATCAGAAGCTTCTCGAGGACGTCATGGCCGACAAGATCCTTGCGAAGCAGATTTTCGACGATATAATGTCCGGCGACGAGACCGTCGGGAAAATTTTCTACCTGCATTTCGTCTGCGATATGAAGCTTGAGGAGGTTGCGAACCGCCTGGATATGCGGCTTTCCACCGTAAAAACCAAGCTATACCGCACCATTGAAAAGCAAAAGAAGAAATTCGGTATTTAACGCCGTGGAGTATAACCGCCGGTGGATATTACCAGGAGTTTCGATAAATTTCGGCATGCGTGCAGTTCAAACGGTAATATCCGCGCGGATTATTACGCAGAGTTACAACAAATTCAGCTAAAATCACATATAATATTACATGAGAAAGGAGGTCTGCCCGTATGAACAAGAACGAATTCTACAAACAGCTTATGAGCGAATATTCGTTCGACGCCGACAAGATACGCGAAAATGCGAAGCGCGGAAAGAATGCGCGGCAGAAGCTCCAGCCCATGTATATCGGCATGACGGCGGCAGCGGCTGCGCTGGTTGTCACGGTGGGTACGCTGGCAGCAGTTAACCTTACGAAGGACAACGGCGTTTCTCTGACCGATTCGGGTCTTGCGACGCTTTCCGCGAACGACCGCGTTATCCACGCGATAGAACAGCTAGAAAAAGAGCGCGGCAGCGAGGAATCCAAGGATTTCCTCGTGAACTTTGCGGCTCCGATGTCCCCGGCTGAGGTTCAGGCGGTTCTGACCGGAGCGGTGGGCGGCTCCATGCCGGTAAAGACGCTATATTTCGCGGACGGCACCAAGACGACTAACACAGACAGCATCGGAAAGGTGTTCACCTCCGGCGCTGCCTGCCAGATAACCGGAGCGGCGGTTTACTGCACAGGCGACACCGCAGCGAAGCTCCAGAGCGACCCCGCAGTATTCCTTGTTGAATCCATGACAGAGAGCGACTACGAGAACGCCGCGCCTGTCAACATCAGCGAGGTAGACACCTCTGAGGTCACACTGCCTGATAATTCCAACGTTGTTGCTCCGCCTGAGAAGCCGGATAACAGCAGCGTTTCCGTAGCGGGAACGTCCGAAGGGCTTGACGGCACGGTAGAGCCGGAGGTCACTGAGGAAATGGACGGCACCAGCGAGTACGGAGAGGACCCCGCCACGGCAGAAGCTGTGACGGAAGAGGAAAGCTCCGAGACGCCGGCGGACACGTCCGTTCCTGAGAATCCTGCGGAGACCGACGTCCCCGGAACCGTAGACGCACCGCCGGCTACAGTTCCCTCTGAGGTTGAAAATGCTCCGTCCGAGCTGCCCGCTGATAAGCTCCCCGAGGGAGTTACGCTCACAGCGAACGGCCAGTCGCTCGACAACACGCTTTATATAGACGCTGACACGGCGTTCTTCCTCACGGAGGATACCTTCTTTGTGAAGAGCAGCAGCGGGGTAGCGCTCTATCGCTATGCCGACGGCGCCGAGACGCTGATATGCTCAGAGAACATTAATGACCCGAAGATCGTTTGGGTCGATGAAAACGGCGGTAAGCTGCTTGTAAGCGGCATGAGTGATTACGATACCCGCGGAAGGATTCTGTGCGTGGACGCTCAGGGTGAATATATCGAGGACCTCCGCACTGAGGACATGGTAATGTCCGGCGTACTTCAGAGTGCAAGCTATAATGCAGACAGCAGGCTCCTTGTACTGAATGTCCGCGAGGACGGCAGATACTACGTCATAACTGCTTCCTGGGACAGCGGAAAGGCTGAATATATCGCGACTCCGTATGATTCCGACAATAAACTGACTGTTGCGGCGGCTTACGGCGGCACGGTCTACTTCGCTGAGAATTCCGGCGGCACCACTAACCTGTATTCCGTTGACCAGAACGGGTATGTATCTCGTGTCAACGACTTCGGGCAGATAGTTTCCGTCAGCAGGAACCTTGCGTTTACACACGCAGTATTCACGCCGGATTCCGGTTCGGCGGCGGGTTCCGTTGAGGTGTTCGACCCTGAATCGGGGAAGCTCATTCAGATCTACGGTTCGGGTAACAGCAGCGTAAGCTTCGGCGCTTCCAGACACAGCTACTCCTGCGCGGGAAGTGTTTACACTATCTCCGGCGGCATGGCGGCAAACTCCGGCGGTCTGAATGTGACCGCGGCAATCGACTACAGAAAGAGCTTTTCGGAGAAGTATGCGGCGTCAACGAATTCTGCCGGATATGTAAGGATCACCGACAGCATCTACACCGCTGCTAACAAGTCTGCGCTGATGACGTTCAGCGATATCACGGAGAATTCATCTGCGGAGCTTCGCAGCGTGGTGAACGGCGCGATCGGCGTCAACAATGTGATAGCTCTCGGCGAGTGCCGTCAGAACGGCATTACAAAGCCGGAAACCCTTGTGGAGTGCATTGAGTACTACTATACAAACAGAGCTGTTTCCGAGCTGATGAAGCGCTGTGGAATAAGCACGCTCGGCGCACTGCATTACTCCGACGGAGGTCTGACCGCTGTAAACACTTCCGATACGGTGCTTGTGATAAGCAGCAATAACGGCGCTTCCGCTTCCGGAATGCTGTATATCCGTGCTGGAAGCTTTGCGGGAAAAAACGCTTACCGCTCCGTGAGCGTAAGTTTCACAAAGTCTGACGGCAGATGGAAGCTCGATTCCATTATTTAAATCAAATAACTCAGAACCGTCCGCGGTAAACGGGCGGTTCTTTTTTACCCCGGAAAGTGAAAATTTTGAAAAAAGTATTAACATTTCATTAGAAATGTGCTATAATATAATGTGTATCCCTGCTAGAGGGTACACTCCGTACAAGACATGGACAAACCGCGCCGCACGGGCAGCGCAGGGGTGACTAAAGGTATGAACAAAAAGAAGATACGATACATCAAGATCAAGGAGGAACAGCCTAAGAAGCGTTCCTCAAAGAAGTCGCGCAGCCGCGCGGCAAAGAATTTCGGACATGCAATGACCATAGTTGGCACGACATTCTCCGCAATGCTGCTGATACTGGTCATCATGGTGTGCATCGTTGCGACGGTGCTTGCCGTGTATGTCCTGGACTTCGCGGATAATTCCTACGACGCGAACCTGAAGGATGTCGAGATGAAGTACACGAGCTTCGTCTACGGCTACGACGAGGATAACGAGCTTGTCGAGATAAAGCGCCTTGCCGCAGAGCAGAACCGCGTCTGGGTCGACTACGAGGACATGCCCAAGTGCCTTATCGACGCTGTCGTAGCTTCCGAGGACAAGCGTTTCTACACGCATAAGGGCGTTGACTGGTACAGAACCGCAGGCGCGTTCTTCTCGAACGGCGACAGCGGCGGCGGTTCTACGATAACCCAGCAGCTTATAAAGAACCTCACCGGCGATAAGGAAGTAAGCTGGGAGCGTAAGCTCCGCGAGATCTTCCGCGCTCTCAGCCTGGAGGAGAAGTACACCAAGATCGATATCCTCGAGAGCTATCTCAATCAGATTTGGTTCAACGGAATGGTCTACGGCGTCGGCGCTGCTTCAGAGTACTACTTCGGCAAGGACGTTTCCGACATCAACATCGGCGAGGCTGCCGTTCTCGCGGGAATGATACGTAACCCCTCCAAGATGTCGCCGTACTATGACCTCGCCCGCAGCAAGCAGCAGCAGAATTACTCGCTGCGCTGCATGTACGAGCAGGGCATGATCACCACGAAGGAATACGAGGATTACCGTCTGAACCGCATTCAGGTACACTTTGCAAAGCCGGTCTACGGCGATGATTACGGCTACATTGACGAGCGCACGCTCACCGACAGCACGGACGACAGCGACCTCGACGCAGAGGTGCAGGATAAGCCTTATCGCGCATACAAGTGGAACGGCGACTACGAAGTCAGCCAGGACTGGTATGTTGACGCGGCGATCGACCAGGTCATCAACGATTTCGCCGACCTCAAGGGAATCACCTACACATCGGCGAAAAACGAGCTGTACAACGGCGGCTACAAAATCTATATCAATGAAAATATGAAGCTCCAGAAGATACTGGAGGAAAAATACCGCGACCCGTACACGGTGCTTTCATACTACAATGAGAATGCGGCGGAGAAGGATCTGATACAGTCGGCGTTCATTGTTATGGACTACACCGGAACAGTTCAGGCTGTTGTCGGAGGTCTCGGAGAGAAGCCGGGCGACGGCGCGTTCAACCGCGCGACCCAGGCAACGAGATCGCCGGGTTCAACGATGAAGCCGATATCCACTTATTCGCTGGCGGTGCAGAAGAATCTCATCACATATTCTACGCTGATACCCGACGAGGCGATAAACATCGGCACGCAGGACGAGCCGCAGATATGGCCGCAGAACTACGGCGAGGTATGGGGCGACGGAACGCTCCGCACTGCGTGGTACGGCGTTCAGCACTCGCTGAATACGCTGGCGGTAAGGGTCGGCAGAATGAACACCACCAAGGCAATGTACACTCAGCTCACGCAGATGCTCGGATTTACAACGCTGGTGGAGTCGGATATCGCGCTCTCGCCGCTGTGCCTCGGTGCGCTGACTAACGGCGCGAAGCTGGTGGAGGTCGCCGGAGCTTATCAGATCTTCGGAAATGGCGGCGTTTATTACCGTCCGATGTTCTACAGCAAGGTCGAGGACAGCAAGGGCAACATCATTATGGAGCAGGATTTTTACGGAACTCAGGCGATCGACAGCGATTCCGCGTGGGTCACAAACCGTATGATCTACAAGGTGGTAAACGGCGACAGCGGTACAGGTCCGAAGGCGAAGCTTCCGAATGTGGAGGTAATCGGTAAGACTGGTACGTCCAACGCCGGCACCGACCTGCTGTTCATGGGACTTACGCCTGAGTATATCGGCGGACTGTGGATAGGATACGACGACAGCCGCGTTATCGGCGGCGCTGACGGCTGGAAGGCAGTAGCGCAGATCTGGCATGATGTTATGATCGACATTCAGGACACCTCGCAGGTTCTGAACTTCGTTCCGGATCCATCGGTTGTGGAGCGTCAGTACTGCACGATGACAGGTCTGCTTGCAACGAATAAGTGCAGCTCTACTAATACGGGCTATTACCGTGCAAGCAACCTTCCGGAGTACTGCAACGGCGATCACGGCACCATCAGAAAACAGATCAAGGCAAATAATCCGCAGTGATTCTGAGATACTAAGCCGTTTCAGACGGTAAAAAAACGGGCAAGCTTCATGCTTGCCCGTTTTTATCATCAGTAGAATAATCAGCCCTGTCCGTAATAAGCGTTGGCTCCGTGCTTTCTGAGATAGTGTTTATCGAGAAGCTCCTGCTGCATTCTTCCGGCGGTCGGAGCTATCGTCAGCGCGTGGTAGTTCATGAACGCGACTTCCTCCAGGACTACGGAATTGTGGACTGCTTCGTGTGCGTCCTTGCCCCAGGTGAACGGACCGTGGCTCTTTACGAGAACCGCCGGAATGCTCATCGGGTCAACTCCGTTGAACGTTTCAGTTATAACCTTGCCGGTCTCCTTTTCGTACTCGCCGCGAATTTCCTCCGGGGTCATAGCCCGGGTGCAGGGGATCTCGCCGTAGAAGTAGTCACCCTGTGTGGTGCCCATCGGCTGGATTCCTACTCCTGCCTGCGCAAATGAAGTCGCCCAGCGGCTGTGGGTGTGGACAACGCCGCCGATGGCCGGGAAAGCGCGGTACAGCTCCAGATGAGTAGGCGTGTCGCTGGAGGGCTTCCACTTGCCCTCTGCGACCTTACCCGTCGCAAGCTCGACTACCACCATGTCATCGGCGGTCATTCCCTCGTATGGAACGCCGGAGGGCTTTATAACTATCATTCCGCTTTCGCGGTCGATGGCGGAAACATTCCCCCATGTGAACGTTACAAGATTGTATTTCGGAAGCAGAAGATTGGCTTCAAGCACTTCCTGCTTTAATTTCTCTAACATTTACTTTCTCTCCTTACTTTGCCGCAGCGTATTCCGCCGCAAGTCCGCGCTTGTAGTTCTCCATGAATTTCCGGAATCCCTCCGCGCCCTTTTCCTCGGGCTGTAAAGTTGTGGATTCCATGCCGCCGAACACCTCGCCGTCGAGGAACTCCGGCAGGGATTTTCCGCCGCCGCATACGGAGTAAGCCGCCAGCAGAGCCATTCCCCACGCACCGCCTTCTCCGGCGGTTTTCATTACCGATACGGCGCAGCCCAGACCGTCCGCAAGGAACTGCTGAGCAACCCCCTTCGTCTTGAACAGACCGCCATGTCCGGTTATTTTGTCAACGGAAACCTGCTCCTTGTCGAACAGGATATCCATGCCGAGTTTCAGCGCTGCCATCGTGGAGTATATCTCCGCGCGGAACAGGTTCGCGAGGTTAAATTTGCCGTCCGGGGTGCGGAAGTACATCGGTCTGCCGTTCTCAGCGCCCGCGACAGGTTCGCCGGAAAGGAAGTTGTACACAACGGTATCGCCGCAGTCCGGGTCGCCGGTCAGCGCGTGGTAATACAGCATGTCATAAAGCGCAGGCTTTGCGATGGGGTGACCGCTCAACTCTGCGAATTCGCCGAATATCTTCACCCATGCGTCCAGCTCGGAGGAGCAGTTGTTGCAGTGAACCATCGCAACCGGAGCGCCGTCCGGGGTGGTCACTACGTCTATCTCCGGGTAGTAACCCTTCAGCGGCTTGTCAAGGACGAGCATTGCAAATATGGAAGTTCCGGCGGACACGTTGCCCGTGCGCGGGAGTATGCTGTTTGTCGCCGCCATTCCGGTGCCTGCGTCGCCTTCCGGCGGGCAGACGGGAACTCCGGGCAGGAGCGTGCCTGTCGGGTCGAGGAACTTTGCGCCCTCGGCGGTCAGGACTGCTTCCCTTGCGCCTGCGTTGAGCACTCCGGGGAGGACTTTCAGCAGTTTCCCGGAGAATCCCTTATCAGCAAGCAGTTTATCTACCTTTGCGATGTACTCCGCGTTGTACCCGATACCGTCAACAGGGAATATTCCGGAGGCTTCGCCAACGCCGACCTGGCGCTTTCCGGTCAGCTGGTAGTGGATAAATCCTGCCAGGGTGTTGATGTGCGCGATATCCTTGACGTGCTCCTCGCCGTTGAGCACCGCCTGGTAGAGGTGCGCAATGCTCCAGCGCTGGGGGATATTGAATCCGAGAAGTTCCGACAGTTCGGAAGCAGCCGGTTCGGTGATGGTATTTCTCCAGGTGCGGAAGGAAACCAGCAGATTATCTTCCTTGTCGAACGCCATGTAGCCGTGCATCATGCCGGATATCCCCATTGCGCCGTAGCCCGTGGGAACCACGCCGTATTTGCTCTTGACGTCCTCCGCAAGGCTTGCGTAGCAGTGCTGTAATCCGGTGGTGATATCATCCAGGGAGTAGGTCCACACGCCGTTTTCGTAGCGGTTCTGCCAGTCGTGGCTTCCGGAAGCGACAGGCGCGAACGTATCGTCGATGAGAACCGCCTTTATTCTGGTGGAGCCAAATTCTATGCCAAGATAGGTTTTCTTATTCTGTATTTTTTCCTGTATCGTCATACTATCACCTCTTGAGAGCCGCGGCAGCGTCAAGTAATGCAAGCTGCTGCTCAAAGCTGTTTATGTCGGTCTTGTCGTCGATGACCACAAGCTCCGTATTCGTCATCTTTGCAAACAGACGGATATCATCGACAGTGAGCGCCGTGGAAACCACTGCATGATGTGCGCCGCCGGCGTATATCCACGCAGCCGCGCCGGTAGCGAAATCGGGCTTCAGCTTCCACATCAGCCTTGCAACAGGGAGTTTCGGCATGGGAGCCGGCTGCCTAACAAGCGTGATCTCAGCGCATACAAGACGGAATCTGTCGCCAAGGTCTATCATGGAAACCGCGATACCCTCGCCGTCAATGCCGTCGAATACAAGGCGCGCCGGGTCGGATTTCCCGCCGATACCAAGCGGGTGCACCTGAATTTCAGGCTTGTTTGCCGCGAACACCGGAGATACCTCCAGCATATGCGCCGCAAGCTCCAGCTCCTCGCCGGAAGTGAGGTCGTAGGTGTAGTCCTCCATGAATCCGGTAGAACCCTTTCTTCCCTCGGACATCCTGAACAGCACCGCGCCGAGAGCCGCAGTCTTGTAGTCGCCCTCCGGACCGAAGCCCACGCCCTTTGCCATGAGATTCTGCGCCGCGATTCCGGGGAGCTGGTTCAGCCCGTGGAGATCCTGGAACGTATCGGTGAACGCCCCTATCTTTTCCCGTGCAATGAACTTGTCGAGAGCCGCTTCATATTTAGCCTGCTCGCGGACAGCGGCGATGTTGTCCGTCGCCATCGTGTACTTTTCGGTGTATTCAGCCATTTTTGCGTCTATTTCGGATTCGGTAACGCTGTCGGCGATTTCCACTACGTCGCCGATACCGTAGTAGTTCACGTTCCAGCCGAAGCGTATCTCGCTTTCAACGCGGTCGCCGTCAGTGACTGCGACATCACGCATATTGTTTCCGAGCATTGCAACTCTCAAAGTCCTGCTGAACGATACTGCGGAAGCCGCATGAGCGAATCTGCGGATCTTCTCTATAACGTCTCCGTGCTGATAGTAGCCTGCAACGACCTCGCGCTTGATTCCGAGCCTTGTGCAGATGAAACCGAACTCGCGGTCTCCGTGCGCGGACTGGTTGAGGTTCATGAAGTCCATGTCGATGCTGTCGTAGGGGAGCTTCTCGTTGAACTGCGTGTGCAGGTGGAGCATTGGCTTTTTCAGGGCTTTCAGCGCTCTTATCCACATCTTGGCGGGCGAGAATGTGTGCATCCACATGATAACGCCTATGCACTCCCTGTCGGAGGAGGCGCGCACGCAGATGTCTTCAGCTTCGCTGGCGGTCTTTACCACCGGCTGGAATACTACTTCTGCGATGTCGGAGAGCTTTTCATTCAGGAAATCAGCCATCTGAGTGCTGTCCTTAGCGGCCTGCGCGAGGGTCTCCTCGCCGTAAAGATCCTGGCTTCCGGTAACAAAGTATATCTTGTTCATAATTATTCTCCTTCACAGAAAAGCCGCACCGAACAAGTATTCAGTGCGGCTTGTGTTTATGCCTTTTTCTTGTTCTTTCTGGAAAGAACAACGCTCTGGATAACAAGGAACAGGCAGATCATTGCCGCAACGGTAATGTTCGTCCACCATGCGTCGTCAAGTCCGAGGGAGGAAACGATGTTCTTTATCGTACTCAGCGAGATGACGCCGAACAGCGTTCCTATGATGTTGCCCGAACCGCCGGAGAGCATCGTGCCGCCGATGATGGAGGAAGCGATCGCGTTCATCTCGGCCCCGCTTGCATGGGAGGGTGAACCGGAGCCGACATGAAGGAAGTAAACAAAGCCGCCTATACCTGCGAGCACTCCGCACATCAGGTAAGCGAAGAACTTTGTGCGCTTGACGTTGATGCCGAGCATATTTGCACTCTGGCTGTTTCCACCGATAGCGTAGAAACCGCGTCCGAGCCTGCCCCACTTGAGGAACACGAACAGTATCGCAACTATCAGCAGCGCGACTACCACGCCTATTTCTATGTACGCCGGAACAAATACGCCATGCTTGTTGGTGGAGCCTATTCCGGGAAGTGATATTCTTGTTTCCTTGAGTGCTTGGAATTCTTCGTTCTCAACGTTGAACTGCGTTGCGTTGACGATGGTGGTCATGCCCTTTGCGAAGAACATTCCCGCCAGCGTTACGATGAACGGCTGTATCTCCAGATACGCTATCAGATAACCCTGAACAAGTCCGAAAGCGGTGCCTATTCCGAGGGCTATGAGGACAGAGGTCACTACATTGCCTCCGCCGTAGTCGAGGTTCATTGCGCAGCACATACATACCAGCGCCGTAACAGCGCCGACCGAGATGTCGATACCGCCGGTTATCATTACAAGGCTCATTCCGCAGGAGAGGATTATCAGAGCCGCGTTTTCGTTGAGTATGTTGAAGAAGGTCTGCACCTTCGTGAAGCCGGAGCCGATGAACGCCACTGCGCAGATATACATTACAACGAATATCGCAATGGTGATGACCAGAAGCAGATTAGAGTCAGATAATCTCCGTGAACTGCCGTTGGCGTTTTTCAGAAATTTCATACTAATTCGCCTCCTTGACGGGATTTCTGCGGGAAGCTATCTTCTTGCGGAAAGCTGCGAGCTTGTTTCGTACAGTGGGAGCGCTGAGAACTACCAGGATAATTACTACTACCGCCTTGTATGCAGGGAGCGCGGTAGGAGCTACCTGGAACTTATAAAGAGTTGTCGTCAGGAACTGGATAACATAAGCGCCGAGTATTGAGGACGCCATGTTGAATTTGCCGCCGCTGAGGGCGTTTCCGCCGAGTGCTACCGCAAGGATAGCGTCCATCTCGATGTCCTTTGCAACTACCGAGTAGTTGATGGAGGAGATTCGGCTGACCTTGATGAAGCCTGCGACTGCAACGCACAGACCAAGTATGACGTAGGTCATGAACTTGATGCGCGCAGGGTTCAGACCGTTAAGTCTGGAGGATTCGGAGTTTATGCCGACCGCCTGGGTGAACAGTCCCAGCTTTGTGAACCGGAGCACCAGTGCGATGATTATAATGCATATCGCCGCAATGAATATCGGGGTCGGAAGCGGCAGTCCGGGAATGAAGTTGCCGAACCAGCCGAAGCTCTCATCATTGATGACGGGGAGCTGATTGTTGTTTATCCATGCCGCAATGGAACGTCCTGCTGTGAATAGGATAAGCGTTGCGACCATCGGCTGTATCTTGAAGTAAGCCACCAGGGCGCCGTTGAACGCACCCAGGAGCATTGATACGACAACGCAGGCAAGGAATGCAACGATTATCGGCGCATGGAGCGCAGCCGGGCTGACTTCGCCGCCGCAGAGGACTCTCAGAACAACGCTGCCCGCGACCGCGATAGTCGCGCCAACGCTGATATCCTGTCCGCCGGAAGCCGACGTTACCAGCGTCATGCCGATAGCAAGTATCGCAAGCTCCGAAGCGTTGTCGAGGATCGTGATGATGTTGCCCGAAATTACCATATCGCCGGCGCTGTTCGGAGCATATTTGATCGCGAAGAACGAAGGGTCAGCAATCAGGTTGAACAGCACCAGTATCAGCAGCGCTGCCAGCGGAATAAAGATCTGATTCCTGACCGCTCTTTTCAGAAAAGCAAGGAACTTGTTCCCGCCTGTTTTTTCAAGCGTTTTCATGAACCTTTTCACCTCCTGCGATCGTTTCCATTATCTTGGACTGGTTCAGGTCGGAGCCGGTAAGCTCGCCTGCGGTCTTTCTGTCGCGCATTACTATAAGTCTTGAACATACGTTCAGCATTTCGTCTATCTCAGAGGAGATGAACGTTACGCTCTTGCCCTCGGCGGCGAGTTTGAGCACCAGCTTCTGTATCTCGAGCTTGGTGCCGACGTCGATACCTCTTGTGGGTTCGTCGAGGATAAGGTATACGGGGTTCGCAAGAAGCCACCTTGCGAGGATAACTTTCTGCTGATTACCGCCGGAAAGCGACTTTATCGGCGTATCCGGGGAAGCCGTCTTTATTTCCAGCAGCTTTATGTACTCGTCGGCATATTTCGCGGCGTCCGCCTTGGATATCGGCCGGAACATTCCGCGCATTACCTGGAGCGCAAGGATTATGTTATCCTTGACGGACAGGTCGCCGATTATACCATCGTGCTTTCTGTCCTCGGGGAGGTAGCTTATGCCGTGCTTCATTGCGTCAAGCGGCTTTCTTATCTTGACAGCCTTGCCGTTCATCCTGACTGTGCCGCCGGTTATGCTGTCCGCACCGAATATCGCACGGACGGATTCGCTTCGGCCTGAGCCGAGAAGTCCGGTGAAGCCGTTTACCTCGCCCTTTCTTATTGAGAAGTTGAAAGGCGCTATGCCGGCGCTGCTGACAAGTCCGTCCGCTTCGAATACCGGAGCCTCGCCATTTGTCTCCTGCTCGACCTCGTGGGGCTTGTCCATGTCGGAAAGCTTGTTGAGGTCTTTACCGAGCATCTTGGAAACCAGCTCGACTTTCGGAAGATCCGCCGCATTGTACTCGCCTTCGAATCTGCCGTCGCGCAGTACCGTTATCTTGTCACAGACTGCGTAAACCTGGTCGAGGAAGTGCGTTACGAATATTATTCCAACGCCGCGGCTCTTGAGGTCAAGCATGAGCTTGAACAGCTTCTCAACTTCCTGCTCGTCCAGGGAGGAAGTCGGCTCGTCCAGGATAAGCACCTTGCAGTCCATATCGACCGCACGGGCTATCGCGACCATCTGCTGCACCGCGAGGGAGCAGCTTCCAAGCTGCTGATTCGGTCTTGCCGGGATATCAAGCGATTCCAGAAGCTTTCCGGCGTCCGAATACATCTTCTTCCATTTGGTGAAAGCGCCCTTTGATCTGCCGATGTACATATTCTCGGCGACCGTCAGGTTCGGGCAGAGTGTGATCTCCTGGTAAACCGTGCTTATTCCGGCTCTCTGGGCGTCCTGTGTCGATCTTATAACGACAGGCTCAGGATTGCCGGACATATAGATATTGCCGCCGTCCTTTTCGTATACACCGGTGAGTACTTTTATAAGTGTGGATTTACCAGCGCCGTTCTCGCCCATCAGCGCGTGTATTTCGCCCTTGTGCAGTGTGAATTCAACATTCTGGAGCGCTTTCACACCGGGGAATTCCTTACATATGCCCTCTAGCCTGAGAACAACATTTTCATCACGCATTGTCTTCGCCTCCGGTTGTTTATGGCAATACCGCATAATTATTGTCGTACGATTGCGCAGTCAGATTTTTTGCCAGGTTGTACAATGAGGACGCCGCAAGGCTGTCGCCTTGCAAGGACGAATTGTGCAAGATGGCGAAAAAGATGCAAGCAAGCGTGCGGCAAAGGCGTTAGCCGTTAATTGTGTGGTGTTGCCTCAGTTAACAGAACGGTCCGATACAAAGGATATGTTATCCATCATATCGGACCGTTTCCGTCATGGCTGATCAGCTGATTCAGCTAGGCTGTTCAGAACGATCAGATACCGTACTTGTCAACGTCCTCCTGAGTGATCGTGGAGGCGTCGAAGCCCTTCTCGTCCATAATGATGACCTTGTTTGCGGGAGATGTGCCGTTCTCAAGATCCTTGATGATGGAGTCGATGTAGGAAGCCTGGAAAGGATTGCACTGGCCGTCGTAGTTCCAGCTGCCGGAAAGGAGGTTCTCAAGAGCCCACTTGTTGCAGTCGAAGCCCATTACGATAACGTCCTTGCCAACGCCGTGGGAGATGTTAGCCTTGTCGAGGGCTGCAACCGCGCCCTTTGCCATATCGTCGTTCTCAGCGTAGATAACGTTGAAGGAAGTGCCGCTGTCGATGATGGACTGAACGATCTGCTGTGCTGTTTCTGCGTTCCAGTCAGCGGTCTGCTGTGTAACGAGGTTCCAGCTGTCGTTCTCGGCTACCTTGGTGTCGAGGGCGCCGGTTCTGCCGACCTGTGCAGCGGAGCCCATCGTGCCCTGGATATGTACTATGTTGTACTCAGAAAGTCCCTGGGAAGCCAGCCAGTCAACTGCGGTCTGACCTTCCTTAGCCATGTCGGATACGATGGAAGCCTCGTACAGGCTTTCGTCAGCGTCGATGGTTCTGTCGAACAGGATAACCTTGATTCCCTGAGCCTGAGCGTCCTTGAGTACTGAATCCCAGCCGGAAGTACCAGCGGCGGAGATCAGCAGGTAGTCCACCTCGGACTGAATGAATGTCTGCGCTGCTGCGATCTGCTCGTCGTTCTTAAGGCTGTATGCAAAGGAAGCGTCGTAGCCGTTCTCCTCTGTGAATGTAGCCTTCATGTCCTTATCGTTCGCTGTACGATAGCCGGACTCGTTGGGGTCGTTGTTGATTATTCCTACTTTAATGAGGTCTCCGCTTGCAGAACCAGAGCCAGATCCGCTGCTGCCGGATTCAGCAGTGCTGCCGTTGCCTGAGCTGCAGCCTGCGAGTACGCTTGCGGTGAGTGCCAGACCGAGTACCGATGCGAGTATCTTCTTGATTTTCATAGCTTTTCCCTCCGATAAAAAATGATCGTTGTGGTTTTGTTTTGGAATGTTCAGAACAAATTCCCAGCACATTTGCTACAAATTTTATTTTTGTCTGCATTCCTGTTTGCTGTCCTTATTTTAACACAAAGGTTTGATAAATGCAATACACAAAATACACATTCTTTTAGGAAAACTTTTGTGCATGTGCAACAAATTGTACGTTTTCTCGACAGACAAGTATGCCGCTGTGCAAAAACATCTTGACAAATCAAGCACAAAGTTGTATCATATACGCAGATGAATTTGTATTCTGCCGGAGTTTGGATTTGTACTTTTTATAGGGGCGATAATATATGACTAAATATGAAACTGTCGCGCAGGCAATAAAAACTGATATTGAAAACGGCGTATATACCGAGGGCCAGGCGATACCCACCGAGGAGCTGCTCGCAGCCCAGTATGATGTCAGCCGCCAGACGATACGCAAGGCGCTGGCGCTCCTGGTAGAAGACGATCTTATAATAAAGCGGCAGGGCAGCGGTTCGGTGGTGCGCCCGAAGCGGCTGAATCCGAGAACCGGAAAGATAGCGGTAGTTGCAACGTACATCAGCGACTACATTTTTCCGAGCCAGCTGCGGGCTGTGGACGAAGTGCTGTCCGAGAACAAGTACACCGCGGTTCTTTCCGCGACCCGCAACCGCGTCTGCAACGAGCGCGCTATTCTCGAAGAGATATTGAAAAATCCCGTTGACGGCATACTGATAGAGGGTACAAAATCCGCAATGCCGAACCCGAATTTCGATTTGTACGAAAAGCTTATAGGCATGGGTATCCCGGTAGTTTTTTTCAACGGATATTACCCGACCCTCAGCGGCACGTATTCCGTCTGCGCGGACAATCAGGCGGGCGGCGCCGAACTTGTGCGGCATCTCATTGACCGCGGTCATACGAAAATCGCAGGGTATTTCAAAAGCGATGATATCCAGGGTCATCAGCGGTATTCAGGCTTTATTTCGGAGCTGTTCCGCAGCGGACTGATAATCCCCGACGAGAACGTGTTCTGGTACACCACGGAGACAAAGGAAAATCTCTTCGATGATCCGGAGGAGGTACTAAAGCGCCTCGGCGATAACACGGCGGTCGTTTGCTATAACGACGAGGTGGCGTTCGGGCTTGTGAAATGCCTGCTTTCCGCCGGCAGACGCGTTCCGGAGGACGTTGCGGTAGTCAGCTTCGACAACAGCAATCTCAGCTGGATATCCCAAGTGCCGATAACCTCGCTTTCCTATGAGGACAGGAACATTGGCAGGATAGCCGCGCAGAAGCTAGTTGATATTCTGGACGGCAGGGATGTTTCTTCTGAAGTATTGCCGTGGACTTTTATCCAGAAAGAAAGCTCATAAATATTAAAACAGCGCCGGAATTATTCAGCGCTGTTTTTTTATAAATTGACGCAGCTCATGAGCCATTATTGTCCGCGTAAACCGCACGGAATAACAATGAGCCTGGCGGAGGAGATCCGGTCGCTGCGAAGCGGGGCAAAGCGGCTGAACAAGGAAAACAAGCGGCTCCAGGATGAGAGGGATTTCTCGAATGAAGCGGCAGATTTTTCGCTGCGAGCCGTCGGAATAACGCACAGACCTAAAAGCCGAATGGTATAACGAACGAGCTGTTTTACAGCCACGGCAGAAGAAGTACGGATTACACGACAGAACAGCTGAAAACAATGATATGGCGCTATTACATGAGCTGTTGGTATAATCGCCGGATATGCTCGCCCATTGCACTGCTGCTCAAAATTTTTGAGTAAAATGTGTAAAGCTATATTGACCATATCAGCTTTTTGCGTTTTGCGTTGCAGCCTACATCAAGCATTTCGGATAAACTGACGATACAAATGTTAAATTTCTGATATAACGCAAGTTAGGTAAATGATATAATATAGACAACAAAACGGAACACAGTTCCGGGCAACCGTAAATACCTGAAAGGAAGGATAATCATGAAAAAGTTAATCTCCGTTATTACCGCTGCTGCCGCAGTTGCAGCAATTTCCGCTACCGCAGGCGCTTACTCCATCAACAAGGACCTCGGCTTTGGCTGGAGCACAAGCGCGACCATCGGCGCTGAGGAATTCGCAAACGTTACCCCCGACACAACAGTCACCATCACCTACAACGTAAACGAGAGCCTCGCCGACATGGACGGTCAGAACTACTGGTGCATCAAGCCCATGGTGAACGACGCCGGCTGGCCTTTCATCAGCACACTTAACGGCGCAGTCCTTTCCGAGGGCGGCGACAGCTACACACTTGAGATGGACAGCGATTCTATGAGCTTCACTATCCCGGCTGACCAGCTTGAGCTTCTCCAGACTGCGGGCATGGCTGTTATGGGTCACGGCATTGAACTGCTTGAGATGACATTCTCCGATGAGCCTGTTGCAGCTCCCGCAGAAACCGCCGCTCCCTCAGACAGCGCAGAAAATGCAGGAACTCCCGCAGAAACCGCCGCTCCCACAAAGGGCAATCCCGACACCGGAGTTTCCGGAATCGCAGCAGTAGCAGGCGCAGCGGTTATCGCAGCCGGCGTGCTTTTCACGACCAGAAGAAAGTAATTCCGTTTTCGAAAGGAATGAGCGTAATGAAAAACATCACACGATTCACAGCGGCGGCGCTTGCGATATGCTCCGTTCTCGCGGTTACGGGCTGCGACGAGCAGCAGGAGATGAGCAGCAGCGCTCCGACCTCCTCCAACTCTCCGGCGCAGGCGACTACCGCGGCTACCACGGCAACCATGAACAAGGATGACGCGGACAAGATCGCGGAAATCGACATCGGCGCTGAAAAGCTGGAAAACGGCGTTGTAAAGTTCCTCTCATCATGGGATCTGAACCCTGCAGAGGGACAGCCGGTCGCTCCGGCACTGGAGATGTTCCAGAGCCAGTTCGGCGGCAGGATAGAGTACGTCAACACTCCCTGGGACAGCCGTTACGACAAGCTTGCGGTGCTGGTTCAGGCGGACGATTCCCCGGATATGTTCAGCGCAGGCGACATGGACGTGTTCCCCAAGGGCGCGATCAGCGGAATGTTCGACCCGCTCGATGATTACGTTGATTTCAGCAGCGAGCTGTGGGCACCCATGAGCGAGGTAAACGAGCAGTTTGCGTTCAACGGAAGCCACTATGTAGGCGCTGTTGACGTAGAGGGCGACTGCGTGATGTTCTACAACAAGAACACTATCCGCGACAATTCCCTTGACGACCCGGCGGAGCTTCTTGCAGAGGGCAAGTGGACATGGGACGCGTTATGGGAAATGATGACGAAATTCTGCGATGTTGACGCTGAAAAATACGCTACCGACGGCTGGTGGTTCGAGAGCGGATTTTCTCAGACAACAGGCGTTCCTTATGTCGGCATGAGCGACGGAAAAATCGTGCAGAACCTTGACAACGCACTGATTGAAAAGGCGCAGACATTCATGCTGAACATGAACACGAACAATCTTCAGTTCCCGAAAGCGCAGTACAACTGGCAGGTTCAGCCCAAGCGCCTTGCAGACGGAAAGACCCTGTTCTATCCGGTAGGGCTGTACGCGATGTACCCCTACAATAACTACATTCAGGATTTCGCCGACAATCAGGAAGACGTAATGTTCGTCCCCATGCCAAAATGCACCGACGCCGACGAGTATTACCTCCCGGCGAGAGTTTCCGGATTCTCGCTGATAAAAGGCGCGAAGAACCCCGAGGGCGTAGCCGCTTATCTCAACTGCGCAATGGCTACCCGCGACAGCGAGGCGGCTGTTGAAATAGGCAAGCGCCAGGCATTTGAGGAGTACAACTGGACGCAGGAGCAGTGGGATATGTACCGCCTTGTAAACCAGATGACCGCCGAGCACCCGGTAATCGAGATGTACAACGCCGTTACCTCCAACGTAGCTGACCTCGTCAACAACCCGATGAAGGAAGCCTACAACAGCGGCGCAAGCTGGACGCAGACCCGCGAAACTATCCGCGCGGCAGTCCAGGCGGAACTTGATTCGGCTAACGAAAAGCTTGCCGAAAAGAGCTGATGATCCATCCATAATAAAAGATGATCCATCCATAATAAAATAGGTTCAGAATGAGTCCGGTTAAATGCCGGGCTCATTCGCCTTTTCTGGGGAAACGCTGAATAAAACAAGGGAATGCCGTTCTTCCGCACATATTTCCACCGCATGGGGAGAAACAATGTTTACAGCCTGGCAAAGTTTCTCTGGAGCATAGATCTCCGACCGATAGCGGATAAGCTGACTAAGGATTACCTGGTCATATATGGCAGCAGGGACGCTATGGCGTGCCATGCTGGACTTGCGTCGTCCTCATTGTACAATCTGACGAAAAATCGAGTTTTGCCAATAAGCGAAGCGTACTATTGGCAAAACTGACTGCGCAATACAGCACAATCTTTGTGCTGTATTGCCCTAAATAACCCCTGACTGATATGGCCATGCGGCGTATATACACTAAAATTTCATTTAAATATAGTCCGGACTGCTTGCATTAGTGCGGAAAATGTGCTATAATGTAAAATGTATATCATTGTGCAAAACCACTATTTTTAAAGGAAATATTATGGATAATCAGGAAACAAATTTGATCTATGGAAAAAACGCCGTAACTGAGACCCTCAATTCGGGCAGGGAAATAGATACGGTCTACATTCAGAAGGGTGCGGCTCTTTCGAAGATAGTCGCCCTCGCCAAGAAAAACGGCGTGGTTATCAAGGAAGTCAGCGATGAGAGGCTCACCGCCATCTGCGGAACCCCCAAGCACGGCGGTACCGCTGCGGAACTCGCCGCCGCTTCCTACTCCACGGTGGAGGATATCCTCGCGAACGCTGAACAGCGCGGGAAGCCTCCGTTTATCATCATCGCCGATGAGATCGAGGATCCACACAACCTCGGCGCGATAATCCGTACCGCCGAGGCAGCCGGCGCTGACGGGCTGATAATCCCCAAGCGCCGCAGCGCATCCCTGAACGCCACCGTATTCAAGACCTCCGCAGGGGCCGCTGCGTGGCTCAAGGTGGCAAGGGTCGCTAACCTCGTGGACACCATAAAGCGGCTCAAGGAAGCCGGCGTGTGGGTCTACGGCATGGAAGCCGACGGAACTCCCATCGCACAGGCTGACCTTTCCGGCGCGGTGGCTCTGGTGGTCGGAAGCGAGGGCTTCGGGCTGGGCAGGCTGGTTCGTGAGAACTGCGACATGACCCTTTCACTGCCGATGTTCGGAAAGGTCAACTCGCTCAACGCGTCGGTCTCCGCCGGAATAATCATGTATGAGGTCGTAAAGCACCGCGGCTGATACCGCCGGATCACAGGATTTAGGAGAGATATTGATGTCTGATAATTACAGCATTGACGATATTCTTGCAGAAATAGACAGAAAGCGCGGCGGAGGTTCCAAATCCACCGAGAGCGTTACCGAAATAATCTCAGAGGCCGAACTCCACAGCGCCATGAACAGCATGTCTCATACGCGCATGCCATCCGCGGAGGAATCGGAGCCAGTTTCCGGGGACGAGGAAGCCCGGGAGCGCGCGGAAAGTATCCGACGCGCCGCCGAAGCCAACCGCCGCAAGGCTGAGAACAAGCGGCGCGAACGCGAGGAGCGCCAGCAGGAGCAGAGAAGGCTTGAACAGGAGCGCGCCGAGCAGGAACAGCGCATGCAGTTCAGCGAGCCGGAAAAGCCGGCGGAACCGGAGCGCAGCGGCTACACCTCCGAGCTTTCGTCGCCGACTGAGGCGGCAAAGCTGTTCGGAGAGCCGGAGGAGCCTCCAAAGCCGGAGCGCGTCGTTCAGCCGGAGAGCGAGTATGTCCAGCCGTATGTGAAGCCGAAGGTTTCCGGCGGGGACGACGATATCGTGTTCCATACCAAGAGCGACCTCGTGACCTCCGAAACCATGCAGATGAAGAAGCTCCAGCGCATAAACGAGATCAACCGCGCCCTCCTCGAGGCGGACCGCGCCGCAGAGGAGCCGGAGGAGCTGCTGGATTCCCTCAATCCGATGGAATCCCGCGAGAAGGCGGTAGACGGGCTGAAAAACTCCGCGGAGCCGCAGGGCGACATCGGAGATACCCTGGCTGTCTCCGGGAACGACCTCAAGAAGATGTCCAGCGGCGAGGCCGAGCACGTCAAGGAGTATTCTCCGGTGACTTCCCGCAGGAAGGGCTCAAAGGCGGACGAGGTTCTGTTCACCCCGGGCGCACAGAAGAAGTCGGACGCGGCAGGGGAGAAGGACCGCAGCAGCGAGGCTCTGGTGGCTTCCCTCAACAAGAAACTCAGGGAGCAGCGTGAGAAAGACCGCGCCGAGGAGCGGACCGTGACTATCACCGACCTCTCCGACCCGAGGAATCTCCCGCCGAGGGCGCTCAACATCGACTACGACAACAAGGTGATAGACACCAGCATACTGCCCAAGACCGACCCGGTGGCGGCGGTACGCGAGGCGGAGGCTCTTGCGGAGCGCAAGAAGCGCAAGATAGCTAACTTCATGCTCGCCGACATCGACGACGAGGTGGAGGACGCCGAGGAAAAGGAAGCAGAGGACGACGATTACGACGATGAGGACGACGAGGACGAGATCATCGACCTCGACGACGAGAACGTCATAACCGAGAGACTTGCGAGAGCTGGTAAGGGTCTTGCGGGCCGCCTGACGATCCTGGCTCTGCTGACCGCCGCTGCGGCTATCGCGGCAGTGTTCTATTTCTTCAAGATAGACAGTATACCTATACTGTCCGAGCTTATCAAGCCGGATATATTCCTGTATGCTAATCTCACCATCGGCATACTCAGCTTTGGAGCATGCTCCAGCGTTATCACAAACGGATTTTCAAGGCTGTTCAAGGGTAAGCCGGACGGCGACACGCTGTGCGCGTTCGCGCATCTCGGAGCGCTCGGCGCTATCGTGATGTACCTCGCGGAGACCAACTACCTCGCAATGAACCGCTCGTTCTGCTACCTGCTGGTTTCCATGCTGGCGCTGTGCTTCAACACCGTTTCCAAGCTGTGCACAGTTCACGCGGCTAAGAACAACTTCCGGTTCATCTCCGGCGACACCGACAAGTACTTCGTCGAGTGCACCGACGGCGAGGACGCGGAACGTCTTGCAAGGGGCGCGGGTCACGGCATACCGGTCATCGCTTCCATGAGAAAGACCGAAATGCTCTGCGACTTCATCATCTCCACCTACTGCGAGGACGTTTCCGACCGCATTTCCCGCGTGCTTACCCCCATCATGATAGGAGTTTCCCTGGCTGCGGGCGCGCTCGGCTTCTTCGCTGAGACAGGAGTTACCTCTAATATAATGAACCAGTGGTCGTTTGCGGCTACTGTATTCTCCGCAGTGCTATGCGTGGGCGCTTCATTCACTGGCGCGCTCGTAGTTATGCTCCCGATGCTCAGCGCGTCACGAAAGACCAACGAGCGCCGCGCGGCTATCCTTGGCTACAGCGCGGTCGAGGATTTCAGCTCGGTTAATTCCGTGCTGGTCGAGGCTAAGACGCTGTTCCCGGCTGGCTCGGTTTCCATAAGGAACATCTGGGACTACAACAAGAACGGCAAGAACGGTTCTCAGCGCGTTACCATCGACGAGGCCATCATCTACGCCGCAAGCCTTGCGGTAAGCTCCGACAGCATACTCGCCGACCCGCTGTTCAACATGCTCAACTACAAGCCCGCCCTGCTCAAGAAGGTTTCCAACTGCGTTTATGAGAGCGGACTGGGAGTTTCCGGCTGGATAGGCAGCAGGCGCGTCCTGCTCGGCAGCAGGGATCATATGAAGTCCCACGGCATCACCGTTCCCGACAGCAAGAAGGAGACCGCACTCAACAAGAAAAACGACGAGGTCATTTACCTTGCGGTCGCCGGAGAGGTCTGCATGCTGTTCTTCGTTACGCTCACCGCGAATCCGCAGGTGAAGCACCAGGTGCAGAAGCTCGCACGCAACGACGTCAGCCTTGTTGTCAAGACCGTTGACGGCGCGCTTACCGAGGGCGTTATCTCCGAAATGTTCGACATTTACGCAGATAACGTGCGTATCCTCCCGGCGGAGGCTCACGATACCTTCGACGAGCACACGAAGTACGCCGGAAAGGGAAGCGCCGCGGTATCCTGCGACGGTACGTTCTCTTCCCTCGCTTCCGCGATAAACGGCGCGAAGGCGCTCAGCGAGCGTATCAGGCTCGGCTGCATCATGGAGATATTCGGCATTGCGCTTGGCGTTCTGCTTGTGTTCATCTTTGCGATTTTCCGTAACTATTCTCTGCTGAACGGCTTCTGGATCGCTGGATACAATATAGTATGGCTGCTGCTTACAATGCTGGTGCAGTCCTTCAGGCGGATATAGCATGACCCTTGACGAGGAATATATGACCCAGGCTCTGGAGCGCGCCCGGCGCGCCGCAGAGCTTGGAGAGATACCGGTCGGGGCGATAGTTGTCGACCCTGACGGAAACATCATCGGCGAGGGCTGGAACCTCCGGGAGCATTTGCAGTCGCCTACGGCTCACGCGGAGATACTGGCGATAGAGCAGGCGGCGAAGCGCCTCGGAAGCTGGCGGCTCACGGGCTGCACGCTCTATGTTACGCTGGAGCCATGCCCGATGTGCGCCGGGGCTGTGATGAACTCCCGGCTGAAACGGCTGGTTTACGGCGCGTTCGACGATAAGAACGGTGCGTGCTCCTCCGTTGTGAACCTATTTGAGGAGCGGTTCACGCATATTCCGTTCGTCCGCAGCCGCATTCTTATGGAGCAGTGCGGCGGGGTGCTCACCGAGTTCTTCAGGGAACTCCGCATGTCCCAGAATGACGAATAAATCTACAATGAAAGAATGTCTGCATGAATAAGTACCAGAAGCTGGCAAGCAACACCTTTGTTCTGGCGCTGGGGCAGTTTGGCTCGAAGTTCCTCGTGTATGTCATGCTTCGTTTTTATACGAGCTGGCTCGGCGCGGACGGATTCGGCGATGTCAACAACATTATAAACGCCTCGGCACTGCTGATATCGGTGGTGACGCTCTCGATAAACGAGGGTGTGCTTCGCTATGCTCTGGACGATACCATAAGAAAGAAGAACCACGTCCTCTCGATAGGCATAAACGTGGCTATGATCGGGCTGGTGATATTCGCGGCGTTCGTTCCTCTGATCGGAATGATCGACATGCTCAGCGGATATCAGTGGCTCATTTATATGTACGTTGCAACGGGAAGCATCAAGGGAATATGCGCCATCTACGTGCGGGCGCGGGGAAGAGTCGGGCTGTACGCCATCGACGGCACCCTTACCACCATCGTGGTTATCCTGCTGAATATCCTGCTCCTTGGTGTGCTCCATCTGGGAGTTGTGGGTTACGTGCTTTCCATTTCCCTCGGCGACATGATCTCCATCGTATTCCTGACCTGGAGAGCCGGACTGCTCAGGCAGTACAGACCTCTCGGCAACGACCGCGAGCTTGCAAAGGGCATGATACAGTACAGCGTACCGCTCATGCCTACCGCAGTCATGTGGTGGATAATCAACGTTTCCGATACGTTCATGGTCACTGCTATCCACGGAAGCGCCGCAAACGGCGTCTACTCCTTCGCGTACAAGTTCCCGAACCTCGCCGCGCTAGTGGTCGGGATATTCTCACAGGCATGGCATATGTCCGCGATAACCGAGCGGAACTCACGAAAGGTCAGCGAGTTCTACTCCAACGTGTTCAGCATGATGCAGACTATTATGTACATCACCGCGGCGGGTATCCTGCTGGTTCTGCGCCCGATAATCATGCCGTTCTTCGGCAGCAAGGAATTTGAAATGGCGTATATGTACGTTCCGTTCCTTGTGCTGGCGGTGGTGTTCCAGAGCTTCAACAACTTCCTCAGCTCCATCTACGAGGCGAAGAACAAGACCTCGCACTCCCTTGTCACAAGTATCATCGGAGCGGCTACCAACATCGGGCTGAATCTGGTTCTGCTCAACTCCCCGCTCGGCGTTATCGGAGCGGCTGTGGCTACGCTGGCGTGCTACCTTCTGGTGTACATCATTCGCGCTGTTGATACGCGGCAGTTCCTTACCGTCAACGTTGACTACCTCAAAATGGCGATCAACATTATGCTCATATCCACCATGTCGGTGTGCATCATGACCCTTGACGAGGGTCTGCTGCTCAACGTCCTCAACTGCATTCTCTTTATTATCCTGTGCGCTATCAACTTCAAGACTGCGGCTCAGGCGGTAAAGCTGTTCATAAGGCGGCGAACCGGAAGGGGCGGAAATCCTGAGGACGGCGCCGAAAAGGCTGAGAAGTAAGAGCGGCTCTTAAACCGCAGACGAAAATCCGGTCTGCAGCAAATACAGACCGGGATCCTTCTATAACCAAAACTGACAGCCCGGAGGCTGTCAGCGTATGTATGAAATAAGGCTCACATGAGTTTGTTCAGGGTCTTTTCAGAGCTGTTCACTATCGACAGCAGCGCCGCAGCCTGCTTGGTGTATTCCTGCTCCAGCCGCGCTGTGGTTATCTTATCGTCCTCGGAGCCGCCGGAGATTCCCGCTGTTCTCGCGTGGATATCCTCGATGGCGAGCGCCGCGCTGGTAAGCCCTGCGACCTTCTCCTCGGGTACGCTGAACACGTGCTCGTCGTTCGCTCTCCCTGCGCTGTGGACCATTCTGAAGCAGCGGTAGACCGCAAGCGATATGTAGGAGTACACGGCTTTGGAAAGCTCCGCGTTCTTCGCCTTGATAAGCAGTGAGAACAGTATCTCGATGGAGTTGGTCAGCAGCTTCTTCTGGAAGAATACCGACAGGCCGGAGGGCGTGCCCTCGTATTTCTCGGCGTCGGTGCTCTCGGGAAGCTCCTGCTCTGAAATTGAAGCCCCGCTGCTCATAGGCGAGCGGCCGAGCAGGTAATCTACCGATACCTTATAATAGTCAGCAGCACGCACCAGGAAGTCAAGTCCGCATTCGCGCTTGCCGTTTTCGTAGTGCGACAGCAGCGCCTGTGTGACGTCAAGGTCGGCAGCCGCCTGTTTCTGGCTAAGACCCCGTTCTTTACGCAGAAGCGTCATGATACGGGGGAAGTCTTTATTCATACATTTTCTCCTTAGTGTTATTTTCCCCATGGTTACTTTATTTTATCTATAATACCATATTGTATATTATAAACTGGATATTCCGATTTGTAAAGTGTCATATTTCACAAAAATACGACAGCACCATAGGGCATTATCTATAACAGTTATGCGCTTTCCGGCGGGCTTCGACACCTGCTTGGGGTTAGGACGCTGTATATTGTGACCGAAACTCCGGGTCAACACAAGTCATGTTAAAAAGCACTCTATAATACGAAAGGTAATATAATCATGAAAAACTACTATCTGTATCTGATACGTCACGGAATCACAGAGGGAAATCTCGACGGAAAGTACATCGGTCAGACGGATCTCGCGCTCTGCCCCCAGGGTGAGAAGCAGATCCAGCAGCTCGTCAAGGCGGGCGTCTACCCCTATGTGGAGAAGGTGTACACCTCTCCGCTCAAGCGCTGCGTTGAGACTGCGCAGATCATCTATCCGGATATCCAGCTTTCCAAGGTGGACGAGATAGCCGAGATGGATTTCGGGCAGTTCGAGGGAAAGACCCAGAAGGAGCTTGAGAACCTTCCGGAATACACCGCGTGGCTCAAGGGAGGCCCGGAGGCATGTCCTCCCGAGGGAGAGAAGTTCGGGGATTTCTCGCTGCGCTGCATAAGCGGGCTTGATATCATCTTCCGCGACATGATGAAGAAGGAGATAACCCGCGCGGCAATGGTAACGCACGGTGGAGTTATAACGAATCTGCTGGCGGGCTTCGGTCTGCCGAAGGGACACCCGGCGGATTACATGTGCGGCCCGGGCGAGGGCTTCGAGATACTTCTTTCCACATTCCTGTGGCAGAAGGGACCAGCGTTTGAGATAAGCGGCAGGCTGTTTTGACAAACACGACAACAGGGAGGAACTATGACAGTACAGGATCTGCAAACAAAGCTCTTTGAGCTGGATATTCCGCATTACTACTACAACATCTGCGGCAGCGGCGACGACGATGATCAGAGGATTTGCCTCATAAACGAGGGCGGCAAGTGGCTGGTGTACTACTGCGAGGACGGAGACCGCATGGAAGTCAGCGAATACGCCGACGAGGCTCAGGCGTGCGAGGACTGTCTCTGCCGCCTTTCGAACTGAGGGAGCGGCATGAGATTTTTCAGGACTGCCGCGGCATTCCTGTGCGCGGCGGGAATTCTGCTTGCTTCCGCGTGCTCCGGCGGGCGCCGGGAGCCTAATTCTCCGCTGGAGGTGGATCTCACACCCGCAGCCGAGGAGGGGGCGGTCACGCCGCCGTTCTGGGTGGCGGAGGACGAACAGACCGGCGCGCAGGTGTTCCTGCTTGGGAGCATGCATGCGGGTACGGAGGACGCGGTATATCCGGAGTATGTGATGGAGGCGTACCGCAACAGCACCTACGCTGCGCCGGAGCTTGACACCGTTGCTTTCAGCGGCGACGGCAGGCTTGTTTCCGAGTGCGCTGGGTATCTCAGGCTCGACGGTACTACTGCTGCCGAGGTCATTCCGGAGCATGACGGGGTTGTGGAGTATTTCAGAAGCCTCGGGATCTACAATGAGTCGCTTGAGTACATGAAGCCGTTCTACTGGACGTCTGTTTTCAGCTCGGCAGTGCTGGATAAGACCGGGCTTCAGACGCAGTACGGCACGGAAACAACGTTTCTGGAGATGGCTCACAGGGATCGCAAGGAGATCCGGGAGGTCGAGGGGGCTGCGGCTCAGTACAAGATGATGGGCAGTGTTCCGATGAGCGTTCAGCTTGAGCTGCTCGGCGAATGCTCAGATGATGAGAAGCTCCGGCAGCAGGCGGAGTCAACGATGGAGCTTTACAGCGCGTGGAGCAGCTTCGACGACGAGTATTTCCGCGGGCTGGAGGTCTACGACCCGGAGGAGGTCACTAACCTGGACGACTGGCAGACTTATTATAATATGATGTACGCCGACCGTCAGCGGGAAATGGCGGAGTTCGTTATAAACGCGCTCCGGAACGGAGATCTCGCGTTCGTATTTGTCGGAACCATGCATTTTTATGCGGAGCCGTCGATAATCGACCTTCTCGGCGAGGCGGGGTACACTGTGAACGCAGTACGCCCGGAGGTTTCTCAGAGAGCAGATACGGCGGCATAAATCCCGGGCGGGGAGAATATAATTCAGCAGAACACGATAACGAGCCGAAAGGAGCCGCTATGAAAGGTCTGCTGAAACGCCGCGCAACAGCGGAGGAGAGCCGCGCAAGGGCATTTAAAAGGGAATACGACGATTTAAAGGACAGGCTGGACAGTATCCGCGCAAACTACGACAACGTGAGCGACGAGCCTTCCATCGACGCGCTGATATACGAGGAAAACGCAGTGCTGTGCCGGTTGTCCGCGCTTTATCGCAGGGCAAGGGAGAATGGTATACGGCTGGAATTTCCGGACAAGTATCCCATTAAATAGCCGGCGCAAAAAAGTATTAGAAAAAATTTGAGTTTTTTTGAAAAAAGCTATTGACAAATTGGCTTGCCTGTGATATAATAACATAGTCGTTGAGAGACAGGAACTCAAAAGAAAGAAATGCGCTGAGTTATCAGGGTTTCCGGAGAGTTCAGAGATCTCGGCGGGTATATATGCGGGTGTGCTGGAACTGGCAGACAGGCACGTTTGAGGTGCGTGTGTTGTATGACATACGGGTTCAAGTCCCGTCACCCGCACCAAATAAATAACCGTCCATTGGGCGGTTTTTTATTTTATACGGAAGTTTTTACGGGGCGGGTTCAGGCTGATGAATGATATTGCCAATATAACTACAGATAAGCGTTGACGCCCACCTCTACGGAGATACGCAGTACTGCACCGGAAGCCAGACTGCAAATGTGCTGTTCCCGGAGTTCAACTACAACCGCCACAGCACCACACTTTACAACCGCCTGCTTGAAAAATCGGGCGGCAGTTTTGTTTTCAGGAAGAATAAATATTCGACCTACAATGACCGGGTGCATTTCACGCCGATTTGGTTTCCGGACAGGAAAAACTACACCGTATATGTCGAGATTTTCGACGTGTGGTGTCCGGCTGGTCAGCTTTCGGTAAGGCTCACAGACCAGATATTCATTAATGGCAGCGTTTATAACGACTGGCACATCGCGCCGACAAAGCCGTAGATGTGGCATTCTGAAAAAAGCAGGAGCTGAAACAACTCCTGCTTTTCTCTCTGATCAGTTCCCTATAAGGCTCGTTATCGGATCGGTTCCAAGATGGTCACGGACGATAGCATAACCCATGTATGCGATATAAAGGAAAACAAGTATTCCTCCCTCAACACGGGTGATTTTTTTCTGAGTAAGGCAGAATATGTATGCCAGCAGACATATTACGATGTAAATTCCGAAATCCACAAGAGTATTGCTGAGGTCTGCTCCGGTGATAGTGATAGGCGAAATAACCCCGGAAACGCCGAGAATACACAGGATATTCAGAATATTTGATCCGATGACATTGCCGATTGCCATATCGTTTTCGCCCTTTTTGCAGGCGGAGATCGACGTGACAAGTTCGGGAAGAGAGGTTCCGACAGCGCATATAGTAAGACCGACAAGACTTTCACTCATGCCCACGGCTTTTCCAAGCAGAGAAGCATGGTCTACAACCATGTCGCCTCCCAGAACTATCGCGCCTGCTCCGCAGATTATAAAGAGCGCACACTTCCACCAGATAAATGGCTTCTCAGCGATTTGTTCCCCGGAGGTCTGACGGTTTTTCATTGCTGCTATGACAGTCCATGTCAGATAACCAGCCATAAGCACTACAAGTAATATTGCTTCAAAAATAGTGATCTCTCCGGAAGCTCCGAAGAATATAAGCATTACAAAAAACAGCACGGATGTGAATATCGAAACCGGATAATCTCTATGAAGTATGTCTTTTGTAACTCCAAGGGGTATTACCAGCGCACATACTCCGAGCACGCCAAGAAGATTGAAGATATTCGATCCCACTACATTGCTGACAGCCATTGAATTCTGCCCGCCCAGCGAAGCTGAAATGCTGACTGCAAGTTCCGGTGCGCTCGTTCCAAGCGCGACTATTGTAAGACCGACCACAAGAGAGGGGATCCTTAGTTTCCTTGCAAGAGAAGAAGCTCCCTCTACGAAAAAATCAGCGCCTTTTATCAGAAGAACAAACCCTGCGAGAAGCAGCACTATGTCAATGACGATGTTCATATGTGACCTCCATATAAAATAATACATCATTATTATAGCTGTATTCCTGTGTGTTGTCAATATCAAATGCCTTACGAGGAGGTTTGACGACGAAGATGGCGCGCACTGCGCATTTTCACTCACATGAGGTTTTTAGAGTTGGCCATTTGGTATTAAACCAATATCTTTTTGTACATTTAAGGAAAATGGTTACAAGTCAATTTCACAGAGAGTAGGATATGAAAAACAAAAGCAAATACTACCGAATACCTGTCTGCATTTTCATTTTTGTGGTCGGAAGCATAACCGCCATGCTGTTTGCCAGCGTCCTGAACGATGTCCTTACTACCGGAAGCATTTCGACGGATTTGACGGATTTCTCAACAACAATTTCCGGTGTATTCGGCGGAGAAAAGCCGAGAAAGCTGTATCTTCTGCTGGAGGCTCTGGTGGTGCTGCTCTGCGTGGTGTATTTTGTCTGCGCGGAACGGAGCGCACCTCCGACAAGCTGTCAATTACGCTGGAAACCGTTGATTCGGATATCTTGGAGGACATTTTCGGAATTGACGAGGAACTGAAACAGTACGTCGAGCAGTCCCAGATAGCCATTGAGATGGCGCTTGATGAAGCGGAAATCCCGCAGGACGAGCGCACGATTTCCCTTGACGGAATGGTGCAGGCGGCGCTGTTCGTGTATTTTGAGGGGTTCTTCGACCTGCCCATAAGCAGTCCCGAGCTTGCGCCCGGAGGAAACGGAATACTGTCGCAGTGCGGGGAGGTTTCGGAGCTTCACCAGTACACCTACGGCACAAAGGACATGGGAGTTCCCGAAAAAGAAATTACGCTGGCGCTGAAAGAGAAAACCGCAGTCCATGCAAATCTGCTGGACTGCGGCGATTGTATTCAGGATATCTATGTGTATGATGTCTGGAACTTGGACGAGCAGGATACCGCAAACGACGCCAATTCCAAAGTGTTCAACCGGAGCGCCGTCACGCTGGCGTACATCATCGACACAGCCCAGTTTGAAGCGGACTACGGATTTCCGTTCCCGTCCATTGACGGTGTTTCAAATAACGGAATGATAACGCTTTTTCTGGAGTTCACCTGCCTCAGCGAGGTGGAATTTGAGGACGCTGATATCGGAAGTTCGCTTGATTTCGGGGATATAATCGTGGGGTACTCCCATGACGGATATTACAGCGGCCGGTATGATTCCGGGCTCTGGCGGCACAGGCTGAACCGTGACGAGTGCGTTCCGCACGTCGGCGTTAAGACTTACTTTATGTCCGGGGAGGTTTCTCGACCCGAACCGCCGCAGGGTACGCATTACTACTGCGGTCCAAGCGCGAAGAATATCGGTGTTGCGGCTAATCCACGGCTTTGGTTCAAGGGATTCCGCACGGGTATGAGCGAGGAATTGTTCGGGACTATTCGGGCGGTTGGAGAGTAAGCGATAAATGGGAATTTGTATTATTTCGCTATTAAGTATGTTACTATACCTACTCGATTTTTATCACATTCCACCGCACGAGATAGTATTTCTGTATTATCTTCATAAATATCATAGTACTCAACGATCCATCTGCCGCTGCCATCATTTTTTGGAAACGATTTAGTAGCGTATGTCTTCCGCTTTGATTTGTCATAGGAACTGTCTTCAAATAATATTGTCTTATCTTCCATTCATTCACCCCCGCTAAATTTCGATTTGTCGATGAGATTATTATACCACGAACACCCACTTAAGTCAAGCAACTCACGCTGAAAAGCGAATAACCACCAGAAAGGACATCCTCCATGATAAATCCATTACTCATAACCAGAAAAGAAAACGCCGGAATCCTCCGCAGAATATGCTCCGAGCTGAACGCTATTCCCCGCGAGATGATAGGCGAGGACTGGTCGCTTGCAGTATTTCTGAAACGTGACCTAAAGACGTAGCTGTCGTGGGAGCGCAGGGCAGAATAGGAGCAACGACCTTTGCTGGATCAGGCATTATTGAATCCTTTTTGAAAATGCTTGACCCAGTAATAGCCGCCACGCATTGGATACTTACAGCCATTGTGATTTTAAGTATTGGTTGCCTCTAAAAACCTTGTAAAAACGAAACGTCAAGTTTAATTGTTCAAAATTAAAATATATAATGCTTTTGTTCCATGTTGGAAGGAAACAGTTAATAAAGTCTGCGATTTGGTGTATAATTTACTAGTAATATTCCTGCTGCGTTTTATGACAAGGCAGAAGCAGAAAAAGAGCAATTGGATGACAGCCTGTCTGAAAATGGCAGGCGCAGATATGGAGGTAATGATTTGAAAACAGTACTTAAACGTGCGCTGTGCGGAATAACGGCGTTCGTTGTTGCAGCAGGCGCTATGTCGTACTTCCCGGCGGATACTTTTCCGGGGATCGCGCGCGGAGTGACTGCATATGCAGAAAACGAAACATGGCGCATCACTATCACAGCGGATAACTTAGCAGACATCAGCGGCGACGGCAGTGAAGGATCTCCTTATGAGATAACCACTGCAGCAGAGCTGCTTGCGGTCATGGAAGCTCGCCGCACGATTTATGCAATACTAAATGATGACATCGTCATCAACAAGGATCTTCTGAAAAGAATTGATAAAGAAAGCGGCGAACCCTCGGACACTTCAGACAGCATCGTTTGCTGGCCGCCGATACCAGATGGTTGGTGCATCAACCTTGATGGCAAAAATCACACGATCAGCGGTCTTTACATCAATGAGAGCGGGAAGGCAGGCTTGTATGCTTCTTTGGGAGCAGGCAGCTTTAAAAACCTGACCATCACCGACAGCTTCGTTAAGGGCGGAGATAACGTCGGCGTGCTTATAGGCGACAGCTCATATTCTACCGACAGCCTGTCTGCCGATAATGTAAAGATTGAAAATACTATCGTGCGTGGAAATAATTGCGTTGGTGGTTTGTTCGGCAGTTTAGAGACTACAACGGATAAAACGAAATATACCATAACAAGTTGTACTGTCGGACCGAATGTGACCGTCACCGGCACGGGCAGCAAAATCGGCGGTATCGCAGGCAAATGCAGAGGCACTATAACAAATTGTACTGTCGGGTCGAAAGTGACCGTCACCGGCACCGACACCGACACGGGCAACAGAGTCGGCGGTATCGCAGGCGAATTCGCAGGCAAATTTAGAGGAACTATCCTTTACAGTTCCAGCGCAGCGACTGTCACCGGAAAGAATTACGTCGGCGGCGTAGTCGGTTATGCAGGCGGCAACGCTGAAAAGATCTGGTATTGCCATAACGATGGTACTGTTAAGGGCGTAGAGAGCGTCGGCGGTGTTCTGGGATATGGAGATGGAATAAATGAATTCCCCATCTGCTATATCTACAACAAAGGCAAGGTTTCCGGCGATATTGATGTTGCGGGTCTTGTCGGGACCGCAAAAATCAGCCCCAAATATTCCTACAACATAGGAAACGTCGCATATAATGATGGCAGTATTGCTCCGCAGCTGATGAACTATTCTTCATATTTTGCCCCGAAGCGTTACCTGTTCTATCCTGAGAATACTGTTCCGTACAGCGAAAGCGGCAAAAAGGGACAAACAACTACCAACGAATCGAATGAAACTGTAATCGCCTTTACAGAAGATCAGGTGGCTTCCGGCGAACTTGCGTGGAAGCTGAACCTGAAAAGCGATAAATCCGAAGAGAACGGTTATGCCAACTGCTGGGTGCAGAACCTTGGCATTGATGAATGCCCCACTTTCGGCGACGCCAAGTATGTGGTTTATCCCTCTAAAAACGGCTATCACAACCATAATAGCGCAGACCAGATCGACTGCGACGACTGCCGCGGAGTTGCGTGGGATCCTTATTATTACGTTCCAAAAAACTATGCTGACACTTCCCAATATGAAATAACCAACTACCACGAGCTTCTCGGACTGGCAAAACTGGTCAACGAAAAAAATGAGACTATAACAGCCTCCCTCATGAACGACATAGTTTTCAATGAAAATCTTCTGGACGCAAGCGGAAACGTTCAGGTAGCTAATCCTATAAAGTGGACGCCTATCGGCATGACGCCTAGCGGCACGGAAAAATATTATTTCAACGGCATTTTCAACGGCAACGGTCATACGATTTCCGGTCTGTACGTTGACGGCGGGGATTATGCGGGTCTGTTCGGAAAAGCGCAGGGCGCTCCTGAGATAAAAGGTGTAGGCGTTGTTGACAGCTATTTCAAGGGGGCAAAATACGTTGGCGGAATCGCGGGCGCGTATATCGACGTAAACGGCATAGAATTCGACTGTATGGCAGGTTGCTTCACTTACAACGTCAAACTGGAGGGAACCGAAAGCACAACTAAGATAGGTCAGTTCATCGGCGACATCAGCGGTAAAGGCAATGCAAAGCTGAACAGCAACTACTGCCTTGCAGAAAAAGAGGAACCCCTGCCAGGTATCAACTGCTCCACAATGACCGCAGAGGATTTTGAAAGCGGCAAGGTCGCTTACTTGATGAATAAGTATTTTACCGACAAGGGAAATGGTGACGTATGGGGACAGGTAGTAGCCAACAGCGAAGGCAAAACCGTCGATCCTCTCCCCACAGCATACAAGATAATCGGCAATGGCGGCAGCAATAAAGTGATAAACTGTGCTGGACAGTATCACAATCATCTGGGCTCGGCAACATGCACGATATGTGGTACTGTTAATCCGCAGGAGCCTGCGAAGGATAACGATGGCGTATATCAGATAGGCACCCCCAGCGAACTGCTGTGGTTTGCCGACCGTGTAAACGGGGGCAGTGGTAATCAGGACGCAGTCCTCACCAACGATATCGACATGACCGGTGTTAAATGGACGCCTATCGGAACTAAGGATAGCGCATTTAAAGGGGAATTTGACGGCCGGGGTTACGTTATTACGAACCTGAATGTAAGCGACCCCTCTCTGGAATATGCCGGGCTTTTCGGCTATGTAAGTAAGTTCAGCAATCCGGCTACAATAAAGAACCTCGGCGTTTTCGGAGAGTTCAGCGGCGGTGAATACGTCGGCGGTATCGCGGGTTACTCAGAAAACAGCGAGATTACCAACTGCTTCTTCATAGGAACGGTATCCGGAACAAATACCAACGGAATAGCCAACGGAGACACCATCGAAAATTGCTATTTCCAGAGCGATTCTACAGACATAAACGCCAGAACCGAGAAGCAGTTCAAGAGCGGCGAGGTTGCCGAACTGCTGAATATGCTGCCAAATGGCGGTACACAGGAAGTCTGGGGTCAGACTATCGGAGCCGACGCTTATCCCTGTGCGCTGACTTCCGACAACAAGGTCATCAGGGATTACACTAACCTCGGCTGGCATAACCATACCAATGGAACAACTGAAGATAACTGCCCAAACTGCGTTAAAACGCCAAAGCAGGAAAACGGCGTATATCAGATAAGCACGATACAAGAGCTTTACTGGTTCTCAGCCTATGTAAATAACACCGACAGCAGTATTAAGGCTGAACTCGCGAACAACATCACCGTGAACGAGGACATCAGCGCACAGGATTGCATTATCTGGACTCCGGCGGGAACCGGCTCCAAGCCGTTCACAGGCACGTTTGACGGCAAGGGACATATCATCAGCGGTCTTGTGAAAGAAAACTCCACAGAGCCGGTCGGACTGTTCGGTGTGATCGGCAGCGGCGCAAAGGTATCCAACGTCGGCGTTGTAAACTGCATATTCAGCAGCACCGCTGACGCAGGCGGAATCGCAGGAAGCAATGAAGGAACCATAACCGATTCGTACATATATAACATCTCGCCCGGAAACGGCGCTCCGATTGCGGCTTCCGGCACTGGGAAAACAGACAACTGTTACGTCCTGAACAATACCGATAAATCTGCCGAGATCGCATATAAGCTCAACAGAAGTTCGCAGACGTGGGGGTGCAAGATAGGCGATGACAAACTCCCGACTGCGATTAACGAGGAGAACCGTGTTTACTTCGGCAAGACCTACCACAACCATGATAAAAATACTCTTTACTGCAATGACTGCTGTGATTTCATACTCACAAAGCCGACTGAGGAAAGCGGCTGGTACCTGATAAGCGAGCCAGGCGAGCTGGCATGGTTTGCAAGGCTGATAAACGGCGGCATAGACGTCAATGATCATACCAACGCCAAAGCGAAACTTACTGAAGATCTTGATTTTTCCGCCTATACTGGTTACAACTGGACTCCCATCGGCACGGAGGATAATCCGTTCAGCGGAATATTCGACGGTAACTCTCACACGATATCCGGGCTGAAATCGTCCGGCGCTGATCATGCCGGACTGTTCGGCTATGCAGATGGAGCTGCAATAAGCAAGCTTATCGTGAACGGCTGTGATTTCAGCGGTAACAAATCCGCCGCGGTAATGTGCGGCAGCGTCGGCACAAACGGCGTTACATTCAATTTCTGCGGCAGCTATGACAACACGCTGGCGGAAACTTCCACCGCGGGCTTCGTAGGCATTTCCGTCGGAGAGGTAACTCTGGACCGCTGCTATACCGCTGACAGAGATAAGTTCTCCGATGGTAACAACAGAGTTTCCGTTTCTTATGCGATCAGCGGCAATGCTACCGATGACGCAATGACAGAGGCGCAGTTCAAAAGCGGCGAGCTTACCTATGCGCTAAACAACGGCCTGGATAAAGCAGTGTGGTTCCAGACCATCAATACGCAGGCTTACCCGCAGTTCAGCGGTGATACGGTCTACAAGACTTCCCCCTGCGTAAGCTACACCAATGACAGCGCCAAAACCAATAAGCCTCATGTCATCGGTGATGACGATAAATGCAAGGTGTGTGGAGAACGTGGCATTCCCAAAAAGAACAGCAATGGTCAGTATGAACTGTCCACTGAATTGCATATGCTGTGGTTCGCGAAGAACTTCAGCAGCGGAGAAGACAGCGCAGTCCTGATGGATAATATCGACATGAAGGACGCAGAGTGGACTCCCATCGGCACAGCGGATAAACCGTTCAGCGGAAATTTTGACGGCAATGGTCATACGATATCCGGGCTGAATTATTCCGGCGAGTATGCCGGACTGTTCGGCTATATGAACAATGGCACGATAAGCAACATCAAGCTGGCTGATTCGTCCTTCGCAAACGGTACTGCAAGCGGAGGCATCTGTGCAGTCAACAACGGCGGAACTATCGAAAACAGCGCTGTGGATAACGTCGCTGTAAGCGGCGGAACCGCAGGCGGTATCTGCGGTCAGAACTCCGGAACGATCACGGACTGCTTCTTTTCCGGCAATGTGTCTTCTGACGGAAAATACGGCGGTATCTGCGGTGCCAACAGCGGCACTATAAAGAGCACTGTTTCCCTGTACGCCGGCGCCGCTGTCGGCGAAAACACAAACGGCAGTATCACAAATTGCTTATACAACATCGACATTGCCGGAAGACAGAAATTCGGCAGCGGTCTTGAAACCACAGACCTGACCGATCCGAGCATTTTAAAAAAGCTCGGAAACAGCTGGAGCAAGGCAGTTAACACCACGACAGTTCTTTTCTATCCGGAGCTTACCGTCTTCAAAACGGACAAATACAGTGTCAGGGTAAAATACCGGCTGACGCTTGAAAACACCGACAAGGCACCGGCTTATAAGGATACGCTGCACTTCGTGTTCGATGTTCAGTCTGCTCCGGAAAACAGCAAGAAATGGAACAGCATAGTCGCAAACCTCGCATACAACAACGTAAGGCAGCAGGACTTTGAACTGAGCCTTGACGGAGTAAAGCTTGAGATCGACGCTGCACCGGTCATCGGAAACAGGCTCAATCTCATGCTGGACGGCGGGAAGATTGGCGTACTCTATATGGATAAGACGTTAAAGGTCAGGATAGAGATAACTTATCCTCTGAATGCAGGGAAGCATACCATATCTGTCAAGTACGTCGGAAGCGGTTTTGACTACCTCGCCGGACAGTCGGCAGAATGCGCTTTTACTATCTCAAAGGCGATTATCACAGATCCCGAGGCTTCTGTTGAGTACGGAAAGGCGCTTAAGGACGCAGAACTGACCGAGGGCTGGGAATGGACGAACAGCAGTGCTGTCCCCAATTCTAAAAGCAGAAAGTTCAAGGCGGTCATGACCGTTGATGACGAAAACTACGACCTTTCGGGCATAAAGGGGCTTAATGGCAATAAACTCACACGGGAAGTAGAGGTATCGTTCAAAAAGGCAGTTCCCGCTGTGACAGTCACTACTGATCCGTTCTCCGCACTGCCGGGCACAAAGATAACCGTAAGCGTTTCAGCGGTTAACCCCAACAATGCAAAGTTCAGCGATGTTCCCGCTGCGGAACTGTTCTACACGGCAGGCGGAACTGTAACAGCCATTACCGGCGGCAGCTTCGTTATCCCGGATGGTCTGGAAGAGGAAACCGTTATCACCGTTACCGCAAAGACGGAGGAAAACGAGTTTTACAAGGCAGGCAATGGTTCCGCCGAGGTCATAGTATCCGCCCACAAATGGTCAAGGGAATGGAAAACAGACAAGGACGGACACTGGCGTGAATGCACAGACTGCGGCATTGCAGGCGAAAAGTCTGCGCACATTTCAGGAGGCGCGGCTACCGAAACAACGGCAGAGAAATGCACGGTATGCGGTTATGTGATAACTCCTGCGCTCAAGGTGGTTGAGGCTCCGGTCATTACACCGGACGGCGGAAGCTTTACCGGTTCGCAGACTGTCACGATCACCTGCGCCACCGATGGCACCGCGATCCATTATACCACCGATGGCGCAGAACCTACTGCTTCCTCCACAAAATACAGCGGCGGGTTCACGATAACGGCAACAACAACGATAAAGGCAGTTGCTTTTGTCGGAGAAGCTAAAAGCTCCGTTACTTCGGCTGCATTCACGCGTAAGGCTCAGTCCGGCGGTTCAGGAGGTTCAGGCGCTTCTGTCAGACCGACAAGGCCGGATACAGAACCCCGACCTTCTATCGATGGTAAATCGATGAGCTGGGCGGAAATATCTGTCGAACTTGCTAAGCGTCAGGACGGCAGCACGGTAAAAATCATGCTCAACGGCGCATATGAAGTTCCGGCTGACGTCATCAGAGTTATCGCAGGAAAGAAACTCCATATAGAGTTCGTTGCGGACAGCTTAAAGAGCTGGCTGACAGACGGCGCTAAGATAAGCGCCGTTACTGCGGCAGATCTTTCGACCATCCCGGGCAGCGCCGACAGAAGCGCACTGCGCGGCATATCCGGCGCCGATCTCAGGGTATCCGGCACAAAAATCCCGGCAGACCTGAAGCTCAGCTTCCGTAAGGAGTTCGCGGGTCAGTTTGCTAACGTATATAAGCCGGCGAACGGAAAGCTGGTATTCCATGGCTGCGCAAAGCTCGGTGCGGACGGCGCTGCGACTATTTCGGGTGCTGATTCTGAAGGCGAGTATGTTGTAATGGTGTGCGAATTCAGCGATATGCCCGGCGATATCAATAACGACGGCGTGCTGAACGCCCTTGACGCGTCGGCTGTGCTGAAATGCGTCGTTGGAACATCCCAGGGTGCAAATCCTCTTATGGGCGACTTCAACAAGGATGGTACTGTAAACGCTATGACGCGTCAGATATTCTCAAGTGGATCATAAGATCCTGATGGATATTCATCAGCCGGAATGTATTTTATGATATGTTCCGGCTGTTTTTTATTGCGATCACCTCTAAAAACCTTGTTTGAGTGAAAATGTGTATAGCACACCGACTGCTTCTTTCAACGAGCGAAATTTCTGATGCGACGGCGTCCATGCCGTCGCCCGGTTATTTCGCTCTGCAACATCGTGTTGCACCTCCTCGTAAGGCATACAGCCTTACTTCATCGGCTTTCCTAGAATCTGGCACACCCTTCCCATTTTTGCTTTTCACACCGTTTTTTAGAGGTTTCCCTTAATTATACCACATTTCATGCAAAACTTATTGCAACATTTTTTCGCTTTTTCGGTCGTTTGTGCAAGGGTTATCGCAACATTTCTTTCCGCTTTTTTGCATTTACTTTTGCATTTGACCCACTTTAGCGGTTAAGAGTCTTGACTTTTGTGCTTTGATATGGTAAAATGTTGATAAACCATCCGGTGGTTCGCCGCCGGAGTGCCTTAATGGAGGTATACTATGAAAAAAGATGAAAATATGGACTACCTGTTCAAGGCGATTCTTTCGCTCAGGACTGAGGACGAGTGCTACGCATTCTTTGAGGATCTCTGCACGCCGCAGGAACTGAAGGCTATTTCTCAGCGACTGCACGTTGCGAAGCTCCTGACCGACAACTGCGTATATAATGATATAGTAAAGAAAACCGGCGCAAGCACCGCTACAATTTCCAGAGTCAACAAGACTCTGAACTACCAGGCGGCGGGCGGCTATCAGATCGTTTTCGACCGCATGAAGGAAAACAAGTGATGGCGGGTTACGGCGTTTTCGCGCAGGTATACGACAAGCTCACGCTGAACGTCCCGTACGACCAGATCGCGGAGTATTACGATGGCAAAATCAGAAAGTTCCGCGACGGCGACGGGAATTTTCTGGCGGACGCAGGCTGCGGCACCGGAAATCTGACGGCGCGTCTGGCTAGGCTTGGCTACGATGTGATCGGCGCGGAGCCTTCCCCGGATATGCTCTCGGAAGCAATGAACAAGCCTCATGACGGGGTGCAGTACATCTGCCAGGATATGACGGAGCTTGACCTCTACGGCGAGGCGGATATCATCGTTTCGACCCTCGACAGCGTTAATCATCTCAGCTCCGCTGCGGATATCACGAAGTTCTTCAGGGCGGCGGCGCTCAATCTCCGCAGGGGAGGTCTGCTGCTGTTCGACTTCAATACTATATATAAGCACGAAAAAGTGCTGGCGGATAATGTGTTCGTTTACGACCTTGACGACGTTTACTGCGTGTGGCAGAACGAATTCAATCCGGAGGATAAAGGCGTGGATATTTCGCTGAACATCTTCGCGGAGGCGGAGGACGGTCTTTACGAGCGCATGGAGGAGAATTTCCGCGAGATAACCATGCCCTCTGAGCGGGTGGAAAAGCTCCTTTCAGAGAGCGGGTTTGAGGTCCTGGAGGTCAGGGAATACCTCACCAACAGGGAACCGGGCACACAGAGCGACAAGCTTATGTTCTGCGCAAGAAAAAAGTAACATTTCATCAGCATGGTTCATATAATGGAGATACAACATGGGAAAGTTAGTAAGAGCGCTTTCGGAGGACGGAAGCGTATTATGTTCCGCAATTGATACAACTGATATCGTAAGGGAGATCGAACGGCTGCACCAGCCTACCCCGGTAGTAACCGCCGCACTCGGCAGAATGTGCACGGCGGGCGCTATCATGGGCGCGCTGCTCAAGAACGAGGGTGATACCCTCACACTGCGCATTAACGGGGGCGGTCCGTGTGGCACGCTTACTGTTGTCGCGGACTACCGCGGCAATGTTAAATGCTGCGCTGGCAATGCAAAGGCCGCTGTTCCGCTCAGAAGCGACGGAGGGCTTGATGTTTCCGCCTGTGTTGGCTGCGACGGAAATCTCACCGTAGTCAAGGATATGGGGCTGAAAGAGCCGTATGTCGGGCAGATCCCGCTGGTTTCAGGGAATATTGCCGAGGATATTACGGCATACTATACAGTAAGCGAGCAGATACCTACGGTCTGCGCTCTTGGCATAGTGTTCAATGAGGACGCCACAATTAAAGCCGCGGGCGGGTATATGCTTCAGCTTGTGCCGCCAGTTCTGGACAGCTCTGTTAAGGTCATTGAGGACAATTTGCAGCATATGGAGTCCATTACGGGAATGCTGGAGAAGGGTCTCAAGCCGGAGGAACTTGCTGTTTCGGCTCTTGAGGGTCTCGGCGGTGAGATACTTGACCAGTGGGAAGCGGTGTACTATTGCGACTGTTCCCGTGAAAGAACCGAACAAATTCTGATCAGTCTGGGCAAGAAAGAGCTCCAGAAACTGGTGGACGAGGGTGAAGAAACGGAGGTTTGTTGTCACTTTTGCAATAAGAAGTATAGGTTTTCAACAGCTGAAATAAGCAACTTGCTCAAAGAACAAAAATAATAAAAAAAGTTTTAAAAAACGCTTGACAAAATTGCTTTTTGCGTGTATAATATAGAAGTCGCTTGACGAGAGACACAAAAGAAACGAAAACGAAAGCGATTTCTAAATGTGGAAGTTTAGCTCAGCTGGGAGAGCATCTGCCTTACAAGCAGAGGGTCATAGGTTCGAGCCCTATAACTTCCACCATATGGCCTGGTAGTTCAGTTGGTTAGAACGCCGCCCTGTCACGGCGGAGGTCGTGGGTTCGAGTCCCATCCAGGTCGCCATTGTTGCCTCTGTAGCTCAGTTGGTAGAGCAGGGGACTGAAAATCCCCGTGTCGTTGGTTCGATTCCGACCGGAGGCACCAATATGCGGATTTAGCTCATCTGGTAGAGCGCCACCTTGCCAAGGTGGAGGTAGCGAGTTCGAGCCTCGTAATCCGCTCCAATTTCGGCGCTATAGCCAAGTGGTAAGGCATGGGTCTGCAACACCCTGACCCCCAGTTCAAATCTGGGTGGCGCCTCCAACCCGCAAGGGTAATGACCTTCGGTAAATGTTTTCAAAACTTTTTCAAAAAATTTTGAAAAACCACTTGACAAACAGTTCCGAAAGTGATATAATAATCAAGTCGCCAAGAGAGCTAAGGCAAACGAAAGCGGCGAGGTTAAGAAAAGCTCCTTGAAAATTGAACAATACAGAACGAATTAACATTACCTTGTCGATTCCTTGACAGAAATGTCGAGGTTGAGAGATGAGTAAATTCTGGATAAACACAGATTGCGTTAATTAAATTAACGTTAGCGTTTATCTGAACCAAGATTAGAATGCTCGAAAGAGCGTTTTGATACAAACTTTAAAGAGTTTGATCCTGGCTCAGGACGAACGCTGGCGGCACGCCTAACACATGCAAGTCGAGCGGAGATTGAGAGCTTGCTCTCATGATCAGCGGCGGACGGGTGAGTAACACGTGAGCAACCTGCCTTTCAGAGGGGGACAACAGTTGGAAACGACTGCTAATACCGCATAACATTGCCGAACGGCATCGTTTGGCAATCAAAGGAGCAATCCGCTGAAAGATGGGCTCGCGTCTGATTAGATAGTTGGTGAGGTAACGGCTCACCAAGTCGACGATCAGTAGCCGGACTGAGAGGTTGATCGGCCACATTGGGACTGAGACACGGCCCAGACTCCTACGGGAGGCAGCAGTGGGGGATATTGGACAATGGGGGAAACCCTGATCCAGCGATGCCGCGTGAGGGAAGAAGGTTTTCGGATTGTAAACCTCTGTGGACAGGGACGATAATGACGGTACCTGTTTAGAAAGCCACGGCTAACTACGTGCCAGCAGCCGCGGTAATACGTAGGTGGCGAGCGTTGTCCGGAATTACTGGGTGTAAAGGGAGTGTAGGCGGGAAGGCAAGTCAGAAGTGAAAATTATGGGCTTAACCCATAACCTGCTTTTGAAACTGTTTTTCTTGAGTGAGGCAGAGGCAAGCGGAATTCCTAGTGTAGCGGTGAAATGCGTAGATATTAGGAGGAACACCAGTGGCGAAGGCGGCTTGCTGGGCCTTTACTGACGCTGAGGCTCGAAAGCGTGGGGAGCAAACAGGATTAGATACCCTGGTAGTCCACGCCGTAAACGATGATCACTAGGTGTGGGGAGTTGAACCTTTCCGTGCCGGAGTTAACACAATAAGTGATCCACCTGGGGAGTACGACCGCAAGGTTGAAACTCAAAGGAATTGACGGGGGCCCGCACAAGCAGTGGAGTATGTGGTTTAATTCGAAGCAACGCGAAGAACCTTACCAGGTCTTGACATCGAGTGACGATCCCAGAGATGGGATTTCCCTTCGGGGCACGAAGACAGGTGGTGCATGGTTGTCGTCAGCTCGTGTCGTGAGATGTTGGGTTAAGTCCCGCAACGAGCGCAACCCTTACTATTAGTTGCTACGCAAGAGCACTCTAATAGGACTGCCGTTGATAAAACGGAGGAAGGTGGGGATGACGTCAAATCATCATGCCCTTTATGACCTGGGCTACACACGTACTACAATGGCGTTTAACAAAGAGAAGCAAAACCGCGAGGTTGAGCAAATCCCCAAAAAACGTCTCAGTTCAGATTGCAGGCTGCAACTCGCCTGCATGAAGTCGGAATTGCTAGTAATCGTAGGTCAGCATACTACGGTGAATACGTTCCCGGGCCTTGTACACACCGCCCGTCAAACCATGAGAGTTGGCAACACCCGAAGCCGGTAGTCTAACCGCAAGGAGGACGCCGTCGAAGGTGGGGTCGATGATTAGGGTTAAGTCGTAACAAGGTAGCCGTATCGGAAGGTGCGGCTGGATCACCTCCTTTCTAAGGAAGAACATGGACCAGTCACGATGGTCTGAAATGAAAGTTCAGTATTGTTCAATTTTGAGGGAGCTTGAACAACTGGGGGTTTAGCTCAGCTGGGAGAGCACCTGCTTTGCAAGCAGGGGGTCAAGGGTTCGATTCCCTTAATCTCCACCAATAAAAAGAAAAAGGGCGCAAAGAGCGTGAATATGGGCGCATAGCTCAGGTGGTTAGAGCGCACGCCTGATAAGCGTGAGGTCGATGGTTCGAGTCCATTTGTGCCCACCAGATATCACTCGAAGGCTTCAAAGGCCGGAGGGTGAGAGAGATCTTTGAAAATTGAATAACGAAACAACAAAGAGGAAATTATAAGATATCCAATTTAAAAAAGGTAAAACTTTGAAAAATGGGTAAAATACAATTTCAAACTTCTCCTGAAGAAGTAAAATTCTTCAAGAAAATGATTTTTGAGAACAAGACATAATTCTGCGAATAGAGAGTTTAAGCTAATAAGAGCGCAGGGAGGATGCCTTGGCATCAGGAGCCGATGAAGGACGCGGTAAGCTGCGAAAAGCTCCGGGGAGTGGCAAGCACACTTTGATCCGGAGATGTCCGAATGGAGCAATCCACATGAGTGAAGCTCATGTATCATATACTGAATAAATAGGTATATGAGGGGAACCGTCTGAACTGAAACATCTAAGTAGGACGAGGAAAAGAAATCAACCGAGATTCCGCTAGTAGTGGCGAGCGAACGCGGAAGAGGCTAAACCAGAGTCAGCAATGACTCTGGGGTTAGGACTGCATTTAGTATCAATGAGATCTAGTCGAAGTACATGGGAAGGTACATCGAAGAGGGTGAGAATCCCGTAGACGAAAGATCAAGTTGGCGAGCAGTATCCAGAGTACCGCCGGACACGTGAAACCCGGTGGGAATGCGGGGGGACCATCCTCCAAGCCTAAATACTACCTGATGACCGATAGCGCATAGTACTGTGAAGGAAAGGTGAAAAGAACCCCGGGAGGGGAGTGAAAGAGAGCCTGAAACCCTGTGCTTACAAGCACACAGAGCACGTCAAAGTGTGATGTGGTACCTATTGTAGAATGGTCCGGCGAGTTATTTTATGCAGCGAGGTTAAGGACTTAAGGTCTGTAGCCGAAGTGAAAGCGAGTGTTAATAGCACGAAACAGTTGCATGCAATAGACCCGAAACCGGGTGACCTATCCATGTCCAGGCTGAAGTGAGGGTAAAACCTCATGGAGGGCCGAACCGACTCCCGTTGAAATGGTAGCGGATGAGGTGTGGATAGCGGAGAAATTCCAATCGAACCCGGATATAGCTGGTTCTCCCCGAAACCGTTTTAGGACGGGCCTCGTGTGAAGATTATCGGAGGTAAAGCACTGAATAGCCTAGGGGGCGAGAGCCTACCGAAGCTTATCAAACTCTGAATGCCGAATAATCGTTTCACGGGAGTCAGACTGTGTGAGATAAGTTTCATAGTCAAAAGGGAAACAGCCCAGACCCACAGCTAAGGTCCCAAAGTGTATTTAAGTGGAAAACGATGTGAAGTTGCGTAGACAACCAGGATGTTGGCTTAGAAGCAGCCACTCATTAAAAGAGTGCGTAATAGCTCACTGGTCGAGTGACTTTGCGCGGAAAATTTAACGGGGCTAAAATACACACCGAAGCTTGGGCTTGACGCATTGCGTCAGGGGTAGGGGAGCGTCGTGTAAGGGGCGAAGTCGTATCGTAAGGGACGGTGGACTTTACACGAGTGAGAATGCCGGAATGAGTAGCGAGAATTATGTGAGAATCATAATGGTCGAAAGCCTAAGGTTTTTGGAGGAAGGTTCGTCCGCTCCAAGTAAGCCGGGAGCTAAGGTCAGGCGGAAACGCGTAGCCGATGCACATACGGTTGAAATTCCGTAGCCTCAGAAAGATTTAAGCAGAGGGACACTTTGAAAGGACTGTAGCCGGGTGTTGGTTACCCCGGTCGTAAGGGAACGAAATTAAGTAGTGAAGGCAGTCTGGACGGAGGCGAGAAAAGCTCTGTGTATATCTGATGAGCCCGTACCGCAAACCGACACAGGTAGGTGGGATGAGAATTCTAAGACCAACGGGAGAAGGGTAGTTAAGGAACTCGGCAAATTGTCCCCGTAACTTCGGAATAAGGGGAGCCTGCGAAAGCAGGCCGCAGAGAATTGGCCCAGGCGACTGTTTATCAAAAACACAGCTCTATGCTAAATCGAAAGATGACGTATATGGGGTGACACCTGCCCGGTGCTGGAAGGTTAAGAGGAGATGTGAGAGCATCGAATTGAAGCCCCAGTAAACGGCGGCCGTAACTATAACGGTCCTAAGGTAGCGAAATTCCTTGTCAGGTAAGTTCTGACCC
>ENA-UESU01000225-UESU01000225.1-human-gut-metagenome-genome-assembly--contig:-NODE-225-length-47067-cov-27.348202_pt1 | contig 47067 bp, 45 predicted proteins | sample MGYA00243007_ERZ508008 | MGnify/ENA primary metagenome ERZ508008 (study PRJEB26167, sample SAMN06115399) | human gut metagenome | host: Homo sapiens | place: China:Henan | collected 2016-06-23...
AAATCCCTTTCCTCCTGAAGCCGCTTGTTTTCCTTGTTCAGCCGCTTTACCTCGCTTCGCAGCTGCCGGATCTCCTCCGCCAGGCTCATTGCGTTTTCGGGGGTTCGCTCCTCAATGTCCAGGTCGCCGTTCTTTGCCGCCTGCACCCACCCGTACAGTGTTCCGTAAGGTATCTTCAGTTCCTCGCTGGCTCGCTTTACCCCTATTTCCAGCGCCAGCTTTACTGACTGCTCCTTGTAGCTCCTGTCGTATTTCTTTGCTTCTGACATGTCCTTCACTCTCCTGGTTTTAGTATATTCTTTTGAGCGTCGGGTGTCAAGTTTGATTATACAACATCATTATGTAATTAGAATTTAAGCACTATAAACCTTATATCCACTCCCGGTTCTCTCCACAAAGAAAGGCTGGATATCGTTAACACTCATGAATTTATGGAGGTTCGGGCGCTTTTCATCAAGCCACTCCTCGTGCTGTACTCCGTCCAGGAATACCAGCGGACAAGCCTTTACTACCGTATCAGCCGGAAGTCCGAAGTCGGCAATGAGCTTGTCCCTGTCCACCGTCCGCAGATAAGTGAACGCTTCCAGCGCACAGCGGAGCATGGTTTCCTTGCTGTCGGGCTTTTTCAGCTCGAGAATGCGCAGAGTCTCGTCAGCCTTATTGTAGGACAGCATATCAATCTTCCCGATATCATCGTCCTTTACGTTTTTCAGCGGCGTCTGGTAGTCTATCACCTTTCCGATAAAATCGAAATCTCCCTGCCTGAACATATCCATTGCGATTTGTTCCTCAACGCGGTTTGAAGCGGGATCATAATTGCCATCGTGCCCGGCAGTCTTATAGGTGGTCTGCCGTGTTATCTGGGGTATTCCTCCGACCAATTCATCAAAATGCGCTATTACAAATTCCGCGACTGCTTCGTTGAAATAAACGCCGGTGTTCGGGAATTTTCCGCGGTAGTTCACAAAATCCTTCTTGTAGAAATTCTTCGGGTCTTTCATTGCTTCAATGCATTTTGACCTGATATCCGATTCTTCGTATACCATGATGATACTTCCTTTCAGTCATAAATTACCTGCCAAATCAAGTATACCACACATTGACTTGTATGTCAACTGTATCGGACAGGTACTTGTTTTGTCCCTGGTAATGTGCTATAATACATTTGATGGAGGTGCGCCATGGAGAAAAACAAACAGAAACTGCTTGCCGTCCTTGACATTCTGAACGAAATCGACGAGCTTCACCCGATAACCGCGAACCGCATAACAGAGCGGTTAAGGCTGATGGGCATAGAAGCCGAGCGGAAATCCGTGCTGCGTGATATCACTGCGCTGTCGGAATACGGCTGCGACATAATTCTGCACCCGGACAACAAACTTGGATTTTACATCGGCAGCCGCACTTTTGAGGACTGGGAGCTGAAAATCCTGATGGATTCCGTGCAGAGTTCGCGTTTTCTGACTGACGAGCAAACAAAATCCCTGACTGAGCGTATCAGCAGGCTTTCAAGCGCGGCTGGCTGCAAGGCGCTCCGCAGCGTCACGCAGATCCACTGGGAAAATAAATCCGGTTCGGTCAGCTATGCGGTCGATAAAATCCTGAATGCTATCCGTTACGGAAAGATGATAACGTTTCAGTACAGTTTTACCTCTGCGGATTTGAAAAAATCGCTGAAGCGCAGCGGTTACGTTTATACCGTCAGTCCGTATTCCATTTATCGGCGCGCAGATCAGTACTACCTCATCGGAAATACGCACGGTTACGATAATCTTTCCTGTTATCGGCTGGACAGAATGCGGAATGCCGCAGTTTCAGAGCTTCCCGCAGTTCCAGCGGAAAAGCTGCTTGGAAAGAATCCGGATATGCGGATTTCCGAGTACGTTCAAAGCACCGTCAGCAATTTCAGCGGAGAAAAAATCCCGCTGGAACTCCATGCAGAGCCGTCCGCGCTTGATGACATAATCGACTGCTTCGGCGAGAAAATACGGGTAACTCAGACGGAATCCTGGCTGACCGTGAAACTCCGCACCACTGAAAGCGAGGGACTTTACCGCTGGCTCATGCAGATGTGCGGAAAAATCACGGCAACCTCTCCACAGTCAGTTGTTGACGAAATGGCGCGTCGTACACAGAACGCGGCTGAAACATACCGGGTCATTTCCCGCCCTTGTTCTTCGGGAGAATGAGCAGCATCAGCAGGAATATCCCCGCAGGCACAAATATAAGCCCATAGCCCGTGCCGACCGAAATATCATTGTCGCCGCCCAATATCCACAGCATAAGCGCTCCGCAGGCTATTCCTGCCACGATTCCGAACAGCTTTCCGAGAGCGTTTGAGTGCAGCAGCTTCCCGAAAATGAGATACACTATACCTCCGAAAAATCCCACATCAAGGACTGCCGCTAATACAATAATAAGAGTCATTTTTGTTCCCTCCTTGTGCTTTTATAATAGCACATCAGGCAGGACAAAAACGGTACCAGTAAGGAGCAGATATGAAAATAACGATACATCGCGGAACCCACCAGATAGGCGGCTGCGCTACCGAAATTTGCACGGCAAACACGCGGATTTTTGTTGATTTCGGTTCTGCGCTGGACGGCAGCGCAGGAATACAGATAGACGGTCTGAACACTGGAAAAACCGCCTGCGACGGCGTTCTTCTGACGCACTATCACGGCGACCATGTTGGCGAGATCAACACGATACTTCCGGGAATTCCGCTGTACTGCGGAGAAACTGCCAGGCTGATAATGCAGAAACTGAACAGCCGCACAAAACAGATAGACGGCGATGTACTGCTGAATATGAATACGTTCACTCAGGGGCAGAGCTTTCAGATAGGCGACATGAAAATTACGCCGTATTCCGTTGACCATTCGGCGTATGATTCGTATATGTTCCTGATTGAAGCGGAGGGAAAACGCGTGCTTCACACCGGGGATTTCCGCACGCACGGATTTCGCGGAAAGGGCGTGCCGAAAGTCCTGGAGAATCTGGTTGGGAAAGTAGATGTCCTCATCTGCGAGGGAACAACGATAAACGGCGACCACGAAACTGCGCTGTCAGAATACGAGCTTTCGCTGAAAATCCGTGACTACATAAAGGAACATAAGTACGTTTTCGCGGTGTGTTCCTCAACGAATTTCGACCGGCTTGCGTCTGTCTGCAATGCGATCCCGCGCGGGCGCTACCGGGTATGCGACAAGTACCAGCTTGAAATGATGGAGATAATGCGGGAACACACAAAGGATTACACAGAGCTGTATCAATTTGAGAGAATGTTGTGGTACAGCAGTTATCTCGTACCTAAAATGCGCGACCGTGGTTTCTGTATGTTCGTAAGGCTTGGGAATTCCAGTCACCGAAAGATAATGGAGAAATTCGCAGACTTACAGCCGCGTATTCTCTATTCAATGTGGAAAGGCTATCTTGATGAACCGAAAAACGCCGCATTCGTGGAGGGGTTCCAACTCGACAGACTGCACACCAGCGGTCATGCTGATATCAGTGCGATACGGACAGCTATTGAAATAACGCAGCCGGAAATCGTGATACCGATTCATACTGAATCTCCTGATAAATTCAAGGATATTGCAGGAAGCAGAACGGTGTTAGTCTGCGAGGACGGAGAAAATATAGTTTTATAAAAAGAGATACGGTGCTGAAGTCAACAGTGCCGTATTTTTTTATCACTGTGACTAACAAAGAAATAAGGATAGCATTGTAACACAGTTGCGTTATCCTGCTAAGGCAGGCTTATTAAAAGACTGCCTGTATATATTATACACTTATTAAGAGAAAGAAGGTAGGATCCTATTGAGAACTAAAACAATTACAACAAGTCTAAGATTAAGACCGGATGAACTGGAGGTGATAGAAAGTAATGCTGAAAAAGCAGGCCTTAACAGGAACACTTTTATTGTATCGTCAGCATTAAGGAATCATAGTTCTGTTAAACCGGAACATCTTTGTGAATTGAGGATGATACAGAATACTATCACCAGAGTGGATAACGGACTGACTGACAAGGTCAGGAATGAATTGAACGAAAGGATAAACAAATTATGGGCTGCATTGTCAAAGTAATAAATAACGGTTACGAACACCCTTTGGCTTTAAAAGGACTTATCAAATATATACTTACAGATAAAGATACTAAAGGTAATACACGGTATTATGATGGATGTTACCTTAATCCCGAAAATGCCGAGCGTGAAATGATGGACGTAAAGCAATACTTCAGAAAAACACAGGGGCGTCAGGCAAGACATTTTATTGTGAGCTTTGATGATTACGTGTGCATGGGAAGGCAGGCAGATCATCTTGCCAGACAGATCTGCGAATATTATTATAATACCTTTCAGATCATGTACTCGGTTCATGAAGATACAGATAATTATCATATTCATTTTGTAATGAATACAGTCAGCTGGGTTGATGGACATATGTTCAGTGAGGGTCCGGCGGAACTGCAGCAGTTTAAGAATTATGTAAATAACCTGTATAATACGTTCGTGAAAGAGCAGCGCAGGAATGAAATAATCTATGGGTAATACAATTTACATGTTCTGTAACACAAATATAAAAAATTATGGAGGATTTGTTTATGAAAACAAAAATGGCTTCGATCCCTTTTTATAATAGTTCTTCTATGATTTGTGAATCAAGAATTTTGTAATTATATATTATCTCCATGTAGCTATAATATCAGCTATCCGTTTATAACGGCACACAGAAATTTCCCCGAAGCGTAAATGCTTCGGGGATTTTTTGTGTCCGGGAAAGGAGATAAGTATGTTCAACAACCAGCGTTATGCCACAAAGGGCATAACAATCACCGTGCCGCTCGTCACTCAGATAATACTCTGGGACTGCATTGACAGCATGAAAACCGAGCGGAAAGACTACCTGCAAGTTTTTAAGCTCGTAGCGAACGGAACAAATCAGCAGGTAATGCACAGTCAGGAAGAACCAGCTTACGAGCGCACATTCACATTCCCCACTGATGAACCAATCACAGCGAAAATCTTCGTCATTGATGATGAGACCCATTCTACAATGCTTTTGGCAGAAGAATATTGATTAGGAGGAACACACCATCGCCGACCTGGAAATGCTCTCTGTCGGTGAGCGCGTTCAGCAGGGAGCTTTTCCCCGAATTGTACACGCCCGCGCAGGTCACGCGGAATGATTTTCCGTGGCCACGGCTGAGGTCATCGATAAGCTTGTCCAGCTCTGACGTGATTTTCTTTGACTGTTCGCTAGATATAAGTCCCTCGGATTCGAGGCTGTTCAGCGTTTTACGAAGTTCCTCACCGTTGCCTGTTTTGCTGATGTTGATTTTCAACATAATAATTCTCCTTTTATTGTTTTATGAATTGTCACAATTGAAATCAAAAATCCTTGAAATATGAGCAAACGGGATCATATCTTGATCTTTTAGTGTTGTTTCGTTCACATTTCCCGAACGCGTCATTGAAATTTTTTGATGTGTAATAGTCGCACTCAAAGCAATTGTGGCCGCCATCGTCTTCAAGGTAATCGGAGCATACCGGATGCTCAAATGCGTTAAATTTTCCATGATGTTTGTCACAAGTATACATGAAGTGACCTGTTGTGGGAGAAGCATACCTGCAATCAATGCATTGTTTCATAATAAAATACCTCCAGAAATTTGTTTTATATATCTATTAGCTATATTTTCAAGGCTTATTATAACACAAACCGACAAAAAATGCAATATGGTTTAAGTCAGGTTTGTGTTATTTTTATAGAATTATTGCACGGGCTGCCCATTCGAAAAACAGCATTTCAAACTGCGAAACAGCTTTGCTGCAAAGGAAAGCCATTGCCATGTACACATCGTCCGGGCGAATCTCGGACAGAATAGCGGAGCTTTCCGCCAGTCGGCGGATGAATTCCCGGCTGTTATCTATCAGATAATGAATATTGCCTGGCTGAATGGACTGCACTGTGCTCTCAAAAAGTTCGGTCAGCCCTGAATGAGCAAATCCCCACTGCTCCAGTTCACTGTATGTGAAATTCGAATCTCGAAGCAATTCGATGTCATTCCATGGGTTTGAGAAAAGCTCCGGTGAAAACCGCTCGATGATTCCAGCCGCCGTTGACGGAATTCCGCAGGGGTAATCAACGAAGTCGCAGCACCACTGGGAGAGATTCGAGCATTTCAGGAATCCCATGTCACAGAGCTGCAAATCAGTGCGCGGAAACGATTCTTTCAGGTCAAGGTAAAGGTTGCAGTACTGCTCGTACTGGTTGAAGTTTTTCCCGTTGTCCTGCGTGATGTTGTACTCCTGATAACGCAGGATATTCTGCGGATTCACGATGAATCCCGGCGTGGAACACAGCTTTTTCTGATTATGAATTATCACAAGAAACCATATCAGCGGCGATACGTTTTCAAGCCCTGCGCCATGTATGAACGTGGATATTCCTGTCAGGTTGTCGCGCAATGTTACCGGGTCGGTGTTTTTGGAGGTACAGCCGCTTTTCATCATCAGGGTGAAAACTGAGTCAGCGTCAGTGCCGGGTTCGCCATTAGCAGTTTTGCAGGATCTTATCCGCTCAGGCAGTCCGCTGAATAGCCGCGACTGCACGGAGTACCACTCCTCCCATGCTGTAAGCTCATCAAGCCTTTTCCGGGTGGCGGCGTACTGAGTGATCCGTTCTTCCGTGCTGCTGAAAAAGCTACAGTCGGATATGTACATATTCAAAAGCCGGAGCGCGTCCTGATTACCCGCGCTGTGCAGTCTGAGCAGCTTTTCCCATCTCAGCGGTAGCGGGTCTGATACGTTCAGCGCCAGCTTCTCCGACAGCGCGTCGTACTCAGCCTGCAGTTCATCTGCCTGCGCGGTTAGGGATTCAATCGGCGCTCCGGTTTCTTCAAGGACGGTGTTCAGGTCCGGGGTATCGTTGATCAGCTTGTCGAGTTCTTTCAGCATTTCAAGCTCGTCCATTTTCCTCACCTCTCTGGTCACATTATACTGCTAATTTGCAAAGATTACAATAGATTTGAGTTCCGGAAAAGAATTATTTTTCCGTAATCCGAATGGCTTTTTCCAGGTCAATTCATGTGATAGAATTATCCTAAAGGAGGTCGAAACATGAACCCAGACGAAATGATTCAGAAATATCTTGACACAAGCTGCGTTAAATGCGGATTCCTGACGTGCGGCAACAAATCGTTTTACCTGTTCGGAAAACAGTGCTGCGAAGCAAATCTGTTACGCGTAGTGATCCGCAGCGAAAGTGCTGAAATTTCCGCAGACAGCGCGGACAATCTGTTGGTGACAATGCGAGACGACTGCTGCTGTGAAGCCTACCTCGGCGGGAAGAAAATCCTGCGGCTGAAAGAGCTGATTTTAAGCTACGAGATACCGCTGGAATCGTCGCCGATTTTCGGAATGATATCCGGCGGGAGAGCGTTCCCGGCGCAGTCGGTGCAGTTCAGCAACATTAAAATCGCGGTGCTTTTAAACGCACTTCTGGACCGCCGTAAGGCTGCTGACGAGTTCCACAGCCGGGAACTCGCGGAACTTGTGCACAGCCTTGAATCCCACGAAGTAAAGGCGCTCAGCCGAATGTATGCGGCAGGTAAACCAATTACGCAAAAATAAGGAGGAAGTAGTATGAAATTAAGAAGAATCATAGCGGCAGTGCTGTGCGGGGTTATGCTCACAGGCTGCCAGGCAGACGAAAGACCGCAGAGCAGTGTGGCAGAAAGCGTATCCGCCACAGTTACGGAGGTCACGACAAGCGCTGAAAGATATCAACAATGGTATTCAGCCGGAAAGTTTTGATGTGACCTGTAAGTGGACCTGTCCGCTGTGTGGTAAATACACGCTTACATCGTTCGTGACCTGCAGTTATTCGCAGAGTGGAAGCTATATAATATGGCTGTCGCCAAAATGCGGCAGATCAGACTGTCCTGGAAGAAAGCAAGCTATAAGCGGCAACAGGCTGGAATGCTATGCAATACAAATCTCATAAAAAACGGGGGGACTTCGCGTCCCCCCATTTCTATTTAAGATACGGCAGTAAAGCCGCGAACGCCTTTTCCGTGCGCAGGCGTTTTTCCTCGCTGAGTTCCTCCAGCATTGCGAAAACGCTGTCGTCAGGATTGTGGTACTTCCCGAAGAGAATGTAGTCCGAGGAAAGCTCCAGCGCCGACGAAATGTTTGCAAGAGTTTCAAGGGACATCGCTTTCATTCCGCGTTCTATCTCGTAGATATAGTGCGGAGTTACATTCACGATTTCCGCGAGCTTTTCGCGGGTGAGTTTATGCTCTGTACGCGCGGTTTTCACGCGCTTTCCTATTCCGATAAGGTCTATCATCTGAATACCTCCATTTTTGTGGCTGTGTATTCAGTATAGTATATCCGGAAGATAAACTAAATAATCTATAAGATATAAATAAAGTCGCTTTTAGATAATGATGTGCATATATAAATAAGAGCATAGATACAAGGCTGTTCTTGATTATCACAAAATAATAAATAAAAACGTGATAAAACTCACATAATTATATAAAAAAATGTGACAAACGCTTGACTTGCGGACTACTAACTGCTATAATAAAATCATGGGGGTGTCTGAATGAAACGACTTGTATTGAATGAATTGCACAAATGGAAGGCTTCAAAACGCAGAAAACCGCTGATAGTAAAAGGCGCCCGTCAGGTCGGGAAAACATGGGCGTTACAGGAGTTCGGGCGCAGTTTTGCGGACGGATACGCATACTTCAACTTCGACAAGGAGCCGGAATATCATCAGTTCTTTCAGTCAACAAAGGACGTTCGCCGCATAATGCAGAACCTTGCAATGGCAAGCGGTCAGAAAATCACACCGGACACGCTAATTATTTTTGACGAGATACAGGCCTGCCCGGAGGCACTCAATTCGCTGAAATACTTCTGCGAGGACGCTCCAGAGTACTATGTGGCTAGTGCGGGTTCGCTTCTCGGGATAAAGCTCGCGCAGGGATTCCCGGTGGGGAAGGTGGATTTCCTTGAGATGGGACCCATGACTTTTACGGAATATCTCATGGCTGACAGTTCGGAGAATCTTGCCGGATATCTGTCCGGGATAAACGATTTTTCTCCGATTCCGGACGCATTCTTTAACCCGCTCATTGAGAAACTCAAAATGTATTTTGTCGTTGGTGGAATGCCGGAGCCTGTTCTCGTATGGACGGAAGATCAGGACATCAGGGAAACCGACCGTGTGCTTTCCAATATAATAATGTCATACGAGAACGATTTCGCAAAGCACGCCGAACCGACGGACGTACCAAAAATACAGCTCATCTGGGATTCGCTTCCGTCGCAGCTTGCAAGGGAAAACAAGAAGTTCCTGTACAGCGCGGTAAAGGACGGCGCAAGGGCGAGGGAGTATGAAAACGCCCTTAACTGGCTCTACAATGCCGACCTGGTTCGTAAAACATTCCGTATCAGCAAGCCGGGGCTTCCGCTGTCTGCATACGATGACCTGACGGCGTTCAAAATCTATATGTCCGATGTGGGACTGCTAAGGAAGCATTCTTACTTAGCGACCAGCGCATTTGCAGAGAACAACAGGCTTTTCACGGAGTTCAAAGGCGCGCTTACGGAAAACTTCGTTTTGCAGAGCCTCTCGCGCCAGTTCGAAACTGCTCCGAGATACTGGACTGAAACACCGTATGAGGTGGATTTCGTGGTTCAGCTTGACAACGATATTATTCCGGTCGAGTGCAAGGCTGGAACGAACGTCAGGGCAACGAGCCTGAAAAAATACTCGCAGCAGTATCAGGAGCAGACTCCGATCATGGTGAGATTTTCACTGATGAATCTGTCGTTTGACGGAAAAGTCCTTAATATACCGCTGTTCCTCGCAGACAGGACGGTTGATTTAGTCAGACTGGCGCTTGACCGGAATCCATAAGTTACATTTCAATATAAAGCAAAAGCGCCTGCCACAATGACAGGTGCTTTGTTGTTTTTCAATGCTTCTGCTTATAGTTTATTGTCTGACATGCTTTGAAAGTTCATCGACAATGTTTCTTTCAATGTTGAGTATCTGTGAGTTTTTCTCGGGATACAGATCGGTGCTTTTCAACATGTTTAATGCAGCTTCACGCTTGGTATCATTTTGCCGGAAGCGATAGCGTTTTCAAGTCAACAACTAGTGACGCAAGGCTGGTCTGTCCGGGCAATTTATTCACGGAGATAATGATTACCCACTTGATTTTTTCAAAAAATAGGGGTATAATATAATCAAATCACGATTCAGTAAATCACGATTAGAAATGAGGCGCACATATGTTTATTGGAAGAGAGTCGGAACTAAATTTCCTCGAAGAGCGTTATAGCAGTAATAAAGGCGAACTGGTCGTATTGTACGGTCGAAGGCGCGTCGGCAAAACCGAAACGTTAAAACAATTCTGCAAGGACAAGCCCCATCTGTTCTTTTCCTGCCGTGAATGCACAGACAAGCTCCAGCTGAAGAATTTTTCAGAAAAGCTGTTAAAGGAGAAAATCCCCGCAAGCGCATATATATCTGAGTTTACAGATTGGGAGAAAGCATTCCGCAGCATAACCGAACTGCCTTACGGCGAAAAGAAAAAGCTAGTTGTAATAGACGAGTTTCCTTATATGTGCAAAGGCAATGAGAGCATTCCATCTGTTTTGCAGAATCTCTGGGACGACCTGCTGAAAGACGAAAACATTATGCTCATTCTCTGCGGCAGTGCAATGAGCTTTATTGAAAAAGAACTGCTCGCAGAGAAGAGTCCGCTTTACGGTCGTGCAACCGGAATATACAAAATGACCGAGATGGGGTTTTATGACGCAGCAAAATTTTTCCCGGATTATTCTCCAAAGGAAAAAGTGATAGCTTATTCTATTCTTGGCGGTATTCCACACTATCTGAACCAATTCGATGGAAACAGGACGCTTGAAGAGAATATCAAAAAGAGCATTCTCTCAAAGGGCTGCGCTCTTTACAGCGAGGTAGAATTTATGCTGCGGCAGGAGCTGCGCGAAACGCCTGTTTATAACTCCATTATTGAGGCTGTTGCTCTCGGAAACACAAAGCTGAATGAAATCAGTATGAAGTCGCTTATAGACGACACATCTAAAACCAGCGTGTACCTGAAAAACCTCATTGAGCTTGGAATTATCGAGCGTGAGTTTTCCATTTCGGAAAGTATAAATAAAAAAGCAAATTCAAACAAGGGCTTGTATCGGATAACGGATAATTTCTTCCGCTTCTGGTACGCCTTTGTGTTCACGAATATGTCTGAGCTGGAAGGCGGAGATGTGGACGGAGTATACAAGTACTCGGTTGAACCGCTGCTTCATGAATTTGCAGCGATGCCATTTGAGGACGTCTGCCGCGAATATGTCAGAGAATTGCAAAAGGCTGGTAAGCTGCCATTCAGATATGCTAAAATGGGCAGATGGTGGGGCAGAACAACAGTAAGACGAGGTCAGGACACTGAACTTGCCGATACAGAAATCGACCTTCTTGCAATATCAAAGCAGTCTGACCAGTACCTGGTAGGTGAATGCAAATTCAAGGGGAAGCCATTCAGATATTCAGAATATCTTGACACGACTGCAAAGCTGTCAAACTACAAAGATAAGGCTGAATTTTACTATTATCTGTTCTCGGAGTCAGGTTTCGATGAAAAAATCGTTGAAGAATCCGGGAGAAGTAACGGCAGCATAGTTCTGTGCGGATTAGACGATATAGTCAGCTTCAAATGAGCTGTTCATATTATAGATCCACAGAAATTTACATTCGGCGGAGCTCCGGCTGTTGCAAGAGTGTCAAAATACGAGATAAGCCGCGCCGGCGATACGATTGATTTCGTGTTTGTGCCTTCAAAGCTGCATTTCTTTGACAATGAAACCGAAACTTGTCTTTTCTAAGGAGGAAAAAAATGAGTGAATTACACCTTAAAGCGCCCCGGGGCTGGATAAACGACCCCAATGGATTCATATACTACAACGGCGAATACCATCTTTTCTATCAGCATTTTCCCTACGCCCCGAGGTGGGGAAGAATGCACTGGGGACACGCCGTGAGCAGCGACCTGACGAACTGGAAGCACCTTGATATAGCGCTTTTCCCCACAAAGACGGACGACAAGGACGGCTGTTTTTCAGGCAGCGCTATCGAAAAAGACGGCGTTATGCACCTGTTTTATACTGGCGTGAATTACAACGTTCCCGACCCCGAAAATGTGAACTGCTGTCTGGACGATAAATTCACCGCTGCACAGCTCCATATCTCGTCCGAGGACGGGTACAGCTTCGATAATTTCGGCGGCAAGACTACGATTATCCCGCCGATTACCGACAGCAAGACTGGCGACCGCAACCACACCCGCGACCCGAAGGTTTGGCAGGGCGAGGACGGAAATTTCTACATAGTTCTTGGAACGACCGTTGACAATAAGGGCAGGCTGCTTTTTTACAGAAGCGCCGACCTTATCAGCTGGGAGTATGTCAATTACGCTGCGGCTGACGGCTACGGCTGGATGTGGGAGTGCCCCGATTATTTCAGAGTTGACGGCTCAGATGTGCTGGTATTTTCGCCAATGGGTACAAAATACGGAAATCAGGCGGTTTGTACGCTGGTTGATTTTGATGAAAAAACCTGTTCAATGAACATCGGAAGCGATTTTCAGTTCCTCGATTACGGTCTGGACCTGTATGCGCCGCAGAGCACCACGGACAGGGATGGCCGGAGAGTAGTGATCGCATGGCTCAGAATGCCTGAGCCTGCCGATGACAACACGATAGGAATGTTCAGTATGCCCCGCGTCTGCGAAGTTAAGGAAGGACACATTTTCTTCAGACCGCACCCCAGCGTAAGGGCACGGTTCAGCAGGAAAATCTCCGCTCCGGAGGGCATATTCATGGTAAAATCAAGGCTTTCTGACGGCGAATCGCTCAACATCGGCGGGTATGTTGTCAGAAATGAAAACAACCGTATAATTACCGACAGAAGCGCAGTTATCAGAAATCACACAGAGATCTGCAGCACCTTTGAAACTCCGGCGCTGGACGGCGCTGCGGAAATCGAGGCTTACATTGACGGAAATATGATCGAGGTTTTCGTGAACAACGGAGAGTATGTTATAACGAACGCAGTGTATGATCTTTCAGACGAATTGAGCGGCAATGCCGAACTGTTCGGACTTGCCTGCGCGGAGGAATAATTATGGCTGAATTTGACGTATGCGCTCTCGGCGAACTGCTGATTGACTTCACCGAAAACGGTATCAGCGAGAACGGAAATCCTATCATGGAAGCAAACCCCGGCGGTGCGCCCTGCAATGTGCTTGCAATGCTGAATAAACAGGGATACAAAACCGCGTTCATAGGCAAGGTGGGAAACGACATTTTCGGCAGGCAGCTTAAAGCGGTAGTGCAGGAAGCGGGGATAAATACAGACGGACTGGTAACGGACGAATCTGTAAACACAACGCTTGCCTTTGTCCACACATTGCCCGGCGGAGACCGCGAGTTCTCCTTTTACAGAAACCCTGGCGCGGATATGATGCTGAGCGAATCAGATATAGATTATAAGCTGGTACAAAATTCCCGTATCTTTCATTTCGGCTCGCTTTCAATGACGGGCGAAATATGCGAGGCGGCTACAAAAAAGGCTGTCGAAACGGCAAAGGAAAGCTGCGCGATCATTTCGTTTGACCCAAATCTTCGTGAGAATCTGTGGGACAGCCTTGACAAGGCACGGGAAAAAATCGCTTACGGAATATCCGAATGCGATATTCTGAAAATCTCGGATAACGAAATACAGTGGTTCACAGGGGAGCAGGATTTTGACCGCGCGGTGGAAATCCTGCGCGGCAGATACGGCAATATAAAGCTGCTGCTTTTATCCCTCGGAAAGAACGGAAGCCGCGCCTATTGCGGCGAAAACAGCGCATTCGCGCCTGCGGCTCCCGCAAACACAATAGAAACCACCGGCGCGGGCGATACTTTCTGCGGTGGGATCCTGGCGAAGGTGCTGGAATACGGTTTGAGGAATTATTCCGCTGAGGAACTCACGGGAATACTGAACTATGCAAATTCCGCAGCAGGAATCGTTACGGAACGCAGGGGAGCGTTAAAAGTTATGCCTTCCCCCGCAGAAATAAACGAAAGAATGGAGAGAATCACCAATGACTGAAGGTCACCTCTAAAAACCTCATGTGAGCGAAAATGAGCAGTGCGCACCATCTTCGTCGTCAAACCTCCTCGTAAGGCATACAGCCTTACTTCGTCAGCTTTCCTAGAAGCTGGCACACCCTGCCCATTTTTGCTTTTCACACCGGTTTTTAGAGGTTCCCTGAAATAACTATCAGAGGAAGTCTGGGGAAAGTAAGCTGAATAACATATCCCCTGCAGGAGCATTTGACCTGTGGGGGAAATCTGTATATGAACCGAGCTCAGGGTGCTGTCAGAAATGGCGGCACTTATTGTTTTTCTGAATGATGTAATGTATTTATCAAGTGCATTTTAATATACAATTCTGGTATGATGATTATATTCATCTCACAGTTTACACATAGCTGGGTAAATGCTATAATAACCACAGAACGAAAAAGCGCTGAGTTCTCAAAGACAACAAGGAGAAGATGAACATGGATACACATGAAGATTTCCTGGGCAGGATAAGGTATCCCGGATATCACGACAGGATAATGTCCGCAGAGAAAGCGGCGGAGTTCATAAAGCCTGAAATGACGCTCGGCGTCAGCGGATTCACCATCGCGGGATATCCGAAGGCAGTCGCAGGAGAGCTTGCGAAGCGCGCAAGGAACGGCGAAAAGTTGGAGCTTACGGTGTACTCCGGAGCCTCCCTTGGTGAGGAGTTCGACGGTGAGCTTGCAAGGGCGGGCGCTCTTAAAGCGAGAATGCCTTACCAGACCAACAAGGATCTGCGTAATTCGATAAACGCCGGTATGATATCCTATCACGACGTTCCGCTGGGACAAATGCCGGTGTGGGTCAAGAACAACTTCCTGAAGCACATCGACGTTGCGATAATCGAAGCTGCTGCAATTGACGAAAACGGCAATATTATCCCCACCACATCGGTCGGAACCTCCAACATCTACGCCGAATACGCGGATAAGATCATCATTGAGGTGAACACCTACGTTCCCCGCTGTATTGAGGGAATCCACGATGTGTATTCTCCGGCGCGCCCTCCGCACACGCAGCCCATTCCGATAACAAAGGTCAGCGACCGTATCGGCACGCCCTACATAAAGTGCGACCCGGCAAAGGTAGTTGCGGTTGTCGAGAGCAACATTCCGGACAACGGCAGGACGGTTTCTCCGGTGGACGACGAGTTCCGCAGCATGGCGAATAACCTCATCGGATTCCTGCACAGCGAGGTCGAGCACGGCAGGCTGTGCAATCCGCTTCCTCCGGTTCAGGCGGGCGTCGGGAGCGTTTCCAATGCGGTTTTGCAGGGACTTGCTGAGTCGGATTTCGAACATCTCACCGTGTATTCCGAGGTGCTCCAGAACTCGATTTTCGACCTCATCGACGCCGGCAAGGTGGATTTCGCTTCCGGTACGTCGCTAACCATTTCATGGGACAAGCGCGATGAATTCTTTGAGAACTTTGAAAAATACCGCGACAAGATGATACTCCGTCCGCAGGAGATAAGCAACCACCCGGAGGTAATCAGGCGGCTGGGCGTTATCGCGATAAATACAGTAATTGAAGCGGACATTTACGGCAATACGAATTCCTCGTATATCGACGGCTGCCGCCTGATGAACGGCGTCGGAGGTTCCGGCGACTACTGCGAGAACGCGGGGCTTTCGATATTCATTACGAAGTCCACCGCAAAGGACGGCATGCTTTCCTGCATAGTTCCGCAGGTCAGCCACGTTGACCACACTATCCACGAGATCCACGCGCTGATAACCGAACAGGGCGTTGCAGACCTCAGAGGTCTTGACCCGGTAGAGCGTGCAAATCTCATCATTGATAAATGCGCGCACCCGAAGTTCCGCAAGGCGCTTCACGAATATCTTGACAATGCAGAATCCACCTGCAAATACAAGGAAAACCCCGTAGATATGCAGGCGGCTCTTAACTTTGAAAAAGCAATGTAAAGCAATGTGATGGAGGACAAAACAATGGACGAACAGGCAGTAAACATGGTAAATGAACTCATAGCAAAGGCAAGAGTGGCTCAGAAGCAGTTCGAGAGCTTCTCCCAGGAAAAGACTGACGAAGCAGTACGCGCGATAGGCAAGGTAGTCTACGACCGCGCCGAGGAGCTTGCCAAGATGGCGTGCGAGGAGAGCGGCATGGGCGTTTACGCCGATAAGGTAGCCAAGTGCCACGGCAAGTCCAAGTGTATCTGGAACAGCTTAAAGGGCAAGAAGTCCGTAGGTATTATCGGCGAGGACAAGCAGACCGGAATTATCCGTGTTGCTAAGGCAAAGGGCGTTGTTGGCTCCGTAACTCCGGTAACTAACCCGGTAGTTACCCCGATGTGCAACGCGATGTTCGCACTCAAGGGTCAGAACGCTATCATCGTAGCTCCGCACCCAAGAGCGCAGAAAACCAACAAATACGTTATCGACCTGTTCCGCGCAGAGCTGAAGAAGCTCGGACTTCCCGAGGACCTCGTGCAGACCGTTGAGCAGTGCTCCATGGACGCGACAACAGCCCTCATGCACGGTGTTGACGTTGTAGTTGCGACCGGCGGCGGAGCGATGGTGAAGTCCGCTTACTCCAGCGGCAAGCCCGCGCTCGGCGTTGGTCCCGGCAATGTTCAGGTTATAGTTGACCGCGGCGTTGACCTCGAGGAAGCAATCCCGAAGATAATCAGCGGCAGAATTTTCGATAACGGTATCATCTGTTCCGGTGAGCAGTGCGTATTCCTGCCGGAGGAGTCCTTCGACAAGGGTATCGATATTTTCAAGAAGAACGGCGTGTTCTATGTTGACGACGCTGAAACCGCAAAGAAGTTCGCGGACGCTATCTTCCCGGAAAACGGTCCTATCAGCAGAAAGGTCGTAGGTCAGAGCGTGCAGACCATCGCAAAGCTGGCTGGCGTTGACGTTCCGGACGGCACCAGAATGATACTCATCAAGGCAAGAAGCATCGGCAAGGACGAGCCCCTCTGCCGCGAGAAGATGTGCCCGGTAATGATAACCGCTTCCTACGACACATTCGAGAACGCAGTAAAGCTTGCGCAGACCGACCTCGACTGCGAGGGCAAGGGTCACACCGCTTCCCTGCACAGCAACGATATGGAGCATATCAAGTACGCTGGCGAAAAGCTGACAGTAAGCCGTCTGATAGTAAATCAGCCGTCCTCCACCGGCGCAGGCGGAAGCCTCTACAACGGCTTTGCTCCGACAACAACGCTCGGCTGCGGCTCATGGGGCAACAACAGCATTTCCGAGAACCTGAACTACACTCACCTCATCAATGTATCTCAGATAGGTCTTTACAATAAGGACGCGGCAGTTCCCACCGATGAGGAGATCTGGGGCTGAACGGACTAAGGAGTTTTTATGGAACAGATAATTTTCCGCACGAAACTTTATAAATTCGACACGCTGAAAGCCTTTACCGATGAATTCAAGGTAGGCGGCAGCGATCTTATCCTGACGAACAAGTACATCTACGATCCGTATTCCGATAACAACAAGTGCGGCGCGCAGGTGATCTATCAGGAGGAATTCGGCGGCGGCGAGCCTACCGACACCATGGTCGACGCGATAATCAGCGAGGCTTCAAAGAAGCATTTCGAGCGCGTAATTGCAATAGGCGGCGGCACTGTCATCGACATTGCAAAGGTGCTTTCCGTGTCCGACGGCGGCTCGGTGGATTCGCTCTACGACCACAAGGACAGCATTAAAAAGCTGCACCCGCTCGTTATAATCCCGACCACCTGCGGCACCGGAAGCGAGGTCACGAACATCTCGATAATCAACCGCACGCGCCTTGGCGTGAAGATGGGTCTGACCTCCGAAAATATGTTCGCGGATTACGCAGTGCTGGTTCCCGAACTTCTTGCGAAGCTTCCGCTGAAGGTGTTCGGCGCAAGCTCCATTGACGCGTTGGTTCACGCAGTGGAATCTTCGCTTTCGCCTAAAGCTACGGTCTACACAAAGCTGATGGGCTACAAGGCTATCGAAATGATAATCACGGGCTATCAGAAGCTCGTCAGCGAGGGCATGAACAAGCTGCCGGAATATATGGGTGATTTCCTCACCGCCTCCAACATGGCTGGATTCGCGTTCGGCACGGCGGGCTGCGCGGCGGTTCATGCGCTGAGCTATCCCCTCGGCGGTACATATCACGTTCCGCACGGCGAGAGCAACTACGCGCTGTTCACCGGAGTGCTGTACAAGTACATGGAGAAAAAGCAGGACGGCGAAATAGCACATCTCAACGCGTACCTTGCGGAGCTTCTGCACTGCGACGTGAAGAATGTCTACAACGAGCTTGAAAGCCTGCTGAACCACATTCTCCCGAAGAAGCCGCTGCACGAATACGGCGTTACCGAAGCGGATATTCCGTTATTCACCGACAACGTGCTCGCAACGCAGGGCAGACTGACCGCGAACAATTTCGTTCCGCTCAGCCGCGATGATATTCTTGACATCTACAAGAATCTTTATTGATAATCTTCTCCCCCTATATGCGCTCAGCGCTGCTCCGGCAACGCTGGGCGTTCTTTCTCAAATGATATGAAAGGCGAAAACCATGAAATACAGCGAAATGGACAAACAGGCGCTCGAAGCCGAAAAACAAAAGTGCGTTGAACGGTTAAGCAAGTACTCCAAAGATGACATCTCCCTCGACCTCTCCAGAGGAAAGCCCTCAAAGGAGCAGCTTGAGCTTTCGATGAAAATGCTGGACGTTCTCGATCACCACAGCCTGCTGGACAGTGAAAGCGGTCAGGACTGCCGCAACTACGGCGGACTTGACGGAATCCCTGAGGCAAAGCGCCTGCTGGCGCACATGATGGGTACGCACTCCGTGAACACGATAATCGGCGGAAACAGCAGTCTTACGATGATGTACCAGCTGATAAGCCACGGAATGACTGACGGTATCTGCGGCTCCACGCCATGGCAGGAGGTCAAGGGCAGAAAGTTCCTTTGCCCTGTTCCGGGTTACGACCGGCATTTCGCGATAACCGAGCATTTTGGATTCGAGCTTGTTCCGGTGCCGATGAACTCCGACGGTCCGGATATGGATATCGTGGAAAAGCTGGTAAGCAGCGACGATAAGATAAAGGGTATCTGGTGTGTTCCGAAGTACGAAAACCCCACCGGAATAGTTTACAGCGCCGATGTAGTCCGCCGTTTTGCCGCGCTGAAGCCTGCGGCAGAAGATTTCCGCATTTTCTGGGACAACGCCTACTGCGTGCATAATTTCGACGGAAAATGCGCCGAAATTCCGGATATAATCTCCGAATGCGACAAGGCGGGAAATTCAGACCTTGTGTATGAATTTTGCTCCACAAGCAAGATAACGTTCCCCGGTTCGGGAATTTCGGCGGTAGCCTCCAGCCCGGCAAATCTCATTGATATCCGGGCGTTCCTGAAGTTTGCAACGATAGGCCCGGATAAGATAAATCAGCTCCGCCATGCGAGATTTTTCAGGAATTCCGCAGGACTCCGCGCGCACATGAAGAAGCACGCCGCGATAATGAAGCCGAAATTCGACGCGATGTATAAAGTCCTCAACGAGGAACTGGACGGGCTTGGAATCGCAGAATGGACGGTCGCAAAGGGCGGGTACTTTGCTTCCTACGATACACTCCCGGGGTGCGCGCGGGCGGTCGTTGAGATGGCTGCGGAGCATGGCGTGAAGTTCACTCCGGCAGGCTCGACCTACCCACACGGAAACGACCCGCAGGACAGCAATATCCGGCTGGCTCCGTCATTCGCAGCTGTCGAGGAGATAGAAAGCGCAGTCACGGTGCTTGCGCTCTGCACGAAGATCGTAAGCATTGACAAGATGTTGAAGTAAAAAGCATAGCGCCTGACGAATTTATCAGGCGCTTTTGCCGGTTTAAGGAATAAATGGAGAATTGATATGTACATCAGCTTTGACTACTACCGGGCGTTTTATTATGTCGCGAAATACGGCAGCATTTCGCAGGCGGCGGAGGCACTTATGAACAACCAGCCCAATGTTTCCCGGACGATAAAGAACCTCGAAAGCGAGCTTAACTGCACGCTGTTCGTGCGTTCCAGAAAGGGCGTTGAACTGACCCCGGAGGGCGAAATGCTGTACGCCCATGTAGCCGCGGCGGTGGAGCATATCCAGTCCGGCGAGGAGGAAATCTGCCTTGAGCGGACGCTCTCAAAGGGCGTTGTGACGATAGGCGCAAGTGAAATCGCACTGCGGTGCTTCCTGCTTCCGGTGCTGAAGGATTTCCGGCAGAAGTACCCCGGTGTACGCATTCGTGTGTTCAATCACTCCACGCCGCAGGCGGTCTCCGCGCTGAAAAACGGGCTTGTGGATATAGCGGTCGTGACTACTCCGACCGGCGAGCTGAACTCCCTGACCTCGAAGGAAATATGCGAAGTAATGGAAATTCCGGTGTGCGGAACGGCATTTTCACAGCTTGCAGGAAAGAAGCTGAGCCTTTCGGAATTGTCCACATATCCGCTGATTTCACTCGGAAAGCAGACGAAAACCTACGAGGCGTATTCCGAGTGGTTCAGGGCTAACAAATGCGATTTCACGCCGGATATCGAAGCCGCGACCGCCGACCAGATACTTCCGATGGTTAAGAACAATCTTGGTATAGGTTTCGTTCCGGAGGAGTTTCTGGAGGAATACCCGAATCAGGGAATTATCCGTCTGGAGCTTCAGGAAACCGTACCCTCGCGGCAGGTGTGCTATCTCAGGAAAAAGGGTCACACCATGAGCGTCGCCTGCCGGGAGATGGAAAAGATGATTTTATCCGTATCTGAATAACGAGAAACATAAGCACCTGCCATAATGACAGATGTTTTGTTGTTATGTATCCTTCCCCGAGGTCTTATCCAGTGCGACAGCCAGCACCTCGGACTGTATCAATGTGTTCAATGAGGGGTCGCCCTCGCGGATACGCATGGTTCTTCTGATCTCCTTGGGAATAACGATACGTCCGAGGTCGTCGATACGGCGGACGATTCCGGTAGCTTTCATATATAAATTCCTCCGTTGTTTAAAAATAACAGCATTTCTGCCTGTGGAGTTATTGTCTGTCTTTTCCGTGGAATTATTCATGCGGTTTCGACAAAAAATGCGAACGACTAGTAAAAACGGCATGCTTGAAATCCATGTGAGTTTGTGTTATAATCAAATCAGTTTATTATGGGAACCTCTAAAAACCGATAAAAACGCCATGCTGAAATTGATAATTGCCGTTGTCGTGCTGATTATCGGAGTGTATTCAATGCCGTCCTTCGTCAGCACAGTACAGATGTGGTTTTAGAGGCGGTCTTTAAATAATAGGTTATTTCGACAGCCGGCGCCGTTTGTTGCCGGAATCATGCAGATTTTCCGAGCGCCGGCTTATCTTCCGCGAACCTGCACTTCCGGCTCGCGGGCAGGAAGTACGCTATCTCCGCCACGGCGGTTATCGCCCATGAGAAGCTGTACAGCAGGTACAGCGACGTTATCGTCTGGAAGTGCGCGAATATAGTGTACACCCACACCACCCGGAACACGCAGGAGCCCATTATCACCATGATGGTCGGGACTACTGTCCTGCCTATCCCGCGGGCGGCGGCTATGGTGCAGTCCATGAAGGCGGCGATGGGGTAGCTCCAGCCCATTATGTAGAGCCGCTCCATTCCGGCGTTTATTACCTCCGCGTCGTTCGCGAACAGCGACAGGAATCCCCGCCCGAACAGCATGAGCAGTCCGCCGAGTATCGCGCCCGCCGCGAAGGAGTAGGTAAGGCTCACGGCGTAGCTCTTCATCATTCGGGAGTGGTTCCCGGCGCCGCGGTTGCGGCTTATAAAGCTGGCGCAGGCGGTGTGTATCGCCGCCTGGACGTTGAATATTATCGCGTCCGCGTTGGCTGCCGCAGAGTTTCCGGAAACCGTTATCGCGTCGAAGTGGTTCACGCCGGTCTGTACGAACAGGTTCGCCACGGCGAAAACCGCGTTCTGTATACCCGCCGGAATTCCCAGCATGAGCACGTCGGCGCACGCCTTACGGCTGATGTACTTCCGGGAGGGTCTGAGCGCGCAGCAGTCCCTGCGGCGCACGAGGTGTACCACTATCAGCCCCGCCGAAAGGTACTGCGAGATAACGCTCGCCGCCGCGACTCCGGAAGCCGCCATTCCGCAGCAGATGACGAAGAAAAGGTTCAGCGCAACATTGAGCGCTCCGGCTATCGAGAGGTATATCAGCGGGCGCTTGGTCTCGCCGCATGCGCTGAGTATTCCGCTGCCGAAGTTGTACACCGCCATCGCCGGCATTCCCAGGGAGTATATCCGCAGGTAGGTCACTGCCTCGGTTATAAGTTCGGATTTCGTCCTGAGGAGGGTCAGCATAGGCTCCGCCAGGAACAGACACACCAGGCAGACTATAACCCCGATTATCCCGCACACCAGCAGCGAGGAGTGCACCGTCATTCTGACGCCCTCGTCGTCGCCTGCGCCCAGTCTGTGCGCCGCCCGGACGTTAACGCCCGCGCCCATTCCGATGAGGAATCCGGTGAAGAGCGACACCAGCAGGGTAGTGGAGCCTACCGCGCCGAGGGCTATGTAGTCCGCGAATTTCCCGGCTATCGCTACGTCGCTGAGGTTAAAGAGCACCTCCAGAACCTGGGTCATCATAAGCGGCAGGCTGAACAGAAGTATGTTCTTCCACAGCGAGCCTGTTGTCATTTGTATAGAACACGTCTTTGTATTCATTTTATTTCCTTATCATTATCATTGAATTATTGTTTTCCAGCGCGGCGGAGGCACCGTTGCCTTTACCCGCCAGGATATCATATCACTTTAGGCGGGAATTGTCAAGCGCGCACTGTGCCGGAGCACGAAAAAACAGGTGCGGCGTAACTCCGCATATTTGCGCCGCATGCGCGGAATTCCTCCGTGAAGCGCGGTGCGGCGCGGCAGTAAGAGACTCCGGGGCGCACGGCGGAGATCTCTAGCACGGAGCGTTCCGTGCCGGGGAACAATCGCCGCAATCGGCTTAACGGCGCGTTTTGGCGGCTGTTTTCCGGAAAGGGCTTGAAATTCCCGGGGATTTGTGGTATGTTATTGTTGCAGGGGGAAACCCGCAATAAACATATGTGCAGAACAACAAGGAGGAATCATCATGGATTTTCAGATCGTGCTGCCCGGAAAGACCATCGCAGGCAAGGGCGCTTTATCCCGCGCAGGGCTTGAGAAATACGGAAAGAAGCCGCTTATCGTCACCGGAAAACATACCGCGAAGTCGCAGGCGGCGGCGGAGCTTCTGAAATACGCGCCGGGGGGAGTTGTTTTCGACGGCATAACCGGCGAGCCTACCGTTGAAATGATAAACGCGGGAGTCGCGGCGTATCATGAGAATTCCTGCGACCATGTCATCGGCATCGGCGGCGGAAGCGCCCTCGACAGCGCGAAGGCTATAACCGCGATGTCGGCGCTGGGCGGGAACATCGCGGACTACATGGGAAAAGAGATCGACGGAGAATTCCCGCCGATGGTGCTTATCCCGACCACGGCAGGGACAGGCTCCGAGGCTACGAAGTTCACGATAATCACCGACACCGAAAAAGATATCAAAATGCTGCTGAAGGGCGACAAACTGCTCCCGGATCTCGCCGTGCTGGACTATTCCTACACGCTGTCCGCGCCGAAGTCAGTGACCGCCGCCACCGGCATGGACGCCCTCACCCACGCCATCGAGAGCTACACCTCCAGGAAGGCGAATCCCATCACCGACACCTTTGCGCTGTCCGCGCTGAAGCGGATTTTCGCGAACCTCCCAACGGCGTACAGCGAGCCGGAAAACGAAAACGCCCGGGAGCAGATGCTCATTGCGGCATACGAGGCGGGGGTATGTATCAACAACGCTTCCGTCACCATCGTACATGGAATGAGCCGACCCATCGGCGCGCTGTTCCATGTTCCGCACGGGATATCCAACGCTATGCTGGATATAAAGTGCCTGGGATTTGCGGCGCAGGGCGCTCCCAGGAAGTTCGCAGAGGCTGCCCGGGCGGTCGGCGTATCCTGTAATGCTGACGACAGCGCCGCTGCGCAGAACTTCCTCGCGGCGCTTGAGAAGCTGTGCGGGGCGGTGGAGATACCCACGCTCGCGGAGTACGGCATAGACCGCGGGGAATTCTTCGCCGCAATGGACAAGATGGCTGACGACGCCCTCGCCAGCGGAAGCCCCGCCAATACCATCAGGGAGGTCGCCAAGAAGGATATTCTTGACATTTACGCCTCTCTTTGGGATTAAATGATGTGCCGCAGCATAGTCAGCCACTGTGCCAGAGGCACAAAAAAGGCGTTTTTTGAGCGAATTTCGCAAAAAAGGTTGACACAGCACAAATAACACGCTATAATCAGTACATAAAGCAACGGCGCTTGAAGCCCTTACGGGTTCAGGCACCGTTTGTTTTTATCAGGTCACCTCTAAAAACCTTGTTTGAGTGAAAATGTGTATAGCACACCGACTGCTTCTTTCAACGAGCGAAATTTCTGATGCGACGGCGTCCATGCCGTCGCCCGGTTATTTCGCTCTGCAACATCGTGTTGCACCTCCTCGTAAGGCATACAGCCTTACTTCGTCGGCTTTCATCGCATTCGGCGCACTCTACCCATTTTCCCTTTTCAAACCGGTTTTTAGAGGTTCCCATCAGGCAGAAATACAGAAGCAAAGGAGAGTTTTTATGTACACATGCAGCTATGACAGAATGAAGGACAAGATCGAAACTTTCAGCAAGTTCGGCGACGCAGGCCACGGCGGTATCACCAGGTACTCCCTCTCGCCGGAAGCTATCCAGGCAAGAAACGAGTTCCGCCGCAGAATGGAGGCGATCGGCGCGGTCATCGAAGTGGACGACGTTGCGTGCATGTATGCGACGCTCCCCGGCTCCGACCCGGACGCAAAGCGCATCGTAATGGGCTCCCACGTGGACAGCGTAAAGAACGGCGGCAACTACGACGGTATCCTCGGCGTGATGAGCGCGATGGAGGTGCTCGAGACAGTCGCTGAAAAGAAGATACCGCACAAGCACCCGCTGACCGCGATGATCTGGACAAACGAGGAAGGCTCGCTGTATCCGCCGGCAATGATGTGCTCCGGCATTATCTGCTACGACTACCTGCCGGAGGATATCCGCAGCAAGTTCAAGTTTGAGGACATGATGGCTTCAAAGAGCATTCTCGACAACAAGTCTACGTTCGGCGAGGCGCTGGAGAAGTCCGGATTCAAGGGCGACAGGAAGTATCGTATCTCTCCTGAGAAGTACATGTATATGTTCGAGACCCACATCGAGCAGGGTCCTATCCTCGAGGACGCCGGAAACGATATCGGCGTTGTCGACTGCGTGCTCGGAATGTTCAACTACCGCCTGAAGTTCTACGGTCAGACCACCCATGCAGGAACGTTCCCCATGCCGAAGCGCAGGGACGCATTCCTGGCGGCTTCGCAGGCGCTGTGCTACCTCCACGAGGAGATAGACAAGCTGGGATATTCCGACCTGGTTTACACCACCGGCGAGGTCGTATGTCACCCCTGCGTGCACACCTGCGTTCCGGATTTCTTCGACTTTTCTTTCGACGCACGCCACGAGGATCCGAAGGTGCTGGAAAAGGTGCTGGAGATCGTCAGAAGCTGTGCTGAAAAGACCTGGGCTAGCTGTACCTGCGAGGTAGTCAAGGCATGGAACCGCGACACCGTTTATTATGATAAGAAGCTCGTAAGCTACGTCAAGGCTGCCGCCGAGGAGACCGGAATCAAGCATCAGTATATCCACTCCGGCGCGGGTCACGACGCTCAGTTCTGCGCTTACATGATACCCACAACGATGGTGTTCGTTCAGAGCAAGGACGGCCTCTCCCACTGCGAGAAGGAGTTCAGCTCCGTGGAGCACTGCACCGAGGGCGCTACCGTAATGCTCAACGCAGTCCTCAAGGCGGATCAGGACTGATATCCGGTCCCGCGGGTTTTAACTGAATAACAATGCTCCGGGCGGCTTCGGCTGTCCGGAGCTTTTCTGCGCATAATGAATAATTTATAAGTTGAAAATTCGTTTTTGGCTCGGGCGGTTCCGGCTGAACGTCCTGGCGCACGAGGTGAAATTTCCGGCGGAGCGTTCCTGCACGGGAGAGCCAGAGCATGGAGGCTCCGGACAGATATTCCGGCAGCATTTTTGTTGTGCCATAGCACAAGCTGCGTGGTTATGCGGCAGCACAATTCGCAGCAGTGTGTATGTTTTCCCTATATTTCAACCATGAATGCATATTTTTTGTTGTGGAAATCTCCTAAATGTTCTCCGGCACATTGACAACAGAGAAATTATGCTGTATACTTGTATCATAAACCAAGGGAACGAAGAAATGAATAACAAATCTTCAAATCCTGCAAAATTAAAGAGATCAGAGGATCAGGGCAATGGCGCCGCAGATGTCGCTAATGCCCTGATTTTTATTTTAAGGAGTGATCGATATGGCAAACGAGAAAACAGAGATCATGCTGGACAGCATCGGCATGGTGTACAAGGATCAGGGCGGAAACGATGTCACGGCGCTCACCAACGTGACGCTGGACATCAAGAAGGGCGAGTTCATCTCGCTGCTCGGTCCCTCGGGCTGCGGCAAGACGACGCTCCTCAGAATAATCGCGGACCTGCTCCACCCGACTTCCGGAACGATCACGGTCGGCGGAGTAACTCCCCGGGAGGCGAGGCTGGCTCAGCGATACGGAATCGTATTTCAGAGCCCGGTGCTCTACGACTGGCGGACAGTCCGCAGGAACGTGATGCTCCCGCTGGAGATAATGCACGTCCCGAAGGGCGAGCGCGAGGACATCGCGGACGGAATGCTCGAGATGGTAGGGCTAACGAACTTCGCGAACCACTATCCGAACCAGCTTTCCGGCGGCATGCAGCAGAGGGTCGGAATTGCGAGGGCGCTGGCGATACGCCCGGAGATACTGCTGATGGACGAGCCGTTCTCAGCGCTTGACGAGTTCACCCGCGAGAAGCTCCACATCGACCTGCTGAAGATCTGGCGCAAGACGAACAAGACCGTAATTTTCGTAACGCACAACATTTCCGAGAGCGTGTTCCTTTCCGACCGCGTATGCGTGCTCTCACCGCACCCCGGGCGGCTCTCCGCAGTGGTCGACATCGACCTGCCGAGACCCCGCACGCTGGATATGACGGACACGCAGGAATTCACCGAGCTGGTCGCCAAGGTGCGCGGCAGCTTCGAGGGCGTCTGAGGAGGGAACGGCATGACAACAGTAAAAAAGGCGCGCGGTGGACCGCTCCCGGCACTGAAGCGCTTCGTACATTCAAAACACATGGTGACGCTGGTCTGGATACTCGGCATAGTGGCCGTCTGGGAGATATTCGCATGTATCGTGGCGGCGACAAAGCGTACCCCGGTGAACGTTCTGCCGCACCTTTACGAGATAATCGGCTCGTTTTTCAGCGACAAGAAGGTCACTGGCAAGATGACGATGATAGAGCTTATCGGCACGGCGTGCGGCGAGACGCTCTCCCGGGCGGGGATAGGCTTCCTGGCAGGAATCGCGGCGGGTTACATACTGGCGCTGCTGATGAACCTCTCCAGGGTGGTCGAGAAGATAGCGTTCCCGTATCTGATGATAATTCAGATGATACCTATTCTGGGAATGGCTCCGATAATCCTTTCGATAACCGGCGACATCAATTCCGCGAGAATAGTCATTGCGGCGATACTGACCTTCTACCCGGTGTCAACGAACGTGCTGGCGGGGTTCAGGTCGGTTGAGAAAGAGAAGCACGAGCTGATGTACAGCTACGCTGCGAACAAGTTCCAGCTCTACACGAAAACGCTTATCCCGGCGTGCATTCCGTATTTCTTCACGGGGCTGAAGATCTCGGCGCCGATGGCGATAACCGCTTCGATACTGGTGGATACGCTCCAGGGCGGCAACGGACTCGGCTGTATGCTCTCACAGTCGCTCAAGGGCGGCATGACCCGTCTGGTTTTCTGGGATATCGTGCTGATAAGCGCGGTGATCGGCATACTCAGCTTCGTGCTGATGGGGCTGATTGAAAGGCTGCTCTGTCCCTACAAGCGAAACAGGTCCAGTGACTAAGGAGGGATATCATGAGAACGAAAAAATGGCTGGGCATGCTGTCCAGCATGGGACTTCCGCTTCTTTTCGGAGTGATCGTATTCATGCTGTGGCAGACTCAGGTGCTTCATTCCTGGCTCGGCACTGACACGATAACCCTTCCGCTCCCCACCAGAATAGGCGAGATAATCTCGCAGAACAAGGACAGCGTCGGCAGCCAGGTCAAAATGACCCTGACGGTCGCGCTGGGCGGACTGGTAGCAGGAAGTATCCTGGGGTACCTCATCGCGGTGATCGCTTCGATATTCCGCAAGTGGGGCGCCGGCGGACTTACGATAGTATCCGCGTTCAACGCGATCCCGATCGTGGCTCTGGCTCCGGTCATCAACAACTGGACGCGCGACGTCAGCAATGATGTTTCCATCAGAAGCACGCTCGCAAAGATAATCGTTGTGACGATATCCTGCACGGCGGCGATGAGCGTCAACGCGTTCCGCGGGCTTACCGAGCTGAAGCCCTTTTCCGAGGATCTCATGACCTCCTACGCGGCGCCGAAGATCGTGGTTTTCACGAAGCTGCGGCTTCCGAACTCGCTGCCGTACGTTTTCACGGCGCTGAGGGTCAGCGTTCCGGCGAGCGTTATAGGCGCGCTGGTAACGGAGTATTTCGCGGAGGACACGGTGGGCGTCGGCAGACAGATACGCGAGAACATCGTCAAGGGACAGTATCCCACTGCGTGGGCGTATATCGCGACGGCATGCGCGATAGGAATAGGAATGTACATAATCCTCATGCTGGTTGAAAGATTGGTGCTGAAACGGAGAAAGGCGTAACGCTTCCGTTTGGTATAGAACAAAAGGTATTAAAGAAAGGCAGGTACACACTATGAAAGCAGAAAGAAAGAGATTTTTACTTGCAGGAGTCGCAGCTATCCTCGCATGCATGCAGTTTACAGCATGTTCCGGCGGAACTTCCAGCACGGGAAGCACTTCCTCCGTCAGTTCTGATGGAGGCGCTCAGGCAGACGATGTTTCCGCAGCAGACAGCTCTGCGGCGGAGGAAAGCTCCAGCTCTTCCACAGGAGCAATGACCCACGAGGAGATAATCAAGTCTGCGGCGGCTGAAAGCACTGTCGGCAACTGGGGTCTCGGCAACGAGTACGAGATCCAGGCTCTGCTGACAAAGTACGGACTCCCTGCCGACTATATCACACAGGACTTCACAATGGATCAGTTCGACAGCGACAGCGTCAAGCTGGCTTCCGCGATGACCTATAACGAGCTGGGTCTTGTAAAGAACGACTACGACGGCGGCTACGGCTACGGCGACACCGTAAGCACCATCGACATGAACGACGAGGGCGTTGCGATGCTGGAGGACAACCTGTTCACCTCCAAGGCGTTCGCAGAGGCTAATCCGAATACCGTAAAGGCGTTCGTATCCGCTTCGATGAAGGGCTGGGCTTACGCCTGCGAGCACCCGGACGAGGCAGCGGAGATCGTATTCGAGGCAGGCTCCTCCGTATCCGCAGACCACCAGGCGTATATGGCTTCCGAGGTCGCTAAGCTGGTAACGACCGACATGAGCGGCAATACCGTTTCCGCTTCCGACATGGGCAATATGGACGAGGCGGCAATGCAGCAGACCCTAGACCTCGCAAAGCAGTACATCATTCTCGAGGACAGCGCAGCAAAGGATAAGCTGGCTTCCCTGACCCTGGACGATATCCGCAGCGCGGATTACCTCGCATACGACCCGGCAGCGGACGGCGCTCCCGAAAAGACCTCCGTGTCTGTACAGCTCAAGTGGCTGCCGCAGGCTCAGTTCATGGGCTACTACGTTGCTAAGGCTAAGGGCTACTACGACGAGGTCGGCCTTGATGTGGACATCATCTCCGGCGGCGGCGACATCTCCGAGACCACCGCAGTTTACAACGGCACCGTTGATTTCGGCGTAACATGGGTGTCAAACCTCATCAACGCCAACGCGGGCGGCATGGAGCTGCTGGAAGTAGCTCAGGTATATCAGAGATCCGGTCTGGTGCTGGTATACAAGAACTCCAACTACGGCGGCTGACGGGGCGGCGATAAAGGCACATCTCCGTCGTCAGGCATACAATGGCAGGCACAAAGCCTGGCCATTGTACGCCTTCCTAGGATCTGCACCTTTCTCACCACCCCTGGTTTGATTTTCCAAAGTAAGTAAACAGGTTTCATTTTCGGCAGACCCCCGCTGCTGCGAGGGTTTGTCGGAAAGCCCGGCGGGGAGCAGCTCCGCCTGGTTTTCCGACAAATGCAAGTTTGCCAGAACAATATAAGGAGGCTTTCGATATGGACATGATAATCAGAAACGGCACAGTCGTCAGTGCGGCAGGCTCTTACAAGGCTGACGTCGCGGTAAAGGACGGGAAGATCGCCGCAGTCGGCAGTATCCCGGATATCCCCGGAGCGAAGGTGGTGGACGCAGCGGGCAAGCTGGTGCTCCCGGGCGCTATAGACGCCCACACGCACCTTGCAATGCCGTTCGGCGGCACGGTTTCCTCCGACGACTACTTCGCGGGGACAAGAGCCGCGGCGTGCGGCGGCACCACAACAGTGTTCGACTTCGCGCTCCAGGATTTCAACGAGACTATGACCGATACGTTTAACCGCAGGAACGCCCTGGCGGCTCCGGACGCGGCGGTGGACTATTCGTTCCACATCGGAGTCAAGGATATCCACGGAGACCTCCTCGACAGCATAAAGGACGCCTGCGACATCGGAATCACCTCCTACAAGGTGTTCATGGTATACGATTTCGGCGTTAAGGACGGCGTGTTCTACCAGCTTCTTGCAAAGTCCAAGGAGTTCGGAGCGCTCATCGCGGTGCACGCCGAGAACAACGAGCTGGTGAACACCCTCACCGAGAAGTACATCAGCGAGGGCAAGACCGACGCGTGGTATCACTACATGAGCCGTCCCGAGTTCGTGGAGGGCGAGGCGGACGAGCGCGCCATCAATCTGGCGAAGGCTGCGAACGCACCGCTGTACATCGTACACCTCGCGAACAAGCAGGGCGTTGAGGCGGTGACAAAGGCGAAGGACGAGGGCTATGAGATCTACGCCGAGACCTGCCCGCAGTACCTTGAATTCACCAGCGGCGTTTACAAGCGCGCAGACGGCAGGAACTTCGTATGCTCGCCGCCTATGAAGGGTCAGGAGTCGCAGGACGCCATCTGGGAAGCGATAAAGCGCGGCGACATCGACACCATCGCCACCGACCACTGCCCGTTCCAGCAGAGCGAGAAGGACTGGGGTCTGAACGACTTCCGGAAGATCCCGAACGGCTGCGCCGGGATCGAGAACATGTACCCCTACATGCTCGGCAAGGCGAACGACGGCGTTATCAGCTTCGAGAAGGCTGTGGAGCTGTGCTCCACCAACCCGGCGAAGATATTCGGCTGCACCGACAAGGGCGAGATAGCTCCCGGCAAGGACGCGGACATCGTCATATACGACCCCGCGAAGGAGTTCACGATACATCAGGAGAACATGCACTCCGACTGCGACCACACCATCTGGGAGGGCGTGAAGGTACACGGCTATCCCGTTCAGACCTACTCCAGGGGCAGGCTGGTGTTCGATAACGGCGAGTTCGTCGGCGAACGCGGCTGGGGCAGGTTCGTTAAATGTGCAAAACATAAGGCAAAATAAAAACTTACCGTGCAGGAGGTAACGATATGAAATACGCAGAACAGATACTAAACAATGAATCGGCACGGTGTATGCTGTGCGCGGAGGCTCCCTGCACGGCGGCTTGTCCGGAGGGCTTCGACCCTGCGCGGTTCGTCAGGGCGGCAAGGTTCGAGAACGCGGCGGTCGGCGCCGGGTACGTCTCAGCCGCCAGGTGCGCGGAATGCTCCGGCGAATGCGAGAGCGCCTGCCTGCACTACGAGTCTCCGGTGAAGATACGCGAGATGATAAAGGCGGCTCCGGAGCCGGTGAAGGCTGAGGAACTGACCGCAGACCTCTCGATGGAGTTCTGCGGCGTGAAGTGCGAGAATCCGTTCTTCCTCTCGTCGTCGGTGGTGGCGAGCGGCTGCGAGATGTGCGCCAACGCGCTGAGAGCCGGCTGGGGCGGCATAGTCTACAAGACGATAGGCTTCATCAGACCGGACGAGGTTTCACCCCGGTTCGACGCCATCGGCAAGGAATCCACCCCGTTCGTTGGGTTCAAGAACCTGGAGCAGATCTCCGACCACCCGCTGAATGAGAACCTTGAGATACTACGGCGGCTGAAGCGGGAGTTCCCGTCGAAGGTGATAGTTTCCTCCATAATGGGCAGCACCGAGGAGGAATGGACGGAGCTTGCAAGGCTATCCGAGGAGGCGGGCTGCGACATCGTCGAGTGCAACTTCTCCTGCCCGCAGATGGTGGGCGAGGGGCTGGGCAGCGACGTCGGGCAGAATCCGGAGCTTGTGAGAGCCTACACCGCCGCGGCAAAGCGCGGAACGAAGCTCCCGGTGCTGGCGAAGATGACCCCGAACATCGGCAACATGGAAGTCCCCGCGACAGCCGCGAAGGAAGGCGGCGCGGACGGCATAGCCGCGATAAACACGGTAAAGAGCCTGACGCGCGTCGATCTGGATACGATGGTCTCCTGCCCGGGCGTTAACGGGAAGTGCTCCGTTTCGGGGTACTCCGGAAAGGCTGTGAAGCCGATAGCGCTGCGGTTCATTCACGACATAGCGGTCTGTCCGGAGCTTTCCGGGACGCCGCTGAGCGGTATCGGCGGCATAGAGAGCTGGCATGACGCGCTGGAGTTCATCGCGCTGGGCTGTGAGAATATCCAGATAACCACAGCGGTAATGCAGTACGGCTACCGGATAATCGACGACCTTATCTCGGGAACGAGGGCTTATCTGGCGGCGCACGGAATGTCACGGCTGAGCGAGCTTACAGGTTCGGCGCTCGCGAACATAGTTCCGGCGGACGACCTCGACCGCAGCACGGTGGTCTATCCGGTGTTCGGCCGGGAAAGCTGCGTCGGCTGCGGAAGATGCTGCATCTCCTGCATGGACGGCGGACACCAGGCGATCGCGATGGGCGCGGACAGAAAGCCGCACCTCACCGGCGGGAACTGCGTGGGCTGCCTGCTGTGTACGCTGGTCTGCCCGACCGGCTCGATAACCCACAGCAAACGGGTGAAGAAGCCCGGAAGATGATCGGAGAGGAGGGCGTTTATGGCGATCACACTTGCAAGAATATGCGCGAACGCTGAAAAGACCTACGGCATGAAGCTCATCGCAGGCAGGGCGGGAATGGATAATTTCGTCCGCTGGGTACACATCGTTGAGGACAGCGAGGTTCCGGACTTCATGCACGGAAACGAGCTGGTGTTCACTACTGGTATCGGTCACAAGGGCAGCGGCTGGCTGCTGGATTTCGTGCGGCAGCTCAAGGGCAAGAACGCGGCGGGCGTAGTCGTGAACATAGGACCGTACATAAACGCCGTTCCGAAGGACGTCATGGAATACTGCGAGTGCAATGCGCTCCCGCTGTTCGTGGTGCCGTGGTCGGTGAGGCTCATCGACCTGACCTACGATTTCTGCCACCGGATCATTTCCAACGAGGAGAGCGAGACCAGCCTTGCCGGAGCGTTCCGCAACCTGTTCTTCGCGCCGGGGAACCGCGACGAGTACGCGCCGGTGCTGGAGCGCCGGGGCTTCCACGACATGGTGAGCTACACGCTGCTTGCGGCGCAGCTCTCCCACCCCGACAAGCCGGGGAGCGGCGACGAGTGGCGCGGCATGCGGTTCCTGGTGCGGAAGATATGCGCAAGCCAGCAGTATCCCTCCTGCATATTCATACAGGAGAACTACCTTGTGATAGTGCGGCAGCATATCACTCCGCAGGAGGCGGGGAGGCTCGCCGAACAGCTTGCAGCCGCGGTGAGCGAGAACTGCTCCGAGCCTGCGGGAGTTCACATCGGCATTTCAGACAACGGGCTGGGGTACGACGGGATACATTCCTGCTACCGCGAGGCGGTCTCCGCGATGAGGCTCGCCGTGATGAAGAAGGCTCCGGTAATGCACTATCGCGACATCGGCGTTTACAAGCTGCTTTTCGGCGTGGAAAGCTCCCGTATCCTCTCGGACTACGTGGACAGCACCCTCGGCAAGCTGCTGGACTACGACGCCAAGAACAACACCGACTGCGCCGATCTGCTGCGCTGCTACTTCGAGAACGACTGCAGCGTGAAGGAGGTCGCGGATATCTTCGGCGTTCACCGGAACACGGTGAACTACAAGCTCAAACAGATCCGCGAACTTCTGGGCAGCAGCTTCAGCGACGAGGATAAAATGAATCTGCTTCTGGCTTTCCGGGCGAGGGAACTGCTCAACATGGAAAACTCAAAGCTGATAATGGAGGACGATTCTTATGAATGCAACTGAGATCAAAACCAACCACACCAAGTACAATTTACAGTCATGGTCAAAGCAGAAGGGGCTGAACCCCATCGCCGTGGAAAAGGGCGAGGGTATCTACTTCTGGGACTACGACGGCAGCAGATACACTGATATGTCAAGCCAGCTCGTCAACCTGAACGTGGGCTTCGGCTGCCGCCCCATCATCGACGCCATCAAGGAGCAGGCGGAGCAGTTCTGCTTCGTCGGCCCGAGCTACGCCTGCGAGAGCCGCTCGAAGCTCGCCGAGATGGTCGTTGACCTCATGCCGGACAACATCGCGAAGGTGTTCTTCACCAACGGCGGCGCCGACGCGAACGAGAACGCCATCAAGATGGCGAGAATGTACACCGGAAGAAAAAAGGTGTTCTCCCGCTACAGAAGCTATCATGGCTCCACATTCGGCGCGGGCAACCTCACCGGCGAGCCGAGAAGGTATCCGCTGGAGCCTGGTATCCCCGGCTTCGTGAAGTTCTTCGACCCGTACATGTACCGCGACAACCTCCCGTTCGCAAGCGAGAAGGAGTACAGCGAGTACTACGTCAACAAGCTCCGCGAGCAGGTCGTCTATGAAGGCCCCGACACGGTTGCTGCCATCGTTATGGAGACCATCACCGGCTCCAACGGCATCATTATCCCGCCGGAGGGCTACCTTGCGGGCGTACGCAGGATCTGCGACGAGTTCGGAATCATGATGATCTGCGACGAGGTAATGGCGGGATTCGGGCGCACCGGCAAGATGTTCGCGTTTGAGAATTTCGGCGTAAAGCCCGATATCGTAAGCTTCGCGAAGGGCGTTACCTGCGGCTACGTTCAGCTCGGCGGCGTTGCGGTCAGCAGGAAGATCGCGGACTACTTCGACGATAACGTATTGCAGTGCGGCCTGACCTACAGCGGACACCCCCTCGCATGCGCAGCCGGCGTTGCCTGCCTGAACTACTACAAGGACAACGATATTCTGGGCAACGTAAATAAGAGCGGCAAGGTGCTGGGCGAGATACTTGAGGAACTCAAGGCAAAGCACAAGTGCGTCGGCGACGTGCGCTACATCGGTCTGTTCTCCGCAGTGGAGCTGGTAAAGGACAAGGCGACAAGGGAGCCTCTGGTGCCCTACGGCGGCGACAAGCTCGGAGTAATGGGCGGTATCATCGGAAAGCTCAAGGCGAAGAAGTTCATGACCTACTCCCACGAGAACATGATACTTGTGTGCCCGCCGCTCATCATCACTCCGGAGCAGCTCCGCGAGGAGATGGTGAAGCTTGACGAGGTCCTCGCCGAGGTAGACGCAACTCTTTAAAAGGAAGGATCGATGAAGCATGGCTAATTCACAGCACTACGCAGACGCTCCCACGGTGAAGCTGGAGGATTACATTCCGGTGAAGATGTTCCGCACGGTGCACCGCACGGAGGCGGACCTGCCCGGCGGCATAACCGAGATAAAGGTAATAATCGACATTGAGAGACCCTTTGCAAAGAAGCTGTCCTTCAGGACGAGCAGCAGCGGCAGGATACACGGCTTCGTCCGCATGAATGACCTGCTGAAGTCGATCAACACCAAGTCGGACAAAGCCTCCACGGTACGCCGGATAACCCTCAACGACTGGGGTGCGAAGGCGCTCATGGTAATTGAGATGGAGAACGACAGCGAAAAGCCGTTCTTCGTTCCGATAGCGCAGCTAAGGGATCTTCTCGAGAACTGCCGCCGCGCTCCGGAGCAGTCAGCCAAATAATTTTCCGGGCGCATTCCATCAGGAGTGCGCCCGGAACTCCGTCAAGCCTCCCCGGCGCCTGCGCGGACTTTGTCCAGCATTGCGAGGTACTCGCTGCGGATACTCTCCGGTTCGATTATCTCGGCCTTGCCGCCGAACTGGAACACCCACCCGAAAAACGGCTCCTTAGCGACCACCGGGGCGTACACCGTGAAGCTCTCGCCGTCATTCGCCGGAACTATCCGCACCCCCATGCCGAACCTGTCCAGAACCGCATTGACGAGGGATTTGTCGCAGCGCAGCACTACGTCGGATTCCTCGCCGCTGAACATTGAAACGTGGGTCAGTATGTAGTCCTCAAGGTCGAAATGTGGGTCGGCGCGGCGCGCGGGTTCGTCGATTATCTCGACCTTCTCCATGCGGTCTACGCGGAAGTTTGAGTAGGTCCCGCGGTGGTCGTTCCACGCCACGAGGTAGTAGTGGTCGTTGTCCCACACCAGGGCGTAGGGCGTGCACACCCGCGCTTCGTCGCGGTATTTTTTGTTCTTGCGCATGTCGTACTCAAAGTACCGGAAGGATATTTTCTTCTTCGGAGCCGACGATATCGCCCGCTGGATAGTATCCACGTTGTAAAGCACAGCTTTGTTGGAGTTCTGCCGGACCCTCCCGGAGACGTACACCGTGCGCTTTATCTGTGCGGCTTCCTTGTCGCTGCACAGCGTTGAGAGCTTCTTGAGCAGCGCCGCCGACTGGCTTTCGGAAAGCAGCTTCGCGGAGCTTACCGCGTCAGCGAGGAGCTTCAGCTCGGCGAGCTCGAAATCCCTCGTCATAAGTTGGTAGGAAGCCGTCCTGCCCATCGTCATGCGGATATCCATGCCGTATTTTTGCAGCGCCTCCACGTCCTCGGAAAACGCCTTGCGGCCCTCGGTTATCCCGTAGTCCGAGAGAATGTCGGTTATTTGGTTTCTGGTCAGGGCTTCGGTCTCGCTGGTGAATTTCTGGAAAATATCCCGCAGATAAAGCAGCTTGAGCCGCTGTGCGCTGGTGTCCTTCTCTGCCATTAATAACGCTCCTTTGTGAGGTCACCTCTAAAAACCTTGTTTGAGTGAAAATGTGTATAGCACACCGACTGCTTCTTTCAACGAGCGAAATTTCTGATGCGACGGCGTCCATGCCGTCGCCCGGTTATTTCGCTCTGCAACATCGTGTTGCACCTCCTCGTAAGGCATACAGCCTTACTTCGTCGGCTTTCATCGCATTCGGCGCACTCTACCCATTTTCCCTTTTCAAACCGATTTTTAGAGGTTCCCGTGATTTATTCTGCGCATTTGCTGATACATATTATAGCACGGTCAAAAAGGAAAACTGCGCCCATAAAGGCGCAGTTAGTTTTTTATTTCCTGCTCAGTCAACGAACTCAACTGTGAACCTGGGATTCTCTGCCTCGGTGTCGGTCAGCACTCTGCGGAGCGCGGCGGCTTCCTTCGCGCCTACGGCTTCCTCGAGCCTGGAATTATTCAGTATTTTCACGTGGGCGTCGAACTTATTTATCTCACAGAGGTAATCGTGCAGCGAATCCAGGGTCTCGCCGTAGCACTCCGCGAAATCGAACGCGGCAATGAATCTGTCGTGGATAGTGTACATGCTGTCGATGGAGGCAGCGTCGATGATAAGTGTTTTCATGGTTTATTCCTCTCCGTATAATAATGTGAAGCTCGCGTAGTGGTCGCCGGTGTAGTATATCAGCCCGTCCGATGAGAATACTATCCGCTCCGCGCCACGGCTGGAGGCTCCCAGCGTGTTTACGTCGCACTCGGTATAGCTGTGACCATCCGGCAGCAGACCCTCGTAATTCCCGAACCGGTCGCCGCCTATGCACATGCCCGGCGCGTATGGCTCCAGGGAACCACCGCCCCAGCCAAGCTCCCGCGCCTGCTTCTTCGTGATGAAGTTCTGCGGCAGCTTCCCGTAGGTGTGGATATACAGCGCGACGTCCTCCTTGGTGGTGTAGCTGCCGTCCTCGGCGATGGAGCTTTCCGTCGGCGCGTCAGGCTGTACGGACTCCTCATCGGTCTGCGGTAAGCCATACTGCCCCTCGCCGGAGGTCTGCGGAACGTCAGGGCGCTCAGGCTTTGCGGACTGCTCCTCCGGCTCCTGGGTCTGAAAGAACTCCCGCGTTACCGGGGAGCTTTCCGTCGGCGCGTCAGGCTGTACGGACTCCTCATCGGTCTGCGGGAAGCCAACCTGCCCCTCGCCGGAGGTCTGCGGAACGTCAGGGCGCTCAGGCTCTGCGGACTGCTCCTCCGGCTCCTGGGTCTGGAAGAACTCCCGCGTTACCGGGGAGCTTTCCTCTGCGGTCTGTATTATCTCGCCGACTATCTGCGACAGCTCCGGGAATACCCCGGAAGCCGTATCGGCGGAGCATGCCGTCAGCGACAGCGCCGCCGCCAGAGCCAGGATAAGGCAAGACAGACGATTAAGGCGGGTCAGCTTTTTCATATATGGTTCCCCTTTTCCGAACATAATATAATTAATTATAACATATTCTGCGCGGATTGTAAAGTACTATTTACCGCGCCGCACAGGTATAAACGACCCGGAATACTTACATATACTGGCGGGAATTCCTTATCTTCTCTTGCAAAATACCCAGTAATATGATATAATACATAGCTGTTCGGAATGGAGGCACTACACGACATGGAAAATAACAAGGGCATTATAACGAGGTCGTTCAGGGCGGCGTTTCCCTGCACTATACCGATACTTGCTGGGTTCCTGTTTCTGGGAATGGCTTACGGTATCTACATGAACGTTTCCGGGTTCAGCTTTGTTTACCCGATGATAATGGCGGCGGTGATTTTCGGCGGCAGTCTGGAGTTCCTCGCGGTGCAGATGCTGCTTTCGCCGTTCGCGCCGCTCCAGGTGCTGATGGTGTCGCTGATGATACAGGCGCGGCACCTGTTCTACGGAATTTCCATGCTGGACAAGTTCAAGGACATGGGCTGGAAGAAATTCTACCTCATCTACGGCATGTGCGACGAAACGTTCAGCATAAACTGCACCGCTGAGATCCCCGAGGACTGCGACCGCGGCTGGTTCTACTTCTTCGTAACGCTGCTCAACCAGCTCTACTGGGTCGGCGGAGCCACACTGGGAGGTCTGCTCGGGAATCTCATCACCTTCGACACGAAGGGTCTGGATTTCGTGATGACAGCAATGTTCATCGTGATATTCCTGGAGCAGTGGCTCAAGGAGAAGCACCATTTCAGCGAGTGGGCGGGTCTGGCGAGCAGCGCTGCCTGCCTGCTGCTCTTCGGCAAGGATAACTTCATGATACCCACGATGATATGCATACTGCTGCTTCTCACCGCGTTCAGGAAGTCCGTCGGGCGGAAGGCAGGTGAGGAAAAGTGACCATCGCCGAACAGATAATCACCATCGCGATGTGCACCCTCGGGACGATGGCGACGCGTTTCCTGCCGTTCATGGTGTTCCGGCAGGACAAGCCCACGCCGAAATACATACAGTACCTCGGGAAGGTGCTCCCCGGCGCAATTTTCGGAATGCTCATCGTTTACTGCCTGCGCAGCGTTTCCGTGACGGAGTATAGCTGGGGTCTCCCGGAGCTGATCGCAGGAGCCGCCACGGTCGGAATTCACCTGTGGAAGCGCAGCATGCTGCTGTCCATCGCCGCCGGGACGGTTATCTACATGCTGCTGGTGCAGTTCGTGTTTGTATAATTTAAGCGCCTAGATTTATATAGTATCTACAAAAAATCACCAGATTACCGGAAAATGTGTGGAAAACCGCTTGATTTATCATGACTTTTGTGGTATTATTAATTAAAGAAAATTACATCACGGCAGGGCATTTTCTATAAATGTTCGGCTCGCAGTGTGATATGCAGCGCCGTATGATCCGAATGACACCTGCGCGGCGCCGCAAAAAAAGGGAGGGTTTTCTATGAAATCTATCGGTATGAGGATACTGGTAAGCTGTATCCTTACAGTCGCGATATCGCTGTTCACGCTTGGCGGATTTGCCTGCATCATGACCTACAACAGTACCGTAAGTCTGGTAAACAGCAGCATGACCGCTTCGGCGCAGGTCGCGGCGGAGCGCACATACTGGGAGATGCGTTCCTATACCAACATTGCAAGGGAGCTTGGCACAATGTCCCAGCTCTCAGACTCGTCGACCAGCGACAGCGAACTCAGCGAAATAGTTCAGCAGATCATTGAGCGTCACGAACTGCAGAGCTGCAACATTATCAAGCCTAACGGGGACTGCCTCGACGGCAACAACTATTCCGACCGCGAGTACTTCCAGAACGCGATGAAAGGAAATGTCACCGTAACCGAGCCTACCGTTTCCAGACTGACCGGCGAACTGATGCTCATAATCGCGGCTCCTATCTGGAAAAACGGCATTACCGGCGGCGAAGTAGCAGGCTGTGTTATCATCGTTCCTGATCCCGAATTCCTCAACGATATCGTGAGAAGCATAAAGGTCAGCGATAACTGCGGAGCCTACATAATCGACAAGAACGGCAACACCATCGCCGACCTCGACAGCGAGATTGTAAAGCGCGGCGAGAACATCGAACAGCTCGCGGCTGCGGACACCTCCGGTCAGGCCGGATACAAGACGCTTGCAAAGGCGCACGAGAGCATGCGTGCAGGCGAATCCGGCGTTGCGCGGTACACGCTCAACGGCGTAAGCAAGTTCCTTGCCTATGCCCCGATCCAGGATTCAAACGGCTGGTCGCTTGCAGTTTACGCTCCCACCGGCGACTTTATGGACTCTACATCCCGCGCTATTTTGATGACCGTGATCCTGCTTATTGCTGCATGCGTCGTTTCATCGTTCATCTCCATTCGCATCGGCAAGAAGATAGGGTCCTCCGTAAGAGTATGCACCGAGCGTATCGAGAAGCTCGCCGTGGGAGACCTCACAAGCCCGGTTCCCGAGGTTCATTTCAAGGACGAGACCGGACGTCTCTCCGAGGCGACAAAGACGGTCGTCAGCAACCTCAACAACATTATCAGCGATATCGGGCGCATTCTCGAGTCAATGTCCACCGGCAACCTGAACGTACATACTGCTGAGAATGAAAAGTTCTATGTCGGCGACTGCCAGAAGCTGCTCCATTATGTCCGCGACATCAACCACAAGCTCAGCGCAACCATGTCCGAGATAAGCACCGCCGCCGACCAGGTTGCGGCAGGCTCCGAACAGGTTTCCTCAGGCGCGCAGGCGCTGTCACAGGGCGCTACCGAACAGGCTTCCTCCGTTGAGGAGCTGGCTGCGACCATCAACGTGGTATCCGAAATGATACACGAAAATTCTAAGGACGCAGAAGCTGCAAGCAAATACACAAAGGAAGCCGGCGAGAAGCTTGGCGACACCTCTGCGAAGATGGAGAATCTCATCAGCGCAATGGAGGAGATCAAGAATTCCTCCGCAGAGACCAAGAACATTATCAAGACCATCGAGGACATCGCGTTCCAGACGAATATACTCGCGCTGAACGCAGCGATAGAAGCCGCGCGTGCGGGTGAAGCCGGAAAGGGCTTCGCGGTCGTGGCTGACGAGGTGCGCAACCTTGCCGCCAAGTCCGGCGAGGCTGCACAGAACACCACGAACATGATCGAAGGCACCGTTTCCGCAATTGAAAACGGCAGCGCCATCGTGAACGAAGCTGCCGAGATGATGACGGCGGTTGTAGAATCCGCTGCAAAGGTCGAGGAGATCAACAACAAGATCTCCGATTCCACAAAGGAGGCTGCGGATTCCGTCAAGCAGATCTCCATAGGAATCGATCAGATCTCCAACGTAGTCCAGACGAACTCCGCGACTGCGGAGGAATCTGCTGCGGCTTCCGAGGAGCTTTCGGCACAGGCTGCAACGATGAAGGGTCTTATAGGGAACTTCACACTGCGTGATACCGACTCCATCAACCTCTGATAGTTCAACAAATTAAGATCCCGCAGCCGTATGGCTGCGGGATTTTTTCATATTACGGTTATCTCCCAGAGTATCAGGGAACCGTCCATGCCGCTCATATCCACGGCGCAGTACTTTACGTTCCCATCGGCGTCGGTGAAGGAGATCCCATTGTTCGGGATATCTCCCAGGAACACCAGACCCGCTTCCAGCGGACGCTCCGGCGTAAGCTCGGGCTGCGAGTACAGCTCCTCGGCGGAGAACGTGAAGATCCCGTTCTCGTCGATGTCATGCATTGCTATCGACAGCAGCTTGAAGTCGCTGACTGCGCTTTCTGCGGAGAATACCACCTTTACGGCTGATTCGCTGACCTCGGTTCCGTCGGTCTGACTGAATGTGTCGTGCTCACCAAGCTCCGGCACGTCCTCGAGGTACTGCGCCTTTACCGGAAGGCTCTCAGCCGTTCCGGTTCCGGGAAGCTCCCCGGTCGGCATGGTTTCCGGAGGCTCCGAGGTATTTACGGGCTCGGTGCTCGGCGGTTCGGCGGTGGCTTCCGCCTGTGCGGAGCTTTCCGGCGTGGACTCCTTCGGCGCAGTTACGGACTGCTCGGACTGGCTGGTTTGACTGATTTGACTGATTTGGCTGGTTTGACTGGTTTGGCTGGACTGGCTCGGCTGGCTCCCTGACGATGTGACGTTCCCGGTGCAGCCTGTCATCAGAAGCAGCGCAGATAGTATCGCGATTCTCTTTTTCATATAGCACCCTCCTTTGGTCTCTCTATTATACCCGCTTTTCCTGAAAAAGTCAATCCTAAGGAAGCGCTGATTAAATCTGGTGCGTATATTGCGCAGTCAGATTTTTCGTCAGATTATACAATGAGGAATTGTTGACGGAAGCGTAAGCGCTTTCAAGTCAACAATTAGCGACGCAAGGCTGGTCTGTCGGTCAGCCCCTCTGTCACTCCGTGACACCTCCCCCACCGGGGGAGACCACGCCTTGCTAGGACGAATTGTGCAAGATGCCAGTTTGGCGCAACACTCAACATAATCTATAAGCTATCATGTTCTATTTTGCGCCAAACTAAAAATATGCAAGCAAGATACGCAGCAAGCCGTCAGGCGTGATTTAATCAGTGGTTCCCTAATTTCAGAGCGTCAGAATTTCTGAATTTTTCACATTTAGGTGTTGACATAACCCCTAAAAAAGTGTAAAATAAAAATGTATGCGTTAATTGTATTCCGGGAAGGCTCCCGGGCTTGAAAGGATAGATAAAATGGCATTCTTCGATTATTCACCGGAACTGGTGGAAGCAGGAAAAAAGGCAATGGAGCTGTGCGCTCCGCAGTTTGCCGAGTTCGACCGCATGGCGGAATACAACGGCGAGCGCGTTTTAAAGGCGTTCATCGACAACAGGATAAGCGATATCCACATGAAGGGGACTAACGGCTACGGCTACGGCGACGACGGCAGGGACAAGCTGGACGCGGTCTTCGCGCAGATACTCGGCGCCGAGGACGCCCTGGTGCGCCACAATTTCGTGAACGGCACCCACGCGATAACCACCGCGCTGTTCGGTATCCTCCGCCCCGGGGACGAGCTGCTTTCCGTCACCGGCGACCCCTACGACACCATGCAGGGTGTAATTTCCGGCGATGGGATAGGTTCACTGAAGGATTTCGGCGTGAAGTTCGGCAAGGTAGACCTCCTGCCGGACGGCACCCCGGACTACGACGGCATAAAGCGCCGCGCGGGAACCTGCAGGATGGCTTATATCCAGCGCTCCAGGGGATATTCCCTGCGCCCGTCGCTGAGCATTGAGGTCATCGCGAAGATATGCGAGGCAGTACGCAGCGTTAATCCGGACTGCGTGATATTCACCGACAACTGCTACGGCGAGCTGGTCGAGGAAAAGGAGCCGGTTTCAGTCGGCGCCGACCTCATCGCGGGCAGCCTTATCAAGAATCTCGGCGGCGGAATCGCGGAGACCGGCGGCTACATCGCGGGCAGGGCAGACCTCGTGGAGCTGTGCGCGTTCAGGCTGACCACCCCGGGCACTGGCAAGGAGGTCGGCGCGAGCCTGAATCAGCTCCGCGGAATGTACCTTGGAATATTCCACGCGCCGGAAGCGGTCTGCGCGGCGCTCAAGACTGCGGCGTTTGCGGCGGCTCTGGCGGAGCTTCTCGGCTTCGAGGCGTTCCCGAAGTACAGCGAGAAGCGCACCGATATCATCGAGGCGCTGAAGCTCGGCGGCGAGAAGCAGCTCATCGCGTTCTGCCAGGGCATTCAGGCCGGCTCCCCGGTGGACAGCTTCGCTTCCCCGGAGCCGTGGGACATGCCGGGCTACGACAGCCAGGTCATAATGGCGGCTGGAGCCTTTACGATGGGCGCTTCCATCGAGCTTTCAGCGGACGCTCCGCTTCGTGAGCCTTTTGCAGTGTGGCTCCAGGGCGGGCTTACGTTCCCCACCGGAAAGGCGGGTATCATGCACGCGGCGCAGTACATGCTGGACAAGGGTCTGGCGCACATCTGACAGCAGTAGGGTTCAACAGGTCGAAAGGACAGTAACATGATAAAGAGCATGACAGGCTTCGGCAGAGGTCATCAGGTACTTAACGGCAGGGATATCACCGTAGAGATACGCGCGGTGAATCACCGGTATTACGAGTTCAGCTCGCGGCTCCCGCGAAGCCTGGGCTACATCGAGGAGAAGCTCAAGAGCCTGCTCCAGGGCAGGATAAACCGCGGCAAGGTGGAGATATCCGTGCTGGTGAACAACGTTGAGGCCGCGGACGAGAAGATAACTATAAATAAGGAAATAGTAAAGGAATACGTTGACGCGCTGCGCTCCGTTAAGGAGGAGTATTCGCTGAACGACGCCCTTTCGCTGTCGGATATCCTGCGTATCCCGGACGCGTTCACCGTAGTAAAGACCGAGACCGACGAGGAGCAGCTCTGGGCTGACGTGAAGTCGGCGGCGGAGGAGGCTCTGGAGCACTTCATCGCGATGCGTGAAGCCGAGGGAGAGCGCATGAAGCGGGACGTAATGTCGCGCCTGGATAAAATCGAGGAGTGGGTCGGCGTAGTAGAAACGCGCTCCCCGCAGGTGGTGGAGGACTACCGCAAGCGGCTCTACGACAAGATGTGCGAGGTGCTGAGCTCCACGAACATCGACGAAAACCGCATTCTCATGGAGGCGGGGATATTCTCCGAAAAGACCGCCGTGGACGAGGAAACGGTACGCCTGCGCAGCCACATCGCGCAGTTCCGCACAATGCTGGAATCCGGCGAGCCTGTGGGCAGGAAGCTTGACTTCCTGGTGCAGGAGATGAACCGCGAGACCAACACCATAGGCTCCAAGGTGCAGGACATCGAGGTAACGCGCATAGTCGTCGACCAGAAGAGCGAGATAGAAAAGATACGCGAGCAGATTCAGAACATCGAATGATACAGACCCCGGGAGGCTCGGCTTCCCGGGGTTTTCCGTACTATTCAGCGGGTGCGGCGCAAACTTGACAAAAACAGCGCGTTGAGCTATAATAGATTCATATTATAAAAAATGCCGCGTTCTACGGTTGTATCATACGGCTGTATCAAGGGATACGCAATGGGAAAGGAATAAAAAATGCCAGTAAAAATAGCCGACGGACTGCCCGCGCAGTCGATACTTGAAAACGAGCATATATTCATCATGACGGAGCACCGCGCGCTCCACCAGGACATACGTCCGCTGAAGATAGGCATACTGAACCTCATGCCGACCAAGGTCGCGACTGAAACGCAGATACTCCGCAGCCTGTCTAATACTCCGCTGCAAATCGAGGTGACTCTCGTGCAGACCTCAACCTACACCAGCAAGAACACCTCACATGAGCACCTGCTGAACTTCTACAAGACCTTCGACGAGATAAAGGACATGAACTTTGACGGGTTCATAATCACCGGCGCTCCGGTGGAGCACCTTCCGTTTGAGGAGGTCGACTACTGGGAGGAGATTTGCAAAATAATGGACTGGACGAAAACCCATGTGCATTCCACGTTCCACATCTGCTGGGCGGCTCAGGCGGCGCTGTACTACCACTACGGCATTCCGAAGTACCCGCTGCCGGAGAAGCTCTCCGGCGTGTTCAGGCACACTCTGCTCACACCGAAATCAAGACTGTTCCGAGGGTTCGACAGCGAGTTCTGGGCGCCGCATTCACGCCATACCGAGGTTCGCCGCGAGGACATCGAGAAGGTGCCGCAGCTCAAGGTGATGGCGGTTTCCGACGAGGCGGGCGTGTATGCCGTTTGCAGCGAGGACAGCCGCCAGTTCTTCATAACAGGGCATTCCGAGTACGACGCGGACACCCTGGCTCTGGAGTACAAGCGCGACCTTGAAAAGGGTCTGAACCCGAAGATTCCCGCGCACTACTTCCCGGACGACGACCCCGCGAAGCAGCCTGTGCTCAAGTGGAGGGCGCATTCCACGCTCATCTACACCAACTGGCTGAACTACTTCGTTTACCAGACCACTCCGTTTGATATTTCTGAAAAAATATAACAATTATTGTTGCATTTGTCGTATAATTATGTTATAATTCTATTATGGGAACCTCTAAAAACCGGTTTGAAAAGGGAAAATGGGTAGAGTGCGCCGAATGCGATGAAAGCCGACGAA
>ENA-UESU01000235-UESU01000235.1-human-gut-metagenome-genome-assembly--contig:-NODE-235-length-46495-cov-11.263497_pt1 | contig 46495 bp, 77 predicted proteins | sample MGYA00243007_ERZ508008 | MGnify/ENA primary metagenome ERZ508008 (study PRJEB26167, sample SAMN06115399) | human gut metagenome | host: Homo sapiens | place: China:Henan | collected 2016-06-23...
GGAAACGGACCAATGCAGATGATACAGCAGTTTATGCAGTTTAAGGAGAATTTTAAGGGAGATCCGAAAGCAGAAGTGCAGAAAATGCTACAGTCTGGGCAGATTTCCCAACAGCAGCTTAACCAAGTTCAGCAGATGGCAGGGCAGTTTCAAAATCTGCTGAAAAATATGAAATAGTACATTACAATCTGGCCAGATTGATGTAAATACAAAAAAGGAGATTATAACTATGGATGGAAATTTAACAGCATCAGACGTTGCTCTTTTAACCGGGAACAACAGAAATGATGGAATGTTTGGCGGAGATGCCATATTGCCGCTTATCGTACTTTTCTTGCTCGTATTTTTCGGATGGGGAAACAACGGCTGGGGCAATAATGGCAACGGTGGTGGATATACAGCCACGGCAGCTACTCAGGCAGACATTCAGAGAGGATTCGATAACTCCGCAGTAATCAGCAAGCTTGACGGAATCAATAACGGCCTCTGTGATGGATTCTATGCAGTGAACAACGGTATGCTTACCGGATTCAACGGAATTAACACCAACATCATGCAGACTGGCTTTGGAATCCAGCAGGCAATCAATGCTGACACTGTAGCCAATATGCAGAATACAAATGCGCTCCAGGCACAGCTCGCAAACTGCTGCTGTGAAACCAGGGAAGCAATCCAGGGTGTAAACTACAACATGGCACAGAATACCTGTGCATTGCAGAACACCATAAACAGCAACACAAGAGATATCATTGATAACCAGAATACAAACATGAGGGCTATCTTAGATTATCTTTGCAATGAAAAGATTTCTAGCTTGCAAGCTGAAAACAATGACCTTAGACGCGCCGCTTCTCAGGATCGCCAGAGTGCACTGATTACAGCTGAGCTGTCCGCACAGATACAGCGGTTAACCAATACGCTCAATCCGGCACCAATCCCGGCATATCAGGTTCCAAACCCGAACACATATTACGGATGCGGATGCAACACCGGATGCAATTGCTGATAACTTCATATCGAGAGTATCTTTCGATTGATTCGAATGTCGGCTTATGCCGTATTACACAGAGGGGCAGGCTGAGACCTGTCCTTTTGTGATATGAAAGGAGTATTTTTATGGCAGAATTTACAAATGTAGCTGCTCAGACTGTAGCAGCAAATGGAAACGTAGTATTTTCAAACACAGCAGTTAAAGGTTCTAACTGCATTCAGCACAGAGAAGGAAGCGGAATCATCACTCTGAGAGGACTGACTAACCAGTGCAAAGCGAGATTCTTTGTGGATTTTTCTGGCAATATCGCAATTCCAACAGGCGGTACTGTCGGAGCTATTTCTCTGGCTATTGCAATCTCTGGCGAACCGGTTCTTTCTTCTCAGATGATTTCCACGCCGGCAGCAGTAGACCAGTACAACAATGTGTCCTCTGGCATCTATATTGATGTACCTCGTGGATGTTGTGTTAATATCGCAGTAGAAAACACAAGCGAACAGGCTGTTTCTGTTGCGAACGCAAATATTGTCGTGACTAGAGAAGCGTAGGAGGTGCAGTTATGAGAGATATTAAGGATTTATGCACAAGAATAGAGGACGAGCTTTCAAAAATCGCAGACAGCGGGCTGACCACCGGAAATCTGGAAATGACTTATAAGCTCATTGATATGTACAAAGATATCAAGAATACCCAGTACTGGGATAAAAAGGTGGAGTATTACAACGCTGTCCTTGATGAGATGCGAGGCGGATACAATGATGATTACAGCGAACGCGGAAGAAAACGCGACAGCATGGGGAGATACAGTCGTGGTGATGGAAGGATGATGTACCCGGATTATGATCGTGGCAGCTCTTACGATGATGGAAATCATAACTATGGATCCGCAAGAGGAAGCTACATTCGATCTGATGGAAGAGACACATATAACGACTACATGACGCAGAAGCAGAGTTATCGCTCCGGTAAATCTGAAGAGTGCAAAAGAAAAATGCTTGCAGCACTGGAAGAACACCTGGATGAGCTTACCACAGAAATGAGTGATATGTCTAAGGATGCAGAGTGCCGGGAGGAACGTGATCTTGTTAAAAGATACGTTGAAAAACTGAGAAATATGCTTTGATTCTTGCAAATGTGGGGACAACTTTTTTAAAAGAATGTGATATTATAATCTTGCAAGGCGTGGTGAACCTTGTAGGGACTGCTGATTAAAAGTTTTTGCTTTCTTTTACATTTCATGTCCTCCTTTCTTTTTTGTGGATGTGCCCTTAATAGAAACAGATTCGAGCGGAATCTGGAGGTTGAAAAGCGGATGCAATTTCCGGCACATTCATTTACCATCGTGACTGGTGGTAACACCTCCTCGTAAATTAAATAAAATTTCCGCGAAAGTCGGATAGTGGCAGGCATAACACGATAAATACCTTGCTAACCCGGGAATCCGGGTTAATGGAATGTAGCTCAGTGGTAGAGCAGTAGCCTTATAAGCTATGTGCCGCAGGTTCGATTCCTGCCATTCCGATTATAGGTTTATCCTTATCCTGTGGACTGGAATTTAATCCAAATAGTCCCGAAAAGGTGTCTTCTGGGAAAGTGGCAACTATTGGCAGTGTTGCGGCGGTCTGTAAAACCGTTCCCTCGTGGTAAACATTATAGGTTCAATTCCTATCTTTCCCATGATTCAACATGTTGAAAAGGTTAACGCTTATCCTGTTAACTGTTGGGCAGTTCGAAAAGCGCAGTGAAATATAGCGCAGTTGGTAGAGCAACATCCGCATAGGGTGCGTGTCGGCGGTTCGATTCCGCCTATTTCATTACCTTGCCAGTGGTCTAACTGGCTTAATCCATTTACCTGCGGCGGCAGGTCAATAAACACGACCAGGAGGATATATATGCAGAAACTTATTGACACATTAAAATCATTTGGAATTGAAATCCCGGAGGATAAACAAGCAGATGTGAAAAAGGCGCTTTCTGAGCATTATAAGAACGCCAAGGAAGTTGCAAAAACTCTGTTAAAAGTTGAGGGAGAACGAGATAACTGGAAAGAACGTGCCGAGACAGCAGAGGAAACCTTGAAAGGGTTTGACGGTATCGACCCGGCGAACATTCAGACAGAGCTTGCTGGATGGAAGAAGAAGGCTGAGGACGCAGAGAAAGAATTCAATGCGAAGATCTATGACCGCGATTTCTCAGACGCACTTAAAACAGCACTTGATGATGTTAAATTTTCCAGTGAGGCTGCAAAGAAGTCAGTCATGGCAGACATCAAGGAAGCAGGATTGAAGCTAAAAGAAGGTAAAATCCTTGGTCTGAATGACTTGATCGAGCAAATGAAACAGACTGACGCATCCGCTTTTGTAGATGAATCTCAGCAGCAGGCTCAGCAGAATCAGGCAAGATTTACCACTCATGTTGGGCAGCAGCAGACACCGGGAAACATGACGAAGAAAGATATTGAAGCAATCAAAGACCCGTCCGAGAGACAGGCTGCAATTGCTCAGAATATCCAGTTATTCCAGTGATTTTTTTACACCGACTATACATCAGAGTATAGCCGCTAACCCAATACCTTAACAATTATGGGTAGAAAGGATTTTTTATATGGCAGCAAAAGCTAATCTTATTATGACAAATGATATCCAGGTCACGGCACGTGAGATTGATTTCGTCACCAGATTCGAAAGAAACTGGGAGCACTTACGTGAGATTCTGGGTATCATGAGACCTATCAAAAAACAGCCGGGTGCTGTACTCAAGTCCAAATACGCAGAGGGTACATTACAGAACGGAAATGTTGGCGAGGGCGAGGAAATCCCTTACAGCAAATTCGTTGTAAAAGAAAAGCCCTATGCAGAAATGACTATTGAGAAGTACGCAAAGGCTGTATCTATCGAAGCAATCAAGGATCACGGTTACGAGAACGCCGTTCAAATGACTGATGATGAATTCCTTTTCCAGCTTCAGACCAATGTTACCGAAAGATTTTACAATTATTTGAAAACCGGTACCCTCACATTTACAGAGATTACTTTCCAGATGGCTCTGGCAATGGCCAAGGGTCGTGTAGAAAACAAATTCAAGCAGATGCACAGAAATGTGACTGGTGTCGTTGGATTTGTGAACATTCTGGACGTGTACGAGTATATCGGAGCAGCCGATATTACTATTCAGAACCAGTTCGGATTCCAGTACATGAAAGACTTCCTGGGATTCAATACAATCTTCCTGTTATCTGACAGCGAAATCCCAAGAGGACAGGTTATCGCTACACCTGTTGAGAACATCGTTCTGTACTATGTAGACCCGAACGAATCAGACTTTGCAAGAGCAGGACTGGTGTATACCGTTTCCGGCGAAACAAACCTGATTGGATTCCACACACAGGGTAACTACCACACAGCAGTATCTGAAGCGTTCGCAATCATGGGACTTACCCTCTTTGCAGAGTACATTGACGCTATTGCTGTTGGAACTATCAACACAACTCAGACACTTGGAACTCTCACTGTAAACTCCGCAGCAGGAAGTAAAAGCGGAGATACAAAAGTGACTGTTACTCCGGCAAAAGCAAGCGCAGGAAATGCATATAAGTACAAAGTTGCATCATCTGAGACTGCCGTAGACTACGGACAGAATGTGAAGAACTGGAGCGCGTGGGATGGAGAAGCCGACATTACAGCAACAACAGGACAGGTAATCACAGTGGTTGAGTGTGACAGCACCTATAAAGCACTGAGTGCCGGGCATGCGACTGTAACAGCAAAATGATAAGGAGCAGCTATGGAAATCGATATGAAAGATTTTAAAGAAGCTATGGAAACAGCGGTTGAATGGTTTAAGAAAAACTGCAATCCGCACCAGAAAATCATTATTTCTGATGATGGTGTAGAACTGGTTTCAGGAGAAATGGGTTTTCCTGTAGAACCAGTAGACTGATCAGGAGGTAGCTGGCATGGCTTATGCAGATTATGATTTTTACACAGAATCCTATTATGGCAATGTCGTGCCAGAAGCTGACTTTGATCGTCTGGCAGCCAGAGCCAGCGATTTTATTGATACATTGACATTTGATAATTTGGTGGACGGACTGCCAGCTGATAAGCGCTCACAGAAACGCATCAAAAAGGCGGTCTGTTCATTGGCTGAATTAATGTATCAGATTGAGCTTGCTGAAAAGAATGCTGCCAATGCCGCCGCTAGTGGAGCATCAACCACAATCGGGTCCGGTGGTAGCGCTACAGGCGTTGTAACATCTGTATCATCTGGCAGTGAATCCATCTCTTATGCAACACCACAGCAGATTGGGGCAAGTGCAAAGGAATGGAGTGCGGTGTATGCCGCCGCCGGAGATGTACAGAAAACGAATGACTTACTTCTTAAGACAGCTTTGCCGCTGTTGATGGGAGTAAGGACGGATGATGGAATACCAGTTCTTTATGCGGGGGTGTGAATATGAAATGCAGACAATGCGGGAAAGAACTTAAACCACATTGGAGCACAGATATTTGTATTGAGTGCTCAAGAGAAAATATGAAAAAGATATTTAGAAAAAACCCAGAAGTGAAACAGGCATTCCGTGAAACTATTGAAGAACTTAAAAAGCCTGAAAACATTGCGAAAATGGCTAAAAATACTGCCGGCTTTATGAGTGCTATTCAGGCATTAAGGAGTGATAAATAATGGACATTTCAACATTAGGCTCATGTATCGCAATCGTTATGATTTGCTACATCGTAGGAATGGGCTGTAAAGCATCAAAAAGAATCTCTGATGAATGGATTCCAGTAATCATGGCGGTTACTGGCGGGATTCTCGGAGCAGTCGGAATGGGAATTATCCCGGATTTCCCGGCAACGGATTATATCACGGCGGTTGCAGTCGGTATGTTTAATGGATTGTCAGCTACCGGCGTGAATCAGATTATTAAGCAAAGTATTATGAAAGAGTGATCTTATGGGTGGACGTGGTGGAAGTAGTGGGATGGCAAAAACGCAATCTCTTGAAGAGTATTTAGGAGAGCGTGGATTGTCTTCTCCTATTAGCGACTATATGGTAGACAAGATGCGTATTCCTCACGGAATGACAGCAAGGCAGAATAAACAGTTTCTTAAAGATGCTGAAAAGGCAAGAACTGATTATTCCAACAAGAGAAACGCCGCTATAAAAGAATATAATTCAAAGGTCGAATCCGGAAAAATCAAATCACCCGGGAAATATGATAAGTTATTGAAAACTGCCAGAGGGCACGAAGATAATCCATCAGTTCAAGCTGCAAGAAGAACCCTGAAAAAGCGTGGAATAAATTGGAGAACTGGAAAGAAGTTGTAGTCTATGGCGAATAAAACAACCAGTATAGCCTACGAAAATCTAAACCGCCGTATCTTTGAAGGAGTTGGCGAATACGGTATACCACAGATAGAACCAGAGACATTCGAAGGAAACTGCGAATTTGTTGGTTTCAATTACGCCAGAGGAAAATGTAGTAATCCAGAAGAAAAAGCAGTTCATTTCTTCTTAGATGATTATCAATTCGATGCACTATGGAGAAATCCAGACAGGTATGCGGATAAGCTGAGCAAATTCCGGTACATTCTAACACCAGATTTCAGCACTTACACTGACTTCCCTAAAGCTATCCAGATATACAACCATTACCGCAAGCACTGGATAGGTGCATATCTGCAAGAATATGGTTGCCGTGTGATTCCAACAATCTCATGGAGTACACCGGATTCTTACGAATGGTGTTTTGACGGCGAGCCAGAGAGTGGAACGGTTGCGATTAGTTCAGTTGGATGTATGAACAGTTTAGGCAAAAAACGCCTATTCTTATCTGGCTATAATGCTATGATTGAACGATTGCATCCAGAAAGTATTATTTTCTACGGAAAAGTACCGGAAGAGTGCAAAGGTAATATTGTTAGAATTAAAGCGTTCCACGATAGATTTTCAAAAGCAACATGTGAAGGATAGGAGAGGGTATCATGTACGAAAAAACAGTGACGATTTTTGATTATTACGAATCAGCCACGACAGGAGATGCGTACTGGTACCCTCATGTTTTATCCGACGTCGACCTCATTGCGGACAAGGGAGCAATCCTCAAAAAGTATGGACCAGACGCAACTGACAACGCACAGTTACACGTTCGATATACCGTCCAGAACGGCGATATAACCATTACTGATAAAGACGGCAAGATTCTCCCATATGTGCCGCCTAAAGAGTGGAAACATCAGATTAACAACGCTCTGGAAGATACTATCACATTCTCGGACGAATCATTCTTCTGGGAGGGTGAATGGACTGGCGGAACGGTAATTGACAGTGATTACCGGAATGGATTCTATCAGTACATGAACGAGAACAAGGACAATGTATTTAAAATCACCAGTGTGGGCGGACCGTATACACTGATACCACATTTTGAAATATTAGGAAAGTAGGATGCAATATGGCAGATAAACCGATCGGCAAGGACGCAGAGGGATATGAGATTCTAACAGAAGCCATGAAAGCACTTCTGAATCAGTATCCTGGGTTGTATGAAAATGAAACAATCAAATACGAAGAACTGGGAACTGATAGCGGTATCTCATTCTTTGCGGATACAGGAGCATTAATCTATTCAGAAAAAGAGGATGTATGCGGAATGATGCATCAGGTGTGCCAGTATCCGTTTATCGTGGTATATCGCACAGCTTCCGAAAAGGAGCGCCAGAAGCTATCTGTTCAGAAGTTTCTGGACAACCTTGGCAAGTGGATTTGCCGGGAACCAGTCACAGTAGATGGCACTGAGACGCGCTTATCCGCGTTTCCAGAGCTTTCCAGAGGACGAGTGATAAAACGCATCACCAGGGATAATTCCTACGGTACAGAGCCACAGGAGAACGGTGTACAGGACTGGTTACTTCCGATCACAGTCAAATATGAATATGACTGGGAAAAATGGTGATTGCATCACTTAAATATAACAATTAACCGGCTATCAATCGGAGATAGTCGCTAACCTACACAGCCTTTTAAAAGTTATAGGCAGAAAGGACATTTCTATGGCAGCAGTTACAGGAAAGATTGATCGTAAATACATGGCTCATTTTATCGATGCGGGTTCCCTTTGTGGAGGACTGACACCGAAATATGAACGTCTTGGAAAAGATCTGGAAGAGTACAATATAGAACTTAATCCAGATACTGAAACTTCTAAAAATATTCTTGGAGAATCCACATTTAAACATAATGGCTACGAAGTTTCTTCTGACGCTGATCCGTTCTATGCAGACACTACTTCTGATCTGTTTGGAGCATTGCAGAAGATCGTAGACAACAGATACAAAGACGACAACCTAAAGACAAAAGCAGTTGAGGTCCATCTCTGGACAGAAGCCACAGCAGGCAAGTACGAAGCATACCAGCAGGACTGCTACGTTGTACCGACTTCCTATGGCGGTGATACATCCGGCTATCAGATTCCGTTTACTGTGAACTACGTTGGTGAGCGCGTAAAAGGAAAATTTGATATCAGTTCTGGCACATTCACAGCTGACAGCGAATAAGCACATATACAAGGAGGACATGCTAAATGGCAAAAGTAATTAATACCAAAATTGATGATGGAGTTCTCATTTTTACATTTACCAACAACGAAGACGAAGTTTTTTCTTCTTTCAAACTGAACCCGACGGATATCAATGTAGCAGCACGCGCAGAAGAACTGACAGAATATTTTGAGCAGCTCAAAGATTCCATTCAGAAAGTCACTTCCGGTAAAGAGATGGCTGAACTCAATAAACAGATTGAAGACAAAATCAACTATCTGCTTGGATATGAAGCATCAAAAGACCTGTTCAAAGAGCCGATCACAGCAACCACTGTATTCGGAAATGGTAAGGTATTCGCTTACATTGTTCTGGATAAGATCGCAGAAGCAATCGCACCGGAAATTGAAAAGAGAAAGAAGAAAATGCAGGCAGCAGTCAATAAGTATACGGAGAAGTATACAAAATGACCGCCTATGAGCTCCCCACCTCACTAAACATAAGTGGGGTGGATTTTTCTATTAGAACCGATTTTCGCGCAATCATTGATATACTTATTGCTCAGAACGATCCAGAGCTGGATGAACAGGCAAAAGCTATTGTTATGCTGAAAATTCTGTATATAGACTGGCAAGATTTACCAGAGAAACATCTTGCAGAAGCGTGTCAAAAAGCTTGTGAGTTTATCGACTGTGGACAAGCTGACAGTGATCCGAATCGCCCAAAACCACGATTAATGGACTGGGAGCAGGATGGCGATATGGTGATCCCTGCTGTCAATAAGGTAGCTCATAAAGAGGTCCGGGCAGTGGAATATATGCACTGGTGGACGTTTTTCGGATACTTTATGGAATCTGGTGAATGCCTTTTTAATACAGTGGTTGGAATCAGGTCAAAAAAGGCAAAAGGAGAACGTCTGGATAAATGGGAAAAAAAATTCTATCAAGAAAACAAGAACATTATTGATATAAAAACACGTCTCAGCGATGAAGAGCAAGCTTATAAAGATAAGCTGAATGAGATGTTGAACCTCAAATAGTTAGGAGGTGGACACATGGCTGCCGATGGCTCAATTATTATTGATACCAAGCTTGATACATCTGGAATTGATAATGGAGTATCGAGAATTAAGCAGTCATTTAACAGCCTTGGTAGTGCTGTAAAGAAAATCGGTCTGTTAATTGGTGGGGCTTTTGCTGTTGGTAAATTGGTACAGTTCGGCAAAGAGTGCGTTGCCCTTGGTTCCGACCTCGCAGAAGTTCAGAATGTGGTCGATGTTACATTTACCACCATGTCGGATAAGGTCAATGAATTTGCAAAGAATGCAATGGCCTCAGCCGGGCTGTCTGAAACTATGGCAAAACAGTATGTTGGTACGTTTGGAGCAATGTCCAAGTCGTTCGGATTCTCAGAAGCACAGGCTTACGATATGTCAACAGCTCTGACACAGCTGACCGGTGATGTCGCATCATTCTATAACATTAGTCAGGACTTGGCTTACATCAAGCTGAAATCCGTGTTTACGGGTGAAACGGAAACACTCAAGGACCTCGGTGTAGTAATGACCCAGTCAGCACTTGATCAGTATGCACTTGCAAATGGATACGGCAAGACCACATCTGCAATGACCGAACAGGAGAAAGTTGCCCTCCGTCTGGCTTTTGTGCAGAAAAAGTTATCAGCTGCATCTGGCGACTTCATTCGTACTTCAGACAGCTGGGCAAACCAAGTGCGAGTAATGCAGTTACAGATGCAATCTCTAAAAGCAACAATCGGGCAGGGATTAATTAATATATTCACTCCGGTTATTAAAGCTATTAACATCTTGCTTGGAAAACTGGCAACATTGGCAAATGCTTTTAAATCTTTTACAGAGCTGATTACTGGAAAAAAATCATCTGGAGCAACTAGTGCCGGAATTGCTGGAGCTAACATTGCGGAAACCGCCGATGGATACGAAGACGCAGCGAATAATGCTGAAAAACTTGCTGATGCTACCAAAGATACTGCGAAAGAAACAAAAAAAGCAAAGAAGGAATCAAAAGATTATCTTTCTACTCTTGATGAAATTCATAAAGTTTCTGCAGATGATGAAAGTACTTCCTCTTCTCCTTCTGGTGGTACCTCATCAGGAGCTGGCATTCCAAATGTCGGAAGTGTGGATTATGGAAATTTAGCAGATGGAGAAAATGCACTGGATAAAATCAGTGAATCAGCTAAAAAACTTGCAGATCTTCTCAAAAAGCTCTGGAAACCTTTTCAGGAAGCTTGGAAGAAAGAGGGCAAGAAAACCATTGATGCCGCAAAGTTTGCTTTTTCCAGCCTTGGAACACTTGCCAAGAGTGTAAGCAAAAGCATCGTTGAGGTTTGGACGAATGGAACAGGCACAAAGATGCTTGAGACTATGCTGCGGATTGCCCAGAATGTGCTTAAAACGATCGGGAATATTGCATCAGGATTCGCAGATGCCTGGAACAAGAATAATGTCGGAACACAAATTATTCAAAACATTGCAAACGCACTTCTGACAGTGATGCAGTTCGTTGAAAAGATTGCAGCGGATACAGCAACATGGGCGGCGGACCTTGACTTTTATCCGTTGTTGGAATCTATCAGCAATCTTACAACTGCATTTGCACCAATTATAGAATCCATTGGAAATGTACTGGAATGGATTTACAGGAACATTGTTCTTCCAATGCTTAAATGGGTAATCGAAACAGGTATTCCCACAATAATTAACCTGGTTTCTACTATGGTCAATTTCTTTGCGGAAAATCAGCCTATAATAGAAGCTTTTGGTGAAATTCTTGTCGGAGCTTTTGCGGCAACAAAAATATCATCATTGATAAGCGTTATAACTACAAGCATATCAGGACTTATAGGATTCATAACAGGAGCAGGTGGATTAATTCCGGCATTAAAATCCATTGTTCTTATGCTGGGGGGACCAGTAACAATTGCTATTGCTGCTGTTATAGCTGCAGGAATATTATTATGGAAAAACTGGGACACCGTAAAAAAAGCTGCTAAAAAATTAGCTGATTATGTTGTTGATAGAACAAAAGCTATGGCAGAAGGTGCCGTTGAAAAAATCAAGGATTTAAAGGAAAAAGGAATTAGATTCCTCGGAATTCTTAGAGATGAAGTAAAAAAAATATGGGAAAAAATGTTAACTACGACAGGAGAATTTACTGGAAAAATAAGAGATGGTGCTGTACTAGCATATAAAGGATTGAAGGAAAAAGCTCTTTCTGTTCTTGAAAACGCTAGAGATAAAATGTACGGAGTATGGGAGAGTATTAAATCTACTGCGCAGGATGTGTGGGAAAATTTGTATTCTTTTGTTCCGAATAAAGTTGAAGAAATCAGGGCAGCTATTGTAGATAAATTCGTGAATGCGAAAAATACGGTTGTAGATGCATTTTATGGAATCAGAGATACAATTCGTGAAATTTTAAACAAAGTAATTGGAATTGCGAACCGTGCCATAGGAACCGTAAATGGTGCAATAGGTGGAATTGAATCAGCATTTACTTTTGGCCCGTGGGAAGTGCCTACTCCTTTTGGAAAAAAGCGAATTGGATTTAAGGCAACCTTTCCTCGTGTATCCACCATTCCATATCTTGCAAAAGGAGCCGTTATTCCGCCTAGATCCGAATTTCTGGCCGTGCTTGGAGATCAGAAAAATGGAAAGAACCTGGAAGCTCCGGAAGACCTGTTAAGACAGATCGTGAGAGAGGAAGCTGGAGGAAATCAAATCGGTGGCGGAACATTTCAATTTATTGCACAAGTTGATCGCAGAACATTGTTTGACAAGGTTATTGAAGAAGCAAAATTAAGACGAGATACAAGCGGCAAAAACCCATTTGATTTGGCATAGGAGGTGGAAACGTGGCAACCATCAGTAAAAGCATTAAAGAACGATACAAGATGAACAACGTTTCCATTTATCAGCCAGACAAGGACATGGGATATAACTTTGAAACAACCTATTCAGAAGGAAGCAATCGTACCCAATATGGAAAAGCAATACTAGTTCCGTTGTTTACGGTAGAGCAATATTCATACAAAGCGACTCACGTTCCTTTAGTAGAAGTCACTAAGATTTTACAGATTATTGCAAAGGGGAAAAATTTCACATTGCATCACTATTCCTTATATTACGGTGCATGGAGAGATGATTTATTTTACGTCGGAAAATCCGGAAATCTAACTATTGGAAACATTTCTGATGATGGGTATGTATCAGAATTATCATTTAACATGACGGGGGTGAATCCAATTGATTAATGTTTCAAAAGCGTTCAAAGATGCGCTTGCAGAAGGAGAAAAATTATATGAAGTAGTGGATATCACCTTCGCCGATGGAAGAAAAAAGACCTTGGACAGTGAGATCCTGGTAGGCGGCGGGACCTTTACGGACTGTGCTGAAAGCAGCAGCTTTCCCATTGGAATCACCGTGTGTAAGTCCATGACTCTCAGCCTGGACAACACAGAGGACCAGTGGAAGGACTATTACTTTTATAAGGCAAAATTAACCGCCTACTTGAAAATGCAAGTCACCGACACCGTAGTAGAAACCATCAAAAAAGGAACCTACACCATCACAACCCCGGAACAGTACGGTGAAGTCCTTGAATTCACGGCCCTGGACGATATGTATAAAGCCAATGCACCTTACACAAGCAACCTGGTTCTTCCGCAGTCAGCTTTTACGCTGCTTCGGGATGCCTGCGCCACAATCGGAATCACCATGGGCTTTTCTTCCATGGAGCATGGGAATGTAATAATCAACAGCATTCCAGAAGGAATCACTTTCCGACAACTGATCGGATGGGTGGCTATGCTGGATTCTGCCAATGCAAGAGTGGATGTGGATGGAAAGCTGCAGTTGATCAAATGGGACTTCGAGTCAGTTGCAGTAGACTATGGAGCAACATTGGACTCCGCTGGATACCTCATTTTTGGCGGCGGAGCCAGTGCGGACTCCGAAGGATTCATATCCCCAAATGCGGGAAACTGGTACTTGGATAGTGAGGGCTTTCTGACGCTCCGTGAAGGCGTTGGAAACCCTCAAAGGTTAATGGATTACACATCCTTCCCTACACTTTCCAGTGATGATATTGTGATCACCGGAATCAAGGTAAAAAACACAGAATCCGAAGCCATGTACGGCAAGGACGGATACGTCCTTGAACTTGAAAACGATCTATTAAGTGATGTAGATCTTGGAACTGTAGCCGGCTGGATCGGGGACAACCTGATTGGAAAGGCATTCAGAAGCCTGGAAGGAGATCTCGCCTATAACCCAATATCTGAATTTGGTGATATGGCCTTCACTTACGATCGAAGGGAGAACAAATATATCACTCCCATAACCGATATAACAAGCAACCTTAATTCCACAACCACGGTGAAAACCCAGGCAGATGATCCTATCCGAGGAGAAAGTAAATTTATTTCCAACACCGAAAAAACAATCCAGATTGCCAAAAAACTTGTTAACACAGAAAAAAACGAACGGCAGCAGGCAGTAGAACAGCTGGAGAAAACGCTGCAACAGGCTTCTGGCTTATATGAAACTAATGTAAAGCTTGAAGATGGAAGCACTATAACATATCTGCATGATAAGCCACTTTTGGCAGAATCCAAAAATGTAATAAAATTTACAGCTGAAGGAATTGGAGTATCCAATGACGGCGGAAAAACCTATCCATATGGATTTATTTTGGACGGAACAACGATAACCAGGCTTTTATATGCAGAAGGCATTAACGCTGATTATGTAAATTCTGGATGCTTTAAAGTAGTGGATGCTGATGGAAAAATAATCTTCCAAGCAGATATGGACACCAAAAAAGTATATATGGACGGTTCCGTTCAGATTGGCGGTGGCAAAACAATTAAAGAGATTCAGGAAACCGCCGAAAATGCTATGAAAGCAGCAGCCCTGGCAAAAAATATGACTCTGCAGTTGAGCAACGAATATCAGGGGATTTCCGTAGATTCTAATGGAAATTATGGAGCCTTCCCCTCCGGAATAACCACACAGGCAGCAGTAATGTACGGCACCCAGGACATAACCTCAGAGTGTACCTATACCATATCCACCTCCGACAGTATAACCGGTTCCTGGAATTCCTCCACAAAAACCTACACCGTAACCGGTTTAACAGCCGACTCCGGATGGATAGATATCAAAGCCACATATATAAGCACCCTCTCCGTAACCAAGCGTTTTTCCCTCTCCAAGCTCTACGCTGGAGAACAGGGGGAAGCAGGAAGGACGTACTTCATCGAGCTTTCCGCAAACGTTCTGAAGCGCGGGCAGAATAAGATTGTATCCCCCACGACAGTAGAGGGCCGTGCATATTACAGAGACGGATCCAGCGCAGAGAGAACTGCATATGCCGGACGATGGAAGATTGAAACATCAACTAACGGAACTGATTTCAAATCCCTCAGTTACTCTACTGAAGATGAAACAAAAAGGAGTTGCCTGGTAAGCCTCCTGGGAGAAAGCATCATTTCGGTACGCTTCACCTTATATGCAGCCGGCGGCACCACTACCCCATTAGATACCCAAACCATCCCGATCCTGATTGATGTAGCCGCCCTCACACATGAGCAGATCTTCAATCTTCTCACGGATGATGGAGCAATTAAAGGAATCTACAAAGAAGGAAATCAGTTATATATATCCTTTACATACGCAAAAGGTGGCATACTGAAGCTTGGAGGCCCGAATAATGGATATGGAATCTTTGAAGTGTACGATGCCAGCGGAAATCTTATTACACAAATTAATAACTCTGTTGGATTCAAAAATATAAAAGGAGAAGAATGGTTTCAAATAAAGGAGTCCGTAGCAACTGCAGGATATGGAGAAGAAACAGATGGATTGCTTGATCTATCGGCACAGTATGAAGATGGAAGAAATGTGGTTTTGGAAGCCATAACAGGGGACTTGGTGCTGAAAATGAAAAATTCTTTTCGACTTGTTGGAATGAAGGCACTTACGGGTGGAAACACGGTGATGTTCAACCCGTATAGTACATTTACGGGATATGCTTCATCTTCATCAAGCCGATATAAGGTTGTTGGAAATCCAGTTGAAGAAAAGGATATAGAAGATCTATATGATATTAAGGTAGTCTGGGCAAAATATAAAGACGAATATCTATCAGAAAAAGATGAGCGTTACGGAAAAGAAATGCCAATGTTCTTGGCCGAAGATATCGATAACAAGTTTTCAATCGCAGCGGACCATGACGATCAAGGCCGCGCCGAAAACTGGAACTACCGAATCATGATTCCATGCATGTTTTCCATGATCAAAAACGATCATAAAAAAATATCATCCATCCAGGCCGAGCTGAAGAATCTGAAATCTGAACTGCAAGATCTGAAGAAGCTAATATTGAAAGGAGAATAAAAAATGGCTGATACATTTAAAGGAATTGTAACCGCAGACGGAAAAAAAAGACAGCTGCCATATGGAAGTATCTTAGATTTACCAAGCTCAGATCCAAGTTTAACCGTTGAAGGTGGCTTCGCTGATGCCGCCGTAGTTGGCAAAAAAAACAAAAAAACGGATGAAGCAATTGCTTCGCTAAAGGAAGATTTAGATAATAAATCAAAATATGTTCCAGTTGATAAAAAACGTATTGACATTTTTGATTTTCCGAATTTGCAAGATGATTCTCTACTTTTAAAAAGAAGTTGGATATATAGTAGTGGTATAATTGAATCATATGACAAAACAGACGTGTCAGATTATTTGGCTGTTCCACCACATAAATCTATTTACTTATGTTCACTATATGATAGCACAGGAAAATATATAAACAGGTCGGTAAGAGAAAGTTGTATTTTCGATAAAGATTTTAAGCCTATAGATAAAACAGCAGACAATATCTGGAAATATGATAATACAACTGATAATATTCAGGATTTAAGAGTTAATTTTAATACTAATAATTCAAATTTTGCAACAATAATTCCAACAGACTATAAGGATTCGCCACCATTCAACAAGGGATACATTAAAGAAGAACTCATTCCTACAATTCCATATGAAAAAATATCGCAGGATGGTGTTCCGAGCTATTATGAAAATGAAATAAATAAAACGATTTCAGATGCAAGTAGCTATATCTGGAATAACGACAACCAATGTAATGATTGTAATGTTTTGGTGTTTGTAACTGACCATCACATTGAACAGTCTTCTTGTATTCATGGAGAATTAATTAAACGTATTGATAGCGTTATGCATTTAGACAGTGTGGTAAATGGTGGGGATAATTATACAAAAAATGAATCTCAACATATTTTTTATGAAGAACAGCGAAAAGCAATAAATTTATTAAATTGTGTAGAAGATAAATTGTATAACGTCATGGGAAACCATGATGCAACAAATATTGCTTATGGTTACGGATATACAGCTTTTCATAAAAATGTTTTAATTAGTAATGCAATGAAAAAAGAATGCACTTTCATGGGAGAGCAAGTGGGAAACCCATCAAGATGGTTAGCCTACTACCGTGATGATAATGTTTCAAAAATCAGATATCTATATCTTGACAACTGTTATGATATGGAAAATAGATTTAATCAGAATGACTTTGATTGGATTGTTAATACGCTAATCACAACTCCAAAAGATTATCATGTAGCCATTTTTATGCATAATCCCGGAGCTTTTGAGGATTACCCTCTAACAATACCTGATAATGTAAAAATAAACGGGCAAACACTGTTTTATAAAATGTTAAGGGCTTATAATGATAAGAAAAATTTTGAATATACCGATAGTAGTGGAAAATCAACTGTTACAGTTACTCAAGATTTTTCGGAAAGTGGACGTGCAATTATAGGGGTTTTTGCAGGTCATATGCATTACGACATGCTATTTAAACAAGAAGGTATAAATGTATCTATAACAACATGCTCAATGCTCAATGGATACCATGTAGTAGATGGGGGGTTAATGTCAGATAACAGAATAAATGGTACTGCGAATGATACTGCACTTGATTTAATTGTTATAAATAAAAACAAAAAGGAAGTTAAAATGTTTAGATGTGGTTACGGTGATGATAGAACGTTTATGTATTAATTAACTAAAGGGGACTTTAGTGAATTAAGTAAAAAAAGTGGAGCACATCATTTTCTGCTGTGCTCCCTATAACAGAATTAAGTTATTTGTGATTCTTCGCCCAAAAATCAGCTACAGACGGAGGTACATAAGTATCATTCTCAGATATTACAACTTCCGTCCGAATTTTTGAATTATGGGGCAAAACAGGGTCACCACCGTCACTAATCTCATCTGCTATTTTAAGCATTTTAATAGCTTCTTCGGAGTACGGATATTCAACACCGCAGTTCGGGCAGATAATTCTGTCTACAGCAATTTTTTCGCTGATGTAATAGCAGCATCCGCAAGTGCAATGGACTTTTAATTTTAAAAACATTTTACAACACCTCCTTAATAGGTTGATTATAGCATATTTTTAAAACATGTACCACGACTTTAACGAAGAATTACGCTCCTTAATTTTGAGGGGCGCATCAAAACATGAAAGGAATGATATAATGAGCAAATTACAGGAATTTTTAAACCTTGGTGATTATTACGCATCAAACGGCGGGTACCTTGAAAAGAAGAGTAACGCATATCTGGATGATTTTAAAAAGAATGCAGGATACAACAACTATACCAAATTTGCAAGAGATGTAAATAGTTGGGAACAGCCAGGATGCCAGGGGCAGCCGTGGTGTGCGGAGTACCAGTTTTGGAAATTGGTAAAAGTTCTTGGAATCACCAAAGCATTAAAGATCATGGGCGGAGGTTTTTACAACTGCGTATCAATCACTAATCATGCTAAAACAAACGGAACTTGGCACAGCAAGCCAAAAGTCGGAGCACTTGTAATCTTTCGCAATGGCTCTCATGTTGGAAGTGTGCAGAGTTTTGACAGCTCAAAAATCTATACAAACGAAGGAAATACTTCTAGTGCAGCTGGCGTGGTGGCGAATGGTGGGGCAGTCCGAAATAAGTCCTATTTAATCAGCGATTCTTCCATTGATGGATATGTTTGGATTGACTGGGACGAAACAGTACAGGAGACTTGGAAAAAGAAAGGAACCAGAGTAGCAACAGTAAATGATTTGTACGTCCGTGAAACACCGAATGGTTACGTTATTGGCTCAATCAATAAAGGAACCGTTGTTGAAACTGACGGAAAAACAAACGGAAAATGGACGCATATTAAAGTTTCCGGAATTGGTATCGGTTGGATCTGGACTGGATATCTTTCCAATAAATTCACTTCTGCTGCAGCTGCAATCACGAACAAACAGGACAAGTCCCGGGTATTATTTTCCGGAAAAGTCACAGCTTCCGTTCTCAATGTCCGAACCTGGGCAGGAACGGAATACCCTCAGATAAAAAAATATCCTACTCTTAACAAATGGAATGAAGTAGAGATAATGAATTACACACAGAAAGCAAAGGACGGCACAAGCTGGTATTATATCCGAATTGCTGGAAAATATTACGGATTTGTGTCCGCAAAATACATCCAGAAAATGTAAAAATAAAACTCCCGGGGTGTACCCGGGAGATCTTTCTACATGAAGAAATATTGTATTATCTTTTATTTTATACCATTTTAGATTAATTTGATTAGTCACATATTAGTCACAATATATAATCTTACAAACTTGCAAAAACCTTATAAATTCAGTATAATAGCCGCATGGACAAAAAAATTAGGATCAACAAATATTTAAGCAATATCAAATTTGTAAAACAGTTGATAAATCTTGTTTTTTCAGTATTTATGCGGGTTTCGAGATATTTCTTATTCCATTTTATTGTGACTAATTGCATATTATAATATTCTGATTAGTCACAATTAGTCACAAACGGAACTTTTATTTTCTCAATCTCTGCGCAGAGTTCTTTCAATGTCCGGTGACCGTAAACAGAGTTTGTAACATCGCCGCCGAATGAATGCCCAAGCATTCTCTTACGGTCATTTTCCATGACTCCATATTTTTCGCACAACATCGAAAACGTGTGCCTGCAATCATGCGGTGTATGCTTTGGATTCCCGATCATTCCTAACTTTTCTAAAGTTGGACAAAAGTAGCTTGCTCTGTAATGGTTTGTAGTGTAAGGAATCAAACATCCATAATGTTCGATCCTTGCTTTTACAAATTCATAAATGCATGAATGGATTGGCACAATTCTATTTTTTCCAAAATTTGTTTTTGATCCACCTCGAAAATATTTTTCTTTTAGATTTATTTCTAAATTTACCAATTCATTAATGCGCCAGCCGCTATAACACATTATCAAAATCATCTGAACTTCTGGATCCGAAGAATGTTCCCAGAGTGTTTTAAGATTTTCTTCAGTAAAAGGGACTCCATGCTGATCGTCCTCACTTGCGGTAATTCGCAAATACTGGGATTTGTTGTCAGATACGATTTCCGCAAAAATTGCGTACTTGTACATCTGCTTGAATAAATTTAGGATTAATTCAATGCTTGCGTGCTTTAGGGGACAGTTGTCAAGAATTTCCTGCATTTCAGGGGCTTTCAAATCTTCAAAAATTCGTTCGTGGATTTTTTTACAATTTTTAAAGGCAGCAGCGTAATTTTGTTTTGAAGAGTTTGAAAGTTTTCCGTTTGAAAACTTCCAGTCCCAGAATTGTTCATATACCTCTGAAAACGTCAATTTCTTGATTTCCGGGTGTTTATCTTCTACACCCTTAATTGTATTGTAGTCTGCCAATATGCGGCTTAAAATGGTATCTGCGTCCGTTGTGGGGGCAATCTCCAATTCTCGCTCCATTCCAGGTTGATACGTTCCGGCTTTGTAAGCTGTGAGGACTGCAAAGCCCTTTACATAGTCGTCTACGTAGCAGATCGCAGGTGAACGGACAGTTTTGCCAAGCTCATTGACCTTCGCTGGTGGATGTACGGCATAGCAGTTCCTTCTTCCGGGACCTAAATATCTGATTGTACCGAAGCCTGCTGGTAGATTTGGGTATTTCTTTCTTTTCTTCTTCGCCATTTTATTCCTTCTTTCTTTTTGGTGAGAGTGTAGGTATAAAATAACAGTCGAACAAACTTTCCGGCTTGTACGACTGTCCCGAAGATGATACAATATTCTTCGTCAAAAGATGATATCTCTTCAGAGGTATTCGCCGTCTCTGTGTTGGTAGCACAGGGGCGGTTTTTTATTATGCGTTTTTATTTTTTACGAGTGCAATGACTGCCAAAACAACATTGATAAGGCACCAAGTTGCCCAAATATTTAAATCGGAAAAACTGCCGGCTAAAGTGTAACCGAATAGTGTTGCTATTCCAAACAATACTATTAATGCAATGTTTCCACCTTTTCCGCCGTTCCTAGTTGCGATAGAAACAATTCCTCCAGATAAAAGCATGATCGCCACAATGATTCCAGCGGATCCGCTTGCTTCTCCTGATTCACTTAATGTATTTCCAATTCCTACTGCACATGATTGAAAGGAAACCATAAAAAACAAAATAATAGATAAAATACCGGATACCAGTTTCCAAGTTTTCATATTCTCATTACCTTTCCAAATTAAACTTCAATTTCAAAAACAGCTGACTGCTTTTCGCTATTTCCATCATAAGTGGAAAAATTAATTTTAAAATTTCCAGGATTATCAACACCTATGCACGCCTGGGCCTGACAAGATGCTCCTACAGGTGTTTCTTGTGGATACATCGAAACATCGCCAGGATAAGAATATCCCATTTTTCCAGTACTATCAACAATTCCATCTTCCAGATTTATATATAACCCATCCAAATAGTCATCTTCATATCCTATATTTTCATAGGTATATGTAACTATGTACACTGCGCCTGGAGTTTTATCACTATATTCGTTACGATCATCAGTAGATGCTACTGAATTAACAGTGATTTTCCATTGTCCCTCAACAATATAAGTTTCTCCAATTTTGTAAGTTTCCTGAGAGGTTGATTTTGTGGATGCCAACGCTTCATTCAATTGTTTCTGAAGCTCATCAATAGTGTCCTGCAGTTCAACAACCTGGTTCTCAAGATATGCGATTTTATCATCTTTTTCATCAGCATAGACGGTTACATAAGATGATGCCGCAAAAGCGACTGATAATAACACAGCAAAAAATTTCTTTTTCATATTCATTTCTCCTTAAAGTTTCACTTCAAATATTCTTCCACACTTTCTGCAGCGGAATTTTTGCTTTCCCTTTGGTTTTGTATTTACCAGCGTAAAAGGGTGCAGAGGATTGAGATCAATTGTAGTTTTTTGGTTTCCGCTCAAATACTCCACATCCGTACTACCGCAAAGAAACCTTGGACATTTAATTTTCTTTGCCATTTAAATCCCTCCTTACATAGTTTATTTTATCTGATTGTACCACAGAGTAAAACAAAATAAAACATAATATTTCTAAATAAGATATAATAAGCGTGTCGAATTTTCTCGATTTTCGTCTAATATCGTATTAATGTAAGAAAATTTGTGCAAGATTGCGATATTGTATAATTGTTATATTGAGAGTATAATATAAACTACTTTGGGAGGAATTTTATGAAAGGAATAAAAAAGCTGGTTATATTTTTTCTGTTTGGAATAATGCTTCTTACATTTCTTGTAAGTGCGCCACTGTGCGATAGCATTGATCCGACAGATTACGAAGTGATTATTAAGGCAAGTGCCAACAATCAATATGTGATACATAATTATACACAGGAGACCATATCTGAAGAAGAAAAGCAGCCATTTGTTGTGAATAAAAGCAACAATATTTCTGCGGAATGTACACGCCATTTCTTTTTCAATCGTTCAAGGCAAAAGGAGGGCACACTGTTCAAGCAGAGGGCGAGAAGTATGATCCAGTCCGTTCTATATCGCTGAGAAGAGGGTATAATGCAATAAAAGAGAACGAATGTTCTTATTGTGCGATATTGGGAGGGACGGATATATGGATTATAAAAAAGAGATTATTGAACTAATAGAAAGCTGTGATAATATTCACTGGCTAAAAACGATATACGCATACATAAAAAGATTAATAGGATAGTAAAGAAAAAGACAAGGGTTTGCGCATTGCCCTTGTCTTTCTTTTTTACTTGTTTGAAATCATGTCAATCAGTTCTTCAAGCTTATCCCATCCATCGTCGTCCAATCTGGCTAATGCAGATACAAGACGGTGTCTGAATGAATCTTCGCCAGCTTTTTGGATGTCTGCAAACATTTCTGCAATTTCTTCATCTTTGCTCTTTGGAACGAACATGCTTCCTTTTCCTGTTCTGAGCCATTCTTCATTTACTCCATTATTTGCCAACATTATTACATGCTGGTCTGTTACTTTTCTGCGACCTGATTCAATATCAGAAACACCAGACTTTGTAATTCCAAGAAGTTCTCCGAATTTCTCTTGACTAAGATTCATTGCTTTGCGCAGTTCCTTTATTCTGTCGTTCATAATGCCCTCCTTTCATTTAATACTATACCACCTCTGTGCGGAAATGTAAAGAAGAAAAGTTCGCAAACCGAACAAAAAACTGTTGACAAGGTTCTTTATGCGTGATACTATATACGCATACCGAACAAGGAAGGAGTGAAAACAACGAGCCAAATAAAAAAGTTTTTCCACTGGTACTTTTTCGCACGAAGAAAAACATTACTGGAATGGTTTATGGGAAAATACCCAAACTTTCCATTACATGTATCAATAGTATCTTTACTGTTGATAATACTTCGTCCAGAAGTGGAATCTTGTATACGTCATATCCAGCAAATAGGGCAACGATTGATACTACTGTTGGGATTATAAATCTAATTCGTTCTTTACGCTTGATACGAAAATACATTTTGCAATTTCGGTTTACGGCATAAACTCCGTGTTCTCGATCAAGCAGACCTAGGCGGTTTAAATAGTCCAATGTCTGGTATTTAAAGAAACGATTAGATTTGATAATCGGCAATAAGTGGAGAGTTATTCGCTCACTAAGGGATAACTCAATGTTTGAAAAGTCAATATTTTTCATTTTAGTCTCCTCTCATAGGAGAGTATATCACAAGAAAGGAGTGAACGCATGTCTGAAAAAGAAAAAAGAATCGTTGAAAAGCTGAAAAACGCGATTCCTAATATGTCAGAATTTGACAAGGGATACATTCTTGGTAAGACAGAAAGTTTTTCCGAGAATAAGCCAGATGATTCTGACCAGAAAGAAGAGACCAAGAAAGGAGCGTAAATGGACGCATTACAATTTAATAAAGCCGTCAGTCAGCACTGCAAAGAATCTGGAGGAGACTGTTGCAAATGTGATCTACGGCTTTACTGTTACCTATCGCCCAGTGAGCGACCGGATGAGTTAGTGAGTTTGGTTATTGATTTTTTGCATAACCACATTGAAAACCATGATCATTATACCCATCACAGTGCGGCTTCATTTCCATGTATTGATGATATGGACATGAGCACCGCAGTAGGCGGCGGCTGTTACCAGAAACCTCATACTCTTCATAAACATTCACGTGCTTGTGAATCTTGTGGCAGTGATACAGTCGAGTGATTGTTTCAATCATATAGTTCTCCTTTCTCAATACTCGGCATGGCGATGCCTGTAAATGCATTATAGGTAGAGAAGAAAGGAAACGTCAATAGAAAGGAAATCATCAATGAAAAGAAAATTAACAGCAGTTTTATTAGCCGGAATCATGGCAACAGGCGTTACTGCTTGCTCAACAGCAAGTACAGTAAATTACAATCTCAACAAAGAAGCGGATGAGTTCAATGTGTACCGAAAAATCACCGTAACTAATGCCAGAACCGACACTATCATGTTGCAGGCAGAAGGGTATATGTCTCTTAGCAATAACAGTAGCAATGAGCTTGTAATGACTGTCAAGACAGGTGAGGATACATACTTCAAGGATTACATCTACTTGAACGACTGGACATGTTATGTAATGGAGCAAACAGAGCCAAACACGGTAGACAAATACCATTATGAATTAGTTTTCTATCCGGAAAGAATTATTCCAAATGTAGAAATCAAATAAAAATTCCAGAAGAAAAGGAGAGTGAATGGATATGGAAGCCGAAAACTATGTAGCTGCTACGGCTCAGGTACATGATTTTGCTTATGAAGTAGCAAGGATCCTGGCAGATACTGTAGTTCCGGAGTTTTCCAGCGAGCCGATCAATGTCGAGGACGCTGCTAAACTGATCGGAATGAAGCCGGCTCAGGTCCGTGCAGGAATCCAGTATGGATGGCTGCCAATCGGTATTGCTACAAACAATGGGAAAATAATCAAGGGTAAATCTAACCTGAGATTAAACTTTACAATCTTTCCAAGGAAGATCTGGGAAATTACTGGACATATATGGAAAGGAAAGGAAGCATTAGAAAAGTGAAGTGCCCCGGGCGGAGGTGGATCTCCAACCCAGAGCAATGAACCCACTAACCATCACTTAGTGGATACGGTTATATTATAATCCTCTGTCCGCTAAATATCAATATTAAGAGAGGAAAAAATATAACAAAATGAAAGAAAATATGACAAAACAGAATAATGAAAAGATTACATGGGAAGATATCGAGGTTTCCTTGGCGTCTGAAATTGTAAGAAAAGCGAAAAGAGAGACAAAAAAGTGGTTCAGTGCATGGCTTTTGACTGCCGCGCTGTTAATCATTACTAATATCTTTTGGTATATTGCTTACAATCTGTAATCTTTTTCTTTTTGGAGGGAAAAGAATGAAATCACCTAGACAGAACAGAAAGGATATCGTAGTCAGTTCGATTATTGGGATTCTGTTTACTTTTCTACCCTGTTGGATATGGGGAGATGTTGCATCTCAGGTCCTGGGATGCGTAGTATTCGCACTGTTTACGTATCTGGCTTTACTTTGAGAAAGGAGCAGAAACATGAAGGAGGAACAGATCAGAGAGCTTTTTGAGCTTACAATGAGGGTCGCAAATGAAACTAACCATCATGTACACTATGAGCTTTCCGCAATGGGGAGCGGGACGATGCTTATACTATGCCATGTAAATAGAGTTTCTGGAAAAATCATCAAAAGATTTGAAGTATATCTAAATTACAACCTTCTTTCTGAACAGAAGAGAGGATACCAGGCGGCGAAAGAGTATATTTCTGGTCTTTTGGAAGATGGGAGGTGCCCTAAATGAACTTCACTGGCAACGGAGATATAAAGGATGAATACCTGGAAATCATTACGCATAGACATTACGGGCCAATAAAAAGACAAGCAAACAACTATAGATTAGCAGAAAGAGAGGAAAATAAGAATGAATCTGTACGAAATCGAAAATGAAATTCTTAATTGCGTAGATATGGAAACAGGGGAAATCGTAGATATTGAAAAGCTTGAATCTCTGCAGATGGAAAGAGATCAGAAAATCGAGAACATCGGTTGCTGGATCAAGAACCTTCTGGCAGATGCAAAAGCATTAAAAGAAGAAAAAGATAACCTTGCAGCACGTCAAAAAGTTGCTGAGAACAAAGCAGCTTCATTAAAAGAATTTCTTTCAAAATATCTGGACGGTGAGAAATTTAAGACTGCAAAGGTATCAATTTCTTACAGAAAAAGTGATTCTGTAGATATTTCAGCGAATGCAACTGTTCCTGAGGAGTTCCTTAAATATGCAGAGCCTACACCTGACAAAATCGGATTGAAAGTGGCATTGAAAGCTGGAAAAGAGTTTCCGGGAATTTTACTGAAAACTTCTCGGACTATTCAGATTAAGTAGGAGGACGCAATGAGTAATTTTGAAATCCGTATTCCAGCGAGAAAGAAACAGCCTGCAACTGATAAGGATAACCCGGTTGTGAAAGTATCACCGGAAGCGTACAACGCACTGGTTGAGATTTATAACGAATCAACTATATCTATGAAAGACATTGCAAGTTTACTGATTGTAGAAGCCAGTAAGTGCGTGGTCTATGACAAGGGGGATTGAAATTGAATATCTATGAAAAATTAGGAGTTATCCAGTCAAAGCTGAAAGCCCCAAAAGGGCAGTATAACTCATTTGGGAAATATAAATACAGAAGTTGTGAGGACATTCTTGAAGCAGTAAAGCCGCTTCTGGCAGAAACAAAGACAGTATTATGTATCACTGATCAGATGGAAGTGGTCGGGGACAGAATCTATGTAAGAGCAGAAACGCATTTAAAAGATGCAGAGGATTCTTCTTCTGAAATCGTAACAGTTGCTTATGCAAGGGAAGAAGAGTCAAAAAAAGGCATGGATTCTTCCCAGGTTACAGGCGCAGCGTCATCTTATGCAAGAAAGTATGCACTGAATGGTTTGTTCTGCATTGATGATAACAAAGACAGTGATTCTACTAATACGGGCAGCAGCGGAAAAACAGCAGCTAAAAAGCCAGAATCAAAAGAACCTGTTGAGATGATTACTTCAGAAAATGTAATGAGCATCCAGAACATCATTGACAAATATCCGAATTCTAACTTGTTTGAACAGATTAAAACTCGTTTCAAGGTAGACGATGTGAAAGGACTCACAAAAGAAAAAGGGCAAAAATGTCTCAAAATGTTGATTGAGTACGATAAACAGCATAGTGGAAAGGAATAAAAAATGAACAAAGTTATTCTTACAGGACGATTTACAAGAGATCCAGAAGTCAGATATACAAATGATGGAGCATCAATCGCAAGATTTTCCATTGCAGTCAATAGAAGATTTGTAAAAGAGGGTTCTGATCAGAAAGCGGACTTCCTTAATTGTGTTGCATTTGGAAAGTCTGCGGAGTTTATTGAAAAATACTTCACAAAAGGAATGAAAGCAGATTTATCTGGAAGAATCCAGACGGGATCCTATACAAATAAAGACGGCGTGAAGATATATACAACAGATATTGTTGTAGAGGAAATCGAATTCGGCGAAAGTAAAGGTTCTTCACAGGCACAGACATCATCGCCTACACCGAATCCAGAAGCCGACCCGGACGGCTTTATGAGCATTCCTGATGGTATCGACGAGGAGATGCCATTTAATTGATACAGATTGATAGCAGAGAACATCAGAAAGTTATTGATGGCATTAAAAAGGCATTTGACGAGGCAGGGGAAAAATGGTTCGTGTCAAAGCTGTATGTGGGTGATTACATGAATTATGATAACCCGCGTTTAGTAGTTGATAGAAAGCAGAACCTTGCAGAGTTATGCGGAAATGTATGCCAGCAGCATGAAAGATTCCGATCTGAAATTATCCGGGCAAATGAAGCAGGAATAAAACTTGTCTTCTTATGTGAACACGGGAAAGGAATCGAAAAGCTGGACGATGTTCTCTGGTGGGAGAATCCCAGGGCGAAGAAGCGGGTTAAGAAAAATGGTATCTGGATTGAGCAAGAACAGAAAGTTATGCACGGCGATACGCTGTACAAAATTCTATGCACAATGCAGAGAAAATATGGCGTTGAGTTCCTATTTTGTGACAAGAAAAATACTGGAAAACGAATAATAGAGATTCTGTCGGATGGACAAAGAAACAATTAAACAGCAGAACAGTATGAGAGATGTTCTTTCCAGATACGCAATGATTCCGAACAGAGCTGGTTTCATCAGTTGCCCATTTCATTCCGGTGACCGTACTGCTTCAATGAAAATTTACAAAGACAGCTACTATTGCTTCGGATGTGGCGCGACAGGAGATATTTTTACTTTTGTCCAGAACATGGATAATTGCGATTTTAAGACAGCCTTTCAGATTCTTGGCGGAACATACCATAAACCTGATTTTTCGTCCAGAATGGCAATATATCACGCTCAGAAGCAAAAAGAAATGAGAGAGAAAGCAGAGCGGAAGAAAAGCGAAGAATTGCAGGAATGTTTGTCCGATATTGATTTTTACAGGTCTATTCTTGGCAGAGTAAGGCCATTATCAGATGGCTGGTGTGAAGCATGGAACAAATTACAGCTTGCATTATATAAGCATGGATTCATAACAGGATTGGAAGAAGGTGATTAATACGTGGAAATGATAAACAAGCTCACGAAGGATTCTATTCTGGACGAAGAAGTGTTTGACGAGATATTCAGCCAGGAAGACGAGATATACAAGGCACGTCTTACACTGACTCTTCTGGATAGGGCCAAGGAGCTTGGCGTAAAGAAAAAATTCGAAGATTTGCTTAAAGCATACACTAAAGTACAGAAGCAGATGATCGAGAAAGAGAAAAGCAATAGGACGTTGTCTATGCTGGACCAGTGGACTAATTTCTCTGATTGTGAATATGACAGAATGAAGTGCCTTAACTGGGTGGCGGACGATGATGGGATTAGAATATCAAACACAAATCCAGGATCTCCGGACATTATAGCTTGTTATCACCCTATACTTCCAATAGAGCGAATGAAGAATCTGGAGACTGGAGAAGAACAGATAAAGCTAATCTATAAGAGAAATAATAAATGGTCCGAGGTTATTGTACCGAAAACTATGGTTGCATCAGCCAGTAAAATTGTTGGTTTATCCGCGCTTGGTATTTCAGTGACTTCTGAGAATGCGAAGTTCCTTGTCCGGTATCTGTCAGACGTAGAAAATGCCAATGATGATTATATCAACATCCAATATTCCTCTAGTAAAATCGGGTGGATTCGAGATTATTTCTTACCCTATGACAAGGATATCGTATTTGATGGCGATATGAGATTTCGGCAGTTATACGAAAGTATCAGTGTAGGTGGTAGCAGAGCAGAGTGGTATGAACATGTAAAAAGGGTTCGCGCTACTGGAAGAATCGAACCGAAAATCATGCTAGCTGCAAGTTTTGCAAGCATTCTAATTAAACTTGTCGGTGCCCTTCCGTTCTTTGTGGACTTATGGGGTGAAACCGAGGGTGGTAAGACTGTAACACTTATGCTAGGAGCTTCTGTCTGGGCGAACCCTGGCGAATCCAGATACATAGGAGATTTTAAAACAACCGATGTGGCCCTGGAAGCAAAGTCCGATATGCTTAACAATCTTCCATTAATTCTGGATGATACTTCAAAGGTGTCGGCTAAAATCCGAGATAATTTCGAAGGAATTGTATATGACCTGTGTTCTGGAAAAGGAAAGAGCCGTTCCAACAAGGAGCTGGGTGTTAACCGGGAGAATCGCTGGCAGAATTGTATCCTTACTAACGGTGAACGTCCACTGGCCGGGTATGTCAGCCAGGGCGGAGCGATTAACCGAATTATTGAGGTTGAGTGCTCTGAAAAGATATTTGATGATCCGCAGCTTACCGCAGATACCCTTAAAAAGAATTACGGGTACGCAGGAATTGATTTTGTGAATGCAGTTAAGAAAATGTCCGTTGATGATATAAAATCCCTTCAAAAGCACTATCAAGGGCTTATACAGGACGATGATAAGATGCAGAAGCAAAGCATATCAATGAGCATTATCCTGGCAGCAGATAAGATTGCAACAGATCAGCTATTCCATGATGGTCAATACATTGACATCGAGACAGCAAAGAACCTCCTGATAGAGAAAGAAATGGTTTCCGAAAACGAACGCGCTTACTGGTTCGTGGTTGATAAGATCGCTATGAACGGAATTAAATTCGATGATAACCCGGATGTTAAGACAGAAAAATGGGGAGTTATTGACAATGATCCGGTAGAGAAGACATCAACTGCAATAATCTATAGCGCAGCGTTTGATGATCTGTGTAAAATTGGAAGATTCTCCAGAAAGGCATTCTTGTCATGGGCTGTTAAGAAAGGGCTTGTGGAAACCGACAGCAGGGGTTATCCGACCAAAGCGAAGAAGTTGGACGGAATTGTCACCAAATGTGTGTTCTTGAAAATTGTAGATGAAATTCCGAAAGGATTCGTGAATTGCAATGATAATTTTGAGATTACGGACGATATTGTGTTTGATTGATAGACAATTCGTCCAAAAGGTAACCGGGTAACCTAGGTAACCTTTGATTCTGCATATATATATTTGAGTATTTATATGCACATATTGAGTATAAAAGTTTCCACATATGAGAAAGTCAGGGTTACTCGGTTACTCGGTTACCTACCAGTAAAATCAAGGGTTTGCGGATTTTTGAACGGTTACGTTTCGGTTACGGACGGTTACTCAATAAAGAAGGTGGAAAATGAAAGTAGAAGCAAAAGATATTCCTATCATACAAAGATTCATGACGGAATATTGGAAAGCTATAAAAGAATTCTACTCAGTAGAGATTACAGATGAATATTCTAAGCAAGCTTCTGATAAATTAATTTGGCTTGGAGAGATTAGTGGTATCTGTACAAATAAGCATGATAAAGAGTTTATCCAAGACTGCATAAATGCCTTGGAAAAGCTCCTGGATTTTAAGCAGAGAGAAATGAGGATAAACCAATGAACAAAATGAAGGAGTATGAGCGAGGAAGAGAAGACGGTCTTGATCTGGTACTCAGAATTGTTAGAGATGGCGGTATAGAAGCACTTGAGAGGGAAATAAAATTTAGAGGCATTACAGGAGTACATACCTCTTTAGCCAGTAAAGACCTGGATAAGGCAGCACAGAAAATCAAAAAAATGACACTTGATACATTTACAATCCTTGGAATTGCAGTGCTGCATGATTGCTTTGGCTTCGGTCAGATACGCTGTCAGAGATTTATGGATGGCATGGACATGGGAGCTGAGTACCTTGCAGAAGATCTGGTAACATGGCCGGACTATATCAACAGTATCAAGGAGCAGATCGGAATTGATCTGGAGATTAGATGGAATAATTAAGAGAAAGGAGCCAGCCTCCGGCCGGGGTAAGGGTATACCGGGCTTCTTGAAAAGATGAAACAGGTTTTGAAATATCCGGGAGCGAAATGCCGATTGGCTCGATGGATTGTTAATAATATGCCGAAACATAGTGTGTACCTAGAACCATATGCAGGCAGCCTATCAGTTTTATTAAATAAACCTCGTTCCCACATAGAAACGGTAAATGATCTGCATGGCGAGGTAGTAAATTTTTTCCGGGTGCTGAGAGATAAGCCCTATGAATTAAAGCGACTGCTAGAGTTTACCCCGTATAGCAGAGAAGAGTATGATTTGGCTTATCAAGAATCGGAAAATGAAATTGAAAGAGCCAGACGATTTTGTGTAAGATGCTGGCAGGGATTCGGTTGCGCGAATTTGTACCACAATGGATTTAAGAGCGGGCAACAATCAAACAGCCCGAACCCAGCAAAAGCATGGGCAGAGTATCCAGATATTATCATCCCGGCAGCAGAGCGGATGAAAGGCGTTCAGATTGAGAACCTTCCTGCGATTGAGCTTATTAAAAGATATAACACATCAGATGTATTCATCTATGCAGATCCTCCATATTTGCACAGCACCAGAAAGAAATATTTGTACAAATATGAAATGACAGACAACGATCACTTGGAGATGCTGGATGTGTTGATGCGTCATCCTGGCCCGGTAATGATAAGCGGTTATGAAAATGATTTATATAATTCCGCGCTTAAAGGCTGGATCAAAATAAAAAAGGATGCACAGGCAGAGGGCGGAACTAAAAGAGAAGAGTGCTTGTGGATGAATTACGCTGATACGCAGTTATCGTTCGAAGTAAATTTCCCGGAGATAATGCCATGATACACGGAGAATTAATCGTTGATAATTTTGCAGGCGGGGGCGGTGCATCTACAGGTATTGAGCTGGCAACGGGATATAGCGTTGACATAGCAATCAACCATGATCCTGAAGCTATACGGATGCACAAAACCAACCATCCTAACACGAAGCATTACTGCGAGGATGTATGGCAGGTGGATCCAATAGAAGCCTGCAACGGGCACCCAGTAGGACTTGCGTGGTTTTCCCCGGATTGCAAACATTTTTCAAAAGCAAAAGGCGGAAAACCAAAGGATAAATTCATCCGGGGCCTTGCCTGGGTAGCCTGCCGATGGGCGGGGCTTGTAAGACCCAGAGTGATAATGTTGGAAAATGTAGAAGAATTTAAAACCTGGGGGCCACTTAACAGAGGGCATCATCCCATTAAGAGCAAACAGGGGAAAACATTTGAAAAATTTGTGCAGCAATTAACTGATCTTGGGTATACAGTACAGTTCAGAGAGCTTGTAGCTGCTGATTACGGCGCTCCTACAATGAGAAAGAGATTCTTTATGATTGCCAGATGCGATGGGAAGCCTATTGCATGGCCGCAACCGACACATGGACCGATAGACAGCGAAGCAGTAAGAACCGGAAAACTCAAACCTTATGTTGGAGCATATACACAGATTGATTTCTCCAAGCCTTGTCCGTCTATATTTGATACATCAGAGGAAATCAAAGAGAAATATGGTATCCGGGCAGTAAGACCATTAGCTCCCAAGACAATGGCGAGAATTGCACGGGGATTGAAAAAATTTGTGCTGGATAATCCAGAGCCATTTATTGTGCCAATCGGGCACGGAGAAAAGAAAGACCAACTTCCACGGGTACACGATATCAGACAGCCATTGCCGACGATAGTGGGAAATGGAAAACATTATCTTGCAAGCCCGCTCCTTATTCAATATCATTCTGAAACTACAAAAGATGAAGTAAGGGGGCAAACCATTATTGATCCAGTTATGACAGTGGACAGCTCAAATAGATATGGACTGGTAACTTCTTTCCTGAGTAAATTTTACAAATCAGGTACGGGACAAGATATCAGGGAACCTTTACACACGATTACAACATCACCGGGACATTTTGGAGAGGTACGAGCTTTTCTTATCAAATATTATGGATGCGGCACCGGACAGGATATAAAAGAACCTCTTGATACAGTTACCGCACAAGACAGATTTGGCCTGGTAGAAATCAACGGGGCGGAATATCAAATTGCAGACATAGGGTTAAGAATGCTGGAACCCAGCGAACTATACGGCTGTCAGGGCTTCCCGGAAGACTACATAATCGACCATGATTATACAGGGAAGACATATAGCAGAACTGAGCAGGTGCGGAGATGTGGAAACGCTGTATGCCCACCAATACCAGCAGCCATGGTAAAAAGCAATCTGCCAGATCTATGTGTAGCAACCAGAAATCCTATTTGCAGAAATGACAGGATGAAGGAAGAGACTACAGGACAATTGAGATTTGCATAGAGGTGAGAAAAAATGGATGAAAAATTAAGATTTCACGTCCTGGTTATGTTATTAGCAGAAACTTATGATTTAGAAGATTCTTTATTCGAGAATGAAATTGATAAGTTTGAAGAATTAATTTCCGAAGCAGGTGGAAAAGCATGGTTTCAGGCCGCAAAATCTGATTACAATGATATTGAAATTACAACATACAAAGATATGGAGCGCCTTCATTATTATGCGGAATATTACGATGGATACCAAGCGCCATTTGTTGTATGCGACTGGGATAAACCTATTAAAGAATTAGAAGAATTATTAAAACTAGCATCACCGATTTTATATAAAGAATATATTGTGAGGCTAAAATAAGCGGAGTATTTGTCTTTCAAATGCCTGCTGATTCGGAGGAAACAGAATGAAATATCCAGAAGATTTATATATTGATTCCCAAATTTTCGCAGCTAATATGGATGGTTCGGAATCTAATTTTACAGAAAAATTGTAAAAACACGAACACCTCATTTGTGCTGCGTATGTGAAAACCAGATACCTAAAGGTTCAAAGATGCTGAGACAGAAAGCTATAGTAGAAGGCGAGGGATGGAAAAGTTGTTATGTATGCCTACCTTGCATAGAAAAGTGGCTAGAAGAGTCGGGACAAGTAGAAGAAAAAGAATATTGAGAGCATTTTTACATAGGAGGTCAGAAATGACAAGAGCAGAGGTGACGAAATTTCTTAGCCAGTTGCTCATAGATACACGCTTTGCTGGTGCAGGGAAACACTGGGCCAGCGAAGTTAGTGTTGATCCATGGGGAACTGAAGCTAAAAGAATTGATTATATGCAGTTTTCTCCGGCAAATCAGTGTTCTGTATCAGGAATTGAAAAGGGCATATTTACCTGCTACGAGATTAAAAGCTGCAAAGAGGATGTATACAGCGGGAACGGACTAAATTTCCTTGGCGAAAAAAATTACCTGGTAACAACGATGGAGTGCTATAAAGAAATTTTACCAGATTTCCGCAGCGGGAAATTTGCCAAACACATGAAAGAGCTGTTCCCGGAATCCTCCAACTACTTTGGTGTTATGGTTGCGATACCAGGCTGGGCAGAGGTAACAGATGAATTTGAAAATCCTACGCCACTGGACACAGAGGTAAAGCGGTGGAAACTGGCGTGTATATTACCTTGCCATGAAGGACCAAGAAAGAGATCCATGACGGAATTATTGTTTTGCATGGTGAGAAGCGGGCATTGAGAAAGGATGGGATAATATGATCTATATAAGGAGGATTGGAGAATGAGAGATGAAATGACACTTGTACAGAACGAAGATGGCACATTTAGCGCATACGATGATACATACGATGTTGTAATACATTGTGAAACGGAAGAGGAACGGGAGAAAGCTATTGAGCGTTTAAAATCTACTAATTGAATTCCAATAGACGAGAGATTGCCAGAAACAGATGATTATATCTTGGTTTCATTTAGCAACTATATACTACCAGATATTGGACGATACGAAGCTGATAAGGATGGAGGAGGTGCTTTTTCCGGGAAATGAAGAAAGAAGCTATGCGTCTTTTGGATTGTTCATCAATGCTTGGATGCCACTTCCAGAACCATATAAGGAGGACTGAACATGATTGAATACACTGAAAAAGACAGTAAAGAGCTCGTAGAAGCCTTGAACACATTAATTTCAAAATGCGCAAAGGCAAAAAGTTACGAACTCAATTGCATCGTATCTTACGGAGAGAATCTGGAACTTGATTGTCATTTCGGCTTCAAAATGCACAAGGAGGACTAAATTGGATATTGTAAATTATACTGCCCGGACGGTGAAACACAGTGCTGCATCTGCTGCGAGAAGCAAGGCGGTTGCGATAACCGGTGCGACATGATGGATAGCTATGAATATGCAGAGGAATGCGAAAATTATGTTAAGGAGGAAGAGACATGATTACGTTCTTATTAGGACTTGCACTTGGAATCATAGTCGGAGTGGCTGGCCTTGTATGTGTAGCGATCATGTACGACAAGCACCACCCAGACGAATAGAAAGGAGAACGGTATGCTGACAAGGAATAAGAAGCTGAAAGACTACGGTATTCCGGCAGAGGATATTGAAAAACTGAACACGATGCTGAAAGACTTTCCGACAGAGTACGGATACCTGCTTACCAGTGCTGCCTTGTCAGCTTGCCCGAAAAACACGGTGATAGCGGATATGGTTATTGAGAATATCCTGCACCGGAAAAGTTACAGGAAAATCAGCAAAGAAAGATATATCCCGATGAACCCGAAGGACTTTTATGGATACAGGCGTAAGACCGTCGCTGTACTGTATGAGAGAATGCGGTTATTGGGAGTGTGGGAGGAAAAATAAATGAAAGAATATAAATGTCCAAAGTGCAATAGTAAAAACCTTTTTGTCAAGAAAGTTGGGAATAATACGGGATTGTATTGCGGGGATTGCGGTGCATGGATTAAATGGGTCGGGAAAAATGAGCTGAGAGCGTTTGAATATTTAACTAAGCAGAAACACGTAGACGATGCTAATAGCAAACAAGACGATATTGCAAGCATCATTTATAGCACTCTCGATCATATGTATTGCGATAATTGCAGATTCAATAGCGAAATTAAAGAAAGTGATAATGGTGAATGGAACTGTGATGAATGCCACAGAAAATATAATGGATGGGGAATTTCCATGCAGGAAAGTAATAAAATTGCAAAAGAAATTTTAAAACAGTTAGGAGAATAGAATATGAGCAGACTGATTGATGCAGACAAAATAATTGACTCTCTTGGAAATTCGGATATGGATTTTGCAATAGGTGCAGTTATTGACGAACAGCCGACAGTTTTTGATGTGGACAAGGTTATTAGTGAATTGAAAAGAGATAAATTCGTTGAATCCGAATGTATCTTATCTGATGTACATCAAGGATACAATGCTGGACTGAACAGAGCAATCGAAATCGTGAAAGGCGGTGGAGTTGAATGAGAGAAATTCTTTTCAAGGCAAAGCGGATTGATAATGGCGAGTGGGTCGAGGGATATTACCTAAGAGATCAATATCACATAGGGGGAAAGGACATTATTTTTTATCGAAAGGATTCAGATCGGTTTACAGTATATACCAATATAATTGATATAGAAACCCTCTGCCAGTTCACAGGACTTTGCGACAAGAACGGTAAGAGAATCTGGGAAAATGACATCCTGATGTGCCGTGGAAACTCAGAAGATCTTGTAAAAGTGGCATTTGGAGAATTTGGCGTAAGAAATATTGAAACCGGATCCATAGTAGATAAAGTTATCGGATGGCATTATGAAGTTGTTCCGACAGATACAATCAGCAGATGCGAACCATTCTGCTGGACAATGCCATTGACAGAATATTATATCGACAGATGCGAAATGGAAGTAGTTAGCAATATTTTCGACAATCCAGAATTGTTACAGGAGGAATCAGATGAGTAAAGGCAAAGACATTTCAACCATGTTTACGAGGGAAGAAAACAAAAAGAATGGAATAGTTGGATATTATCGGGCTGACAGTAGAAAAATTGATGTTATCAGTCCTGCACAGTACGGAGTATTCTTGCAGAAAAGAGGTAGGAGAAAATGAGCAAATCAGTATTAGTGATAAATACGCCAAAATATTGTGCTTTATGCGTTTTACGCAGCGGAGTGCTTCACCCGTTCTGTAGAGTAAACAATAGAGATATTACAGATTTGAGTATTAGACCAGATTGGTGTCCATTGAAGCCATTGCCAGAGAAAATGAAAGTAACTGGGCTTTATAACGGCGAATATTTCAAAGCAGGAGGTAAACTACCGAGCTATAAAATCGGATGGAATAAATGTATTGATGAGATCACAGGAAAGGCGAAGTAATCATGTGGTTTTTGTGTCAAGAGCCGTGCAAAACATTAGAAGAAGCACGGAAAAGAGCAATGGAAATTGGACGAGAGAATTTTGATTCTATTCATAAAGAACGCTATGGATTGTTTTTTAAAAAAACTGTATATGTGGTTCTCTGGTGGAAATGGATTGAGAAAGGAGAGGTAAATGGCAAGAAATAGGTATCCAGGAACTTGTTATTGTTGCGGTAAAAAAGTTCCAACAGGTTATGGACATTTCGAAAGATATAAAGGTGGTTGGAGAATCAAATGCGTAAAATGCGCAAGTGGTAGAGTTGTCAGAGATTCTGATAAAGAGGTAAAGCGAGCAATAAGATTAAGGGAGGAAAAATATGATTGATTTAACAGGAAAAAGTGTATTTGTAAGAACGCAGGAAGAATATTTGAGTGTTTTGAAAATGGCGAGGCTTCAGTGATTCACATGGGCGAGAGGAAGCCATTTAAACCCTATTGAAATTCCACTTCCAAACATGTTGAATTTTTACAGCAGCAAGATTGCTACTTACAGAACCGGTGAAAAAAAGACATTGTATGAAGCATCCGAAATCGTCGAAGATGAAGAAAAAATCAAGGATGCAGTAAACCTTGTCAGAACATTTGCTAAAAGCCCAGACAGAACAGCATTGACGGACTCATTTATTGAGTCCTTGAAGTTACTTGCAGATAATGTAGAAAGTCAGATGGAAGAGGTGAAGTAGATGGAGAGATTAACAAAGATAACTGAGATTGGAAACGCTTACTTTCCTAAATGCTTTGAAGAGCCATGCTGCGGAATGGGAGAATGCATTGATGATAGATGCAGTCTTATGCTTGACGCTTGCAAAAAGCTGGCAGAATATGAGCAGTTAGAAGAACAGGGCTTGCTTGTGAGATTGCCGTGCAAGGTTGGAGATATGGTTTGGGTGGTAACATCGCCAATTAATGTGTTTGGTTATGATGAATATGATGGAGATGCGGAATATGAAGTATATGAATCTTTTTTATCAAGCGTATCTTATTATGCGTCTGGAGAACAATTCAGAATTTACGCAAAAGTAACGAATAGTTTTATTGTGGCATACTTTAGAGAATGTGATTTTGGAGAATCTATATTCCTCACCCGTGAAGATGCTGAGAAGAAGTTGGAGGAGATGAAGAATGATTGATAGTTTAATAGCATTTACATTTGGAATAATATTCGGATCATTTGGCACTATTTACTTGATTGCACATTTTGTCGGCAAGCGTAAATAGCAATAAAAGGAGTGATGATATGCGAACCAGGCAAAAGTCGCTTGTTGATTTTGGCGTATATCCAGAAGACATTAATCGTTTAAAGGATATATGTCAAAAAGCTACACCAGAGCAGAGACACGATATTTTACATTGCTGCATAAGTTCTTGTCCTCCGGGGATTGAGCTTCTGGTGTACGAATCTATTGTAACAAACAAATCCTATGACCGTATCATGAAAACGAAATACATACCGGCAAAGCGAGACGATTTCTACGCATACAAGCGCAAGGCAATGGCTATGTTTTATGATACTTTAAGAAAACTAAGAGAAATATAATATTACAATTAATATTAAAATGTGGGGACAAATTTTTCTGCCATGTATGGTAATATAGTATATATCTATGACTATGTGCCGTATGTGGCAGTTTTTTTGCGAGGTGATAATGTGGCGAACTTAAAAGCAGTTACGAGAAAACTTCAAAAAGCTATATTATCTACTGGATTAATTATAAAAATCGGAACATCACAATTCTACAGCCATGAGCAGGAACGATTGATAACAGTAACAATTATATCAACGCCAGTATTCAGACCAACGAAACATGGAAACTGGAAAGATTGTGATTATGAAATATTACGAACTGCATCCCAGTATGATGTAGTCATGTGTTTAAAAGAAATATGGGAGGCGGTCAGAAAATGATGGTGGGAGATAAGTATATATTAAGTGGAGCAAGTCAACTCGGAGTAACAAGAGAAGGAAAGGAAGTAAAAATACCTCCGCTTTCTGTTATAGAAAAAATAAGGGATAACTTTGCAGACAAGCTTAAATTTAGAAATATGTTTGTATTATGCAAAACTGGACAAGAAATAGATATTAGTCAGAGTATTATCGAAAGATATTTTATTCCGAATACAAAGGACGGTGGGTAAATGAATCTCACTCCTAAACAGAAAACGTTTGCAGATGAATATATAAAAAACGGTGGGAATGCATCTGACGCCGCAAGGAAAGCTGGATATAAAAATTATGAAGTGGAAGGCTATAGATTGATAAGAAATGATAAGGTTTTATCTTATATAGCCGAAAAGCAGGATAAAATCGAGAAACAAAAATGTACCGATATCATGTCTCTGGCAGAAATCCAACAGCGCCGTTCCATGATTGCAAGAGGTGAGCTAACGGATTCATTTGGCTTTGCTCCGGACTTCTCCGATCAGCTCAAATCCATGAATGATCTGGAAAAGACACTTTCTATAAAAGAAGCCAGAGAAGAGCAGCGGAAAGCAGAAGAAAAAGCCAGATTACAAAGCGAATATCATATTGATCTGGATATTGTCCCGGACGTATTTCATAAAATGATTAGAGATATCCGGAAAAAGAAACATAGCGAATACATTCTCCCCGGCGGGCGTGGATCCATGAAGTCATCGACAATATCATTGATTATACCGGAACTGCTGAAGAATAATTCGAACATGCACGCTCTGATTCTGCGAAAAGTCGGAAACACTATCAAAGATTCTGTTTATGCTCAGATGAAATGGGCTATTGATAAATTAAATCTAAATGAGGAATTTACGTGCAAGGTATCTCCTATGGAGATTACATATAAGCCTACTGGACAGAAGATATACTTTCGTGGTGCTGATGATCCATTAAAGATTAAATCCATAAAGCCGGAGTTTGGTTATATCGGCATCGTCTGGTTCGAGGAGCTTGACCAGTTCGCCGGGCCAGAAGAAATCCGTAATATCCAGCAATCTGCTATCCGAGGTGGAAATGAAGCATATAAGTTCAAATCGTTCAACCCGCCTAGGAGTAAGAATAACTGGGCGAATGAATATACGGCAGAAGCAGAAGAAAAGGACGATAGCGCACTGGTTGTACATAGTACATATCTTGATCTTGACATTGAGCAGGAATGGCTCGGAGATATATTCCTTGCAGATGCTGAACATCTAAAAGAAGTAAATCCAGACGCTTATGACAACGAGTATTTAGGACACGCCAACGGAAATGGTGGAAATATCTTTGAATACATCGAAGAAAGAACTATCACAGACGAAGAAATTAGTCACTTTGATAGAATTTATCAAGGTAATGACTGGGGATGGTTCCCGGACCCGTATGGATTTATCAGACTATATTATGATTCTGCCAGAGAAACGATATATTTCATTGACGAAATATATGAGAACAAGAGATCAAACGAATGGACCGCAAAAGAAATTAAACGGCGTGGCTACGATGATTACGCGATCACAAGTGATAGTGCAGAACCTAAGTCAGTAAATGATTACAGAGATTTCGGATTGCCTGCTAGACCAGCAATCAAAGGACCGGGAAGCATCGAATACTCTATGAAGTGGCTGCAAAGAAGAAAGCTTGTGTTTGACCCTGCTAGAACTCCGAACGCAAGGAAAGAGTTTAAGAAGTATGAATACGAGCGAGACAAAGACGGAAATATCATCAGTGGCTATCCGGATAAGGATAATCATCTGATTGACGCGACCAGATATGCTACAGAGTCAATGTGGATCAGAAGAGGTAATAGTGCATAATGAGTAAAATAGGAATAGAACTACCGAAAGAGTATTCGGACAGATTTGACAAATTACGACAGAATCGAGTGGAAGTCAGCTTTTATAAATATGGCACAGCAGCAGACAACTTTGGAATGAAATTAGTAGATGCACTTGAATCACATGATATGTGCATTAAAAAATATAAAGAAACTGGAAACACAGAATATCTTTGCGATGCAGCAAATTATCTCATGTTTGAATTTATGTATCCACAGATTCCGAATGCATTTTTCAAAGCAACAGATAGCGGAGAGAGTGCCGGAGTTGCCGGAACACCAATAAATCAGCTAAAAGAAAAATGGTGACTAAATGGGACTTATAACAACACTAAAAAGGTGGTTTAACATGATATTCAAAAAACAAGCCGAAGAGGACTTTAACATCCAGGCGGCAGAATTTCCAGAAATGGAATCACTGATTAACCGGTGCGCGAACATCTATAGGGGAGTACCGGAATGGCTAGATGACAAGAATAACATCAAGACGATTAATTTTGCGAAATCTGTGTGTTCTGAGACTGCCAGACTTGCAACACTGGCGATCGGCATTCAGATAGACGGTTCTGCAAGGGCAACATGGTTGCAGGAGCAGATTGACAAGGTGTATTTCCAAATACGTCACTGGGTAGAATATGGATGTGCTTATGGAACGGTATTCATTAAGCCGAACGGCGAGAGCCTTGACGTATTTACTCCGGCAGATGTGATGATTGTGGATTATGACAATCAGGAAATCAAAGGGATTATATTCAAAGATTCTTATACTGTTGGACGGAAATACTACACAAGGCTTGAATATCACAGGTTTGTTGAGACAACAGTGGACGGAGTGACAACCTATCCGTATTATGTTTCAAACAGAGCCTATGTATCAAAATCTCCTCAAAACATCGGAGACAAGATTGACCTTAAACAGACCAAATGGGCTGACCTTATGGCAGATACACCACCGATTCTTAAAGCAAACGGTGAGAAGCTGGACGGAGCTTTATACGGAGTACTTCGGACACCACAGGCAAATAATGTGGATATCAGTACACCACTGGGGCTTCCAATATTTGCAGAAGCAATTGAAGAGTTGAAAGACCTGGACATTGCATACAGCCGTAATGCAAAAGAAATCCTTGATTCTAAGAGAACCGTTCTGGCGGATGATAGAATACTCATGCCGAGTGGATCACCAGTAGCAGCTATGACACCGCAGGCCATGGAGCACAGATGCAAAGAAATGAGTTTGCCGGATTATGTGAAAAATGTATTCGGACAGGATGAAAAAGAGTTTTATCAGGAAATCAATCCGATTTTAAACACAGATACCCGTATAAGCGGCATAAATGCCCTTTTAAGCCAGTTGGGGTACAAGATTGGATTCTCCAATGGGTATTTTGTTTTTAACGAATCTAGCGGCATTCAGACAGCCACAGGAGTAGAAGCGGAACAGCAGAGGACAGTGCAGTTCGTCAAGGATGTAAGGGATAAGTTAGAGTCTTGCCTAGATGAAGTTATTTACGCATTGAACGTTTACGCTGACCTGTACGGGCTTGCACCGGTTGGGGCTTATGAAGTCAATTATGATTTCGGAGACATCCTATATGTGCGTGAAAATGACCGCGCAAGATGGTGGCAGTATGTGGCCACTGGCAAGATTCCGTTCTGGTACTATCTGGTAAAATTTGAAGGATTTAGCGAAGAGGACGCGAAAGCTCTCGCAGAAGAAGCGAATAAGGAAAACAAAGCAAGTGGATTATTTGGGGATGAATAGCCTATGAAGATTAATAATCATGTTGGAAATGTACATATCAAATTCGATACAAAGCGGATTGATGGCAATTTGAAAGAAGCGCAAACGAAACTGAATATGCAGATTGTAGCGGACTGCGAGCCTTATGTACCTTTCCAGCAAGGAGCATTGAGAAGTAGCGTAAGATACCCGCAGGGAATTGATGGTGGCGAGATTGAATATAATACTCCTTACGCTCATTATCTGTACACGGGCGAGGTATATGGTCCGAATATTCCGCTCAAGGATGCACAAGGCAATATTATCGGATGGACATCTCCACCTAAAAAATCACCCACAGGGAGAAGATTACAATACCATACACCAGGAACGTCCGATCACTGGTTTGATCGTGCTAAGCAGGAACATCTATCTGATTGGGTGCGGCTTGTAAAAGAAACGGCAGGTGGTAAATAATGCTTCCACCAGAGTATTTCCACGGAAAAGAAAAAAGGATCCTTTCGATCTATCAGAAATTGGAAGATTTTATAATGACGGATATTTCCAGGCGTATTCTCCAGACTGGCAAAATGACTGCCACAGCTGATCGGCTTATCTGGAAACTCACGCAAATGGGAGAAAGCAGAGCTGCCATTGAACAGAAACTGCAGAAGCTTACAAAAATGACACAGCCAGAACTTAGACGGATCCTGCAAAATGCTGTGATGACATCTTGGGATAATGATAAAGATATCCTTTTAGGGATTGATGAGAATATAAGTCCGCCGTTGGAAAATCCAGAAGTTATAGCGGTGATGGATGCAGAGTTTAAAAAGACATTGGGAGAGCTTAGTAACCTGAGTAGGACTACCATAAATCAATCTCAGCGTGATCTGATTAATCTGCTGGACAAAGCTGAAATTCGTGTTACTTCCGGTGTGCAATCTTACACCTCTGCAATTTGTGATGTGTTGGACAACTATGCCAAAAAAGGAATTATGGTGGATTATCCAACAAGCGGTGCAAAAAGAACCCTTGAAGCAGCTGTGAGGTGCTGCGTGGTAACAAGTATGAACCAGACAGCGGCGCAGATCACTAATCAGTACATTGTGCAGGCAAAGACAAATTACGTCCTCGTATCAGCCCATCTGGGAGCCAGAACAGCACAGAAAGGACAGCCGCCTTGCGGAGATCATTCATCCTGGCAGGGAAAGCCTTACTCAATAGTTGGATCGGAACCGGGATATCCTAATCTTTTGGAAAGCACTGGATATGATATAAGTCCGAAGACCGGACAGGGAACCGTTGTGGATCTGCATGGACTGCATGGATATAACTGCCGTCACTCTCACCAACCATGGGCGAAAGGATTACGGAATCCCTGGGCGGATGAACACAAGATGGATTCTGAAGAAAATAAAAAGATCTATGAAGATACCCAGAAGCAGCGAGCAATGGAGCGTTCTATTAGAGCGACTAAAAGAAAGTTGATAATGAAGAATGAAGAAATCAACTCAGACGATGTACCAGAATCTGAAAAAGAAAAACTAAGATCGGAATATGATCGAATGGCTTTTAAACTGACTGAACAGAATAAGGAGTATAATAAATTCTGCGAGGAAAACAATCTTGCAGCACAATATTACCGAAATAAGGTGGCAGACTTTGGATATAAGCAGCAGTCCAGGGCAAATGCCGGGGCAAAAAGATTTATGAGAGCAAAGTGAGGTAACTATGGACAGATGGGTGTGTTTCAATCCAAATCCGGTAAGAGGACAGCGTGTAGGAGACTGTGCTGTCCGGGCGATATGTAAGGCTTTAGACCTTGACTGGGAAACGGTGTTTACCGGATTGATGGTACAAGCGTGTGCCTTATCCGATATGCCAAGTGCAAATTACGTATGGGGTTCATACCTGGCAAAGCAAGGATTCCATAGAAAGCTAGTGGAGCAGTCGGAGCGGTATATCTATACGGTGAATGACTTCTGTGCAGATCATCCGATCGGCACGTACATTCTCTGCATAGATGGCCATGTGGTGACGGTACAAGACGGAAAATATTATGATACATGGGATTCCGGAAATGAAGTCCCGGTATATTACTGGGAAAGGAGCTTATAAAAATGAGCATACAGGAATTTATTCAATTTTTTCTTTCAGTCTGCGGAGGAATATCAATTTTTGGAGGGGCAGCAGCTGTAATCCTTAAGTGGATTGCTCCGGCATTCCGACTCAACAAGCGAGTTGAGACACTGGAAGAACATGATAAGCGAGACTATGAAAGTCTTCAAAGGATTGCTGAGAGAGATTCCCTTATCCTGGAAGTCCTATCAACCATGCTGGACAGTCAGATCAGCGGCAACAATGTGGAAGAATTAAAAAAAACAAAACAGAAGCTTACAAATTATCTTGCACAGAATCAGCGTTAATTGCATTAATAAGAGGTATGCTCATGAAATTATATGTGTTCACAAAGAAAGATATAGACAGATTCTTAGTAGAGTGTAATTTCACACCGGATGAAGAAAGATTGTTTCGGCTGAGATGCAAGGAATATACACTCGAATACTGTGCTGAACAGATGAACGTGAGTATATCCACGGCGAAACGATTGAGCCGGAGAGTAAACAATAAAATAATTAAAGTGTGCTGATACTTTTTAGACACTAATTAGAGCCAGAAACGACCTGTTTCCGGTTCTTTTTTTATGCAAAAATATAATCAGAAAGGCGGTGTATAAAATGGCATTATATAACAATCCTTATCAATATAGTTTCGGCGTTCCAGGACAGATGAACCAGTTCCAACAGCAACCTGTCCAGATGCCAGCTCAACCAGTACAGCAGAATAATAATGGAATCCTGTGGGTATCTGGCGAAGTAGGCGCAAAATCTTATCTGGTAGCACCTGGAACAAGTGTTTTGCTGATGGACAGTGAAAGCGAAAAGTTCTACATAAAATCCACAGACGTTTCCGGTATGCCACAACCATTACGGACGTTTGAGTATCATGAAGTAGGCTCTCAGATGCCGCCTAAACAGCCTGTTCAGAACATGGAGAGTAAATACGTCACCAGACAGGAATACGACGATTTAAAGGGCAAATACGAAGCTATTATAAACCGGTTAAATTCTTTTTCTGAACCTGTTAGGGCTAATACCGCGCAGGAATCAGCAGTCAAGGGAGGAAATGCAGATGAGTAATCCATTATTTAACGCACTTGGCGGTGGGATGCCGCAGGGAAACGGACCAATGCAGATGATACAGCAGTTTATGCAGTTTAAGGAGAATTTTAAGGGAGATCCGAAAGCAGAAGT
>ENA-UESU01000245-UESU01000245.1-human-gut-metagenome-genome-assembly--contig:-NODE-245-length-45558-cov-14.529760_pt1 | contig 45558 bp, 46 predicted proteins | sample MGYA00243007_ERZ508008 | MGnify/ENA primary metagenome ERZ508008 (study PRJEB26167, sample SAMN06115399) | human gut metagenome | host: Homo sapiens | place: China:Henan | collected 2016-06-23...
TTTTATGTTTATTAAAATAATGTTTAATTTCTAAATAATATTTAATAAATAAAATTGGTATAATCAATGAAACAAATCCGAATGCCGCACGAGCAATCCCCAATAACATGAATAGAAAAATAATAAATATGATTTTGGAATATTGCTTTTTATCGATAGTCATTAATAGGATTGTACCCCATGTTAATGGGCTTATTCTAATCATTATCTGGATAAGCGGTTTAATTACAGACGGTACGCTATACTCATCACCTCCGGCTCTTCCTACTCCAAATGAAAATCCCAATGCAATATGTATAAGGAATATTGCAACCGTTATCGGATATAATATCTTGGGATTTAATAATACTACCCATTTGGATTTCTTTTTAGAGAAAACAGTATAAAATTTATATAATATGATATATGGTATAATTGAGATAATAAATGCAATTAGCAACCCGAACAAATTGAGGTTTACTTTAGAGTTAATAAAATCTCCATTGTAATTCCCGGTAATTAATGCATAGCCTAAACTAATGATGGAAAATAAGACATATATGATTATGACAATCTTAACTGGTGTCTTGTAAGGATTATATGATTTTCCCTTTTCATCATTAGGGTATGTATTGCTTTTTAAGCTGGTCATATAGATATACCGTCAGCATTGAGATACATCTCCCAATAATCATCGTGCAATTTAATATTTCGTCCAAATTTCCCTAAATTGAAAGCCAGCCTATTGGACAGATTTCGTATTTGAGAAATACCGTTTCCTCGATATCTCATATCAGTATCAGAAATGAACAAAATTTGACGCTGTTTCATTGACAATTTGTTCTTAAGACAAAAGACAGGCAATAAAAATTCGCCCATATATCCGAATACTCTTTTGTAAGATAGATATTGAGATGGCTTTAATTGTAATTCAACCTTATCTAATACATCAAATAACCATTCAGCATATTCTTGAAAATTGTCAAATGACATAAAAAACATATTAAATCCTGTTCGATAGTTTCCGGTCATATATTTTTCAAATGTATCCACATAGTCCGGATAATATTTTTCTAATACTTTGTAAAGGATGTATATATCCTCCGCCAATACCATTTGTTGAAAATCCATTTTTACGGAGTGAGGCAAGTATATAAAACTTGGAAGATAAACCTCATTTTTAGCTGTTATTTTCGGATAAAAGGTATCCGTTTTTAATGAAGAAATTTCATCCGACTTAATTGGATGTAAAGCCGAGTTGTTTTTATTAAAATCGAAGTAGCGGCGGTAGTGGCAGAGGCCGATGTAGTCGACATCCTTGAGGTTTTTCCACGCCCAATAGAGGGCGGTGAGCTCGCAATAGGAGCCGTTTTTCTCGGAGATGTTGTCGCCGGTGTTGTCGCACTGGAATCCGAGGTCGAGTTCGGGGTGGAGTGCCTTGCCTACCTGTATGGGCATGTAGATGTCATCCTGACGGATATTAGGGTCGGCTTTGTGGCATGCCACGAGTATCTTGATTCTTGGTTGCTTCTTTTCTTCCATAGGATTTATTTGAAATGATTGAGTGCCTGGGCGATGATTGGCGCCATGTCGTAGTATTTGTATTCGGCGAGGCGACCGCCGAATATGACGGATGTTTCCTGCGCGGCGAGGGCGCGGTATTGCTCGTAGACAGCCTGGTTACGGGCATCGTTGACGGGGTAGAACGGCTCCATGCCGTCGGTCCACTCGGTAGAGTATTCGCGCGAGATGACCGTGCGGGGATTGTCGTAGACGGCGTTGCCGAAGGTCTCGAAATGCTTGTGCTCGATGATGCGGGTGTAGGGCACGTCGGCAGCGGTGTAGTTGACCACGGCGTTGCCCTGATGGTTTGGCTCGTCGAGTGTCTCGGTCTCGAAGCGCACAGTGCGGTATTCGAGCTTGCCGAAGCGGTAGCCGTAAAACTCGTCGATTTTTCCTGTGAACACAATCCTGTCAGCGATGGATTCCCAGCGGGCGCGGTCAGTGAAGAAATCGGTGTCGAGTCTTACCTCCACGCCGTCAAGCAGCCCGTCAATCAGGCGGTTGTAGCCTCCGATGGGGATGCCCTGATAGGAGTCGTTGAAATAGTTATTGTCAAAGGTCATGCGCACGGGCAGACGGCGGATGATGAATGCCGGAAGCTCGGCGCATTTGCGTCCCCACTGCTTCTTGGTGTAGCCCTTGATAAGCTGCTCGTAGATGTCACGCCCTATGAGTGTCAATGCCTGCTCCTCAAGGTTACGCGGCTCGGTTACGCCCTCTGCTTTCATGCGTCCGACCGCCTCGCATCGCTGCTCGTCGAGCTTTGCCTGCGCCTCGGCGGGAGTCTTCACGCCCCACATCTGATAGAACGTGTTCATGTTGAAGGGCAGGTTGTACAACCGTCCGTCGGGAGCTTGTGCCACCGGGCAGTTGGTGTAGCGGTTGAAAGGCACAATTGAATTGACAAAATCCCACACCTCCTTGTCAGAGGTATGGAAGATATGCGCCCCGTACTTGTGTACGTTGATTCCCTCGATATTCTCGCAATAGATATTGCCTCCGGCGTGGGGACGCTTGTCAATGACAAGACACCGCTTCCCCCGCTTCCGGGCAAGATGCGCAAACGTGGCACCGAACAGCCCGGCACCCACTATCAGATAGTCATATTTCATCAGAATTGTGATGGTTTTATTTCTTGATTAACCTGTTAATTATAGACGAGACTTTTGAACGTTCATAGGAGTTAAATCCCAGTGAATAGATAAGGATTGGAAAAATTATCAGTGTTGTTATGCCGATTAGAATTAATCCAGAAAAATCTTTCGGAAAATAGTTCCAACATAAATATTCTATGACATAAGATATTGAAATTATCATAATGCATCTAATACCCACCTCCTTGATAAACCTAGAGACGCTTATCCCTAACTGTAATCTGGCAAATAATAGCCGCAGACACGCAGCTACCGCTTCGTTAATCACAATACACAAGATGACGGATTGTGGTGGAAAACCATTTTTGAGAAGAATGTATGCTGTAGGAATGACGAGAAGGAATGAAAGACCTATAAAAAAATGTACAAGCTTCACTTTCCCATAGGCTTCTAATGCTACCGTCATTCCTATGGTCGATTGGTTTAGAAGTGCGCTTAAAAGCAACAGCCTACAAAATATTACAGTATATTCCGGGACATCTTTCAACCATATATCAAGTACCACAGGCATTGCCACAATCAACGGGACAGCCAACACCCCTGTAAGAATAAAGGGATATTTACAAGCCACGTAAGTTAATGACAGCATCCTCTCCTTGTCTCCCTCACCAGCACTTTTTATAAGTTGCGGACGAATGGCAGTAGTTATAGAACTTGAAAATTGCATCAAAACTCCATTGACCTGAGCTGCGATTCCGTTGGCGGCATTGATGACAACGCCGAAGAACATGTTCAACAATATCGAAGAACCCTGATTCCTTATCGTGCTACATGTTGTGCCAATCATTACCCACCCAGCAAATGCCCCGATATGTTTTATTACAGAAAAATCCGTAATTTTCTTTAGTGTGAACTTTGTCTCGAGATAATGCCTATTGCAATAAATCCATTCGGAAAACAGCTGTATATAAGGGATGGCGGCAATCAAGATGGCATAAAAACGCAATCTGTCTCCATCTATGAACATCACGGCGATGGCTATGCAGAATTTTATAAGCGAATTGAAAAATTGGCATAGCGAAACAAACAAGATATTTTCATGAGCCATTAGTACAGCCTCGAATGGCACAGTGATTACAGTGCCGACAATACCTAAGGTGACAGTGATGAGTACGAAGTACGCATCAGAAATTTTCTCTGCAGGTATATCCAAAAGATATCTGATTACCAGTGACCCGCCGATTTGCACGATGATAGCCACAGAAATTGCTATGAGCAGATGAAGAGCGAGACTATTGTAAAAGATATCCCTTATCTTATCCGTGTCTTTCTCTTTTCCCATGGCAAAGGATATAAACCGCTGGGTTGTAGTTGCCATAGTGTTGGCGATGAACGAGAAAAGAAAGACAACACCGGCAATTAGATTATAGAGACCGAAATCAGACTCTCCAAGCGCCAACAATATATAGCGTGTGGAAAACAGAGACAATGCCATTATCGCCAGTAGGCGGATATAACTTATCACTGTGTTGATAGCAATTCTTTTGTTGTCACGCATTTTAATAGTGCTTGTTAGAAATGCAAGGCGTTTTCTAGACAATACCTGTCTATCTCATCTGGGGTCTTGTCAAGCGTTATCGATTTAACGTCAGGATGCGCCTTGAAATAGTTATTTAGCTCGGCTTCTGCCTTATAATTATAAATTCTTCTGATTCCTTTGGCGATTACTTTTGCCGGGATACCTCCAAGTACACAGAAAGGGCCGTTTTCAGTATAATCCTTTGAAAGAAGAGTGTTGGCAGATGCCACAATTGTGTAGTCCGGTGTCTTTGTATTTTTCTTAACGACAGTTTTATTGGCAATCCAATTATATTTTCCGATGATAATCGGCGTCTTGTTACGTGCCACTTTCCCCGATTCCATATTCACGGTGTAATGGTCATCGCTATCCATGAAAAAACTCAGGAATCCAATCCTTGTGTATCTGCCGATTTCAAGATAATCGCGAATTAACATCAGCGTTCCTTCTCCAATCTGCGTGTCGCCTTTAAACGACATTATACCAGTGTTTTCTATGATGCATCCCCCCCAAAAAAAAACTGGACCGGAAAACTCGATCTTCCCGTAATTTGCAATTTTGCCGTTACCTGCGCTCTTGTAACCGAATTTCCCCCATTGAATCATGCCCTGAAAAATTTCTGGAGAATTAATTTTAATTTTCCCGATATTATAAATCGATGTGTTGTGATATATAAAGACGGGAAGTTTTAGTGCCTGTTTAAAAGGCAGACTCTTGAAATTGAAATACAGGGTCTTTGTCAGGCTTAAGCGATGATGTTGGACTCGAATGCCTTTAAGCAAAAGTAATGCCAGTGGACTTATCCACTCCTTTAATAATTTTTTCATGAAATCTTGATTATATGAATGATTAAAGGAGTGGAAGAAAGTCATGATAATTACTTAGGAATCGCGAATGGATTAATTCCGTTATCCCTGTATATATAAGGTTCAGTGTTATCTTTAAAATACAGATACAGCAATCGTTCCCATTCGTGACTATAGATTCGTCTTCTACCACTCCCGATGACTTTAGCAGGACAACCTCCTAAAATAGGACATTCTACCCCCCCCATTCGGTAATCTTTTGATAACAAGGCGTTTGGAGCGGCGACTATTGTGTAGTCAGGTGTAATTGTACCTTTCTTTATTGTTGTACGGTTACCAATCCAGTTATAATTCCCTATAGTTACCGGGATGGTGCAATCCTTGATTTCACTGTTTTCAAGATTTAGCATATAATGGAAATCAGAGTCCATTATCTGTGAATCAAATGCTATTCTTGCATAATTCCCGATTTTACATCCTCTTCGCAGCATTATATTCACGTTTTCCCCGAGAAGCACGTCATTTCCTAACTCAAGTACTGATTCATTTCCGAGTTCAAGTAAAACACCCTCCCAAATAGCGACATAGCCATGGAATACAATCGTGCCGTTATTAACTATCCTTGTCGGTCTTGCCGATTTATTGTTGAATCCACCAAATTTAATCATTCCACGGCGTATACATTTGGTGTCAATCACAATTTTACCAAGGGTGTGAATATTAAATTTGCCTCTGATGGTAATCGGAAAATTAACTGCTTGTTTAAAAGGAAGGCATCTAAAGTTCACATAAAATGTTTTGAGAAGTCTGACTCTCGGAGCAGAAACAATGCTTTCAATTCTGGAAAGCACGTCACCAAAAGACTTCCCCTTAAGTTTCTTTATTATATTCATAATTAATTTAATGGTTGGTTATCATTGCAATTTGAATGGTGAGGGCGAGGCGGTAGGCGGCGCGGTCGTAGGGGTGGAGGTCGGGGCGGTCGGCGAGTTGGAGGAGGATTTGGTTGTCGAGCTGCATTTTATCGTCGAAGTCGATTACGCCCGGGGGGAGCGCTCCGATGAAGTGGCGGTAGGCGCGGAGTATTACTGAGGGGAGGGTGGTTAGGGCGTCCACGCGGTTGCGGTCGTATATCCTGCGCTTTATTTCGCTGCTGTCGTCGCCGAGATACCTGTCAAGATTTTCGCGCATTATGAGGGTGATGCGTCGGTAATTTTCGCAGGAGGATACATCGGTGAACCGGTGATGCCGATTAAGCGTCACGACCCATCGGTCAAGGATTGATAGATAGGCTTTTACCTGCTCGATGCCTGCTTTGTCGGGGCGGGATTTTACCGCCGGGGCGATTATCCCGAAGAGACTGCTTTCCTCGATGTCGCGGTTGCCCGCTTTCCATGAGTTGAATAGACGTGCTCTATGCCGGTCGATGACGCCGGTGTCGGGAGTTGTCCGGTTGCCTACGCGGTAGAGTATGTCGTAGCATTCGAGGTAATCGGGGATATCCTTTTCCTTGCAGACGGGCAGCCGATGGGCGATGCTGTCGCATAGTTGACGGCATTGAACGGCTATTTCGCGTTCTTCGTCTGATGGAGTGTGCCCGTCAAACCGGAAGTTGCCGGCAAGCTGCGCTTTCATTATAAGATAATGTGAATATGCGACTGTCGACCTTACATCGCCGGCGGTGCGGCTCTGCGGCGTATTACGAGGGATGGGCTGGGGGACTCTCATAGCTGTTACAGGTATAAGGCGACGTATCGGCTGTAGGCACACGTCGCGATAGAGTGGGGTGTTGCTGTTTCTTTCAATCGGTTTTTTAGCTTTTGCCGTGCATCGGATGGGATTGGAGTGTAACCTGCCAATTCGTTGGCTGCTTCCAGGAGGTTGAATATCTTGTCGGGGGACAGATTATAGCTTTCGGCAAATATGCGGCGACTGATTTCGTTCCATGCTTCTCCGGCGTTGCGGACATTGAAGCGTGACACGTAGTCGCAGCATGTAACGGAAATGTGCAGACAGTCAATCCTGCCGTTAAGTTCAGTTTCGTTTTCCAACGCCGCCCGGTAGCAGCTGTTGATAATCTGCCTCGCTTTGCGCTGCGCTGCCTTGTCTTTGTTGACGAGGTAAAGCAACAGTAGGGGCTCCACGAGTTCCGTAGGGTTACCGGTGTCGCGAGTTACAGTGTCTTCCAATGCTTTATGAATCCATGCAGGGATGTGGATGATTCCCTTGCGCCCGAGGTCGGCTACTTCGGTGATAAGGCGTGTCATCGTCGGTAGCCGGGGAGAATCCTTAATCAGGTCGAGGGCGTAATCGACATATTCGTGCAGGATTTCCAGTTCGGTCATGTCGCGATATTTGCCGTAAAGATGAAGGAGGGCGGCAAGCTCTTCGGGAGAGTATTTTCTTGTCGGGTCAGGAAAAATCTTGTCATCGTCCACTTTTTCAGGGAGTGGCAATATGAGAGCAAGATTCTCAAGAACGCTTATTTCAAATTCGCTGAAAGTCTGCATATCAGATTTTCTCTACGTCTTTAGGGTCGATAAATACAGTGGCTCCTCCTAAGAGCGACAGGCTGACAACAAGGCGATGTGTTCCGTCGGAATTTTCCTGAATCTCGCCTTCAAGACCTGCGAGTTTTCCTCGGATTACCCTTACATTGTCATTCACCTTGAAGATTGTCGGAAGAAACTCGACGGGGTAATCGGATTGCCCGAGCATGAACTTGAGTTTGTTGATTTCGGCATCGCTGATTACGGCAACCGGTTTGCCGAGCTTGCCTGAATCCGACGAGCGGTTGACCATAAACCGATATATGAATGGAAGATTGACTATATTCCGGCGTTCTTTTTCCGTGCAGTGTACAAATACGATAGACGGGATTACAATACGGTCAATCATGCGGCGTTTACCGTATTTCCAGATATGCAGTTCTTTCTGGGTCGCTACGTAGTTTTCTATTCCAAGACCGTCGAGCTTTCCTGATACTGATTTTTCATGACGTGCGTTTACAATAGCGGCATACCATCTGGCATCAGGCACGCCTACGGCGTCGTCAGTGCGAAAGGGTACTGGCGCAACAATTTCCGCTGTCAATTCAGTATTCATTGCTGAAGATTTGGAAAAGGCTCTCTTGAAAAGAGATACCAGTACTTCGTTAAAGTATTAAGTATTAGGGATGTATGTATGAGAAAATTGATGTATAGCTAAACAAGCTGAAATTGATGGTCTTTGATAATTAAATTACAAGTTGATTTATTCCACAATAAAACCGGTGAAAATCAAAACTTATTCAGGAAAAATTTATAACTTTGCACACGATTAAGTATCTCTTTTCAAGAGATTTGGATGATTCTCAAAATAAGAATATATACCATGTGCCACGCTTTCCTGGAAAGAAACGGGTGTTCATCGGCTTGAGCCGTTATCTCCATTCTTGTCCCTGCAGAAAAAAAGCATCCGATTCCGCACCGTCAGGTGACAAAATCGGATGTTAACCTTTGTAACTGATTGCTAATCAGTAATTTTGTGGAGGTGGAGGGGATTGAACCCTCGTCCAAACGCGGAACTAATGTGCTTTCTACATGCTTAGTCCTGACTTGATTGTAGGGCACCGGCAGGATCAAGACCACCAACCGTTGCCTTAGCCTTTAAATTTTCGGAAGTCGCGCAAGGCTCTTGACTTCCTATTCCCGATTTATCTGCACCGCCATGTCGATCCGTCTCGGAAAAAGGACAATCGGGCGATGTCTTGTCTCCGCCACTGTGGCAGAGATTAAGCTAATCTACTGTACTTCGATTAAGCAGCAAGAGCGTAGTTATTTTCGCCATTTAAAATTGTGATGTCCCAGATTATAGAGCGTAGCCATCATTGCTCTGCATGCTTACACACCACTTCTTCACGCTGTCAAAGCCAGTCACCCCCGGCGTATGGTGTGGTTACCAGTGTGCAAATTTACTAATTTGTCTTCACATATACAATATTTCTTCCGAAAATCAGTTATTCATTAATAAAAATAGATTCTACAATCATTCCTTTTGATTCACTGAAGATAAATGAATAGCATATCACGCCGACAGCCGTCGCTTATAGTATCGCTTATCCCGCTTGTAGTGCTCATTGCGGGTCTTATTTCGATAGTGGTGTTCCTTGGAGCCGATGCGGTGCAGCGCATTAGCCACGGTGTTCTCTTGATTGCCGCGGCGGTAAGTACCGGGATTGCCTTGCTGTATTGCCGTCGCCCGATGAGAGCGATGGTGACCGGTATGCGTAAAAGCGCCACCCAGATACTTCCTACACTTCCTATCTTGCTGATGATTGCCACGGTCGCGGCGACATGGATGCTTTCCGGGGTTGTTCCCACTCTTATCAGTTACGGATTAAGGCTTCTTGAGCCAAAAGCATTTTTAATCACGACATGCGCCACGTGTGCTGTGATTTCTGTGCTCAGTGGCAGTTCCTGGACCACGATTGCCACAATAGGTGTGGCATTCATGGGAATAGGCACCGTGTGGGGCTACAATCCGGCGTGGACAGCAGGTGCCATAATCTCGGGTGCGTATTTTGGTGACAAGGTGTCGCCGCTGTCCGATACTACCGTGCTTGCGTCATCGGCTTGCGGTGTTAATCTGTTCACTCACATACGTTATCTTATGTGGACCTCGGTGCCGGCAATGGTTGTGGCTCTGATTGTATTTGGTATCGCCGGATTCTTCACCGACATTAATACCGGAGCACAATCTAATTTAATGATAGGACAACTGTCGCAAATTTTCAATCTCACGCCCTGGTGTCTGATTATTCCTGCGGCAACTGTCGCGCTCATTGTCCTGAGGCTCAATACCGCCTTGACACTTGCCATCAGCACTGTCATGGGTATCATAGGTATTTTCTTATTCCAGCCATCAGTGCTGTCGGCACTTGAAGCGACAGCAAATCCCACATTTATTACTCATGTCGCCACTGTCGTTAAACTGCTTCTCACGGAGACATCACTTTCAACCGGTAATGAACTGCTCGACTCTCTTGTGTCAACCGGCGGCATGGAGGGAATGTTGCCGACCATCTACCTGATATTAAGCGCAATGATATTTGGCGGCGCACTTATGGGCTCAGGCATGTTATCCACGATTACCCATTCTGTCACCCGTCGTCTTCGTAAATCGAGTAGCACTGTCATGTCGACTGTCGGCACCGGGCTTATGCTCAACGCGTGTACCGGCGACCAATATCTCTCCATTATACTCAACGGCAACCTTTACCGTAACCTTTATCGTCGCAACGGGCTTGAACCGCGCCTACTCAGTCGCTCTATAGAGGATTCCACTTCAGTCACTTCGGTATTGATTCCATGGAACTCGTGCGGACTCACCCAGTCGGCTGTGCTTGGTGTGGCAACTCTCCATTATCTTCCTTACTGTATCTTCAACCTCGCAAGCCCCCTGTTTACTCTTGTCTTTGCATGGGTAGGCTTCCGCATACGTTCGGTGACACGCCGTCCTGTTCCTGTCAGTCGATAATCACTTTTAATCAGATGCCGGATTTTTAAGATTTGATGGATTAGAGGCGTTTTTCAAACATGGCGAGACGGATTTCTGTCGGGAGAGTGAAAAAACGGGTAGGGTAGATGCCTGCAAGACGGTAGCCTATCTTGGGATAGAATTTCAGGGCTCTGGTATTTTTCTCCTGGGTGTCAAGACGCGCCACTTCCCATCCCTTTTCCCGGCAATGACGCTCGAAGAAGTCCACGAATTGTTTTCCGAGTCCACGGTGAGAATGTGTGGGGTTTACGACAAGCGTGTGTAATACTCCTACCTTGTGTGGTGACACCCTATATTTCCAATCGGGCAGTGAATAGGCATCGGGTTGTATTTGGTTGATAATAGCTGATGCCACTACGGATGTGCCGAGTGTCATCACATATAAAGAATTGTCCTTCAACGCTTCTTCTGCAGTTTGCCTGATAGGGTAGGTGTCCGCGTCCCAACCTATTGTCACTTTGCCCTCTCTTTCCTGTTGATGTATTTGTTCATATATTCCGGCGATGGCATCGATGTCATCTGAGGTCGCTTTACGTATGGTAATCTTCTCCATGTCATTATCTATGGTCGTCATTATGCTTGTTTCTTTTAATCCGGTTAATGGCTCTTATGGTTTAATATGGTCAGCCATGCCATGCATTCATTTGTTATGGAATCAGCGATTGCAAATATAGCGAGAATATTCATTTCAGAAAAAAGCGAGGAGCATTTTCAAAACTGAAATGCCCCTCGTTATTATATCATGTACCGGGGTTATTCGTATCGGATTGCCTCGATGGGGTCGAGAGATGCCGCTTTTTTCGCCGGATACCAGCCGAAAAATACTCCCGTCACCGTACATACGGCAAATGACAGTATTACAGAATAGAGCTGGATATATACAGGCCAGTGGGCTATCACGTTCACCATCCATGACGCTATGACCCCGAGCAATATGCCTATGATACCGCCGCTCACACTGATTATGACCGCTTCGATTAGGAATTGTGACAGGATGTCGATGCCGCGCGCACCGATTGACATGCGCAGACCTATCTCGCGTGTGCGCTCCGTTACCGACACATACATGATATTCATGATGCCGATACCGCCCACAAGCAGCGATATGCCGGCTATACATGCAAGCAATACCGTCATCATGTCACTTGTCGAGTTCATCATTTCGCTTAGTTCCTGCTGGGAACGGATTTCAAAATCGTTGTCGGCGTCATCCTTTATCTTATGACGTGTGCGGAGCACTTCGGTGATTGCCTCAATGGTCTCGTCGGTCTGATTTTCATCGGCGGCACTTGCGAAAATTCCCTGGATATAGTCTATGGCAAGTATACGTTTCATTACGGTCGTATAGGGTGCGATGACTACGTCGTCCTGGTCCTGACCCATTGAGTTGGTGCCTTTGGATTCCAATACACCGATTACCGTTAGAGGTATCTTGCCGAAACGGATTACTCTCCCCACGGGGTCGTCGCCGTTAGGGAAGAGATTGTCGACCACCGTTTTTCCGAGGATGCACACTTTTGCCGCCGACTTTATGTCGTGGTCAGTGAACATAGCCCCGTCTTTCACCTTGAATTTGCGTATATCGAGGTATTCCGGAGTCACACCATAAATTGACGACGGATAGTTGTTGTTGCCGTTGACGAGCTGCCCTCCGGAATTGACCGAGGGGGATACTGCCGCCACCCCCGGCAACTCCTTTAGCGCCTCGTAGTCTGCCACCTCAAGAGTCTGCATGTCGTCGGCGCTCTGGCGCACACCTCCGCGCTGCATATTGCCCGGATGAATCATGATCATGTTGGATCCCATCTCGGAAATCTGTGCCTTGATGCTGTTCTTGGAGCCTTGACCTATGGCAAGCATGGTGATGACTGAAGCCACGCCGATTATAATGCCGAGCATTGTGAGAAAGCATCTCAGTTTGTTGTTATTAAGAGCTTTGAGCGCTATTTTAAGTAAGTTGGCTATATTCATCGTCAATCTTTCTCTGTAGGTAAATTTTCAAATGCTTCACGTGCCGATGCAGGACATTCATTGATGGTATCAGACACAATCTTGCCATCGCGGAGCACGATGTTGCGTGACGAGTATTCGGCAAGTTCCGGATTGTGGGTGACAAATATGATTGTTCTCCCTTTGGCGTGAAGTTCCTGAAACAGGGTGAGGATGCTGAATGATGTGCGTGTGTCAAGGTTTCCGGTTGCCTCGTCGGCAAGTATGATTACCGGATTGTTGACAAGCGCACGTGCTATCGCTACACGTTGTTGCTGACCGCCCGACATCTGGTTGCTTTTGTGATTCAGGCGTTCACCGAGACCGACTGCCTTGAGAGCGTCGACGGCAAGCTGCCGGCGTTCATCAGCCTTTATTGCCGGATTGTAGAGCAACGGCAGTTCCACATTTTCAATAGCCGTCGTCTTCGGCAGTAGGTTATAGTTCTGAAATACGAACCCGATTTTACGGTTTCGCGTTATCGCGCGCTGGTTTTTTGACATCGACTGCACCGAAACTCCGTCAAGCAGGTATTCCCCGGAGGTGGGAGTGTCAAGGCATCCCAACAGATTCAACAGTGTCGATTTGCCGGAGCCGGAGGTGCCCATTATAGTGACAAATTCCCCTTCATGAATGGTGAATGACACTCCGCGCAATGCCTTGACCTTTTCTCCTCCCACGATAAACTCGCGGCGCAGATTTTCAATTCTTATTATTTCTTTTCTGTGAGTCATGACCTGTTATTTCTTTTTGTTACGACCCGGGGGCTGTGGTGCGAACGGACTTTGTTCATCATTTGGCTTGATTCCTGCAGGCATTGCCGCCGTATAGTCGACTGCGACCACCGTGCCGTCGGAAATACCGCCGGTCACTTCCGTCTTCATACCGTTGCTTGCGCCGGTGGTTACCACTGTCGGTATAAGTAGTCCGTCATTTACTACCCACACACATTTCTGATTTTTTTCAAGTTTGATGTCGGTAGCGCTCCCTTGTGGCTGCGGCAGGTTCTTGTCATCGTTACTTTCCGGCTGGAATGTAAATGCCTTTGTAGGAAGCAACAACACATCTTTTTCGCGCATGACATAAATTGTGAGATTTGCTGTCAGACCGGGAATGAGCTTGTGCTCCGGGTTAGGAGCGGCAACTACCACTTCGTATGTCACCACGTTGCTCTCCGTCGTAGGATTCAGGCGTACCTGTGTCACGTGACCTTCAAACAGCTCGTCGGAGTATGCGTCGACTGAGAAGGTCACTGCCTGACCAACTTTTACCTGACCTATGTCGGCTTCATCCACATTTCCTATCACCTGCATATTGTCAAGGTCGGCGATTGTGTACAGATTTGCCACATTCATATTGGATACCACTGTCTGACCTACCTCGACTTCGCGCGAAATCACTATGCCGTCAATCGGGGAATAAATTTCCGCATAATTCAGGTTTTTTGCTGCGCGTACACGGTCGGCTTTTGCCTTGTCGTATGCCGTCTTTGATACTTCCAGGTCCTTTTGCGAGGTCTGAAATTCGTAATCGCTTATCAACTGCTTGTCGTGGAGCGCTTTGTCGCGCTGATAGTTGGTGAGATTATACTCATAGGTAAGGCGCGCCGACTCGACGTTTGCCTCGGCACTTGTCAGGTCGCTCTGGAGCAATGTTTTCTCGATTTCCGCTATCAGCTGACCTTTGGTTACGACAGAATTATAGTCGACATATAGTTTGTCGATTATACCCGTCACCTGTGTACCTACATCGACCTGAGTCACTGATTCGATAGTGCCTGTCGCCGTAACAGTCTCGGTGAGTTCGCCGCGTTCCGCCTTGACCGTGTCAAGACTTATCGGCTGCTTTTCATTACAAGCCGCCAGTATCATCAGGGAAGAAGCGGCAAATACATGTAAGATTTTGTCTGTCATATATGATATATGTTTTTTATATTGCAATTACGGTAAGGTTACGGTTGCGTTACGGTAAAACTCCACCATTTTCTGACCGAGCATAGCCATATATTTTGCCTGAAGCAGGGTATGCTGTGCCTCGATATATGAATTATGTGCAGTCATCAATTCTACTGTGTTGACATACCCGAGATTAAACCGTTCGTTGGTTAGTTCATCGCTTAACCGTGCCGATTCAAGTTGGGTTTCAGCTGCAGAATAACGTGACTGGGCTGAACGCGTGTCGATATACCAGTTTTCGACAAGCTGTGCTATGTCGGTCTGCCGCTGATTGATGTCAAGTTGTGCGTCAAGCTGTGCCACACGTGCCTTCGCCACAGCAGTCTTTGTCTTTTTGTTGTCAAGAATCGGTATTGACAGGGTCAGTCCGAGCGACTCATTCCATCCCTGTTTCATTGATGTCCCGAATGAATTGCCGGGGGCGTAATAGCCGGTTCCCACACCTGCGTTTAACGATATCTTGGGCATGTATCCGGCTTTTGCTATCGCTATATCGAGGTCTGACGATGATTTCTCGATCTCGAGCGCTTTTATGCGGAGGTCGGTGTCAAGTGCCATCCGGTAGCTTTCGGTAATGGGAGGTAGCTCGGCAAGCACTTGCGCCGCTGTCCATTCAACATCGGCGAGGCTTATCTCCGCATCGATTCCGAGTTCCAGGAGCTGCTTTAGCTCCATGCGGCGAGTATCGTAGGTACTCTGTGCGTTGACAAGCGCGTAATTGTCCTGTTCATACTGTGCGTTTAACTGCGCGTAATCGACCTTTGACATTTTTCCGGCTTCCATAAGTTGCCTTGCTCGTTCACTCTGTGCATGGCTCACTTTTGCCGCTTCTTCATAAATGCCTATTGACTCTCTGGCATAGAGGATGTTGATATAGACTTGAAGAAGGTCGGTCTCAAGTGTGCGCATCATGTCGCCTGTGGTGAGCCTGTTGATTTCAGTGCGTAACTTACTTTGCTTGATATTGTTTTCGCGTTGACCGCCGTTCCACACGGTCCATCCCGCGTTAAGTCCGTAAGAACTGTTGTAGGAGTTTTTTGTACCTTCACCCCAGGGATAATTAGTGACTGAATGAGATGTCGCAAAATCAAGTGTCGGCTGCCATTGGGCTTTTGCCTCTTCAAGAGAGTATTCCGATGATTCTTCTGTAAGCCTTGATTTCTGAAGTGAGATGTTGTGCTCCCTGGCATATTCCACACAATCGGAATAGGTCCATGTGCGCGCAGTCCCGGATATGGCGGCAAGCGACAGCATTACTGTTATCATGTAATTTTTCATTGCAGATATGTTATGAATTACACTGCAATATTAAGCCAAAGAAGGCGATTGATGAAATATCTTCAACCAATCGCCTTTTTCGTTCAACGAACAGTTTCGCCTGTCACTGTTTTGTTCCTTTCCCTATGGCATGGGAGTTGAGATATTGCTGAAATGCCCCCTTATAACTGTCGCCGACCGGGATATAGTTTTCGGCATCCATGACCACGCGATTGCGTTCTATCTGCTCGACCCGGTTCATGTTTATTATATATGAGCGGTGTACCTGAAGGAAATTATCGGAAAGACGCTCTTTTATCGCGGCAAACGAACTCAGGGTTACAAGCGGAGTTGTTTTACCGGCGACATAGATTTGCAGATATTCACCGTAGCCTTTTATAAAACGTATGTCAGCAAGCGATATGCGTACATAACGGTAGTCGGTTTTTATAAAGAGGGAATCTTCTGTATCGCCATGTGCCACGGTCGTTGCGCGTGTAGTGTACAGCGTGACCGCTTTATTGACTGCCTTTGTAAACTCGACAAAACCGTAGGGCTTCAGCAGATAGTCGACTGCCGACACCTTGTAGCTTTCCACGGCATATTGAGGATAGGCGGTTGTAAATATCACCAGCGGTTGACTTGACAATGTTTTCACAAAGTCCATGCCGTTCAAGTCAGGCATGTTTATATCGGTGATTATGAGGTCAATTTCATTTTGGGAAAGGAATCCTGTCGCTTCAATTCCATTTGAACATGCTGCGGAAAGCTTCAGTGCAGGGGTCTTCTCCACATAATTCATCAACTTTTCGAGGGCGATAGGTTCATCGTCGATAATCAGTGTTCTGAGGGGCATTGTATAGGAATTGTGAGGTTTACTGTATATGCGTTATCGGTCTCGGTCAGTTCAAGGGATGCCTTGTCGCCATATATGAGAGAGAGGCGACGACGGATATTCTGTAATCCTATGCCGATATGTTCGAGATTTTCACTGGTTTTGGCATGGTTGCTGTTCATGCAGCTGAAATGTATTGCTGTTTCCCTTACCTCCATGTTTACAGCTATAAACGAGGCTTCCTGATAGCTTACTCCGTGCTTGAAGGCATTTTCTATAAACACAAGAAACAATAACGGGGGTAATGAGATGCCTGCCGCTAAATGCCGGTCAGGGAAATGAGAAGTGACGCTTACGAGTTTTTCCGGGAAACGAAGTCTCATCAAGTTCAGATAATTATGCAGAAAGGCAATTTCTTCTGACAACGTAATTACAGGTTTTGAACTTTCATAGAGCATATAGCGCATGAGATGTGACATGTCAATGACCATCGACTGCGCCTTCTCCGGATTTATTTCAATCATGCCATGAATATTGTTGAGCATATTCATGTAGAAGTGTGGATTAATCTGTGCCTTAAGATAGGCAAGCTGATTTTCAGCGTTTGCCTTCATCAGGCTCTCTTTTTCCAGCTTATCGTCAAACCGTTGGAACATTAGCGCGATAGCCAGATTGCATCCTACGACAAGCAACGCATAAGTGAAATCTAAAAACAGGGGCAATGGCAACAATGGTCGCATGTGAGGATGCGGCTTGGGTCGGATATCTTCCGGGAGCATTTCGATGACATGGATGAAGTCAAGATATTGATATATCCACAGGAGAATGACTGTACTTGCCGTCGATAGGAAATATAGAAGTATCTTGTTTCTCAATAAAAGGCGTGGAATCAATATGTTGTTATTGACAAGAAACAATATAAGGAATGGGACAAAAGTGTGAGTCATTGCCCCGATGACTTTCATGTCAACCAAAGGTAACGACATCTGAGCCCGGTTTCGCATTGCATCGAGCAGGTAAAGACCTATGGCGATAAGCCATAGCACAAAGTAGACAATGGTTTCAGTGGTTCGGCTGCGGTTTGTTGACATATTGGTTTGAAGCGTCTTTTATTATGTTTTGCAAATATAGCTGAAAACAAACATATTCAACAGGTAAATTCAACTAAATGCCATTTTTGTTCAATGAAACATGATCGGGCTAAAGTAGATGACCGGTCAACATGGCAATATACCTGCTGACCGGTCATCGGAAACCAATCTAAATTAAATTGTCATTATACGTAATTTTAACGGCGCGGATTGCCGGTGGGTCGGCTTTGATTTTTGAGAGGCTTTGCATCTTCGGTGAGTTTTATTTCAGTTCCGTTTGAAAGCTCGATTTCAAAGCCACCACGTTTACGCGAAATTTCAACGATGTTTTGTCCGGCATGGTTGGTGGAAACATATTTTATGATTGCCGGGGGAATGATGGCTTCGGGGACCGCCTTTCCTTTGGCGGCTTTGACCTCCTTCCAGTCACCATTCTCGCGAAAGTCGATTTCCGCTCCACTGACGAGATCTACCTCATATTCTATGCCACGGCGTCCTTGGTCTTTCTCCGCTTTCTTAAGGTTGTCGCCGGAGAAATGCTTGTTAATAAATGTGAGTGCCGCTTTCGGAAGTTCCGACTTGTTTATCGGAGTTCCTGCATAAACATGTGCTGAAAATAAGGCAATAACTGCCATGAGTGCTAAAATTACTGTTTTTTTCATTTGTTGTTTGATTTATGTCGTTTAAAAATATTGTATAAATTATTGAATGAGTCGATATACGTTCTGCCAACCGGAATAGGATGGGTATAATTTTTAAGAAATATCCTGCGGTTTGAAAATTTTTCAATCGAGTCCAGTGATACGATAAATGACCTGTGTACCCTTATGAATTTTCCGGAGGGGATTAATGTTTCCATTTCTTTCATCGTTACTTGAGATATGACGGTCGGTTGATCATGACGAAATATCTTGACATAATTGTCCATCGCCTCGATGTAGTCGATGTCATCGATGCCGATTATAATAGTCTTATGGTCGGCTTTCAGGGTAATTGTCCGGCGACTGTTTGTATTCCCGTTTCTTGCATTGATAAACAGCATGGCTTTCTTCACTGCCTGTTCAAAACGCGGATAGAAAAATGGCTTGTGGAGAAAATCTGTCGCGTTGACATTGAAACCGTCAAGGGCATATTGAGCGTATGCTGTAGTGAAGATAAGGCACGTTGATTCAGGAAGCTCTTTTGCCAGCGTTACACCGTTGTGAGAGTTCATCTCGATGTCAAGAAACACGATATCGGGCCTTTCTGCCATTATGCTCTCCATGCCGGCGACAGGCGATGTGGAACATTGCAGCTCAATGTCACCATATCGTTTGCAGTATTCCTGAATGATGCTCAATGCTATCGGTTCGTCATCAATGGCTATACATTTTATCATGATTCAAGTTTTATTTTCAGATTAACATTAAATGTGATTCCGTCATTTTTGATGGACAGGTCGTATTTCCCCGGGAAGAAGAGTTCGAGGCGTTTCCGGCAGTTTTCGATACCCATGTGTTCACCGATTCTTTTGACCGGATAAATCCTGTTGGATGTCGTGAATGACATATAGCCGTCTGCTTCATAGATGTCTATTGCAATTTCGCTCTTTTTAATTGACGAGACTCCATGCTTGAAGCAGTTTTCAACAAAAGTGACCAAAAGCATCGGCGGTATCATCAGGGTTTCAGTCTTGATGTCGATGTCGATTCTGACTGTAGTCATCTCGTTTAATCGGAGAGACTGCACTTCTACATATTTTTCGATATATTCAGCCTCCTCGGTTATAGGGACAAGGTTTTTATTGGAAGTCGTATGGATGTATTGCATCATGGAAATAAACCGTTCAAGGGAGGGAAGGGCATTGGGATTGCCGGTAAGAAAAAGACCGTAAAGTGAGTTAAGCGTGTTGAACATGAAATGAGGCTTTATCTGGGTTTTGTAAAGCTCGATTTCCGCTTTGTCGCGTTGAGCTTCCGCGTTGAGTCGGCGTGCTCGCTGGATATTAGTCTGCGTTAGCAAACCGACTGCAAAACTGAAGGCTTCCACAATCATAAACAGTGTCCACAACGCTTGTTGGTACTGGAGTACTTGCGGAAGATGAAGAGTGATACCGGCATCATAGATGTTCGGTTTGGGGATATATAACTCGACGCAGGAGAGGATGAATGTCAAAGCTATGGATAATATGATAAGCGCTATTCCGTAAAATTTTTTCTTATGTTTGCCGAAGAGCAACGGGATAGTAAATGCCCGGTTGGTGAAATATACCGCATATAGCCATATTCCCGACAGGATAGTATAGGCGGTGAAATTATGGTACCACCGTTCAATCGGGGAGAGTGCCATCATCACAGGGAGTACCACCAAACAGAATGCGAGGTCTATGTATCGGGGTAAATTCTTCATTCTATAGATTTAATTGCAAAATTAGTCGTTTTGTAATTAATAAAAGGAGAGGTCATCATGTCGTTGACCATTGTTTTCATGTCGTTGGTCACTATGCCATATTAGACAATAACGGTAGGTAAAGGTTTAATCCTTCCGATACAATATGGTTGATGACTTAGTGTGTTTTTGTAATCATTTTTGATGAGCGATGCTTTGTGAAAGAGCAGTAGGCGTTACATTCGCCCTTGATTAGATGTCGTTCGCCATTTTATATAGATGACTCTTGATGGTAAGTTGCTTATATGTAATATATTACTATGGAATACTTATATTTGGGTATTTTTTTACACATTAAAACTGGCGAACTTTGCGCAAAAATTAATGAATAAATTTTAATATAGATATGTCATCCTATAAGAGATATTTATTGCCCCTTATTGTATTGTTTATCATTCCATTCAGCATATTCCCCCGCGATTTGTCGGGTATGATTTCCGGAAAGGTGTTGTCACTTGACGGGGAGCCACTTGATTATGCAACCGTGTTTTTAAAAGGTACTGCATACTCGTGTTCCACAAATGAAAAAGGATTGTATCACATAAGCGCACCGGCAGGCGATTATACTCTTGTCGTGTCATCGGTAGGTTATGAAACGTCTGAGTCAAAAGTGACATTGAAAAAGGGGGAGCGTATCCGGCTTAACTTCAAATTGAAATCAACCGCTCAGTTGGGGGAAGTAATCATTGTGGGCAATCAGTTGAGCAAGGTTAGAAACTCGGCGTTTAACGCCACTGCTGTCAACACTCAGGAATTGGTAAATACTACCAAGACACTTAGCGAGGCATTGTCCAAGGCTCCCGGTATGAAAATCAGGGAAAACGGCGGAGTAGGCTCCGACATGGCTGTTACAATGGATGGATTCAGTGGCAAACATGTAAAGGTATTTATTGACGGTGTTCCGCAGGAAGGGGTTGGAAGCTCATTCAGCCTCAATAACATACCTGTGAATTTTGCCGACAGGATTGAGGTGTATCGGGGTGTGGTTCCTGTCGGATTCGGTGCCGATGCTATAGGTGGTGTGATAAATATTGTCACTTCAAGGCGTCAGCGTAGATGGTTTGTCGATGCCTCGTATTCTTACGGGTCATTTAATACCCACAAATCGTATGTGAATTTCGGACAGACCGTTGCCAACGGATTTAAATATGAGATAAACGCGTTTCAGAATTATTCTGACAATGATTATTCTGTCGACACTCCCGTGGAGGATTTTGTTACCGGAGGTTTAAACCGTAAAAAGCTCGAACATGTACGGCGTTTTAATGACACCTATCATAATGAAGCGGTCATTGCAAAGGTCGGGTTTGTAAATAAGCCCTGGGCCGACCGTCTGCTTGTGGGGTTGAATTACTCCCACATGTACAAAGAGATTCAGACCGGCGTACGGCAGGAAATAGTCTATGGACAGAAACATCGTCACGGTCACACACTCATCCCGTCGTTTGAATATGGCAAACGTAATCTGTTTACCGAGGGGCTGGATGTATCGGTTACCGCCAATTATAACAGGAACAGCATTACAAATGTAGATACCGCGTCGGTCAAATATAACTGGCGAGGTGAGACTGCTCCGCTGAACTCTCCCGGCGAACAATCATATCAGTTGTCGAAATCCCTGAACAATAACTGGTCGGCAGCTTTCACCGCCAATTATCGCCTTGGCGACAGACACGCCTTTACAGTCAACGATGTATTTAATGCCTTTAACCGCTCGAATGAGGATTTGCTGACCACTCCTCCGTCAAAGGATGAATTTTCAAAGACCACAAGTAAAAATATTGTGGGTGTATCATACCGTTACATGCCGAATAGCAAACTTAATTTCTCTGTGTTCGGCAAGCAGTATCATCAATATGTCTCGGGTCCGATGGCAACCTCGTCGGCTCAGGATGTATATCAACTTACATCGCGTTCAATCGACTACTTCGGTTATGGTTTCGCCGGGACATGGTTTATGCCGCTTGGTTTTCAGCTAAAGGCTTCCTACGAGAAAGCTTATCGCTTGCCCACGATAGAGGAAATGTTTGGCGATGAGGACCTTGAGATTGGTGACATATCACTGCGTCCTGAATCGAGCCACAATATAAATCTGAATTTTAGCTACAATGTAAATTTTGGTAATAACATAGTCTATGTCGAGGCGGGATATATCTATCGCGATACACGGGACTATATTCAGCGTAATATTCTCGCTCTGAGCGGGGGAAAATCGGCTGCGACCTATGTCAATTATGGCAAGGTTCTTACCAACGGATTCAGTGCATCGGCGCGTTACAGCTATTCGCGATGGCTCAGTCTTGGTGGAAATTTCACATTGATGAATGTGCGCGACAATATGCCTGTGGCTCAAGGAAGCACTGTCGCCAATCTGTCTTACAAGGAGCGTATGCCGAATCTCCCATACATGTTTTTTGATTCTGACGTGAATTTTTACTGGCGTGGACTCGGTAGAAAACGCAATGTGCTTACCGTGACTTATGACAACCAGTTTACCCATAGCTTCTGCTACTATACGGCAAATATTGGTTCAAGTAACAGCGATTATATTGTACCCGATCAGTTTGCCCATAATCTGACTGTGTCATACGCAATCACCAACGGACGCTATAACCTGTCGTTTGAATGTCGCAATTTTACCGATGCGAGATTGTATGACAATTTCAGCCTTCAGAAAGCCGGAAGGGCTTTCTATGGAAAAGTAAGAATATATTTCGGAAACTAAATCTTTAATTCAACGTGTATATGACAACTAAAAAATCATTTTTGCGCCTCATGACTGCGGCATTGATTCCGTCCATGGCATTTTCCGCCTGCTCAGACAGTGACGAACCGAAAGACAATCCGAATAACGGCTCCGGCGACGCAACAGGAAAATTTGTATTTGCCACGACTGTACAAGGATCCAATGCCACATCCTATGTGCTCCTTACCGGAGAGTCGCTTGACCAAGGCTCATTGTCGACCGTCAACAACGGACTGTTGAACGATGGAGCTACACAATGGGTGTTTTATAAAGATTATCTGTATGCCCTGACCTATAATCAGGGGAATGCGGGTACTACGCGAAGCTATATCCTTAATGATGAGGGGGAAATGGAGGCGCGCAGCATTGAATATCGCATAAGCCGCTTTTCTTCTTACGGAGCTTACGATGATGATATCATTACAATGTCGACCGGGGAAGGTTCTGCCGCGTTTGCCGATGCTAACGGCTACAAGCCCATGACTTTACTGGTGACTTATCTGAATGTGTATAATGAGACATCGCGTACCAACGATACTTCTACCGGCGCGTACAGCATGGAGAATTTCCTCGGAAACGGAGAGTATGTAACGCTTGCAGGCGCGGAGCAGAGCGGTTCAAAACTGTATTGTGGAGCAGTGCCTATGGGTTTGAGTCAGTATGGAGCCGCATACGACAACGGCAAATGGATACGTGACGGTTTTGAGCATCTTGTACATGATGAGGCTGGAGGTACAGGTTCCGGTGCTTACAAGAAGGGTGAACTGGTAGGTACCCAATATCCCGATGAATGTTGGGTGGCTATATACGACAATGAGGATATGCTAAATCCTGTCCTGGCAAGGACTGATAAGATAAGCACCCCATGCGGTCGTTACCGTTCACAGTATTACCAGACGATATGGGCTGCCGACAATGGTGACATCTATGTATTCTCTGCAAGTTACGCCAAGACAATGACAGATAACGGGCAAAAGACTGTCCTCCCTGCCGGTGTGTGCCGCATTCCTGCGGGAAGCACTTCTTTTGACGACTATTATTGCAATATCGAGGAACAGACACCGGGAGGAAACCGGTCATTTATGCGCTGCTGGCACGCAGGAGGAGCCAGCTTTCTTATGGTGATGTATGATAAGTCGCTTACAGAAAAAAATCCTGCCGCCACTGATCTCGCAATTTTTGATGCTAATGCAAAGAAACTTACCTATGTGACCGGACTTCCCGAAAATGTGACTTCAATCGGTAAGACCGTGTATTCTCAGAATGGGAATGTCTACATCCCTGTGAATGTTAAAGATGAGTCACCGGCTATTTATGCCATCAATGTCGTTACGGCTCGTGCCGTAAAGGGTGTGACTATAGATGCAACCGATATAACCGGTTTCGGATATATGACTCCTGTAAAATAGCATGGCAATGATTAAATTTTTCCGTAAAATACATCTTTGGCTCTCAGTGCCTTTCGGCATCATTATAACTCTTATCTGTTTTTCAGGCGCGATGCTTGTCTTCGAGCCTGAAATTACAAGGTCAGTCAAGAGCGATGTCTATTATGTGGCTGCGGTGAATGATACTCCGGTACGGCTTGATGAATTGATGGAGAGTGTCAAGGCTACGTTGCCCGATAGTGTGTCGATCACCGGTGTAACTATATTTGCCGATAAAGCCAGGACTTATCAGGTTAATCTTTCAAAGCCCCGCAGAGCGTCTTTATTCGTCGACCAGTATTCGGGTGAAATTACCGGTAGATATGAGCGTTTGGGATTTTTCTCGACAATGTTCAGGTTGCACCGATGGCTTCTCGATAGTGCAAATCCTCATGGCGATAGCATGAAGGTCGGAAAACTGTTGGTTGGTGTCTCGACACTTGTATTTGTGATTGCGTTAATTTCGGGAGTCGTAATCTGGTTTCCACGCGCCCGCAAAAATTTCCGTCGTAGTGTCAGCATATCATTTGACGGTGGATGGAGAGGCTTTTGGAAAGGTCTCCATGTTGCAGGCGGCATGTATGCGCTGATATTTGTCCTCGCTATGTCGTTGACCGGACTCACGTGGTCGTTTAACTGGTATCGCACCGCGTTTTATGCTGTGTGTGGTGTCGAGCATACGCCTCGCAATTTCACTCAGTCACCGGGCGGAGACAGGGAATCGCGTGGGGAAAGACGGGGCGCCGCTAATACCTCTGAACACCGTGGTCATGGAAATGGCGGCAGAGGTGAACATCGTGGTGGTCATCGGCACACGGAATTTCGCAACTGGCAGGTCGTTTACGATGAACTTGCCGCACAAAATACCGACGCTCCCCAGATAACGATTGGTCTGGAAACTGCGTCAGTCTCGCTTGGAACTGCCGGTAACGGTCATGCTTCAGATAAATATGAGTTCAATCGTCGGACAGGTGAAGTATTCATGACCGCACCTTATGCCGATAGCAATGAAGCTGACAAGTTACGTGGATGGATTTACGCCATCCACACCGGTAGTCTCGGCGGAATGATTACCCGGATACTCTGGTTTCTCGGAGCACTGCTCGGGGCAAGCCTGCCGTTAACCGGATATTATATCTGGATTAAGCATCTCCGTAAAAAGAAATAACAGCTTAATCAATTATGAATTATTCCCCAAGGGTTTTAGTGAACACCAGCGTTATAAGTTTCCACTTTCCCTCCTCCTTCAGGTAAGTCTCGGTGACAAAGAAAGGAAAGCGTACATTATTTCCTCCGACAACGGAATTAAGATGAATCGTGCTGTACACGGTCGCGGTCGGTCCGGCAAATTTTACTTCTTGGTTATGGATTTCAGCTTTTTTATACCATATTGCGCCGTTTTTGATAGTGGTTAGCTCAGCATCCTTTCCCCAATATCCACCCATGTGTACAAACTGGGCGGTATCATGGAAAAGCTCTGAAAGTTCATCCACATTCTTATCCGACATCCATTGCCATTTGGCATTGGATAGATTGATTATCTCTTGCTCTGCCGGAGATAGAGTGGCGGGTTGCTGCGCAATTGCCGTGATAAAACAGATTACAGCTGTAATTAAGGATAATGTTAATCGGTTCATGGTTCGGTAATTTTTGCAAAAGTACTGATACCATGAGCAAATATAGCTATAAAAATCTCGGTATATGTAACCGATTTTACAGAAAGAGATTATTCGCGGTACTGTGTAGGATTTAATCCGAGTGTGCGCTGTACATATCTGCTGAAATACGCAGGCGAAGAAAATTGGAACATGTCTGAAATCTGTACAAATGTCAGGCTCTTGTCACGTAGCAGGCGTGCTATGTCAAGCGAAGTGTAGCGGTTTATCCAGTAATTTGCCGGATAGCCGCTTACTTTTTTGGACACCTCTGAAAGATATTTTGGCGTGACACACAGCACGTCGGCATAATAGGTCACTTCGCGATGATGCCGGAAAGTCCCGTTCTCAAGCATGTCGAGAAACCGGCTCATCAAAGAGGCGTTTTGTGTGGATACCCCCGACTCCTTATTGATTACCGAATGGAAATCGAAGAAGTCAAGAATCGCCGATTGCACGGCGTTGATAAGCAGCTCGCGATAAAATGTGTGGTTAGTTTGATTCAGCCGGTAATCAATCCATCGGAAATCACGCTCACACACGAAACGCTGTCCTTCGTCAAGTTTCATCACCGGGTTAAGGAATAGCGACAGCTGTCCCTTCATGCCGTAATTGGTCTGAGGAGTGCATAATTCAATGAACGGTGCCGTCACATACAAGGTCCTCACAATAAAATCGGGTGAATGACTGATTTCATCCAGCAACTTTCCTTTGCGCACAATCAGCAGATTCCCTTCCTCAAATTCAAAATTCTGACCGTTGAACATAAAAGTACAACTGCCGCCGAGACACAGGGCGTGAGCAAGATAGTCACCGTAACGGTCAGAACCAATCCCGTCGAGGGAATCTTCAATAATTACATCTTTGAGTTGTTCCATACACAAAGTTAAGAAAAATGGCAAATAATATCGTGCCTGCAATCTGATACTTTTTCTGTTGCTACAAAATTATGGCGGAATTTCTTTAATATTATTGCAAATATTTCGGTATTTCTATTGATTTATTCTGAAAGTCGCGATGAGCCGGCACCGGGCATTTATATCGTGAACGGTGTCAAAAAGCTATCGGAAATGAATAGTCTTGATTCCTCAATTCCCGGATGTATCTGAACAAAAAGGGTATATTCGGCTTTCTGATATAAAGAAGCTATCAGAAAATGGATAATACGACGATATACTCCCGCTTTGCTCAATGGGTGAAGCAAAATCCTGACGCTCCTGCTATTATAGAAGAAGGGCGTCAGGCCTCTTATAAGGAATTGGATCTCCTTGCCGACCGGATATTTGGTAAATTTGCTGATTCCGGCTCCCCCTTTATCGGGATAGTCATGAGTCATGGCATAGAGATGATTGCGGCGATGCTCGCCGTGCTGAAAAGCGGTGCGGCTTATGTGCCTGCCGAACCTTCGTTGCCGAAAGACCGCATAGATTACATGATGGATTCTGCGGGAGTGTCGTTGGTCATTACTGATGATTATTGTCGCGATTTACCTGCGGCAAAATCATTTCCTGACCGTTCGACACCCTCCGGTATTGCTTATGTCCTCTATACTTCCGGCACTACCGGAAAGCCTAAAGGGGTCATTGTCCAAAACTCAAGTGTGGTAAATTATGCCGAGGCATTTGAGGCAGAATTTCATGTCGCGCCGGGCGATGTCATGCTTCAGTATTCCATTTGCGCCTTTGATATATTTGTCGAGGAGGTGTTTACGACACTACTCGATGGTGCCACACTTGCGATACCGCCTGAATCGGTGCATGACGGCGGTATCGACGGTCTGATAGATTTTTGTGAGCGTCATGGAGTGACGGAGATAAGTGGATTCCCTTATCTTCTCGCCGACATGAACCGTCACAAGATATATCCCTCGAAACTGCGCCTGTTGATAAGTGGCGGCGATGTGGTTAGGGAAAGCTATATTACATGGCTGCGACATCAGGGATTCATGATTTACAATACCTATGGTCCGAGTGAGACAACCGTATGTGCCACGTATTATCGTATAGACAATGCTTCCGCTCTTGATGACGGTACTTATCCTGTCGGGAAAGCGATAAAAGGTGTCGATGTTAAGATTTTGGACAAGCATCAGAATGAAGTCACGCCGGGGCAGACCGGTGAGATATGTATATTTGGCAAAGGGGTTTCACGCGGATATCTTGGCAATCCTCCCGAACAGGCTAATTTCATGACATGGTATGATGGAAGGCGCATGTACCGCAGCGGAGATCTCGGATATCTTTTGCCCGACGGTGATATAGCGTTTCTTCATAGGCGCGATAAGCAGGTGATGATACTTGGCAGGCGTGTCGAACCCGATGAGGTGGAAAACATACTCAATGAATCGCCATGCGTCGAGCGAGGCATCGTGAGGGCGTTTACCGACGAGCACGGACTTGCCTATCTGACTGCGTATATAGTGCTGTCGCATAAATATTGCAAGGTGAGTCGTATAATAGATTTCTTGAAATCCAAGCTTGCCGATTATATGATACCTGAATTTTTTGTGAGGATGGAGGAGATTCCGTTGACACCGCGCGGTAAAGTCGATAATCATGCGTTGCCGGTGATAATGAAGGAAGGAGATGTCTAATGATAATTAAAATAGAGCTGCTGGAAAATATTGACCGCCTTATTAAATGGCGCGCCGAGGTAATATGTGAGGTTTTTGCCGTAGATCCTTCTGATGAATTACTACGTTCCAACCGCAAGTATTATGAGAGGCATATCCCCGACGGCTCACATGTCGCGGTGGTGGCGACTGTAGAAGATGAAGAGGTCGGATGTGGTGCCATCTGTCTTTCCGATGAATTGCCCTCGCCCGACAACCCGTCAGGACATTGTGCCTATCTGATGAATATATATGTGCGTCAGCAATACCGGTCACATGGCATAGGTCACGCCATCGTCAGGAATCTTGTGGATAGGGCGCGGAAATTAGGCTGTGACAAGATATATCTTGAAACAACTTCCCGGGCGCGCTCGTTATATAAAGGGATTGGATTTGAAGAACTCCCCGGAATATTGAAATATGTTGACACTCAAGATAAATAATCTTAAAGTGACTGTAACGGGAAATTGTCCCGACAGAATTTGCTATATATTGTATCCGCTTGACATCCTCGACCGGTGGATGATTGAGGCGGCAAAACGCTTCGCAGTCTCGATAGCGGTCGTCACCCAAATTGACTGGGATAATCAGCTGACTCCCTGGAAAGCGACGGGAATCCCTGCCGGAACTCCGGATTTCGCGGGAGAGGCGAGTCGCTTTTTGACTCTGTTGCAAGAAAGCGTGATTCCACAGGTCGAGCGGCAGCTCAATATGTCTTCGGAGGTTGAGCGCACTCTTGCCGGTGTATCTCTATCGGGACTGTTCACATTATGGCAATGGCTGAAATGTGACGGGTTTACAAATATAATGTCATTGTCAGGTTCATTCTGGTATGACGGATTTGTGGATTGGGTCAAAGCTCAGTCCATACCTGCGAAAAAGGGTAGGGCTTATTTCTTGCTTGGTGACAAAGAGAGCCAATCTCGTGTGCCACAGTTCAGAAAGATTCTTACCGACACGACTGAGATCGTGGACTTCCTCTCATCTAAAGGAATAAATGATTTTTTTGAAATAGTTCCCGGCAATCACTACCAGTATGGTGAACAGAGACTTGACCGCGCTTTCTCATGGATTTACGGCAATCACTCCGGTTGACTCAAGATTGTCACGCATCCTGCAATAAGGAAGATTCCACAGAAAATAAGAGAAGTGAGGACTATATCCCCAATACCCACAAACGGCGATATGATGCCGCCGGCGATATACCCGATGCCTCCGATTACCGCCGAAGCCGCTCCCGCACATTCCCTCCCAAGGTTCATTGCCTGCGCAGTCGCCCCTGTAAGCACGAGTCCGATGCCGAAAAGCATCAGGAAAATCGGAATCTCATACAGAAGAAACATCTTCCCTATAAATATAGTAAGTAAGATACCCGAAAGGGCGGATATACATCCTGTTATAGTGCCGGATAAGGCTGCCTTTTTCAATGAACTGAATTTGATTGAAAGATACGATCCTGTGGCAAGAGCTATGGCATTGACTGCAAAAGCTATAGAAAATTGCAGTTCGGAGAATCCATAGATTGATTGAACGATAAAGGGAGTAGCCGAGATATAGGCAAATAAAGCTGCCATTCCGAGCGCGTACACCATGCTGTAGGCGATGAAGCCTTTGATGTTTGTTACAATCTTGTAGCCTCTCAAGGAAGAAATAAGGTTTCCCTTGAAACGTCGGGATAGGGGAAGGCTTTCCCGTAACTGGTGGCATGACACTAATAATACTATTCCAAGAACAAGAAGGATGACGAATATGCCATGCCATCCCCAGACGTGTGCGACACCTCCTCCGGCAACAGGCGCGGCAATCGGCGCGAGATTGTTTATTGCACTTAATATCGCTATGAGTTTCGCGAGCTTTTCTCCTGAATATAAATCGGCTGCGATTGAGCGTGACAGGACTATGCCTCCCGCTCCTCCTATCCCTTGAAACAGACGCGCTGTCGTAAATGCGACTATTGAGGTCGACAGGCAACAGATGGCAGAAGCTATGATATATATAATCAATGAGAATATCAGTACAGGTTTTCTTCCAAATTTATCACTTGCGGGCCCGAAAAGCATTTGACCGGAGGCTAAACCGATCATGCAGAAAGTGAGTCCAAGTTGTATAGCCGACGAGTCACAGTTAAATACAACTGTCATTTCAGGCAATGCCGGCAGATACATGTCAATCACAAATGGACCGAATGCCGACAGTAGCCCGAGGAACACTATCAGGAATAAATAATATGATTTACTTATCGACTTGTTCATGACTTTATTTAATTAGTGAGCGGATTCTGCTTAATGATTGAGGCGCCAGCTGCAGGTAGGAGGCGAGTTTTTTGAGTGGGACATTTTGAAGTAGCTCCGGGTGGTGTTTTAAGATTGACAGATAGCGTTCAAGTCCGCCATCACAGATAAATAGATTTGTGATGCTTTCTTCCATTTCTGCTGCATGACCTTCAAATATCTTTCTTACCGTGTTACTTATTGAGTGTGATTTTCCGGTCAGTGACTCTAGTTTATTTTTGGAAATATGATAGACGATGCTCGGCGTGACCGCTTCGATGGCGATTGGTGACGGTTTGTCCCAATGATAACACCATACATCAAAAAACGCCTGCCCGGGATATCCGAACCATATTGTCCGGTCTTCGCTTTCTGTCGGAATAAAGGCACGTATTATGCCTTCTTTCAAAATATAGAACTCATCGTTAAACCCATCCTTATTGACAATTAGTTCTGACTTGTCAATATCGGCAATCATGAAATGGCTCATGAAATCGCTGACCGCTTCAATCTCGATATTATATCTTGCCGCTATGTCCTTCAAGAATTTATTCATGCTGCAAAATTACAGAGTATAACTTATAAAGGCAGTTCACATTTGTGAAGAAATGAAAGAAATGTTTTTGCGTGGTTGAATTTCGGTGATTTAAGCACTTTGTACCGTAATTTAGGTAATCTCAGATAGAATGAATAAATCTAATTTTGCATTGTAACTAATTTATATATTAGACAATGAAAAAAATACGTTTATTCATCTTGATGTCGGTATTCATGACATCACTTGCCGCTTGTGGCAGCGACGATCCTCAGCCCGTGATTTCGGGCGACGATAACAATGACAATACCGAGATTCCCGCTGACGGCAAAATCCTTGTAGCATATTTCAGCTGGGGTGGGACCACGAGGCGCATGGCACAACAGATTGCCGAACAGACCGGCGGCACACTTTTTGAAATAGAACCTGTCACTCCTTATCCAACGGAATACACACGTTGCACAGAAGTGGCGCTGGAGGAGCGCGACTCTGATGCGCGTCCCGCTATAAAAGGGAGCGTGGAAGATATGGACTCTTACGATATTGTGTTTATCGGATGTCCGGTATGGTGGCATACTGCACCAATGATTATAAATACTTTTACCGAATCGTATGATTTCAAGGGAAAGACTGTGGTGCCGTTCTGTACCTATGCTTCTACCTATCGTGACGAGACATTGCAGAAAATTGTCACGCTGACTCCGGATGCTTCACATCTTTCCGGGCTTGGACTTACCGGCAGCGGAGTTGCAAATGCCAATAATGTGGCAGAGTGGCTGAAAGAGATAAAGATTGTAAGGAACTGATAGGGATACATCTCCTTTGGTGTCAGGATTAAAATAGATTTATTATGGAATATAGAGAAATAGGAAATTTGAGGGTATCGGCGGTCGGTCTCGGCTGCATGGGCATGAGTCATGGTTACGGTGTACCTGCCAACAAGAAGGAGATGACCCGGTTGCTCGCCGATGCGGTCGACATGGGTTATACCTTGTTTGATACGGCAGAGATATACGGCACACCCGACGACCCGCATGCTAATGAGGAGTTGTTGGGCAACGCGTTGAAGCCATATCGTGATAAAGTGGTGATAGCTACAAAATTCGGATTGACATTTGATGATCCGGAAGGAGTGGGGCCGCATCCGATTATTCCTGATGCATCGCCCGCAACAATACGTAAATCTGTCGAAGGGTCGCTTCGCCGTTTGCAGACTGACCATATCGACCTCTACTATCAGCACCGGATTGATCCAGCTGTTGAGCCGGAGACAGTGGCACAAGTGATGGCTGACCTCATCAAGGAGGGTAAGATACTCCATTGGGGAATATCGGAAACCACGGAAGATTATCTACGGCGTGCCCATACGGTATGTCCCGTTACTGCTGTTCAAAACCGTTATTCTATGATGGCTCGCTGGCATGAGGCAATTTTCCCGGTACTTGAGGAGCTCGGTGTCGGATTTGTGGCTTTTTCGCCTCTTGCCAACGGATTGCTGACCGAAAATTACGATGCTGATTCAAAATTTGACAAGCATACTGATTATCGCGCGGCAATGCCACAATTTCAAAAAGAGAGTTTTGACAAAAACCGTGGATTGTTTGAACTCATACACTCTCTTGCTGATGAGAAACACGCAACCCCTTCACAAATTTCACTTGCGTGGATGCTGTGTAAGAAACCATGGATTGTCCCTATTCCGGGTACACGTCATCTTTGTCGTCTGAAAGAAAATGCCGGTGCTGTTGATGTAAGGCTTTCCGAAGCTGAGGTCAAGGATATTGACGAGGCTCTTGACGGTATTACCATGAGTGAGGTGTTTGGCGGTTCAAGGATAGTGACGAAATAAATCCGTTGATTTGATGATTATGACACCTCGCCTTGTGATATTGTCGGTTTGTGTTGCCTTTTTCTCGGTTATTGCCGGATGCTCGCCAACATCCTCGCAAGAGGATGTGTTAGATGTGGTGCAACCGGAAAGGATTCCGGAGCGAGGCGAATACAATAAAAACGATATGAACAAATTCAGTCATCTTACTATTTCCAATACGGTCGGTGATGTGGTCGACAATCCGGCATTCAAGGGTTTCGGGCGATACATTCTCCCGCTTGAATGGCGATACGACCCGGAAATGAAGCTGAGCGAAATCCCCTCTCTTCTGCCTTACCACAATTATGTGGATGCTGGTCGCGCCGTCGGATACATCAATGATATGATTGATATGGTAAATCGCGGCGACCGTTTGTATTACGATCTTGGTCGCAAGGATGCCGGACTGTTCTTCTTCCCCGGAAAACCGGGAGCACCTTTCGCCGTGATATGTCCGGGCGGCGGTTTTTCTTATGTCGGGTCTATCCACGAGGGTTTCCCGATTGCGCTTGAGCTGAGTAAGATGGGTTACAATGCTTTTGTCATACAATACAGCGTGGACCGTGGTGCACAAAGTGCGGTCGAAGACCTCTCGGCCGGGATTGATTATATTTTTCGCCATGCTTCGGAATTGGGCGTCAGCACAGATGATTATTCTGTATGGGGAGGCTCGGCGGGTGCACGTATGGCGGCATATATAGGGTCATATACTCCTGCCGCCTTTGGTGATTTTGTTGAAGCTCGTCCGGCAACGGTGGTGATGGGATATACCGGACATTCCGACTATACGCGACAGGATCCACCGACCTATGTAGTGATAGGAGAGAATGACGGTATTGCAAGTCCTGCCGTCATGCGTAGGCGTGTTGAGGCTTTGCAGTCACTCGGCATTGACGCGGAATTTCATCTGTTCCCTAATCTGCGCCACGGTTTCGGGCTTGGCATAGGGACAAGTGCCGATGGGTGGGTCGACAATGCCGCTAAGTTCTGGGAGAAACATATTGAACGCTCCGCGGGGATAGATAATGTGACGTGATAAGTAACTCGCAAAAATTAGCTGATATATAATTATGAAGTATTTTCGAGGGATTTTTCGGGTGACGAGAAGGAGTGTAGCGGGCTACACGACTGATTGACAGCCGGGAAATCGCCGGAAAGACGAATAAGGATGTATCAGCCCGTAGGGTTACTGAAATAAAAAATTATAAACTAATTTTTAAGAGTTACTTATTCCAATTATGACAATTATATATAAACTGATAGCCGGAGTCGCCGGGATGATGATGTGCTCGGTGACGGTCTCGGCTCAAAAAACTGATGAAATGAAAACCAAACCTATTTTTGAAGACGTGGCAGTAGAGGATGTCCTCTCCTATAAGGGTAATCCTTATGGTCTTGTGTACAATAACGCTATCATGGCAAATGAGCCTGGTAAAGTGAATATTCATCCGATAGCATACGACCTGAACGGATTGAGGATTGCGGCAAATGTATATACTCCTGCCGGTTATGATGCGTCAAAAAAATATCCGGCTCTTGTTGTCGCGCATCCTAACGGGGGCGTAAAGGAGCAAGTGGCTGGAAACTACGCGCAGATTATGGCGGAAAAGGGTTATATAACGCTCGCTTTTGATGCCGCATACCAGGGCGCGAGCGGAGGTGAGCCGCGTAACACAGATAAACCGGCTAATCGTGTCGAGGACATCCACCGTGCCGCTGACATCCTTGCCACTTATCCCGGTGTAGATGCCGCCCGCATGGGTGTGCTTGGCATTTGTGGCGGAGGAGGTTATACCGCGAAAGCTGCGCAGACCGACAAGCGATTCAAGGCAGTTGCCACGTTAAGCCTTTTCAATTCCGGACTGGTGCGCCGTAACGGTTTCATGGATTCGCAGATTAATCAGATTCAGGAACGTCTTGCCGATGCGTGTGCCGCCCGTCAGAAGGAAGCCGAAGGCGGTGAAATCGAATATGTAGGCGACATGAGTGGCGTGACACCAGAGCAGGCGGCAAAATTGCCGTTTGACCTCTACCGTGAGGGATATGATTACTATATGGTGAATTACGCTCATCCTAACTCTACGTTCCGGTACACCAAAAGTAGTCTCATGGATTTGATGGCCTGGGATGCTTCGGAAGATATGTTTTTAATCAATAAGCCTTTGCTTATGATTGCCGGAAAGAATGCCGACACTCTGGACATGACTGAACAATGTTTCAGCAAGGCTACGGGAACCGATGACAAGGAAATGTTCCTTATTCCCGGCGCAACCCACATTCAGACTTATTATGTGCCTGAGTATGTCACTCAGATAAGCGACAAACTCGCTGAATTTTTCGGCAAAAACTTATAAATTATGAAAGTTCTGAAATCCTTATTTATCGTAGTGGCTTGCCTGCTGGCACTCAACGCCTGTGCATCGAAACCGGCAAATAATAATGTCCAAACTCAAACAAATGAAAATATGAAAGCAGTAATTGTATATTTCACCCATTCCGGTAATACAGAACTTGCCGCAAAGGATCTTGCCGGGGTCACCGGAGCAAAGATGATAAGGCTTATGCCGGAGCAGCCTTATTCAACGGAAGATGTTGACTGGGTAAACGAGCAGTCGCGCTGTACGCAGGAACATCTCAACCAATCGCTTCGTCCGGCGATAAAGCCTGTCGATGTGAATTTTGCCGAGATTGACACCCTGTTTCTCGGTTTCCCTATATGGTGGCATGAGGAACCTGCCGTAATACGTACATTTCTCGACAATTACTGCAGCGAGCTTAAAGGGAAGGTGATATTCCCGTTCTGCACCTCTTATGAAAGTCCGATGTCGGAAGCCGATTCGACTTTACACAAGGGTTATCCCGACCTGGATATCAAGCAGGGATTGCGTCTGCCGGCTAAGGAAGGAGTTATTAAAAAATGGATAAAACAATGAAGAATATAGTATTAAATAATGGCGTGGAGATGCCACAGGTAGGCTATGGTGTCTATCAGGTTTCTCCGGAAGAGTGTGAGCGTTGTGTCAGCGACGCTTTGAAAGTCGGTTACAGGATGATTGATACCGCCCAGTCATATCATAATGAAGATGGTGTTGGCGCGGCTGTAAAGAAAAGCGGTATTCCGCGCGGTGACCTGTTTCTCGTGTCAAAGATATGGATATCCAATTACGGCTATGAGAAGGCTAAGGCATCGATTGATGAAAGTCTGCGCCGACTCGGTACGGATTATATCGACCTTATGCTTCTCCATCAGCCTTTTTGCGACCGGTATGGAGCATATCGTGCACTGGAGGAGGCTTACAAAGAGGGTAAGTTGCGTGCCATAGGTGTCAGCAATTTCTATCCCGACCATTTCATTGACCTGGCAAGTAATGTCGAGATAGTCCCGGCCGTTAATCAGGTCGAGACTCATGTGTTTGACCAGCAGATTGAGGCTCAAAAATACATGAAAGAATTTGGTACACACATGATGGCGTGGGCTCCGCTTGCGGAGGGGCGCAATAATTTCTTCACCAATACTGTGCTTGAGGGTATAGGGCGCAAATATGGCAAGAGTGTGGCGCAGGTGGCATTGCGCTGGTTGGTGCAGCGTGATGTGATAATCATACCGAAATCAACTCATGTGGAGCGCATGGAGCAGAACCTTGATATATTCGATTTCACGCTCAGTGATGATGATATGGCTGAAATTTCGTGTCTTGATACGGCAACGAGCCTGTTTTTCGACCATCATGACCCTCAGACTGTAAAAATGTTTATGGGATGGCGTTGACCCTCATCCCATAAACATCTATTATCGGTGATCTAATCAATATTATTATAGAGGTCCGGAAAATTTTTTCACATGATTGCCGCGTTGAAGAGTGTTATGCTGATTCCATCTGTCGGCGTGTGACTCGGCGATTAGCCTGCCGTTTTGTTGTCGGAGTTTGAGTAGCAGACGTTCGCGGGCAATCGCCTTGTTTTGCTGTTGTGACCGTTCGTCGGAACATTTCACAGAGATTCCGGTAGGCTTGTGTGTGGCTCTGACTGCACTCTCGACTTTGTTTACATTCTGACCCCCTTTGCCGCCTGAACGGCACGTGTCATATTGTATGTCGGCATTATTGATGTGTGGAAGTTCCACTTCATCGAAAAAATTTATCCCGACATACCAGTTGCTTCGTTTATGCCCTGGACGGTATCTGTTTTTTGTGGAACGCCATAGCACCGTGCCTTTCCATTCGTCAATCGTAGCCTGTGGTAACGTATCATTTGTGGCGAGGGTCACTGACATATAGCAATCGTCGGCACTGTCATGAGGTTCGTAATCGACAAGTTCTGCCGACGGTATGGCTTCGAGCAGCTTTTGTGTGACGAGGGTGACCACGCGGGCACATTCCACAGGACCGCGCCCGGCTGTTATCTGTATATATTTCTTTAAGTTGAGATGATTATTCATTGATTGATATCTTTTATATTAAGCCGTGGCTTGACCATGGCGATGATTTCAACTGTCGGATTTATCATGGTAAGGATTTCTTCGGTTGATTTGTAAGCCATGGGCGACTCGTCGATTGTAGCGGCGCAGACCGATGTGGAGTATATGCCTGTCATCGCCGATTCATAATCGGCAAGGGCGATTTGCCGTTTTGCCATCGCACGTGACATTATGCGTCCTGCACCATGAGGTGCCGAGCACAGCCATTGCCCGTTTCCTTTGCCTACACCGATAGCAATACCGTCGCGCATATTGAAAGGTATTGCCACCTTACGACCTGCAGATGCGTCAATAGCTCCTTTACGCAGTATCATCTCATCATCTGTTATCGATATATAATTGTGGGTGGTGTGGATTGACTCTGCGCATTTCGCTCCCGTCAATTTTTTGAGAATGGCGAATATTCGGTCTCGAATCACTCGATGATTGTAGAGGGCATAAGCCTGTGCGATAACCATGTCGGACAGATAACCGCATAGTGCATCGCCCCAAAGATAGCCTGTGAGGTTTCCCCGGCGCGGATTGCCCCCGATGTTATGCCAATGGTTAGCTACCTTTACACCGAGATTACGTGACCCGCAATGAATCGTTACCCAACCGTCGCCGGTTACGGTGTCTTCTCCATATTCGATGAAATGATTGCCTCCTCCAAGCGACCCTATGCTCTTGTAAAATATTCCTTCCTGCAACTTTATCCTGCGGCAAAAGTCAGATATGAAACGGCTGTCGATATGTGTGACTTCATTGATAAATTCCGGCGCACACGACCTTGCCTTGCGGTATTCCCGGTTAAGAAACTGGAAGAATTCTTTTTCGTTAAGCGAATTTTTGCCGCAGATATTGTTGCCTGTAGGTACGACATCCCTGATGCGGTGATCGAGCAGTGCAAGTATCGGAGTGCCGTCTTGCTCCGGTAAAGTGCTGTCGGTATTGATTGGCGATGAGAGGCGGTGCATTGACACGCTGCATCCGATATCGACACCTATGTGGTCGGGATTGACGTAGGCCCCGATAGGGTAGGCGGTGCCCACATTGCATGATGCACCCGCATGTACATCGGGCATCTGCACTATTTTTACGCCTTCCATTGCGGGATGGTCGCAAAGCGTTGTCACCCATTGCAAGGCGGTATCCTCGATATTGTCGGTGAATATCTCGGCAGATGTTGATTTTCCTTGTATTATCATATTTTTGAAATTTTCGGCAAAGCAAAAATCCTTGTGCGCAATTGATTTGCGCAGTGTGCGTTTTTTTATTAGATTTGCGTAAAAATCTACTTGTATGCCCATTAATCGTGCCACGCTTATACGTATATCTACCATCGACCGTTGCCTGCAGAACCGGTTTCGCCGATGGACTATCAATGACCTGATTGATGCCTGTACCGATGCGCTTGCCGAATATGAAGGGCGTAGTAATCCGGTGAGTCGTCGTACTTTTCAGAACGATCTTGCGCTGATGCGCAGTGACCGTCTGGGATATAATGCTCCTATCGTGGTGCGCGACAACAAGTATTATGAATATGAGGATCCCGATTTCAGCATCACACATCTTCCACTTAATGAGGAAGGGCTTGATGCACTTAATTCGGCTCTGGACATATTGAAACAACTTCAGGGATTTCCTCAGCTTGCTTCCTCAATTGATATCATCAGCAAACTCAACGAGCAGATTTCCCGTCACACAGGGTCGGCAGTACCGGCGATGGATATGGAACATGTGCCCGGTTATCGTGGCGCACAGTTTATAGGCGCGATATACGAGGCGGTGAGAAAGTGCAGGACCATCTCTATCGAATATCAGTCGTTTAAGGCACGACAACCTGAGAAGATTGTGGTTTATCCTTATCTGTTGAAAGAATATCGCAACCGTTGGTTTCTTGTATGCGAGAAAGCTGCAAATCGCGCTCCACAGGTCAACATCTTCGCGCTCGACCGCATACACTCAGTCACGCTTCAGCCCGCAATCCCTTTTAAGAAATGTGTGGATTTTGACCCGGAACATTTCTTTGACGACACAATCGGAGTCACAAAGCAGATTAGTGACAAGGCGCGACGCGTCGTTATCAAGATTGACCGTCAGCAAGCTCCATACGTTGAGTCAAAACCGTTTCACCGTTCGCAGAAAGTGGAGCAACGGTTCCGTGACGGTAGCATCCAACTGTCATTGAAAGTGGTAATCAACAACGAACTTGAACGCCTGATTCTCGGCTACGGAGGTCATGCAGAAGTCATCGCCCCTCCCGAATTCCGCGCCCGCATCGCCGAAAGCGTCCGCATTGCCGCAGGAAAATACAATGATTAGTCCGGAGAAAAGAAAGCCAATAAATCCCACTCATCTGGAGATACAGCAATAACGTGGTCGTGAGCAACTAAACGGACAATGCGTTGCTGATTATCTGATTCTGTCTGTTCCGCACGTTGATATATCGGGGCAATTTCGATATTTCCATCACCATCTTTAGCGCCCCAAAGACCATTGTGGGCCTGAAAAAGAGTCAAAGGTTTCCGTCCTGTGAAGTTCGGCTCGATTTCAGGCTTCGGTTTATACTTACCCGGTTGATGTCGTTTACGCTTGGGCATTATTACTTTTTTCTCATCATTTTATCATATTGCTCCATGTCGGGAGTCCATCTAAATTTGCCATCGCCTTGCATACACCATACGTCCATTACTTCTTTGACATGGTTGGGAAGGTGGTAAGCAGTGCCAATACGCTGATGCTCTAACCGGCGAAAACGTCGATTACACTGGCGTTTGCTTTGTTTCTGCGACCGACCGGCATAAGTAGTTACCGGTGTCTTTTTTCTACTTCGTGACATGGATAAGTTACTTGATGTTACGAAACGAAGTCCTGCGGTCAAATCCGGCAGACTCCGCCTTTTGAATGTCGGTGCTCCTGTCGGTTACCTCGATATCAATCAAAGAGGATATGTAATTCCTAAGCTCCTGATATAACTCTTGAGGGGGGATGAGTGGGGTGATGGTGTATCTCATACAATGAACTTATCTATTATTTTTCTGGAATAGTTCCGCATATAACTTGATGTTTTCCAATTCATCCCAGGCACTTACTTTCGAAGGGATCTTGTCAAGGTCGTAGATTAACGCATCGGTTATTGCGAGTAAAAAGGGGGAATGTGTGGCAATAATAAACTGACAGTTAAAAAAGCGGGCATAATCGACAATCATTTTTGCTAATTCTTTTTGGAATTTAGGCGACAGACTGTTTTCCGGCTCATCCAAAATCACCAATGTATCCTCTGTAATATTACTTTGGAAATAACCAAATGCCAATTCTCCATTGCTGCGTACTTCCTTATATTTTTCAAGTGCATTGTAAATCCAACGGTCGTAACTCCATACGTATCCGGGAGTGCCTTCTCGGTTATTAAAGAATCTGTGATACAATTCGGGGTTAGCATTCTGGATATGTTCTTTCACTCGCTCGTTATGTTGCCGTACTTTTACGATGCCATGCATTACATCCTCGCTTCGGATAAAGCGGCTTTCCTCAGGAATATCGCAGTGTTCGTTAAAAGGTGCGGTGACTTCATATTTGCAGCTGTCAATAAATGGTTGCAGAGATTCTGCGTCATTTCCCTTATCATTCATACATACATTCAACTTTCTCGCAATGATGTTAAGTAAAGTGGATTTCCCGGAGCCATTGCTGCCATAGAGTATTGTTATCGCATCAAACACAAGTTCTTTTATTTGCTTGGAGGCAAGAAGATCGTATGGATAAGACGGTTTGTTTCCCATCTCCGGCAACATGAATTTTTTCAAATATAGTTTCATTCTACACAGTTATATCTGTTCGACATTTTAGAAATAATCGATGCTATTTCATCGCGCAATGACTGGGGTGCGATAACTTCGAGTTGTTCGCGGTGAAGAAGAAGTTCCTGAATAAAATCGAATGTCGGGACAAGACGGAGACTAAAGTCCGTATAACCGTCCCTCGTGTCCAGTTCGTATTGAGTCGGATGCAGAGGCAGAGAGCGCAGGTAGCCCGGCAATTCAGCGTAAGCTCGTATATGAATATTCTGTACTTTCCGTTCCACACCTGCAATTATTCCATATACATCGCGAAAATATTCAACGGGTGAGAAATCGTTTGGATATTCAAATTTCTCAGTTGCAATGTCAAGACTTGTAACACGGTCAAGCGAAAAAATCCTGTAACGGTCATTATGAACTAATGCCAATACATACCAGCGACGCTTGAATAGTTTTACGCATAATGGACTGATGGAACCTTTGAATTTCAGACCGACGAAATTTTCGTATTCAATATTTAATTTACGGTTTTGTTGAAGAGCCCGTAAGATTGGTTCAAGCCACTCCCGACCGGACGGGATGTCCTCAAGCAGAATCTTATCGGATATGGCAGTATTCCCGAGCAGCAGCTCTCCGAGTGAAAAACTATCAAGAGCCCACTTCGTCAGCGAGTTCTCTTCGATTGCTTCAGGATTGACAATTCTGTAAAGATTAAGTCCGCGACCTCGACGACACTCAATATCGACTCCGAAGTGTCGCGCTATTGCCTGACAATGATTATAGAAAGTTCGTTTGATCAGAGTAGCACCGGTGTCGTTAAGAGAAGAGTGCTCCCAACACTCTGCAATCTCATCGAAAGTCATCTCACCATTGCTTTTCAGCGTATTGATGAGCCAAAGATAACGCTTCAAAAGTAATTCAACCATAGTCAATATTTTGATAATGCAAAATTAGGGAGCTAATCGGCAATATCATTTCTGATTAAAATTGGAATTTAAAAAATCGGCAAAAAACTCCTGTCGATTCCTTCAGTGTCGAAATTTCTAACTGCCAGTCATATGCAGCAAGAATATCGTGGATATTGCGGTTGTCTGTAACTTTAAATGCATATTGCATAACTTAATGTTTTTGGTTCGGCGGCAAAAATAAATCTTAAAAAGGCAACATTTGTTCCGATTATGATTTATTTTATGATTTATTTTCGAACAGATCTACTATTTTTCTTATAACAACATCCAACTTCGCCCAGAAAGTCTTTTTTGTGTTATTATCTAACCAGGCGCAAGCATTAGTGTTAAAATCGTGGAGATTAATTTTGTCTCCGTGAAGTTTAATGTAGATCCAATTTCTTTCCGGCAAAGAGTCATGCTCATTCTCCTGCCACCAAATATTAATAAATTGGCGAACTCTTTCATTTTTTTCTTTGAAACGGATAAATAGATTATGTTCTATAACCCAGTCGACATGACAATCATTTAGAATAATCTCTTTCCCATCTTCATGAATGTTCGTAACATCCAAAGATAAGTGTTGAGATAGTTCTTTAAGAAATTGGTGTTTAAGATTGTTCCTTGCTTTATCTGCTAGACGTGCTATCTGTAGCGCAGCCCGAATATTTGAGGATGATGATTGTATTATATTGGTAACTTCCTGATCGGATGTAAGATTATCTATTGTAAACATATATTGTTGTATGATAGTGGATAAATGTCTGTTTTCCTTGACAGTTTCTAAACATTTTATCAACCAGTGTTTTATCTCATCTCCATAGCTGATGAGGCGATAGTCGATTGATTGAGGACTATTAGATGGTGCATGACCGTCAAGAGACAAGTAAAAAATAATACTATCTGGACCTGTGGAATTTCTGTACCTTTGGAGTTGATTAGTTTGATCTGTAGCATAAATTTTATTCTCTATCACTATTATTTGTCCTTTGGAATTTTTGATATAAATGTCTATCCGGCCTCCCTTGGCATCTGCTCCAAATCCCTCTTTTGGTCCTAAATCTTTTTCAATTTCAACTTCAACATTAACAGTGTCAAATTCTTTTCTTAATGATAATTGTTCCAGAAAAAGATTTAGAAAAGTTATCCCCAATCCATGTTTGCCACGAGGATTAAGCATCTGGGCAATAAAAGCAGAATGAGTAAGTTCTCGTGAGCTTTGTCCTAACATATCGAATATGCTGAAACGCTCGGTATGGTCAGCGATAATCCCCGAAACATTGTCTAGTATTTTTTGATAATTTGTTGGATTCATTGTTTCTATTTCAAATTTCAATAAAGTGTGACACGTTAAGTATAGTGTACCCTGCATTCATTATTGCACCATTTGAGTAGTATTTTCATGGACATTTTTGTTTGCAAAGATAACTACAAATTTGTTTCAAATCTTGATACAATTAAATAATTCTAATCCTTTTAAGCCTGTCCCCAAAGTGCGCCACCATTGATGTAGTTTTGCGCTCATACGAAAGATATTGGAAATTAGTTTTTGCTGCGCAAAATGATTGCGCACATGGTTCCTAACTTTGCTGCGTAAATCATAAATCAGCAAAATATGAAGACAACAGACAATTCGCGTATGGGATTGAACCGCTTGTCGGCTGAAAGCCGGTGCGGGGTGGCAAAGCCATCAATACCCATCGCAATAGAAGGATATGACGTGAAGATTTTCACGGACAATATTGAAGAAAATGCGTTGATGCAGATAAAGGAGCTGCTCTCAATAGATGTTTTCTCCGATAAGAAGATACGGATTATGCCCGACGTTCACGCCGGTGCAGGGTGTGTTATTGGTTTTACCGGAGACCTCGGAGACAAGGTGATACCCAATATCGTTGGCGTTGACATTGGTTGCGGTATGCGCATTCTCAATCTTGGCAGGCTGACTGATATTGACTATCATGCTTTCCACGAACATATACGCGGCAATGTGCCTTCGGGCAAAATTGTGCGTGAGGACAAGTTCGGTTTCAAACCTTTGGTTGGCGAAGAGATGGATATCTATCGTGAGGCAAAGCAACTTGTGACCGGGCTTTACTGCTACCGCGAACTCAAAGATTCGGGGCGCATCAACAAGGCAATCGGCTCTTTGGGTGGCGGCAATCACTTCATCGAACTTGACAAGGACGATAATGAAAACGTATATCTCGTTATCCATACCGGCTCGCGTAACCTCGGCAAGCAAGTCGCCGAAATCTATCAGGCAAAGGCGGTGAAACATCTTACCGTCGGGGCAGATGAGTTTGAGGAGACAATCAAGAGCACCATCGAAGAGTACAAGGCTGCCGGACGCCGCTCGGAATTGCAAGGTGTAATCAAGAAAATGCGTAAAGAGCATGAGGCCGCCAAGCCATCGTTGCCTGCCGACCTCTGTTATGTCGAGGGTGAGGCACGTGAGCATTATCTTCATGATATGCGCCTCTGCCAGCGTTGGGCGGTGCTCAACCGCAAACTGATTGCGTTGTTGCTTCTGCGGTTCTTTCCGAATGTGACAGTACTGGAAGAATTTGAGTCGGTTCACAACTATATTTCCGATGGCAATATCATCCGAAAAGGTGCTATATCTGCCGGTGAAGGAGAGCGTTGTATCATACCGTTGAATATGCGTGATGGTTCGCTGCTTTGTACCGGAAAAGGCAATGAGGATTGGAACTGTTCGGCACCGCATGGTGCCGGGCGGGTATTGAGCCGCACACAGGCTTACGAAAGAATCACAATGGATGATTTCGTTGCCTCAATGTGTGGCATATACTCCGAATCAGTCACTGACTCGACGCGCGACGAGTCGCCGATGGTCTACAAACCCGCATCTGAAATCATCGCCAACATCAGCGACACCGTAAGCATCGACACCATCATCCGTCCCCTCTTCAACTTCAAAGCCTCCTGATTCCACAATCCGTATTTCAATCTTTTATCAATCCGGCGCAGATTCTACCTGCAAGTGCAAAATTAGGCAATAAATTTGAAGAACTCGGAGAGCGGGGTTGAAAAACCAAGTTTCAACCTCGGTCGTCTGTTTATTTTAATGATAATCTCCTTTAGCATTTCGTCAGATATAGAAT
>ENA-UESU01000285-UESU01000285.1-human-gut-metagenome-genome-assembly--contig:-NODE-285-length-43220-cov-20.281622_pt1 | contig 43220 bp, 29 predicted proteins | sample MGYA00243007_ERZ508008 | MGnify/ENA primary metagenome ERZ508008 (study PRJEB26167, sample SAMN06115399) | human gut metagenome | host: Homo sapiens | place: China:Henan | collected 2016-06-23...
GGGCATAGCTCGGAGAAGATAACTCAGACTTACCTTGACAAGTACCGATTGGTGGCTCAATCCAATTGCTCGGAATTTCAAATTCATTACCATAATTAGATGAATTTAAAAATTTAACAATTGGACTAAGGGGAATAAATAAAAAGCTCCTGTAACCAAGTTCTTCTTACGATTGGACACAATTCACCCTTGCAAGGTAGAATGAATGCTCATCCAATAATAAATTTCGGAAGTCATTGCTCCGAGAACTTAGTTACAGAAGCCGCTACTTATGCAGTAGAATTTAATTGCTGACAAGCTTCTTTTATGGTTACCTTTCTTGATTATCTCACTTGATAACTGCACTGTCACGTGAACCATTAGTAAAAACAGGGCTTATTTAAGTCTTAGCCCGTATCTTCTACCACTGTTGTAGAATTGATGCAAATATATAACTTTTCATTCATATTGCAATGGTTTCAAAGTAAATTCTTCATGGCATTGCCTATCTGTTCATTATCGAAACTGTCAAGGTAAGTCTGAGTTATCTTCTCCGAGCTATGCCCTAAAGATTCACTGATAATAGCTGTTAAAACTCCTGCCCGTTTGAGAACTGTCGCATACGAGTGGCGTGCAACGTATGTAGTCAAAGGTATAGGCAGTTCCAACTTTTCACCTATTTCTTTCAGATGCTTGTTTACCTTTGCCAAAACTTTATGCAGTCTGTTTGCTACCTGTACTTCTGTCTTGTGGAATGGCGAGAGAACAGGAAACAGATAAGGCGAATGTTCGTTACTGTACTTCTTTATAATCTCAACAGCCTTATCCTGCAAAGGGATGATGATTTGCTTCTTGGTCTTCTTCCTGTAATAGACAAGCTGACCGTCCACTATGTTGCTCCGTTCCAGCATGGCCATATCAATGAAATTAATTCCAGCTGTGAAGTAGGAGAATGTGAACAGGTCTATCGCCAAACGTTCCATATCTGATTTACCTTTATAATTGATAACTCTTTGAATGTCCTGTTTGGATATTGCTCTCTTGGCTGTCTGCTGATTCACCTTTGACAACTTGTAGGAATTGAAAGGATAGGCAGTGGTCTGCTTGGATTCAACAGCTTTGTTGAACACAGCACGAAGATGTCTAAGGCGTGTGCCTATCGTATTTATGGCGTAATGGTTTGATTTCATCCACTGCTCATATTTCTTTAACCAAGCAACATCTATATCAGAGAATGGCATGTCAAGATGCTTGTTGAACTTGATAAAAGATGAGTAGGACACTTCAAACATTCCTGCATATCTGAGCCTGTTCTCATTTTTAAGTGCTTGAATATAGTTTAGAAATCCTTCTCCAACAGATACGAGGTGCTTGGATTGGAAGGTGTCTGTGGATTGGAGTAGGGTTGTAGCAGTAAACTCTGCGTTATTGACTTTTTTATCCAAGATGATTCTTTGAAACTCGTTAATCTTCTCGTTTATGAGAATGAGCAATGCTTCATAGTTTGGACACTTGGGCTTGGGTAGGTTCTTCTTGAAGTCCCAATGTGCAGGATTGACAGAGATTCCTAAGCTCTTGTACTTCTTCTTTCCATTCTTACAGATTCTCACCATAAGCGGTGATTCGCCATTTTTTAAAATCTTTGATTTGTAACAGGTTACATTAACTGTTGCTTCCATTCTTGGTTTAACTCTCGGTTTAACTGAACCATGTAAACCAGCGTAATTTAGGCATAAAAAAAGAGAGTTACTTTCGTGTAACTCTCTGATTTCTAAGTGATCCGCCTGGGGCTCACCTATATTTTGTAATCCTCTGATATTCAGTTTTTAACTTTGATCCTCTAAATGATTTCCACCGATTTCGCAGCGTGATATTTTCAGTATTTTGCGCACCACTCTTGGCTTTTGTTCGATGCAAAGGTACATAAAATATTCGGATTGAAATTCTTTTTTTGCATAATATTGCGAACACCGGAAACGTTTTCTCTTGCATTCATATAAGAAAAAACGTCTCCGTCTATTGCACCACTTGATTGCACTACACTTAAATATTTTTCAATTTCATCAATCTTACGACACGCACAGTACTACAACTTCGATTGTAGGATATTATCATCTTGTTTTTTAACAGCAGTGCCACACCTAACGGCATATACAGAAAGGATTCTCCATCCAAATACGAGCCATGTGCATATACCTATGTTTGAGCTGTTATTGTTTTCCTGAAAAGTAAGCATCTGTGTACATAAGCCTTTGTTTAATTTCGTTAGTAGAATGACTATTATCCGAAAGTATCTTCATCTTTTTCGCGTTTCGTTTTTTTTATATCTACTTGATTTTCTGGAAGTAACTCTTGGTTAGCGATTATACTTGCGCGCCTTGCTCTGTCGTCAGCCCAAGCTCTTAAACCACGAATCTTTTCAGACATGGTTTTCGCCAGCGGAATGATTTGGGTACAGGCTGTTTCAAGATGGTGGACATTTACGATTGGATTGGTAGGGTTGTCAACATAAGCCATGAACATGGATTCTTTCACAGCCTCTTCGATCTCTGCTCCGTTAAAAAGACGAGTTGCATCAGCCAAGCCATCCAATTCGTGTATGCCTGTTTGGTTATTTTTTGAAAGATGAATGCGCAGAATTTCCTTTCTTTCTTCTTTTGTTGGCAAATCCACAAAGAAGATTTCATCAAAACGTCCCTTACGCAAGAACTCTGGTGGTAACTGACTAATATCATTTGCCGTTGCAACTACAAACACTGGTTTTGTTTTCTCTTGCATCCAAGTCAGTATTGTTGAGAAAACTCGTGAATTGGTACCACCATCTCTCTCTCCACCGACATTGAGCCCCTTTTCAATTTCATCAATCCAAAGAACACAAGGGGCAACAGCTTCTGCTGTAGCAATAGCTCGACGGATATTATTCTCACTACTACCAACCTCTGCTTGGAACACCTTACCGACATCCAGACGCAATAGAGGCTGCTTCCATTCTGTCGCTACACATTTTGCAGTAAGACTCTTACCACATCCAGGTACACCAAGAAGCATTATTCCTTTTGGCTCCTGAAGACCGAAGTCTCTTGCCTTGCGCTCAAAAGATTTGCTTCGTTGTTTCAGCCACATCTTAAGGTTGTCCAGGCCTCCGACATTGTTTTTCATGTCCAGATTGACCTGTACATAATCCAGAATGCCGCTCTTTTTAATGATCTGCTCCTTCTCGTTTGCAACAATCTGCACAGCCTCTTTACAGTTAAGACCTACAACCTGATTGGCTAAACGGAATGCAAGCTCAGCTTCCGTGTCTGTCAATCCTAAAGCTGCATCTAAAATGTACTTCTTCAAGTCTTCATCAATAGGATCTGGATATATACTCTTAAATCGACGGTCTAAATCTCGACGATCAGGCAGAGGTACAGATATTACAGTAACGTATTTCTCTATCTCGTCTGGCGACTGGTAAGATGGCGACAAGAAGATGATGTGCTTATTCAACTTTTTCATCTCTGTTGACAACTTTCGTAAGCTGACAATCACCTTCTCTCTATCAAAGTATTTATGAAAATCTTCGATAAGAAAAATCTCCTTTGATTTATCCTCCGATTTGCTCAGTCCCTTATGTAGATATTCCAAGAGCGTTTCACAGTCCTGAGTACTTTCATACTCTTCATGTGAAATAATGTCTTCCAAACGGTTGCTCAGGTTCTTGGTGTGGGTTCTCAAATAGTCAACGCAATCCCATGTGTGAAAAGCATAGTCGCCCTCGAATGCAATCTTTCTCAGCTTCTGTGTAACACGGCTGTACTCTGATGTTACAAGATACAAAAGTGGGAAACCAGCATTGAGCATATCCTTAATTTCTCTGAAAGTATCTTCCATATTACTTAATGGTTTGATTGTTCTTATTAGTTATCTTTTTGTGCTCTTTTAGGCGAGCAATCATAATATCGTACTCTGGCTTTTTGGTCATGATACGTTTATTGCCAAATGCCTTCTGCAAATCGTCCATGGCAGCATGAGCCATCTCATTAACATCGTCCGGCAAATAGTTTGAATCAGTAACCACGGTGCCATCGCTGAGAATCGAGAACTTTATCTCGTAACGTTTCTCCTTCTCATCTTCTAGCTTTGTATAGCCAACCATGCAAAAACGATCAACCTCTTCTGCGGTAGGAGTGAAATCATACAGTTTCTTTAGCGTGAAGCCCTTCTTCTTGAAAGCATCTACCACTGTCTTCTTGGCATACTCTACATTAAGAGGGAAGAAAACGGATTGTAACTCCGCTACTAACTGCCCACCATTGGACAGATAGTAGCTGTTATAGGTCACAATTGATCCTGAGACTTTCAGAACATATTCACCATAGATCTTTTCCTTTTGCTTCGCGTCAGTTACAATAAGGTCTTCACCCTGGACTTTATATGTCCAACCAAGTTTGTCACATGCAGCTTTGAGGATCTCCTTGTTCATCGTTTTAGGATCCTTTACAAAGCGTGAACTTTCATACCTTGACATAATTATGTTGTATTTTAGTTTGTAAAATTACTCTTGCGTTGTTTTGCCGATGGAATACCCAATGCTTCTCGCAGTTGCTTCACAGGCTTAAGCTTGATATGAACACCTGACATCTGGATAAAGGCTTTTCTAATCTCACCATCACTTGTTGGTGAAGTAGAATCCTCCTCGTCAATCATCTTTACCAACAAGTCCTTCAGCAGATTCTGCTGTTCATCATTGAGAGACTCAATATCCTTGAGGTTGCCAGATTGAGAGTTGCCACGCTCCTCGCCATCAAAGTTTGTCAGTCTTATGCAAAGAGCATTGTTGGAGTTCTCATAAAGCTCAATCTCTGATGGGTATGCTGCACATAGATCTTTGAACTTTGAGTAGCCAAAGGTGTTTGGCTTGAAGTCGGGCTTTATTGCCTTAATCTCACCGACGAACTTTGCTGCCAACACCTCGTTAGACTCTTCGATACAAGCCTTATATGCTTTTTTCATCATTTTTGCCAAAGCCTTAGGCATTGCTGTATCTTCGTTGCGAGAACCATTGTTCTGAACCTTCTTTGGCTCTAGTTCCTTTCTCTTCTCCGGTTTCGTGAAGTCAATTGTTTTATATACATCTTCTGGAAGCAAATCTGCCAATCCCTTAAATGGAATACCCATTGATGCCGCACGATTTTGGAAGTTAATATCGTTGGTAATCAAGAACGGATTGCGGTCACTATATTTCAGGGCAACGCTCAAAATTAGGTTGTCAGAGTTTGTCTTATCAAACTCCTCTGGGAGCAATCTTGTGTCAGCGGACTCCATGCGAAATGTCTTAGATTTCATACGGATTTTGTAATTGATTTCTTTAATAGCCTTCTTGACATTACGCTTGTCCTTGCCATCAAGTGTTACCTTTAGCTTGTCAAGTTCTTCAAGAACTTTAAGGGATAAGATAGTCCTGTCCTCCTTGCAAATATAGTCCATGATTTCAGGGAAGTGGACGAAAACATTGGTGTCAACAACGTAACTCTTAGGCAACAACTCCTGTCGAAGGTAAGTCTCACGGTTGTTCAACTGAGCTTCGAAAGAGCTGATGGAGTCATTCAATGCCAAAACAACGCCACTGCGTCCCCAGCCGTTTTCGTTATCTCTGCTCTGTTCAGGGATAAGCTTCTCCTTGAGATTAGAGAAAGATGTTTGTACCTTTTCCATGGCATCCAATGTCCTTATATCCTCTAATGGAGTGTTGGCACGAAGATTATCCAGCTCCTCCAACAGATTGGTTGAATACTTCTGAACAAGTTCCAGTAATTGTTCGTCTCGACAAGCACGCAAGCTGGCGAGTCTTTCATCATTACTTGTAGTTACCACGTATGAATCTGCAAACTTAACGAGTTCGTCTGCGCCATTCAACTCAGATATTCTGTTGAGGATGTCCTCAGTCTCAGTTTCCTGAAGTAGCTCCTCATACTTGTTTAATGCCTCTGGGATGAACCTTGTTGCATATAGTTTGCGAATCTGCTCCAGTTCTTCTTCGCTATATCCCTCTTGTTTATGCAGAAACTCTACACTGAAGTTAATATCATTGATAGAGAACACCAAGTTCTCACAACTATATGTGACATCGTCCATCATAAGAAGGACATCAGAGTTTGTCTCTCCGTTCAAAGCGAAAACGTTATCTCCAAACCTTAAATCAAAGTCTTCGACATTGCCGCAAGAAAGCATAATTCTTGTATTTGCATCTTCTGAAAGGGCGCGAATTTCGGCTTCTGCTTCCTTGGTCAACTCTGGAAGGCTGATGAACACGTCTTTGATCGAATCTGCCTTTTGGATTGACTTGATATAGTTGAAGATATTCTGCATCTCCATATATTCAGGTGCCTCCGCATAGTTTGCTACTAACTGCAATGCCATTTCTGGTTTTTCGTTAAATATTGCGTATTCTGCGTCACCCTGAACCTTGGCAATCTCTTCTTCAAATTTGATTTGAGTGTCATCTTTCGATTCTGAGGTCATCGGTTGTGTTGCAAGGAATAAATCAAGGTAATGCTTGTGACTCTCTTCCAAGTTGATGTAGTCAGTGATATAATCTGTGTCAATACCGCCATTGTCTATGATCTCAAAACGATAGGTCTCGGTAGAAGAGTCATAGATTACACCTAGCACAACTTTCTTGTAGAGGAACTCGCTTGACGTAACAGACATATCAGTAAATGAGTTGCCAGTCTTCTCACTATAGTATTGAGGAATCTGACTCTGTGCATACTGCTTAACAAAGCTCTCCTCTGCGAAAGGAATCACCGAAGCCTCTGGCTGTTCCTTGCATCCATCCACAGTCAATTTGCAGAACAGAGTCCTTGCATTTGCGTGCTTTCCTGCTATGAGATCGAAATACATAGTGAATCCCTTTGTTTCACCCTGCTTGAATTTTCTTCCCTTAGCATAGTATTCCTTACCGATTTCGGTCAGTTCCACGTAAGAGAAGGAGTCATCAGGAGTCGCAATGACACCAAATTGTTTGAGAGTCCTTAGCGTTTCCATAAGTATCTCAGTCTCGCCCAGATCCTGGAACTTCAAATTCTGAACGTCATTCTCGATGTTTAAGCCCATGATGTGAGCCAAGTCACCCAGATTGACTTTGGCATCCAAGTTAGCAATGCCACAGACCATTTTTTCCATAAAGGTCAGAGGCAATGCCTCCGTGCAAACAGCGGTATATCCAATCTTCGCGAAATCCCAGTTGACATCGATCGTACCCAAGAACAGCTCGCTGACCTTCTTGCTCTTTGCTATTGTATTATATGCTTGTATATTATTCATTATCGTGCGTATTTTGTAAGGGTTTTGTAGTCAATGATCTCGTGATACTTCTGCATCTCCTCAATTTCATTGTGATAAAGTAAATTGCCGCTATAGGTATCTTTGACATGGTCGAAGAATTCGTTATTACCCACGACAATAAGGAGTCTTCTTGCACGTGACAGTGCAACGTTCAGACGCTCCGGAGACTTTGCGAATCCTGGATTGTCGTTTGGAACGATTCCCTGCGCTGTCTTATACTTATCACTTCGCACAGTTGAAACAATCACGATGTTTCGCTCCATACCCTGGAATTTATCGACAGTGTTCAGCTTCACTCTTATTCCGTTATTCCTTGCAAAGGACTTAACCTCGTTGAGGTACTTGACCTGCTGACCATAGAAGCTTATGACACCTATTTCCTTTTCCAGATTTCGACGCTCTTCACTTCTGATGTTATCGTCCCAGTACTGCATGTACTCCTTGAAGCCCTCGGAATGCTTGAGATACTGAAGAACCCTCTTCACTGCCTCTACCTCTTTTTCATTGTATAGGGCTTTCGAGTCGGAACGCTGCTCCGGCTCATCTACCTTTACCCAAAGAACATGGACATCAGGAGAGATGAATCCTGGGTGATAGAAGCCGTGGTATCTGCTCTCTGGCTCTGAAAGATCAGGACAGTCAACCTTTGCCAAATCCAGTCCACATGACAAACCGCCTTCGTCGTTCTTGTAGAACTGCTTGATAGCATCGTTAATCTGAGGATGCATACGGTACTGCTCTGTAAATACAGACTTAATGGACTTAGAGACGTTAGGATTGAGAATCAAACGTGCAAACTGACTGGTGTCAACAAACTGACGGTCGATGTCGTTGGCTAATGCTGTTGCTTTCTCATCATTAAGAGTCAACAGTGCTTCCTTGAAATCCTGCTCATTTAGCATTGGTGGTAACTGTCTGTGGTCACCGATGACGATGCTCTTTCTGCCGAAACACAGAGGAAGTACCAAATCAGGAGGAGTTGCCTTACTTGCTTCATCCATTATAACTGTGTCAAAATAGATGTTTTTCATCTGGTTGAACTCATTCTCACTGTCAAATCCCAGTCGTTCAAGGATTGTCTCGAATTTCTTGGAACGCTTTGGTCTGAGAAGAGATCGGAGATCATAGTTAAAGAGGAAGTGGCGTACATTGTCCGTCGGATTATCCAAGAGCTCACGCAGTTCATCTTCCGTCTTCACATTGTTCTCCCTCATTATTTTCTTTATGATAGACAATGCGGTGTCCTGGAAGGAACTGTCAGTATTGTTGGCAGCGATAATCAAACCTTTAATGTCTGATATTGTCTGTTTGTAACCTTCCTTCTCTACAAACTTATCATAGATAGCCGAAGAATAAACTCGTGCATAATCAGCTGCAAACGAAGGGCTACCTGTACTACTACAGGTACTTCCGATAACATTGGCGTGCTTGAAGTACTTTTCCTTGAAGAATCGTTTGGTGATTCCGTCAGGGGAACATAGCGATGCACGATATGTATCTGCTAATTCTGCATATCTTGGGTTCTGCTCGGCATAAGCCTGGGCGCGCTGGGCAATCATGGACATCCACTGCTGGACGGCATTGTTGTTCACGTCACCATCTTCAGGGTCATCCAGACCTTCTTCTGTCGCGCTATCAAGACTTGCAACCTCGTTCTCATAAACGAGTTCCTCTTCATATTCATCGTCAAGCCACTTTTCGATGCGCTCAACAGAATATTTCTTGCCGTCTTCCTCGAACTTTGAAGACTTACCGAATCGCAACGGCTTGATGATGCTAAGGTAAGGAAACAAAGTCTCGTTTACATTTCTTGATCCCATCAACTTCTCCAGAGCATTATCAACGGCGAGGTTGGTCTCTGAAGTAAGGAGCAGTTTCTTTGTCGGATCCTTAAGGATGTGCTGCCAGATGAATTCAGCGATAACAGTAGTCTTACCTGTTCCCGGAGGACCTTGGAGCAAGCATAGGTCATTAGCATAGAGTGCTCTCAATACAGCGTTCTTCTGAGACTGGTTGAGACTCAAAAGTTGTCTGCTCTCCAGCTCTTTGTATTCGCTGAGTTCTGGAATGTCCTCATCGTCAACCTCCAGTTTGAATGTAGGTTCAGCCTTTGAAGAGTCAAAAATGAAGTCACGAAGGCGAGGGTTAACAGGCTTCTTATTGGGCTCTTTCGAGTCAATTCGCTTTTCATCAAGTTTCTTTACAGCTTCGTCGAGCCACGAAAGCTTAACTTCATCACCCTTCAGATTTGCCCTCACATACTCCATCTTGAAGTTCTCATCTTCGAAAAGTTTCAAAATGGTTTTTGCTTTTTTCTGGTCATCCTTCCAACGATAAGGAATAGTGAGAACAAGCTCACGTTCCGTTGATTCTCTGCCACTGAGATTGCCAACGAACACATTCTCGCTCTTGTTCTTGATCACGACTCTTGTCACGAACTCAACATTCTTAAGCTTCTCCTTCTTATACTCAAAGGAGTCAAGCTTGTTCTTCTTCTCTGTTTGAAAGAAACGAACCTTGAAAGACATGCTGTTAATGTTGGCTTTTACGAGCTTGAATCTATCACTTTCTTCAAGCTGATTCAGTCTTTGCTGAAGCGTATCAAAGTTTGTGAAGTCGAAGAACAAGAGATTATCCTTGGGGGAAGCAGAAATATCCAGTCCATACAGGTCTGTCTTTATGCTGTTCCAGAAATCATCATCGAAGTCTTCGTCCATTTCTTTGAAGGTATAAGTCTTGCCAACGCTTAACTTGACAGTTTCATAATCCTCTTTTTCCAACTCGGCTTTCTTGGCAAAGGCTGCAGTCTTCATTTTTTGCGTTGCCAAGTCGAGGTTGTACATATTAGGAGACTTAACTGTCTGCTTCTCAATCTCAACAAAGCGATTATGGAATTCATCATACTTGGCGTATTTGCAAAATACACCTGTTGGCTTCAAACCGTACTTGTTGATAAGTTCACGAGGGATCTTCGCAAACTTGCCGTCACGACATGACAAACATACGAGATTGTCCTCTCTATCATAGTCAACGTTGATCTTCAATGGCATTGGCTTCAAGTCAGCTTTGAGCCTATCCTGTATTCCACGAGGGGCAATCTTAACAGAACAAGTGATTCTTTCCTGACGTTCAATTTTTTCATTGAACTTGCGCAGAAGCATAACATCGACACGCTTGAGTTCTTCTTTGGTCAGACGAGCGGATCCATCCTTTTCTATTTTAATAGTGCTCTCGAAAACTTTCTCGTACTCTTCCATAAGGTTGGTGAAAGCGTCAGGTATAGATATCTCCGCATCTTCTACAGGGACATACAACTTATAACGAGTAGCATCACCATTGGCACCAACAATAGGTACAAGCCTGCATTTGCCATTACAATAGAATGGTTCCTGAAGCTTATCAACAATCACACGCTGAGCTTCAATATACTTCGTCCAAAGCTGACGTTCATTCTCAATAATTGTAGCAGGAGCTATCTCCAGTTTGGCAACATGCTCTTTTAAATTATAGAGTTCGCCTATTGCCGTAATGTCGTTGAACTGCTCTTGCATCTCCAAGAACAAAATTTTACAACGCTGTTCGATTGTGTACTTTTGGTCAATATGTAGAAACTCTGCGACAAAACGAGATTTACACTCTTTGTTAACTTTTATCTCATAGCTGTTTGTCACATGCCATTCTACATAGAAATCGACCTTGCCATTACAGCCCTCGTCAGATACAGGGATAGAAATGATGTGTCTTCTGTCATCTTTCTTGGAGAAAAAACATGACATTTCCTTGCCAGCCAAGATTGCTTTCAACCTATCGAAAGTTACAATCTTGGACTTCTTGTCAAAGTTCTGGATGACATAGTTGTCATATCGAAGAACTAATGTTATGGAATCTTCACCGAAAATATCTTCTTCAAACATTTTTTGGGGGTTATCAAAATAACGTGTTAGTGACGCAGTATAAATATCTATAACTGTGAAAGTTATTGTAAATATACTATACTAATATTCCTGTCAAACATATTAAGTTGTATGCGAACTATCTCATCGTTTTCGATCATGAGCATAACTCCATAATTTTCAAACGATGCAGCCTCCAATGGAGCACCCATTACCAATGCATTTTCGTCATAACCATAACCACGCAATTCGACTATATTCCTGTTTATGCTAATAATCCTCATGCGCTTGGGTGCCATTTGGATATTGTTCTGCCACAGAGGGTGCAAACCATCCATATTGTATATAGATACCGTGTAACCCTCGTCACCTTGAATGTTTTTCTCAATCATAAAACGACGATTACAACCATAATTATGCCCCGAAACATTCTGTCCATTTTGAAATCTAATGTGATCCGAAGAATCAAAATAGATGCTTCCTTGAGGCGGATTATTATTTCCCGCTAAGATATGTTTTAACAATAATTCCATTTTTTCAACTGATTCATATTTTATTCTCTTGCCAAGAGACGGATATTATGGTGCAAAGTTACGCAAAATAATGATTATTAGTACATAAAACGCTGAAACTTCTGAGGGCAGCTGCATAAGTTTCCGAGGTGCGTATTTTACCCAAGCGTTTCAGTCTCGCTATCTGCCGGATGATGTAAGCGTTGAACGACAGTTCTTGCCTGTTTTCATGAAAGCGCATGACTATATCATCCGGTACAAATGTACCGGATTGGGATAATGTGTGTATGATTTTGTTCAGTCTCTCCTTGTCCCACTTGATGCGTGAACCGATTGAAAGCAGATAGTTGTTCCGCTCTTGTTCTGTCGATACATGATGTAAGACAACCGTTCCAGAATGGCAATCCCATTCCGAAACGAAAAGTTTATACTCGGTGTTTATCTGTCTGACCACACGGTTGTGGATGACCTGATAGTAGAGTGTGCCCTCCTTGCCGTTCACAGTGGATGGGCGGAACTTGACCTTTACCGATGCTATATCAGTCGGATTTGGATTGCTCCCACTTAGCCCACATCTCCCTTGAAAGCTCTACAATCTCCCGGCTCAGTTTCACAAGGTCAATGGTACAACTCTCCAGCTTGTAAAGCAGAGCCATTGCCTTCTTCTCAGAAAAATGGCAGCGCAGCTCTTTCACGACCTGATTGTAGTTCGTACCGATGGCACGGAACTGGGCATGAAAGTCGGACAGTTTGGTCGTGTAGTCCACTATCGTCTTGTCCACCTTCAGCACTTTGAATTTTTGTCCGAAGAAATGTGCCTTCATGAAAACGGCTTTCGCGTACACCTCTGATTCCTCGTACATCGTGAGAAACCTGTTCCATTCCTCATCATCGAAACGCACCATCACGCAGTGCGTCTTCGGGTTCAACTTGGGATTTCTCCCGTACTTGCTCTTCTTTTTCATTCTTCTTATTCTTTTAGTTTAATGGTTCATCCATAGCCTAATCTTCGATTAAAGAACCCCGAAATTATCCGACTGTGGAGGATAATTCTGCCTACGGCGGTGCAAGGATTTTCAGTTACTTAGAATTATTCGGGTAACTGAAAATATATCTTGCTGTGTTCAGGTGAACACAAAAATCCTCCGCCTGTCGGATTGGTTTCAGAGTGTAATAACTCACTTTGTGTATCGGTCGAACCGATGGAGTGTATCCAACGGCTCAACCGGTTCCACCGTAATCCCGTCAGAGTTTGCGCCACTGCTCAATGTCATTCCGGTAGGCATCGAGGTGCAGGCGGACAAGGTTCTCGATAAGTCCGGATGCGCTCATGCCCTTTCCACCGAGGTAGCGGACAACCCTGTCCAGCTCGTCACGTACCGTCTCACTGACGAACACAGGCTTGCGGTTGATAATCTTGGGAACTTGGAGATAGGTGGTGCGATACTCCTCCAAAGACAGCCTGCGCTGCTTGCTACTGACTCGCTTCTGTGGCATTGTCACATCTCCGGTCTTCACACCTGACGGTTCATCCGTTATAGCGGTCTCTGTTTCTTCCGTGACGGTCTTGTCAGACTGTTCCAGCTCCTCCGGCTCCAGACCGATACTTCTGTAAAAGTCATCTCCAGACTTGGGAGTATAGGATTCCCTGCGTCCCATTTTTTCCACGATTTCACGAGCCTGCTGCTCTGTAATGCTTGGTTCTCTTTTCATTGTTAAAAACAAATTGATTAAGTTGTTGAATGTGGTCTTGGTCAGCACCTTGACCGATTATCGGGAGCAAAGTAAGACGGTTTAGTGCAGTCATTCAAGCGTTTGGAGTCTCTTAGCCAATTTTGTGTGGTTTTGCAATATAAAGATGGAAACAGCGGTGAAGACTTCACCGATTTGCCGGATATGAATCGCGGAACGGATAAAAGTGGGATTGAGGGCAATCTTGAATTAAGCCCTTATTTTCAATCTTGCCGCATCCCTAATTTTCAGAATTAAGGGAGTTAGCCTACTTACAACGTATGCCAACCTCTACCACCCTGTGCCACATGCTACCAGTAATGGCAATATCCATTGTCGAGTAACAGATTCCATATTTCTTTGCAGTCAAAGGAATGATAGCAGTCCTAAAAGGCGGAGCGGAAATCATGGGAGATAGGCTTGCTTACGGGGAATCTACAGGCAGTAACCCGGACAAACGCTACCGTATCGGCGCAACATGCTGCCACTTACGGAAAAGCCATTGCCGGACAGCGGATTCTATATTACTTTGCAGCAAAAGAAACAATAACAATTAAAAGAAAGACAATATGGAAATCGTATCAATCGAAAGAAAGACCTTTGAAGCGATGGTCGCCAAGTTCGACCGTTTCGTCAGCTGTATGGATGCCATCTGCCATCGGCACGGGGAAAAGACAATGAGTGAGTGGATGGACAATCAGGACGTGTGCCGGATGCTCAACATCAGCCCACGCACCTTGCAGACCTTGCGTGACAACGGCACGTTGGCGTACAGCCAAATCAATCACAAGACCTACTACCGTCCCGAAGATGTGAAGCGTATCGTCTCCATCGTGGAGGACAGGAGAAAAGAAGCAAGATTCAAAGGCAGGACTATATGAACTGAATATAATGACAATACCCACTAAATCCGAATAGTATGAATGAGTTGATTAACAAAGACAGCGAATGGATAATCCACTTCATGGGCAGCCTTGACCGACTACTTGACAATGTAGAGTATCTGACCGCCAATTACCGCCCGACATTGGGCGGTGAGCGTTTCTTCACCGACAAGGAGGTGTCGGCACGGCTGAAGGTGAGCCGCCGGACACTTCAGGACTACCGGAACGAAGGGCGCATAGCCTATATCCAGTTGGGAGGTAAAATCCTATACCGTGAATCCGACATCGAAAGGATGCTGGCTGACGGCTACCGCTCCGCCTACCGACAGGCTGCAATCTGATTTTCTTGAAGGAGCGCAGTTTGCCGTCTGCCCTATGATTGCGGAGCAATGGACTTCCGGCAAAAAGAAAAAGGAATGGCTTACGGATGAAGCACCAATATCCTGCTTCGTCTGTAAGCCGTTCCCCTATATTTTCTGATTTCCCGCCAGTCGCTTGTTTCCGTTGCCGGATGCCTTTCAAGCGTGTGGCAGGCAGTGGCAAGGTTTTCGGGCTGAATACGCTCAAACTTGTTTGAGGAAGATTCTGCCCGAAACGGCATCGCCGCCTGACCTTGCCTCTGCCGTCAAAGCCATACGCTACCTTTGCATCCGACATCGGTAACGAGTGGCTGGCGGAATGGACTTCAACTATACCATAGGTTGTTACCCTTGCCACAAGAAACAAACAGTGTGACAGGTGTTCCTCTTTTAGTGGCGCAGATTTCAGTTATTGCAAACCGTCTGAACAATGTACTTTCTTTACTGCATACTCTAAATGCAATGGCTATAATCATTTCAATGTTATAAACATCATAACTGATGCTGTCCGGTTGTTTGATATACTTCCTCGTTTCAACTTCGTCCAGTTCCTTATTCTTGTAGATGGAATGAATCGCCTTGCGAATATCGCATGAGAAAACACCGAACAAATCCGCAATCTCAAACTTGGTCATCCATACAGGTGCAGTTGGTATTATGATTGCACCTGTATCACTGATTGTTATTATTCCCCTGTTCATAATGCGCTAAATTTTCGTTTCAAGATATTCATTTCTTCGGAAACCGTCTTATCCATCAGCTTCGCATAGATTTTTGTAGTACGAAGGTCAGAGTGACCTAACATTTTTGCGATAGACTCCATAGACACCTTGTTGGCTATGGCGATGCAGGCGAAAGTATGGCGTGCGATATGTGTACTCAAAGTTTTCTTGATGCCGCACACATCTGCAATCTCCTTGAGGTAGCTGTTCATCCGCTGATTGGACGGAACAGGCAATACCACACTTTTTTTGATGCACTCGGGATGGTTCTTGTATTTCTCTGCAATCATTCGTGGTATATCCAGCAAGGGGATATTGCACATATTGTTTGTCTTTTCGCGTGGCTTCCTTATCCAATAGTCCCCGTTGCTGTCTTGTGTGATATGCTCCGGTGTCAGATGCTGCGCATCCGTGAACGCCAAGCCACTCAGCGCACAAAAGACAAAAATATCACGGACAGTTTCAAGGCGTGGTATATCAAACTTCTTATTGATGATGGCATTGAGTTCCTCTTCCGTCAAGAAGTCACGGTTACTCTGTGTTTGGTGAAAGCGAATTTTGGAGAACGGGTCATCGGCAATCCATTTGTTGACCAAAGCAAGCCGGGTGATTTTTTTCAGGTTTTTCAGATACTTGACAGCCGCATTTTGAGCACAATTCTTCTGCGCCTTTACAAAGTGTTCAAAGTTCAAGACGAATTCATGGTTCAGCTCTTTCAACGGAATATCTTTCAGATTGTATTGGCTTTGAAGCATTTCTTCTAAATAGCGGACAGTCCTTTCATACCTTAAAACCGTGCCTTTCACATAATCACGGTCTATCAGTTCCCTATACTTTCTGTTATGTTCGCGGAATACCTCCAAAAGCATCTTAGGAGATTCGCCCTCACCGTTGAACTTTTGTATAATAGTGAAAGCCGTGATAGGTTTGTCGTCTTGTAGCAGTTCACGGTGTATCTGATAAATCTTTGTCCTGACAGATTCCAGATACTGGTTCAGTTCCAAGGCTTTCCGGTCTTTTCCTGTCACACATCCTTTGGATGCGTTCCAACGCTCTTCGGCAATGCTGCGCTTGATTTGCATTTCGGCACGTTGTCCGTTTACGGTGATTCGCAGTCCGATAGGTGCTTCACCGTTCTTCAACAGTCTTGTTCTTCTGATAAAGAAAAGAATCGAAAAATAGTTTCTTTGCATGGCTTGATACTTTTTGTTTGCAAAATTAAGTTTCAAAGCCAGAAGTGCGACTACGCAAAATATTGTGTATCAACGCAAAGCAATCTTATTCGGTGGACTTTTTCGGTCGGAATCTTACTCCACCGAATTGGTCTGTGAAAATTGCCGTATTTTGCGTAAAAAGAGGAGGTGGGTAGAAACTAAAAATCCCCGATAACTGTTGGTTATCAGGGATTTTCTTCGATTTCCATCTTTCCTTGGTGATCCGCCTGGGGCTCGAACCCAGGACCCCAACATTAAAAGTGTTGTGCTCTACCTGCTGAGCTAGCGAATCAATCCTTATTTGCAAATCAGTTATTTCCTGATTGCGGGTGCAAAGGTAGTGACTTTTATTTAATTTGCAAGCGTTTCGTGGAAAAAAGTTCCAATTATTTTTCCTTTTTACTGCTTGTTTCTTGATTATCAGTTGTTTCTACTTCATCATATTTTATCTTTTCTTTGTTGATAATAAAGCGTTGGTAGTAAGAGAGCATTAAAGTTGTTAACGGTAAAGCAATAATCATTCCCAACATTCCCATTAATGAGCCCCAGATAGAAAGTGATAAAAGGATAATGGCAGGATTTAGGCCGGTAATCTTTCCCATAATTTTGGGGACGAGAAAAGTATCCTGTATAATTTGTACGATAGCAAAGACAGCTAATGCGCACGCAATGATAATCCAGAAATTCTGCCCCGTATCCGCTGCTTTGAGGATAGCTAGCAATACAGTGGGAAGGAAACCTATGATTTGCAGATAAGGAACCATGTTGAGAGCACCGATGAAAAGTCCCAGAGCGATAGCCATTGGAAAATCAATAATGAGGAAACCTATGCTGAACAGGATACCTACGCAAAATGCCACCAAAGCTTGACCACGAAAATATCTGTTCATACCGTCCTGCACGTCATGAACCAGATTGGAGGCAAATGTACGGTACTTGTTCGGAAGCAGGTGCAACCACCCTTCGGCTATTGCTTCATAATCCAGCAATATAAAAATAACATATAATAAGATAATAAAGGACGCAAGAATGCTAAATAGAATATTGAGAGATTCTGCAAGCAAAGCCCACATCCTGGGCACGGTATCCTTGATAGCTGCAAGAATATTCTCCTCGCTTAATATACGGTTGAGCGCTTGAAGGTCGATATTCTCATGGATAAACTCGGAAAGATTTTGAGGGACGTTGTTGCCGGCACCGTTGGTGAGGTAAGTCACGAGCAAGTCATTCATTCTGCTGATTTCCGAAATCATTGGCGGTACTAACAGATAAAATAAGGATACTCCGACAACTGTAATCAGGAATAATGCACAGAGGATAGAGACGATACGACTTTTCAACTTCAGCTTGTATTGGAAGAATTTGACCAGCGGATAAACCATGTAAGCGATCAGCCACGCAATAAAGAAGGGCAATAACACTCCGCTCAGTCGTTCCACCAGCATTAATATTCCTACCACCAATACACATCCGATGGCACCACGTATAAAACTGTCGAATGTTATTTTTTTCCTTTCCATATATGTAATTGTTAGTTTATATTTTTTGTCCGTCCTCTTCGAGCGCACGGAGATAACACTCCCTGCAGAGAGGCTCATATTCTGCTGTTTCTCCCAAAAGAACCTGTTTGTCATTCTTCACCGTGCGATGCGAGAAAGAAGCCAACTGTCCGCATTTCACACAGATAGCGTGCACTTTTGATACTTCGTCTGCAATGGCGCATAACTGAGGCATTGGTCCGAAAGGGTTCCCTTTGAAGTCCATATCCAGTCCGGCGATGATGACACGTACACCATTATTGGCAAGCTGGTTGCAGATATCAATTAGTCCGCTGTCGAAAAACTGAGCTTCGTCAATACCCACTACATCTATTTCGGAAGTGAATAGCAGGATACTTGCCGATGAGTCGATAGGAGTAGAAGCGATAGAGTGACTATCGTGTGAAACCACATCTTCTTCCGAATAACGGGTGTCGATAGCTGGTTTGAATATCTCCACACGTTGGCGGGCAAACTTGGCTCTTTTCATTCTACGAATTAGTTCCTCCGTCTTTCCGGAAAACATGGAGCCGCAGATAACTTCGATTCTACCTCTTCTTTTAGTCTCTTGTATATGATCTTCTGAGAATAATACCATGATATGATTTCGTGCTTCCTTGATTAAATAAATGTGTGTACAAAGGTAGCATAACTTTTTTGAAATAAAATAGTGTTGGCATTGTAACTTTCTTGTCTCGCTTTTGTAAATCCACTCCGATACTTTTGCAGCCGTAAATCAGGATTTATTTATTAATATAATTAAATGAAAACAATGTTTAAGGTAAAAGTTTGTTTGTTGATGCTGTTGTGCAGTGTGGCTGCTGCAATGGCAAATCCCCCTGTGCCTGTTGAAAAGGTGAAAGGTACGATTAAAACGCCGAACGGAGAACCCGTTATCGGAGCTACTATTATTGAGAAAGGAACAACTAATGGTACCATAACGGATGTCAATGGTAACTTCGTATTGAAGATTATGAACAAGATAGGCGAACTGGAGGCTGCTTGTGTAGGGTTCAAAAAGGTTATGTTTAAACCGGAAAAAGAGATTGTCAGTCTGATAATGGAAGAGGATACCAAAGTGCTTGGGGAAGTCGTGGTTACTGCCCTGGGTATCACCCGCGAGGCTAAATCATTGGGATATTCGGTACAGAAGTTGGGAGGTGACGGAGTGGTGCAAGCGCACGAATCCAATTTTGTGAACGCGTTGAGCAACCGTATTGCAGGTGTGCAGATTACGAATTCTTCTGGTGGCATCGGAGCTTCTTCGAGTATTCAGATACGTGGTCAAAACTTCGTGGGCGGATACAACTATAACAACTCTCCTTTATTTGTGGTAGACGGTGTGCCTATTAGTAATAACAATGAGCAGTCTACTCGAAGTTTCACCGGACGCCAGGACTACAATAATCCTAATTTTACATCAGGTGAAGCTGAAGTAGACTACGGAAACGCTGCCGGAGAGATAAATCAGGAAGATATTGAGAGTGTTTCTATTCTGAAAGGTCCGAACGCTTCGGCTCTTTACGGTGCACGTGCCGCTAACGGAGTGATTCTGATTACCACCAAAAGCGGGAAAGGGCAAAAAGGACTTGGAGTGACATATAGCTCTACCGTTTCTTTTGAGACTGCCCTTCGGCTTCCGGAATTTCAGAACAGTTTCGGCCAGGGGCTGGAAGGAAAATACGCTTATGTTGACGGTGCCGGAGGTGGTGTGAACGATAAGGACGTAGCCAACTGGGGCCCCGCAATGAACGGGCAGCTTATTACTCAGTTTGACTCTCCGTTGGATGATAACGGAAACCGGATTGCAATCCCTTTTGTGTCCGGAGGTAATCAATTGGAAGATTTCCTTCAGACGGGACATAATATCTCTAATACAATCACGCTGAGTAACTCGAACGATAAACTGAATTATCGCTTGACGTATACTAATAATCAGCAGAAGGGTATTGTCCCTAATACCGGGCTGGCGAAGAATACGATAGGTTTGTCTGCCGGATATCAGATCATTCCACAGTTGCGTGCCGATGTGACTATGAACTATGTACATACCAACAGCGACAACCGGGCAAGTACGGGAGCGAAGAACGCTGACAACATCATGGCTATTTTCTTGAAAATGCCGCGAAATGTCAGTCTGAATTCCTTGCAGCAGCAGTGGCGTGATGGAAAAGAAAATGTAGCCCAGAATACACCTATCGGTGATGAAACGTCTACAGGAATCAACAACCCTTATTTTGTGGTCTACAATAATCTCAACGGAAATACCCGCGATCGTGTCTACGGAAATCTTCGTTTGAAATATGATATTCTCAAGGGGCTGTCTTTACAAATCCGTTCGGGGCTTGATGTATATTTGGACAAGAGAACGATGCGTCATGCCGTAACTTCACAATCTTTCTTCAACGGTTATTATCAGGAAGATGACGTTTCTTTTATGGAAATAAACAATGACTTTCTGTTGAGTTACCGTCTGCCGGATGAGGCTGTAAGAAACTTCGGGTTCAGTATTTCTGCCGGAGGAAATATGATGAACCAGATATCCAAGCGACTGGGGGCCATTGCACCGGAACTGACTATTCCCGGGGTATACAACCTGACAAATAATGCTAAACCGATTCTTGCGGGTAATTCTCTTACACAGAAGAAGGTGAACAGTTTGTATGTAACGGCACAGTTCAGCTATTTGAACGGATTGTTTCTTGATCTGACAGGAAGAAACGATTGGTCAAGCGCGTTGCCCAAGAAAAATAATTCTTATTTCTATCCTTCGGCTTCTCTGAGTGCTGTGCTGACAGACTTGTTCGATATAAGGAGCAATATCCTGACATTTGCCAAAGTAAGAACAAGTACCTCTATGGTACGTCGGGATTTGGAACCTTATCAGACGGCTTCCAACTTTATCATTTCTCAAGGGTGGGGAGGTAACTCTACTGCAACTGCCAATAATAACTATCCAAACCCGGATATCAAACCGGAGAAAGTAGTATCCTACGAGTTTGGTGGTGATTTTCGCTTTTTCAATAGCCGCGTAGGGATCGATGTGGCTTACTATAAAAGTATTACTACTGATTTGATTATTCCGATCACGCTGAATCCGTCTGCCGGATATGATACGAAACTGATGAATGTTGGAAAGATGACTAATCAGGGAATAGAGTTAATGGTCAACGTGGTTCCTGTGCGTACCAAAGACCTTGAATGGAGCTTGAACTTCAACTTCTCCAAGAATAAGAACAAAGTAGTTGCTTTGGCGGAAGATAAAGGAATCTCACGTATTCGCCAAATTGAACGGTGGGCCTCTCTGGAATTACGTACTGAAAACACTAAGGGCGATGGTTCTTATGGTTCTCTTTACGGTGATTATCTGGTATACAAAGACGGACAACTGCAACTGAAAAACGGCCTGCCGGTAGAAGAAAACGGTGACTGGGGATATCTGGGAAATGTGAATCCTGATTGGACGGGTGGTCTTGGTACGGATTTCAAATATAAGAACTGGACGTTCAGTGCGCTTTTCGGATTTCAGCACGGAGGTTCTGTTTACTCACGTACTTATATTGAAGGGATGAGAAATGGTTCGTTGAAAGAATCTCTGGCATGGCGTGATGCTGACGGAGCCGGAATGATTGTAGCAGACGGTATCGATGTGGAGACGGGACAGAAGAATACAGTGGCCGTACCGGTGAGAAACTACGTGCAGGCGTACTATGACAACGATATGATTGCCACCTTCGACGCTTCTTACGTGAAGCTGCGTGAACTGAAAATCGGATATACCCTTCCAAAGAAATGGCTGAAGAATACTCCGTTGAAAAACGTCTCTGTATCAGCTTTCGGACGTAATCTCTTTATCTGGACGGATGTCCCCAACATTGATCCGGAAGTTGCTTCTTACGATGGGCAACTGAAAGGGATAGAAACAATGTCTTTACCTTCTACCAGAAGCTTTGGATTCAATCTTAACGTAACTTTCTAATAAACAACAGAAATCATGAAAAGAAATAAAATAACTTTGTTGCTTGCCGCATTTCTACTGGTGTGTGGTTGTAGTGACTTCGAAGAGATTAATGTCAACCCCAATAATCCCCCGACTGTTCCTGCCAATCTTCTTTTGCCGACTGTTATCAGTACTGCTGTTTCTTCAATGACGGGTAGTGGCAATGGAGCTGCCGGACAGTTTATCCAACACATTAACTATATCGGAGGAAGTAACGAAAGTTTCGGGCGTTTCAATATAACCGGGGCTTCTTTCCGCGAAGAATGGAATGCTCCGATGCGTAGTGTAAAGGATATTAATCAGATCCTTGATATTGCAGAGAAAAACAATCAGCCTCAGTATAAGGCATTGGGATTGATCTGTAAAGTATATGTTCTCTCATTGATGACGGATGCGTATGGTGATATTCCGTATAATGAAGCTGGAAAAGGAGATGTCAGCGGATTGGAATTTCCGCATTATCAGGAACAGAAGGAAGTGTATCGATTAATGCTTGCCGACCTTGAAACTGCAAATCAGCTATTGAAGTCATTAAAGGCTGACGCTACTATTAGTGACGATATTCTTTTTAATGGAGATGCAGTGAAATGGCGTAAATATGCAAATTCTTTAAAAGTACGTATCCTGATGCGCCAGTCGGCGAAGAAAGATGTGTCTGCCGATATAGCTGCGATCTTCAACAATGCACAGGAATATCCCGTCTTTACTTCTATTGACGACCAGGCAACACTGGTGTATAACAATACCGTTGATTTCTACAAGTGGTATATACAACCTAAAAACCTGCCTTCTGACGGATCGGGTGTTATATTCGGAGATAATTTCCGGGTAAGTGAAGCCATAGTAGATGCTCTGCAAACCAAGGATGATCCTCGTTTACCGGTTTATGTTGCTCCGACAAAACATTCTTTTGAAGCACATCGGGCAAATGCTTCTGTACCTTTTGTCTATCGCGGGCAACCGGCGGGACTGAGTGCGGCAGAGCAGAATGAGATTGATAAGGATGATTATTCAGTATTGAGCAGTACGATCCGAAGCGAAAGCCGTGCTTTCGTGATGACTTTTGCTGAACTTCAGTTTCTGAAAGCGGAAGCGATTATCCGAGGTATGATAACAGGGAATGCAGCCGATGAATATGCCAAAGGTATCAGAGCTTCTATGCAGAAGTGGGCTGCTATTTCTTCTGATGACGTGGACGTCTATCTGGCACGTCCGGATGTGGCATTGAATACAGCTCAGAATGAAGCATTGAAACAAATAGGTACACAGGCATGGATTGATAGTTTTCTGAATGGTTTTGAGGCATTCGCAAATTGGCGGCGTACCGGGTATCCGGAGTTGAAGGTCGGTACATCGGTATCAAGTGCTATTCCCGTGCGCTATATCTATTCGGATAACGAGCAGAACAACCCGAATCTGATTTCATGGACAAATGAGAAAATCGGACGCATGGTGAATGAAACAGATATGGTATGGTTTCAACCTCAGAAATGGAATACAAATGTTAATCGATAAATGATAGATAGAATGAAAAAGTTATATAGTATCGTAGGAATGTGGATCGTGTCGGCCTTTTGTTTATTGTCGGCTCAATCACGTGTTTATTCTTCAGTCGAGAATGTACATTCTCATAATGATTATTTGCAGAATGTACCTTTTTATACTGCATACTCCGCACGGTGTGCTTCTATCGAAGCTGATGTGTTTCTGGTAGACGGAGAGTTGTATGTGGCTCATAAAGAGAATGAAATTAATAAAGCCCGTAAACTCCGGAATCTTTATTTGAATCCGATCAGGGAACAATTTGAAATGAATGGCGGCTCCGGTTACCCGAACGGAAAGAGCTTCCAGCTACTGATTGACTTGAAAACAGATTATAAGGAAACAATGAAGGTGTTGGAACAGCAACTATTGGAATATCGGGATTGTTTTGATGTAAAGAAGAATCCTTTGGCAGTCCGGGTGGTTGTCAGTGGCTTTCTCCCTTCACCGGAAGAATTTTCCAATTACGCAGATTTTATTTTCTTCGACGGAAGACCCCGATTCATCTATACGCCGGAACAGAGCCTGCGTATACCTATGATGAGTACTTCTTTCCGGACATTGACTCAATGGAACGGATTGGGAAGAATGGTAGAAACCGATTACAACAAGGTAAAAGCGTTTATAGATAAAGCTCATGCCGAAGGGAAAGCGGCACGTTTCTGGGAGTGTCCCGATACCAAAACGGCTTGGAATACTTTTATGAAACTAGGATTGGACTATCTGAATACCGACCATCCTGCTTTGCTGGATGATTTCCTGAAACGTTATCCGAAGAACTTTTATACCAGCAAGGGAAAGTTTCATGAGATTTATCAACCCACCTATAAAAATGACGGAAGCAAGAAAATGCCTAAGAATGTCATTGTGCTTATCTCCGACGGCGGTGCGGGGCAAGGGCAGATGTGGGCTGCGGCTACGGCTAATGGCGGCAAGCTGAATCTGATGCAAATGAAGAATATCGGACTGTTGAAAACGAATCCGACAAATGACTATACGACTGATTCGGCCGGAGCTGGAACTGCATTGGCTACCGGGCAGAAAACCCGTAACCGCCGTATCGGTACCGACTCTCTGGGTAATAAAATACAAAACATAACGGAAGCTTTGGCCGCAAAAGGAGTTCAGACAGGAATCATCAGTAATGACGGAATCACGGGAGCTACTCCTTCCGCTTACTATGCTCATCAACCGGAACGGGACATGGGGCAAGAGATAGCGGAAGATTTGCTTACTTCGCCTGCAGATCTGGTGATAGCCGCACCGGTGGAGGCTTTTGCAGCAAACGATAGTCTGTTGACGAAGCAATTGCGGGAGAAGAATATAGCAGTCTGTAACCAATTGCCCCAGCTGAGTCAGGTTCCTTTAAACCAGCGTGTTATCTGTTTGCAAGGAGATGACTATGGAAAGAATTTTCGGGTGATAGAAGAATCTTTCAATACAGTGATAACCCGTCTTTCGGCAGGTAAGAAAGGTTTCTTCACCATGATAGAAGGAGCAAAAGTTGATAAAGGCGGCCACGCTAATGATTTGTATACAGTGGTGGACGAATATCTGTCTTTTGACCGCTTGGTGGGGAAAGCTCTCGAATATGCCGATCAAAACGGAGAAACATTAATACTTGTACTCTCTGATCATGAGACGGGAGGATTGACTTTATTGGACGGTGATTATAAAACCGGAACTGTAACTGGGAATTTCTTTACGAATGACCATACAGGGATTCCAACGCTTTTATATGCTTATGGCCCCTGTTCACAGTATTTCTGCGGTTTTGCTGAAAACTCATCCTTATTTGATAAAATTCTGGGTTTCTATAAGTAATAGATACTGTCGATTCTGATAATATGGATAATATCCCCGAATGTATCTTTTTGCATTGCCGAAAAGTACATTCGGGGATGTTTTTTAGTACATAATTTAATATGCAAGAACTGTTAAATTATCCATTATTTTAAGTTATTGCATAAATTATTCCTACATTCGCACCATATTAAATAATAGACGGACATGAAACAGAAGCTATTAACAGATATCGAGTTGGATGTTCATGAGTTGAAATACCTCATGGAGTCATTCTCAAAGGAGTCGACTCAGACTTTGTCTGAACTGTTGAAGCGGAGTATTACACGGATGCAGGGACATTTGGATGAACTCTTGCAGGATGTGGATACTGTTTGTGAAAGTTTGCCGCCTTCTCCTATCGTAGAAGAATATAAAGAATCAGACACTTTTGTAGCGGAACCGGAACCTCCTGTTGTGGAAGAAACAATTGAGGAGGAAGAGGAAGAACCTGTTGCTGATGAATCAGTGACAGAGGAGTCTGTATTTATTGAGGATGAGGTGAGTAAGCCGACAGTATTGGGAGAAAGTATCAAACTGTCCGCCGGAGGGTTACGTCAATCTATCAGTCTGAATGATTCATTCCGTTTCTCACGCGAGTTGTTTGGTGGAGATACAGACTTGATGAATCGTGTGATCGAACAAATATCAGTCATGAGCTCCTACAAGACTGCTGTTGCATTTCTTTCCTCGAAAGCCGATATGAACGAAGAAAATGAAGCAGCAATTGATTTTCTGGAGTTGTTAAAGAAGTATTTTAACCAATCAGCGTAATAAAAAATATATGGGAAAGTTGTATGTAGTACCTACGCCGGTAGGAAATCTGGAGGACATGACCTTTCGGGCTATCAAAGTTCTGAAAGAGGTCGACTTGATTCTGGCAGAGGACACGCGCACTTCCGGTATCTTGCTGAAACACTTTGAAATAAAGAACGCAATGCAGTCCCACCACAAATTTAATGAACATAAAACGGTGGAAAGTGTTGTTAATAGAATAAAGGCAGGTGAAACAGTTGCGTTAATTTCGGATGCTGGAACGCCCGGAATTTCCGATCCCGGATTTCTTGTCGTTCGTGAATGTGTACGTAACGGTATCGAAGTAGAGTGCTTGCCGGGGGCGACAGCCTTTGTTCCGGCACTTGTAGCTTCGGGATTGCCGAATGAAAAGTTTTGCTTCGAGGGGTTTCTGCCTCAGAAGAAAGGACGGCAGACACGATTGAAGGCATTGGCAGAAGAACATCGTACAATGGTGTTTTATGAATCGCCTCACCGATTGTTGAAGACATTAACTCAGTTTGCCGAGTATTTCGGAGCTGAACGTCAGGTAACCGTGTCGCGTGAAATATCCAAGCTCCATGAGGAGACGGTTCGCGGCAGTCTGGCGGAATTGATAGAACACTTTACCGCTACCGAACCGCGGGGCGAGATTGTGATAGTATTAGCAGGAATAGACGATTAAAATAACTTCATTTAAAAACGTAAAACGTAAACGTATGAAAAAGTTAGCAGTTTTATTTGTATGCGCAGCCATGTTGGCTTCGTGTGATGGCTTTAAAGGTGGAAGTAAGGACCTGAAAGCTGAAAATGACTCTCTGTTGATGGAACTGAACCAGCGCAATGCTGAACTGGATGATATGATGGGAACTTTCAATGAAGTTCAGGAAGGTTTCCGTAAGATCAATGCTGCCGAAAGTCGTGTAGACTTGCAGCGCGGTACTATTACCGAAAATTCTGCTAGTGCCAAACAACAAATCGCTTCTGATATTGAATTCATCTCCAAGCAGATGGAGGAAAACAAAGCTCAGATTGCTAAATTGCAGGCTCAGTTGAAAAATAGCAGTTATAATTCTGCTCAGATGAAAAAGGCGGTTGCCGCTCTGACTGCTGAATTGAATGCTAAACAACAACGTATCGAAGAACTTCAAACCGAACTGGCTTCCAAGAATATCCGTATTCAGGAACTGGATGCTGCTGTAAGCGATCTATCTGCTGCCAAAGAAACGCTGGTTGCCGAAAACGAAGCGAAAGCTAAGACAGTTGCCGAACAGGATAAGAGCCTGAATGCTGCATGGTTTGTATTCGGAACAAAATCCGAACTGAAAGCCCAGAAGATTCTTCAAAGTGGTGATGTGCTGAAAAGCGCTGATTTCAACAAGGATTATTTCACTCAGATTGATATCCGTACAACAAAAGAAATCAAGTTGTACTCTAAACGTGCTGAGTTGTTGACTACTCATCCTGCCGGTTCTTACGAATTGGTGAAAGATGACAAAGGTCAGTTGACTTTGAAGATTACGAATCCTACTGAATTCTGGAGTATATCCAGATACTTGGTTATTCAGGTAAAATAAGGTAGACACCTCTTTTGAATTGCCAATGTGCTGATTCCTGAATGCAAGAAATTAGCACATTGGCTTTTTGTTTCTTATATATACCCCCGTAACTGTTGATGAAATATAGAAATCTTTTTTTTGATCTTGACGACACTATCTGGGCTTTTTCCCGTAATGCTCGCGATACTTTTGAAGAAGTCTATCGGAAATATTCATTCGAACGTTATTTTGATTCGTTCGATCATTATTATACGATTTATCAGCAACGGAATACCGAACTCTGGATTGAATATGGTGAGGGGAAGATAACGAAGGATGAACTGAACTGGCAACGTTTTTCTTATCCTTTGCAGGCGGTAGGAGTGGAGGATGAGACCTTGGCTGAAAAGTTCTCGGAAGATTTCTTCGCAATTATTCCTACCAAAAGCGGTTTGATGCCTTATGCGAAAGAGGTGTTGGAGTATCTGGCTCCGAAATATAATCTTTATATACTGTCCAACGGTTTTCGGGAATTACAATCACGTAAAATGCGTTCAGCAGGCGTAGACATCTACTTTAAAAAGGTTATCCTTTCCGAAGATCTCGGGGTACTGAAGCCGTGGCCTGAAATATTCAACTTTGCTCTTTCCGCCACTCAGTCCGAACTGCGCGAATCATTGATGATTGGTGACAGTTGGGAAGCGGATATAACCGGGGCACATGGAATAGGGATGCACCAGGCTTTTTACAATGTAACCGGTCGTACCTCATTTCCTTTTCAGCCTACTTATCACATTTATTCTTTGAAAGATTTGATAGATTTATTATAGATTTTATGGATTAAGTCGTATTTTTGTCGTGTTTAATAAATGCATAAAAATGCGATACTGCCATGGATAGTACACTTCTCCCGTTTGCCTTGCTTTGTTTCACTTCGTTCTTTACGTTGACCAATCCTTTGGGGACAATGCCCGTCTTTCTTACAATGACTCATGGAATGACGGATAAGGAACGTCAGTCTATCGTGCAACGTGCCACCATTGTGTCGTTTGTCACATTAATGGTTTTTGTTTTTGCCGGTCAGTTTCTTTTTAAGTTTTTCGGGATCTCTACTGATGGATTTCGTATTGCCGGTGGGGTGATTATATTCAAAATCGGTTTTGATATGCTTCAAGCCCGCTACACGCCGATGAAATTGAAGGATGAAGAAATAAAAACTTATGCTGATGATATTTCAATTACTCCTCTCGGGATACCAATGTTGTGTGGTCCCGGAGCGATAGCGAATGCTATTGTTTTGATGCAGGATGCTCACAACTTCGAAATGAAAGGGATTTTGATAGGAACTATCGGACTGATTTATCTGCTGACTTTCTTTATTCTCCGTGCTTCCACGAAATTGGTGAGTGTCTTGGGAGAGACGGGGAATAATGTAATGATGCGTCTTATGGGATTGATCTTAATGGTGATCGCAGTAGAATGTTTCGTCAGTGGGTTGAAACCGATATTGGTGGATATAGTGAGAGAAGGGATGGTTGGTGTCTTAAAATAAGAATAGTGAAAAACCGGGTAGTGGAAAAGTTACTCACTACCCGATTTTTTGTTGTTTGCAGATGAATGAATTATCTGTTACCGCCTGCCCACCAGACTTTTTCGTTATAAACATACTGTCCATTTCCATAAGCAGCTTTCACTTCTGCGTTTGTCGTTGTGTCACTATTGCCATATGGACAACGTAAGGGGAAAGGCTTGGTATTCTGTAATTGAATGAAACTTTCAGTAGGTGCTGTCATTCTACGGAGGTCATTATAAGATTCTGTAGCTTCTCCGGAAGCTCCCCATAGTGCAAAATATTTTTGTATCATGGTAGTTTTCAGAGGCTCATTCGTATATGTAGCTTCTACAGTGTTGTCAAAATAGCTATTCGCTTCTTCTTCCGTGATAGCGCTAGCTGGGTTTAGTAATGTGTTTCCCAATTCTTTTCTGGAAATACTAAAACTGTTCTCTGCATTTAGCAATCCGGCTACCACAGCCTCTTTCAAGGCGCTTTTTGCATCACGTCCCAATCGGCATAAAGCTTCTGCTTCTAAGAACTTTAACTCATGGAAGCTCATTAAAAGAGTAGGGGCTGTTGCTGAATACATAAACAGAGATGTACCATATTTGCTGGTTCCTTGTTCCGGTGTTCCGCTAGGTGCATATACATCAGTATCAGGAGTCCCCGGAGCTTGTGCTTTTCCTTCTTTCTCTTTGTCTAGTTTTGTAATGAATGCCCTGGACAGACGTGGGTCATTATATTCAGCTAGTTTGCTTCTCATGCTTTCGCTTGCTCCCAATGCTGCACGTGCTTTGAAGAAACCATAAAGTGGATTTATGTTATTGACATCATATACACTGAATGCTGCCTGTTCTTCTGTGTTTTTAAAAGACTTGCTTACATACTCCAACACTTTCTCCATATCAGCGTCTTTATTAGTTGACCTTTGAAGTAGGTGCATCGTATAGCGTGCTTTCAGGGCATATGCAAATTTGAGCCATTTTTCTGCATCTCCTTGGTAAAGTAAATCTTGACTGGATGGATCTATTAAATCCTCTTGTTGTAAGTCTGCAATAGCGTCATCCAGATATTGCATTGCTTGTTTATAAATATCCTCTTGTTTATCCATTTTGGGATTTAGATAAACGGGGGAACCATTTTCGTCAACTAAGGCAGCTTGGCTGCACGGAGCATCGCCAAACATATCTGCTATTAATGCACAGTTGTAGGCTGCTAATACTTCGGCCATGCCTTTGGTTGTATAATTGCCGTAATCTATCCCTCCATCACTACATTGGTTAATTATGATACGGGCGGATTTTAATGTTGAGTACAGGTTGTTCCATGTATTATTGAAAGTGGAAGATGATGTCGGTTCACTTTCTCTGGTTTCTGCATAATACAATTGATTGTCAACACCTACTTCATATTCAATATATGAAGATAGATAAGTATTTAAGTCTCCTCCTGCATTTGAAAACGCGGTAGAGGTTATTACATCAGTTAGAATAAATCTTCCAGCCACGCTTTGTGTGTGTCCATGATCTTTATTTATTCTATCCATTGCATCTTCCGAACATCCGGAAAGGACAACTGATAAAACGCCAACGGCAAAAAATCCTTTAATTATAGTATATGTTTTCATCTTTCTTTTTAGCTAATTAGAATTTTACATTAAATCCGAAGCCATAACTGGCCGTTCCGGGTAAAGAGAAGCGTTCGAATGCGCCTCCCATATTGTCATTGCCTTGTGAAGCCTCTGGGTCGAATCCTTTAAATTCTGACCAAACTAATATGTTACGTGCAAAGACATTTACGTTTACGTTTAACCATTTTTTGGAGAGGACCGGATAGCTTATGGATAATTCACGTAACTTAATATAAGAGTTGTCATAAATATAAGACTCGTCAATAGACCTTCTTCTTGTGAAATAGGATTGAGCATCAGATACCTTTATGTCATTAGGAGCATAAATCGGATTTCCATTGGTATCTTTACCCGTTTCTTTAACTGAGTTTTCTACAATAAAATCAGTTTTACGCATATCTCCAGATAATTTACTCACACCGTAATAGTTCATCTCGCCAGCGGTACCGGAATACATTTGACCGCCTTGTTTCCAATCAAATACAGCTGAAATGCGGAACTTGTATAATTCAATATTAGTATTGAACCCCAGGCGGAAATCGGGAGATACAGTTCCGATAACTGCATCTTCTCCTTGCATGGGGAGCCCGTTTTGATCTACAACTATCTTACCTTCATTATTGCGCATATAGCTTTTTCCATAGATTACAGGGAATTTGTCACCAATTCCGGCACGTACTTGTGGAGTAACAAAACCTCCTAACATAATGCTTTCTACTCCTGGAGCCAGTTCATCAACATAATTGTCGATTTTGGAGAAGTTGAAGGCAAAATCAAGTTTAAAGTTCTTTGTATCTACCGGAGAAATGCCCAAGGTCACTTCATGAGTATTAGTATGTATCTTACCTCCGTTCATTATCATACTTGAGGCTCCGGTTGAACCGGCTAAAGGAACTTCAAATATCTGATCCTTTACATTCTGACGTGAGTAAGTATAATTCAATGTGACCAATCCGTTGAAGAAAGTAAGATCAGCTCCTATCTCGTATGATTTTGTATTCTGTGGCTTTAAGTTGGGATCATATACTTTATAGTATGGTACATAAGCCATTGCTCCGGCTATTGGGTATACAATAGGATTCCCCATATAGAAACCGCCACCATAAGCGGGAGTGTAGTAATAGCTTTGAGTATAATCTCCTGCCATACCTACTTCTGCGTAGGAGGCACGTATTTTACCGAAAGTTAATATATTGTTCTTTAACGGTGCCAATTCTGTAAAAATGAATCCTAATGAGACTGATGGATAAGTGAAAGAACGATTGTTACGAGGCATACTTGAAACGATGTCATTACGTATACTTCCACTTAAGTAGAGCATATTTTTCCATGCAACTGATACATTTGCAAAATTACCTACGGTTCGTTTTTTATTGTATTGACTTTCATTGGAAAATACAGAAGCATTATTTAAGTGATTCCAGCCCGGAAAGTTGAAATTCATGCTATACGCATATTCGTATTTTGTCTTTTTATCAACAAATTCATTACCGATTAAAGCGTCTAATGCCCATTCATCATTAATATTCCATGTGTAAGAGGCAGTCAGTAATGAGTTTAGCTCATTAACAGTATAGTGATATTCCGAATCTTCACCTGTAGCGGCCCAAGTGCTTCCATATCCATAAATTTCAGAATAGTTAGTTGTATAAGCATCGTCACCTATTTGATACTTAATATCCAGTTTATGGTTGTCGGTCCCGAATTTAGTGGAGTATTTCACAAAGGCATTTCCAAAGAAGCGTTGTGAACGTTCTGAAAATTGATTATTATCGACAGCCCAGTAAGCATCGTCAATCCAATCACTACGATAGGTATTTTGAGTATATAGGTCACCTTCTATATGGGAAGGAATGCCTGCCATATTATAACTAACAGGAGCATTGTAAACAGTAGCAACTACACTTGTGTTGGCAGTAGATTGTTTTGTGATCTTTGAAGTCACAAAATTCCCATTAAATCCGGTAGTCCAGTTGGGGTGCAGTTGTGCTTCTGCTGATAATTTTACATTGTATCTATCCATACCTGTTGAGGGAACAATACCATTGGTAGTGGTATTACCCATAGAGAAAGAGTAGTTCCCTTTATCAAATTTTTGGGCTACATTCACATTGTTGCTCCACGATACACCAGTTTCGAAGAAGTCTTTCATGTTGTTATATGCTTTTGGAGTAGCCCAAGGGTCCATACCGGCTGCTGCAAGCTGAGGAACGTAATACCTGTCTGGTTGTTTACCATACTTATTGGTGTAACTATTATTAGTATTTCCACCATAGTTAGGATCATTAGGTAATTCTGAGATTCTAGGACCCCATGCAAAAGGTGATAAGGGATCAAATACTCCTTTAGAGCCTTGTGCGTATTCTTGTTGTAACTCTGGCAGGGTTGAGATCTTATCGAATGAAAGGTTGGTGCTAAAAGTGATGTTTGGTTTCCCTTTATTTGCTCCTTTACCACTTTTAGTAGTGATAACAATAACACCGTTCGAGGCCCTCATTCCATATAATGCAGAAGCAGCCTGTCCTTTCAGTATATTAATACTTTCGATGTCGTTAGGATCAATATCGACTGCACGATTAGCATAGTCTGTGCCATATGCTCCGTCAGTAAGAGATGTACTAACATCGGCAGTAGAAGCAATTGGCATACCGTCAATTACATATAAAGGGGTATTATCTCCTGTGAAAGAACGAGAACCGCGAATGGTTATTTTAGAAGAGGCTCCCGGCATACCCGATGAAGGAGTGATGTCAATACCTGATACTTTTCCTTGTAATGCACCTGCTAAATCCGTATTGGCCGCCCGTGTCAGTACATCTGATTTTACATCTTGTACAGCATATCCTAATGCTTTTTTCTCACGTGAAATACCCATTGCTGTCACAACTATCTCATCTAATTTTTGTGCATCAGCTTTCAGTATGACTTTTAAGGTCGGTTTAATAATGACTTCCTGAGTCTGCATTCCAATATACGAAATCTGCAAAGTCTTTGCAGAACTTGGTCGTTCGATATTGCTCTTATTATCAATAGATTATAACTATTTGCAAAACATAAGTATCTTGTCATTCTTCTTAATAAAAACAATCTATATCTTTAATTTATAGCTTATTATTTATAGTAGCAATGATATAAAAACAGAAATTGTGCTACTAAATATCTACTTGAAAAAGAGATAAGTATTTAGTAAATAATCGTTTAGACTTTGAAAAGAACCCACTTTGACTTTGTTATTTTGTTCCACAACAATTTCCATTGAATGCAAATACTAGAATTACTTAATTGAGAATATTCCTCAGATGTTAATAAAAATAGGTTTTATTTATTCTATGTGGTATCTTATTTTATAAATTAAAATGATTTACTTCTTTCCGTACGGTTGTGGATTATTTTTAAGTTAGTAACTATCTACTTCTCGTACTTAATAAATCAATCTTTGTTATTGCATAATTTTATTCGTCTGACAGATGTTGTTTTTTCGTCTGACAACTGTTAGACGAAAGAGAAACAACTGTCAGACGAAAGTTTAACAGTTGTTAGACGAATAAAGCTATGCATAACGAGTACTAACTAATAGTATCCGGAGAGCTTAATCCTGGAAGATTTAGGATTAGTTTCCTTTATGTTTGCCACCGGCTTTTGAGTAGATTGCTTTTTCAAGATCCCGTACAAGAGTTATATCCATAATATTCGCATATACCTGAGTCGTTTTTACACTTTTATGTCCTAACAACTTTTGTACAGTAGTGATATTAGCACCACTATATATTAATAAGGTAGCATTTGTATGGCGGGCGGTATGAAATGATATACGTTTATCAATTTCTGCCAGTTTCCCTAATATATTCAGTTCCTTATTAATATTCGAATTATCTTTCAATTTGAAAAAACGATTAAGATCATCCTTATAGCGCTGCAATATATGAATACCTTTCCCTTCAAACAATAGATATAATGGTAGACGTACCTCAATACCAGTTTTGACTGATTTGTAAATAAGCCACGTTTCCTGTTGAAACTCAACAATATTTGCAGATGTCAAATTGGTAAAGTCGGAGTATCGTAATCCGGCGTAACAGCAAAATAAAAAGGAATCTTTTGTCTTTTGCAATTTAGCATATTTTCCTCCTAGCTGTAAATCCTCCAATTTATGCAATTCTTCCGGTGATAGATGACTATGTCTGCCTTCTACACTTTTTATTTTATATTTTCTGAATGCATATTTCTGCACGTCCATATAATCCTTATTTATAGCGACGTTAACATAACGTTTCAAATGTTTCATATGTTTGGCAATCGTATTCAGGTGATATCCCTTGGATTGCAGATAATTGTCAAATGAAGACACAAATTCAAATGTCAGGTCCGTGAACTGTACTTCCTTCTTAAATTCTTGGAGTAGCTCCAGAGTAGACAGGTGATTCTGTCTGGTGCTTTCTTTCAAAGAAGAATTAGCGACTTCTTCTCTGAAGAAAGTTAAGAACGATCTACCGTTGCTTACAGGTTTATCGATGGAATCCTTTAATAACTCCAAAGAAATACTCTTCCCCTGTTGCCATAATCCAAGTTCTATTTGTTCAATAGCCGCAATGTGCTCGTATAACATACGATTCAATACGTCTGCATTAGGATGTCCCTTTACCATTCTACGTTTCGTATCCCACTGTTCAGGTTTAAGGTATATCTTAGTAGAGAAATATATTTTTCTTCTATTTAAATAAGCTTCTACCTGTACTAATGCCATTCCCTTTTTATTCAATCTTTTTTTTCTGTTAAACACAAGGTTGTAACTAATCTTTTCCATACTTCAGTTTTTTAATTAATAATAGAACAAATTAGACGTAGTTCTGTGCTACGCCAGGGTTGAATATGCATTAATATCTCTAAAAAAATAAATCCTCAAAAATGAAGTATTCACAAAACTTTAAATTAAATGCCACTTTTTTATTGATGTTTTTTCAAAATAAGCAAAAAGGTTTGTTAATAGAGGTGTTTTGTGACTAAAAATGAGTATGTGAAATATTAAAATGAGCATTTTGCTTTTGCAAAGTGTCGCTTCTGAGTTTTGAAATCAAAACTTTTGCAGCCAATATCTATGCTTATTAGCATAAATATTAGCAATTGAATAACAGAATGCCATATTTGCAACCTTTTTTTATTAAATGAATTGTTAGTTTCATATTTATTAATATATTTGCAAATTGTTAGAGTAAAGAAACAATTAATGTAAAGTTAAACTTTAAGAGAGAATTTATGAAAAGAAAATTGATGCTGTTATTGGCATGCCTTTTTGTGGGCATAAGTCTGGTAACTGCCCAAACTCAGAAGATCACAGGTGTTGTGATTTCTGAAGAAGACGGGCAGCCAGTTGTTGGCGCCTCTGTGTTAGTAAAAGGTACTACTCAAGGTACAATCACAGATGTGGATGGTAATTTTAATTTGGCAAATGTACCAAGTTCTGCAAAGACTTTGCAGATTTCGTATATTGGAATGCAGGCGCAAGAAGTGGCAATTAAACCCCATTTAAAAATCACATTGAAGCCGGATGCTAAACAATTAGATGAGATTATAGTTGTTGCTTATGGTACTGCTAAGAAATCAGCATTTACCGGTTCTGCTTCAACTATTAAAGCTGATAAATTGGAAGAGAGAATTGTGTCGAATATCACCAATGCCCTCTCCGGACAGGTGGCCGGTATTCAGACAGTAAATGCTAACGGAGCTCCGGGAGCGTCTGCGACAGTTCGTATCCGTGGTATCGGTTCTATGAGTTCAAGCAATGCTCCGTTGTATGTAGTAGACGGAGTACCTTATGATGGTGATATGTCTTCCATTAACCCTCAAGATATAGAATCCCTTTCTGTATTGAAGGATGCGGCTGCTAACTCTATTTATGGAGCACGCGGAGCGAATGGAGTTATCTTGATTACAACTAAATCTGCTAAAACAGAAAAAGCAAAGGTCACATTTGATGCCAAATGGGGGTCCAATTCGCGCATGGTTCCTCAATATGATGTAATTGGAACGGCAGAATATTACGAAACGCAGTACAAGACTTTGTACAATTCCAAGATCTATACCGGTTCCTCTAAGGCCGAAGCTTATAATTATGCAGATAAAACTTTGTTGGACGCAAAAAATGGTGGATTGGGATACCTTGTTTATACTGTGCCTGATGGTGAAAAATTGATTGGTAACAATTTCAAGCTTAATCCGAATGCTAAGTTAGGGTATTCTGATGGTAAATATTATTATACTCCTGACGATTGGTATGACGAAGTATTCAGTTCAAATTTCCGTCAGGAATACAATGTTAATATCTCAGGCCGTTCTGATAAATTAAATTACTATGCAAGTGTCGGTTACCTGAATGATTCCGGTATTATTCAAAATTCTGCTTACAAACGTTATACCGGTCGTGCAAAAGTTGATTATCAAGCTAAAGAATGGTTAAAAGTAGGAACCAACATTGCATACACTTATTCGGATTCACAAGCTCCTGACTATCAGGATGGTGATTCTTGGGGAAGTTCTGCTAACTTATTTTATGTATCCAATACAATTGCACCGATCTATCCTTTATATGTACGTAATGCTGACGGAAGTATTGCTATCAATCCCAACACAGGGTATAAAATCTATGACTCGGGTAACAACAGCGGCTTTTCTCGTCCTTCGGTAACTGGAAATGCGGCTAGAGACATCGAACTGAACCGTCAGCATGAATATACCGATTTGTTAAGTGGAAAATGGTATGCTAACATCACTCCGATTGAAGGTTTGACGCTGACTGCTAATATTTCTGCGAATGTACAGAACAGCCGTTTGAACCAGTTGAGCAGTGCTTTCGGATCTGCATCGGCAGATGATGGTTCTGTTTTTGTACAGCATACCAGAATGATGGGAGTGAATAACCAGTATCTGGCAACCTATGCACGTACGTTTGCCGATAAGCATAATGCAGATTTATTGGTCGGTTATGAACAATACCGTTATAAGAATCAAGTACTCTACGGAGAAAACACCAATCTGTACAACCCATATATCGGTGAGTTGAATAATGCCGGAGGTATAGACAAGAAGAATGCGAAATCATATACGGACAATTATATGACCGAAGGTATTTTGAGCCGTTTGCAATATAACTATGACGGAAAATACTTCCTCAGTGCTTCTTATCGTCGTGACGCTTCTTCACGTTTCCATAAAGATCACCGTTGGGGTAACTTCGGAAGTGTAGGTGGAGCTTGGCTGATTAACCACGAAAAGTTCATGGAAAACGTGAAGTGGGTGAATATGTTGAAACTGAAAGCTAGTTGGGGTGTGCAGGGTAATGACAGACTGCTGATTACTGTAAACGGTGTACAGCGTGACAACTGGTATGCTTATCAAGACCAGTATGATGTGAACTACGCTAACGGGCAATATTCACTGATTCTCAAATATAAAGGAACGAAAGATCTGACTTGGGAAACGTCTTATGCTTTCAATATCGGTACTGACTTTGAATTATTCAACAACCGTTTGAATGGTACTATTGAATATTTCAGCAGAAAAACTGTCGATTTGTTGTATAATAAACCGATCCCTGTATCATCCGGTATCAGTACAGGCTATGAGCCGACCAACGTGGGCGATATTATGAATAAGGGTGTTGAATTGGATTTGAACGGCATTATCCTTCGCGGAAAGGATTATGAATGGGCTATGAACTTCAACCTGACGCACTATACCAATAAAATTACTGCATTGGATCCGGATTTGGAGAAAAATGGCGGTCAAAAAGGTTCTTATTATATTTACCGGGTAGGAGGATCTCTTTACCAGTCTTATTTGAAAACATACGCCGGAGTAGATCCGGATACGGGAAAGGCATTGTATTATGTGGATCCGGATAATGGTGATTATACAAAGACTTCTAACTATGAAGAAGCCCAACAAGCGGATCAGGGTACTACGTTGCCAAAAGTATATGGTGGTTTGGGGACTTCAGTGCGATTCTACGGTTTTGATTTCTCATTGCAGCTTTCTTATCAGTTGGGCGGCAAATATTACGACGGGGCTTATCAGGCATATATGCACAATGGAAATAGTGGTATGCAAGGTACAAACTGGTCTACGGACATCCGTAAAGCGTGGACACCGGACAATCGTTATACTGACGTACCTCGTTTAAGTGCAAGTGATGCAAGCTACCAACAGGATTCCAGCCGTTTCCTTGTTAGCTCGGATTATCTCAGCCTTAACAATATTACATTGGGATATACAATACCGAAACGTTTGACCAGCAAACTGGGACTATCTCATTGTAGGGTTTATTTGACGGCTGACAATGTAGCTCTTTTATCGGCACGCAAAGGTCTTGACCCGCGTTTGGGATTAGGTCTGGGAAGCTCGACTGCTGAAAGTGGTGCCAATACTACCAGTTCATATTCTGCGATGCGTACTATCACAGGAGGAATTTCTCTTACGTTTTAATTAAAAAAGAAAGAACTATGAAACGAATAAATAAGTTTGCACTTTTTATATTGGGAGCATTATCGTTTGCTTCCTGCTCTGACATCAATGATATTGAGAGTGAGGGCTACCGAATTACAGGTGAACAGATAGATGATGCTACATCTGTCATCCCTTCCCGTGTGGAGGCTAAAATTGCAGGTATGTATAGCAGCATGGGGACAGTGTGTGCTGCATTTCCTTCTGATACCAGAGATGATGACGGTGGTTATCCGACAGTTTGTCTTTCTCAGGATTTGAATGGCCCGGATATGATCTGTGCCAATAATGGTTATAACTGGTTTTCTGTCAGCAGTGAATATAGTGACCGTTATGCTACGTATGCCAATCCCTTTGCACGTTATGCTATCTTTTATAATCAGATAAAAGCGGCTAATGATATTATTCTTTCTATTGATCTGGCGACGGCGAGTGAGACTGAAAAGTATTATTTAGGACAAGCTAAGGCGGTTCGTGCGTTTGATTATTTATGTCTAGCACCTTATTATCAGTTCCGCTATGCTACCAGTAAAGACCTTCCATGTGTGCCGTTGATAACGGAAGAAACGACTAATTTTGTCAATAATCCTCGTGCTACGGTAGGTAAGGTCTACGAACAAATTATAAGTGACTTGAATAGTGCTATTGATTTGTTGGAAGGATATAACCGTCAGGGAGATAAGACTCGTATCGACCAACAGGTTGCTTATGGGTTACGTGCACGTGCTCACTTGTATATGGGAATGTGGCAAGAAGCATACAATGATGCTGATAAGGCAATGGAAGGCTATACTCCTTATACTAAGGAAGAAGTGTCCAAACCTGCTTTTTATGATATATCCGATCATAACTGGATGTGGGGAATTAACGTTTCTGTACCTATGGTGAATAAGAATGCGTATGCAACTCCGGCAGGACAATTAGGGTCATTCTCCAGTTATGCTTACACGGCGGGAGTAGCCATGTATAAGACTATAAACTCCTTGCTTTATAAGAAAATCTCAACATCAGATGTCCGCAAACAATGGTGGGTCGATGAAAACCTGAAATCAGACGCATTATCTGGACTTAGCTGGGGCTCTGCAATTGGAAATGATATTTCGACATTGGAAATAGAAGATGTAAAAATGAAATTTATCAAATATACCAATGTGAAGTTCGGAATGAAAAGTGGTATAGGAAGCTCCAATAATGACAATGACTGGTGTATCATGCGTGCCGAGGAGATGATTCTTATCAAAGCGGAAGCTTTGGCACAACAGAATGACGAAGGTAATGCTGCTAAAGAGCTTAAGGTATTGATGGATGAGCGTGATGCGAGTTGGAACAAAAGTTCTGTAACTGTTGATGATGTTTGGTTGCAACGTCGTATTGAATTATGGGGTGAAGGCTTCTCTATGGCAGATATTATGCGTTTGGGTAAACCTGTTGTTCGCTTCCAGGGAAGTGACAAGGGAAACTGGCCGGATGCTTTCTGTTTCAATATTGCTGCTGATGACCCTTGGTTGCTGTTGCGTATCCCGCAGAAAGAAAGCAATAACAATGCCGGTATCGTGAATAATACCGGAGGTAACCTTCCCGTAGCAGGGCAGAATCCGAATTTAAAAGATGGTGCAACTGATTAAAATGAATACTACAATGAAAAAAGTAACAAAATATATAGCTTTATTAATTGGAGGAATAGCATTGCTAAGCATGGCTGCTTGCTCCGATGATGATGGACGTACTCCTTCTCCGGCAGTTGATCCCAATTGTATTGGTGCTTCTTTTGTGGGAGATAATATTGGATATGAAGAGTTGGAAGATACTGATCCTAAAGAACTGACGTTGACAATTAGCCGGGATAAGACAGAGGCGGCTGCAACTGTTGCAATTGAGGTACAGGCTAATACGGAAAATATTTTCAACATCCCTCAGAGTGTTAGTTTTGCAGCCGGACAGGCAACGGCTGATCTGGTTATAACTTTTGAAAATGCACAGCTAAAAGAGGAGTATTCGTTTCAAATCTCATTGGAAGCTGCTGCCGTTAATCCATATAAAGGAAACGGACATGCTAGTTTCACTGTTCAATGTTTGAAATGGGTGGATGTTTCGGGAACATTTGCTTTCAAAGACTGGGTATTTGATGAATATAATGCTGGTAAAGAATATAATGTAAAAGTACAACGTGTAGATGGCGAGAATCGTTATCGCATTGTTGATCCGTTCTCGCAAGCTTTGGCAGAGTCAGGAGAAGAAGTTGGTGAACCGGATGAATATTTGTTCTTCACGATTAATCCGAAAAACAATGGAGTCGCTTTCGATAGTTATAATACCGGGTACTTGACAGAAGAAGGATCAGATATCCTAGGATTTAGCTCATTGGACTATTTAGGGGTAGATGATGTGGATTCTAAATATGATCCGACAAGCCATAAGATGACTCTCAATGTCTATTATTACGGGGATGGTCTGATTGGACAAAAAGAATCTGTGCTTACAGTGCCGGATGACTTTAAATTGATACTTGAGGATGAGTGATTCGGATCTAATCAATATTTGAAAGACGATTAACATGAAGAAATAGATAATTTCTTTTTGACAAGAATAAATAGAGAGTATGTTCGCGTTTTAAAAAAACGTAAGCATACTCTCTTTTATTATCTCATTGAAATCATTATCTTTGTCCCCGTGTTATATAGGAAAGAAAAAAGTAAAGAATGAAAGAATTTGTAATATCCGAAGCCAAAGTAGAAACAGCAGTGCTTGTGGGACTCATCACTCAGACGCAGGATGAGCGTAAAACGAACGAGTATCTGGATGAATTGGCGTTCCTTGCCGAGACGGCTGGGGCGGAAGTAGTGAAACGATTTACGCAGAAGTTGCCGACAGCTAACTCGGTGACCTATGTCGGTAAAGGAAAATTGGAGGAGATTAAACAATATATCCAGAACGAGGAGGAAGAAGAACGTGAAGTGGGAATGGTTATCTTTGATGATGAACTTTCTGCGAAACAGATACGTAATATTGAAGCTGAACTGAAGATTAAAATACTTGACCGTACATCACTGATTCTCGATATATTCGCGATGCGTGCTCAGACTGCTAATGCAAAGACGCAGGTGGAACTTGCCCAGTATAAATATATGTTGCCACGCCTGCAACGACTCTGGACTCACTTGGAACGCCAGGGAGGCGGTTCCGGAGCCGGTGGCGGTAAAGGTTCCGTGGGGCTTCGCGGACCGGGAGAAACGCAACTCGAAATGGACCGCCGTATCATCTTGAACCGTATGTCGTTACTGAAAGAACGTTTGGCAGAGATTGACAAGCAGAAAGCTACCCAGCGCAAAAATCGTGGACGCATGATACGCGTTGCATTAGTAGGTTACACTAATGTCGGAAAATCAACCATGATGAACCTTCTCTCGAAGAGCGAAGTATTTGCCGAGAACAAACTATTTGCTACTCTGGATACCACTGTGCGTAAAGTGATTATCGATAACCTGCCGTTTTTGTTATCCGATACGGTAGGATTTATCCGTAAATTGCCGACTGATTTGGTCGATTCGTTCAAGTCGACGCTCGACGAGGTGCGTGAAGCGGATTTGCTTGTGCATGTAGTCGATATTTCTCACCCCGGATTTGAAGAACAGATCGAAGTGGTAAACAAGACACTTGCCGAAATTGGCGGCGGTGGCAA